>Ga0187861_10001517_pt1 | contig 23730 bp, 15 predicted proteins | sample June2016WEW_10_1_3_FD_132986 | JGI IMG/M metagenome (GOLD analysis project Ga0187861, IMG submission 132986) | Peatland microbial communities from SPRUCE experiment site at the Marcell Experimental Forest, Minnesota, USA - June2016WEW_10_100 | ecosystem: Environmental > Terrestrial > Soil >...
AACAGGCAAGGAAGGCGTTGAGCCGTTTTGACCTGAAAAAATGGGAAAGGTGGCAAGGTAGATTGTCCAGAAATTCGGCTCCGGTCCCGCTGGAGAATCCGGTTTTTCAGCAATTCGCGTTCGTGCGCTGGCACGCAGCGCATGAACTGCACCGCCAGGCGCTGCGGAACCGGAGCCAGATCGCCTTCCACCGGTTGCGGATCGGATTGAAGCGCTTCCGCTACGCAGTCGAGAATTTCCTGCCTGAACGGCATGCAGTTTGGGGCAAGGGCCTCAAATTGTTGCAGGATGTGCTCGGAGAACTCCACGACCTGCATGTCCTCTGGCGAACCGCATTGCAAATCGGCGCGCTATCGAATCGCGACGCCCGCGCCAACTGGCGTGCCCGGATCGAAGAAGAGAGCCGGGCCAGGATTCAGACTTATCGGGAGAAGGCCGTAGGCAAGGATTCTATCTGGCCTGTATGGCGCTCCGGTTTGCCCGCGGGTCGTGAACTGGAGCAGGCGGCGGAAGCCAGAATCCGCATCTGGGCTTCATTCCGCGATCCGGATTTCGCGCGCACCCAGGATGTTGCCGATGTGGCAATGCAGCTGTTCGACGGCCTGGAGCGCGAAGGAGTCATCACAACGGTGGGACCGACAGACGTGCGCTCCGCACTACGTGCAGCTGCGATCATGCGCAATGTCGGTCGCAAGAGAGCCGGCAAGTCAAGCTACAAAGAAATAACGAGGGTCAAGCCGCCCCTGGGTTTTTCCGTGGAATCCTACCGACTTGCTGCCTTGGCCGTCCGATATCAGCGCGGCGCGGTTCGCGAGTCCGAAGATAAACCCTTTGCACGCCTCAACGAGGAACAGAAACGGGCGGTGCAGTTGGCCGCGGCAATCCTGTGCCTGGCGGATGCCTTTGCCTGCCGAGGCGAGGAGCCGATCCGGCATGTTGTTGTCAGCCGTATGACGGATGCTATTGTGATCTCCGTGGCAGGTTATCGAGAAGAAGGTCCGCTGGCGCGCAAACTGGCAACTGCCCGCTATCCTCTGGAAGTCGTCTGCAAGGTTCCGGTGCTGATCAGACCCCTTCAGGGATAGCGTGCCACGCTGACTATCCGTCGGCAGGATGAAACAGCATATTGAGGAGTGGCTGAATTAATGCTCCGCTTGTCCGCTTTACCGCGACCATTTCTCATCACGGTTGGCGTGTTCTTGGCAGCTATAGCGACGCTTTATGGATGGCTGTGGATGTATGACGTGCGCCTCCAAGATGTGCAAGTGGAGCTGGGATTTAACTACCAACAGAACAATTCGTATGACGAGAAGACGCACTCGCTCCTAGTCAACGATGTGGTAAAGGACAGCCCCGCCGAGCGGGCCGGGTTGCGGGCCGGCGACCGCATTATTGGGGTTAACGGGCGCATGCTGACTACCTCAGCCCCGTATGACGAAGCCTACGTCCGCGGCCGGCCCGGCGACTCTGTGGAATTGACCATTAATCGCCCCGGTGAGCCGGGCCCTGTGGATCTGCACGGAATCTTCCGGGCTCGCCCGCTTGGTCAAACGCGGGAGGGGCTGACCGAGGGTTATGCGCAGCAGGTCATCGGTTCGTTCCCTGTGCTTTTTCTTCTGGTCGGATTCACGGTCCTATTCTTGAGGCTGAATGACCCCAATGCCTGGTTGTTGGCATTGATGTTTTGCGCGTTCGCTGGCGCCCCGGACATTGCGACTCCCTTGGCGCTCTCGCCCGCAGCGCGGGCGTTTGCCTTTGCATACCGCGCCATCTTCAACGGAATGTTTTGCTCGCTCTTCTATGTATTCTTTGCGGTGTTCCCGTTGCGCTCGCCCCTCGACCGGCGATTGCCGTGGTTGAAATGGACGGTGCTTGCCTTGGGAGGTGCGACGGTGTGGCCGGCGCTGCGCACAGGCCGCTCGGAGTTTCCTCAGGTGGTTTCGGATCTGACAGGAGGGCGTGGTTCTCTGATCATCCTTCTGTTTACGAGGTACGCCTCGCTTGCCCTTGGTATCGTGTCCCTCGGTCAAAACTCGTTTCTGGCTTCCGTTCTTCCGGAAGCGCGGCGGAAATCACGGGTGATTCTGTGGGGAACCATTGCGGGAGTGCTGCCGATTATTGCCGAGCGTGCGGTGCGAGATTTCGCGGGATATCACCCATCCTTCTGGCTCGATACCGGCGTAGTGCTGATATTGCTTCTGTACCCTCTTTCGTTTGCCTATGCAGTTGTGAAGCACCGGGTGATGGAGATTCCGGTATTGCTGCGGCGCAGCGCGCGCTACGTGCTGGTGCAAAGAGGATTCTTCGTTCTGCTCTTCATCGCGGCCGCATCCGCTATTGCGTTGTTCACACGCTTTTTTGCGCAACACGTCCAGGGGAATACGAATATTGGAATGGTTCTGAGCGCGGTCCTCGGCATCGTGCTGATCTCGGCCGCGGCGCCGCTCGTCAAGCAAGGCACCGTGCGCATTGACCGGGCCTTCTTCCGCAGCGCTTATGATGCTCGTGTCATATTGCAGGATCTGGCGGAGAAGACGCGGACAGTGGGCAACCGCCGCCAGATGGCCATGCTTCTCGAATACCACGTGAATGAAGCGTTGCACCCGAAGACCCTAGCCTGTTATCTCGCAGGAGGTGATGGCCAGCTGACGGCCGTTATCGGGACGGTACCCGCCAAGCTCGAAACAATTCCGGCTAACACACCCCTCATGGCCGAACTGGCGCTGCGAGGCAAATCCTGGGATGTGCCTCTACCGGGATCTCCGGACGCCGAGGAACTCGCCGTGCTCGCCCCACTTTCGCCCGAATGCCTTGTGCCGATCACCGGGCGCGATGCCAGCCTGATCGGCATGCTGGTGCTGGGGCAGCGGCTCTCGGAAGAACCTTATTCGAGAGGAGACAAGCATCTGCTCGATTCCGTAGCGGGCCAGGCTGGAATCGCCCTGGAAAACATTCGTCTTGCCGAGAATATGGCGGAACGAATGGAAGCCGACAGGCGCGCCTCCCACGAATTGGATATTGCGCGAGAGGTACAAGTGCGGCTCTTTCCGCAGATGATGCCGCCGCTGCAGACTTTAGAATACGCCGGAGCGTGCGTCCAGGCGCGCGTGGTCGGCGGAGATTACTACGACTTCCTCGACCTGGGACCTGGCCGGTTGGGCATGGTGCTGGCCGACATTTCCGGCAAGGGCATCGCCGCGGCACTGTTGATGGCGAATTTGCAGGCGAATCTGCGCAGCCAGTACGCTGTCGCGCTTGATGATCTGCACAAATTGCTGCAGTCGGTAAACCGATTGTTTTTTGAAAACACGCCGGACGACCGCTACGCGACGCTCTTCTTTGCCGACTATGACGACGCGAGCCGGCGGCTGCGCTACGCCAATTGCGGGCATAACCCCCCGCTGCTGATCCGCGCGAGCGGAGTGGTCGAAAAACTGGGCGCGACCGCGACGGTGTTGGGCTTGTTTCAAGAATGGCAATGCGAGATCCAGGAAGTCTTACTGCATCCGGGAGACGCTCTCGTGCTCTACACGGATGGCGTCACCGAAGCATCCGACGCCAATGGCGAGGAATTCGGAGAGCATCGTTTGCTGGAGATTCTCCTGGCGGAACGGGAACTGTCCGCCAGCGGCCTTATCGCGCACATTCAAGCTGTTGTGCAACGGTTCACTGGTCAGGGACCACAGGCTGACGATCTAACTTTGATCGTTGCGAAAGCGCGCTGATTCGCGAGGAAAACCATGGCTCATAGATTATGTCCCTGGTGGTTAGGTTACCTGTTGGCCAGCCCGATCCGCCGATTGTGGCACAATCCGCGCAAGATTCTGCAGCCGTTCGTGACTGAGGGGATGCGAGTGCTGGAGCCCGGCCCAGGCATGGGATTTTTTACCCTCGAGCTAGCCCGGCTCGTCGGTCCGCGGGGCAAAGTATTTGCGGTGGACGTGCAGCCCAAAATGCTCGCCGTGCTGCAACGTCGCGCCCGCAAAGCCGGACTCCATGACCGCATTGAAGCACGTCACATACAGGCCGAAAGCATGGGCTTGGACGATCTTGCCGGCACCATCGATTTCGCGCTCGCCTTCGCCATGATTCACGAACTGCCGGACGCGAGCCGTTTTTTGGACGAGATGCACCATGCAATGGGGCAGAATCGATCGCTTCTGGTGGCTGAACCAAGAGGACATGTGAAGGAAGCGCACTTCGCTGCTCTCATGGAAAAAGCCAAACGGGCCGGATTTCAGGTGGCGCCCGGACCAGAAACCCACTTGAGTTGGACGGCCATTCTCAGACGTGGCTGAACCGAGGAATTGTCGATCCAGGGATATACCAATAAGTTCATCAGTAAGCAGACATGTTTTTATCGCAAAGAATGCAGAGAACAAACAGGAAAACAAAAACTATTGGAGAGCGAAATGCAGGGAAAATCCCTGTTTCTCTCGCTCCTTCCCACAGGTCTGATTCCTTTCACAGGTTTCTTTCAGTTCTCTGCGGTCTCTGCGGTTAAATTCTATATCTATTTTCCAATGCACTGATCAGTATTAAAATGGCGCTGGAACTACTTGCCATTCAGGCTGTATCCGAAAGTATCGTGCTTCGCAAAGACAAGTGGGGGCGTGCTCGTAATTGTATACTCCTTGCCGGTAAGGGTGGCTTCCACCGAGGCCGAGTAGAAGTCAACAGTCACATTGGGGCCGTCTACGGTAACGATGTAGTAGCCGATCGTGTTCAGCTCCCGAGCAAGTTGTGTCTGGCGTTTTCTTCCGAAAGCAGGGACGTCATAGGCGTCGTCATTGGAAGGGTCTTTGGGAATGTAGAACTTGGAGCTGTCCGAGGCGCAAATGATGTCCGTCACTGACGCGGCGCCATCGGTCGTGGTCACCACGCTGCGATTGTACATGTGGTCATGCCCTCCCATGAAGTAACGCACGCCGTTGTGGGCCAGACTTGTAATGAAAGCATCCTGGCCGGCTGCATCCTTGGACGGATCGCTTCCGAAGAGGGTATCCACATGATTTTCGTTGATGATGCCCTTGTGAGCAAAAACGAAGGCGTGACTGCCCGCAGCTCTGCCGGAAAGAACCTTGCTGATCCAGTCCTGCTGGTTGTCGATCGTATTTGCTGCGCCGTCTGGGGGCGTGAACTGGTCGAGAAGCACGAAGCGGGCATCGCTGTAATCGAAGCTGTAGCTCAGGCCTTTCAGGTTTTCCGACGGACTGCTGAAGTTGGAGCCGAGGATAAAGGGAGAACCGGTATTCTTGACGGGCTTGGTCGCTTCGTCGTCTGGGGTGGTGACAAAGGCATTCACCGGAGTGGAGTTGTTCGAGCCATTCTGAGTCTGCGGAAACACGCGCGTAAACTCGACGGCGGCAGCCTGCTTGGATTCGTGATTGCCGCGGAGAGGAAAAAAGCCGATTCCGGCGTTGTATAACGCCTGAGCGTAGGTGGCACGCGTATCCAGCGCCACATCGGTACCTTTGTCGGTGATATCGCCTACTTGCACCACGAACTTGACACCCTTCTTGATAAACTCACGGTTCAACTGGCTGATGATGTCCACTGCAACTGAATTGGGATTCCGGCCATCATCAGCACCAATCCATTGAGTATCCGCCATAACGCCGAAGCTCCAGGAAGAGGAGGATTGGCTGACCGGAACCGGAAGGAGGATTTCACCTCGCGTAACCGCCTTCGAAGAAATGCTGAGACCGCCGATGACTATCGTCAGGATGAACGCGGCAAGCGCACCCCTCTCTCGAATGTTAATGCTCCTAATCATTTACCTAACTCCTTCCTGAATCACAGTATTGAAACCCAACGCGGCACTGGCGGTCGATGTCGAAGCAGGCGAGATAGAGCAAGCACAGACCCGAACACCAATCTTCCATCCCGGCTACTTCACACTGAGCAGAATGCCTTATGAGCAAACTCCGAGGCATTCAGCCCATAAGTCCGGGTAGGAATAGCAAAGACTAACCCCGAAATACTCAGGAAATGACTTGAAAACGATGAAAAAAGCGTTAAATTCAACGCTTGGAATCAAGAAAGTTGATTGCGGGCATCTGTGGGTTCTCTGCCGTCTGCTGCGGTCAAGACGTCGCGGATGGCATCCACCAGGTTCGACACATCCTTGGGATAAATCCGGCCGATCGTGCCGATGCGGAAGCAGTCGGCATTGCTGACCTTTCCCGGATAGATCACAAAGCCCCGGCCGGCCAGGGATTGGTAGAATCTTTCGAACTCGAAGTCTTTGCCCGGATATAAATAGCTCGTTATGATATCGCTCTGATATTCGGGTCGGAGATACTCACGGAAGCCGAGCTTGCTCATTCCCGCGCGCAAGATCTGCCGGTTTGCGGCATAACGGCGCGCCCGCCCGGCCACTCCGCCCTCCTCGTCCAGTTCACGGATTGCCTGATGGCATGCCAGGATGACGTGGGTCGGGGGCGTGAAGCGGAATTGGCCGCCGGACTCGAGCCCCTGCCACTGTGCTAGCAGGTCTAAACTCAGACTTCTTGCGTATCCGTGCTTTTCAAGCAGTTTGCTATGACGGGCGAGAACGAAGGCGAAACCAGGAACGCCCTCCAGGCATTTATTGGCCGAAGAGATCATATAATCGATTCGGAATTCGGCCAGGTTGAACGGCACGCCCCCGAAACTGCTCATCGCATCGACGATATACTCGCGGCCGGCGCTGGACACGGCTTCCCCGATCTCGCGCACCGGATTCAGCATCCCGGTCGATGTTTCGCAGTGGACAACGGCGACATGAGTCACTTCGGGATGTGCTTCGAGCACGGCTGATATTCGGGCCGGGTCGGGAGGCGAGTCTTCCGGAAACTCGGCGGCCGTGGCGACGATCTTCAGCACCGAGCAGATCTTCGCCATTCGCTTGCCGTATGCGCCGTTGTCCACGACGAGCACGTGACCTCCCGGCGGCACTACCGAAGAGAAAACCGATTCAACAGCCATGGTGCCGCTCCCCTGCATAGGAACGGCTTCATATTCCGCGTCAGCGACACCACCGATTTCCAGCAGCTTGCGCCGGAGAGAGCGGACGACTTCGATGAACTCCGAATCGCGCGAACCGAGGTCGCGCAGCATGGCTTCTTTGGTGGCTTGACTGGTCGTGAGCGGTCCTGGTGTGAAGAGCAGTGGGCTCTTTTTTGTAATCATGTTTTCATTATACATTCAACGCAGAGATTCTATCTTTGCCATTCGAAATTCGAGATTCAAAATCCTCAATCTCGAATCTCGAATTCCAAAGTTGAGGAGCAACGCCGGCGCGCGTTCGTAAACGGATTCCAGGAATTCGGATCCGAGCAGTTTGTGGCATAATGCCGCATCGCGCTCGCGCTTTGCAAAGGACCACACATGGGAACGAACGTCCCTACAGCTGCGAATCATGCTCCCAGCCAGCTTGTTCCAGGGTTAAAGCTCTTCGACGCCACCACTATCATCGCTGGAAGCATGATCGGCTCGGGAATTTTCATTGTCTCGGCCAACATGGCGCGGGAGCTGCAATCGCCCGGCTTGCTTTTGCTCGCGTGGGCCTTTACGGCCTTGATGACGGTCGTGGCCGCTTTAAGTTACGGCGAGCTGGCTGCGGCAATGCCGCACGCGGGCGGCCAGTATATTTTTCTCAGGGAAGCTTTCGGACCGCTTTACGGATTTCTTTACGGCTGGACTCTCTTTCTGGTGATCCAGACCGGTACGATTGCCGCGATCGCGGTAGGATTCGCCAAATTCCTGGGAGTCTTCGTCCCATGGGTGTCGGCATCCAGAATTTTAGTGCCTCTCCCGATCGGTCACGGCATTTCCTCACAGCAGCTCACGGCCATTCTCTTGATCGCATTTCTCACCTGGGTGAATTGCCGGGGCCTGCGCCAGGGGGCTATGGTCCAGAACGTTTTCACGACCGCCAAGGTTGGGGGGCTGCTCATTCTGATTGTGGTGGGATTCGTCGTTCCGGCCAGGCCGGAGGTGGTTCATGCCAACTTCACGAGTATGTTTCCGTCCGGGTTGGATCTGGGTGTGCTGGCCGTGTTTGGCGCCGCGCTTGTCGGATCCTTGTTCGCCGCCGACGCATGGAATAATGTGACGTTCACAGGCAGCGAGGTTGTCAACCCAAAGCGGAACCTCCCCCTTTCACTTTTCCTCGGCACCTTGATCACGTGCGTGATCTATTTTTCCGCAAACGTCGTGTACCTCAGGGTCCTGCCGCTCGCGGGGATTGCAGCGGCGCCCGAGGACCGGGTTGGGACCGCGGTTGCGCAAAGCCTGATGGGGCCTTGGGGGTTGACTTTTATCAACATCGCAATTCTCGTCTCCACCTTCGGGGCCGTCAATGGGATGGTGTTGTCCGGGGCGCGCGTTTACTACGCCATGGCCAGGGATGGCCTTTTTTTCAGAAGGGCAGCCGAAGTTTCGCCGCGCACCCACACGCCGGTGTTTTCGCTCGTGATTCAGGCCATTTGGATTTCAGTCCTTGTTCTCAGCGGCTCTTATAACGATCTGCTTGATTATGTCGTTTTCGCCGCGCTGCTGTTTTACGTGCTCACGATGAGCGGTCTATTTGTACTCAGGAAAAAACGGCCGGACCTGGAACGTCCTTTCAAAGCTTTCGGCTATCCGGTTGTTCCCGCTGCCTACATCGTGGTGGCGGCTATGATCGCCCTGGATTTGCTTTGGATGAAACCGACATACAGCTGGCTCGGCCTGATCCTCGTCCTCAGCGGCGTGCCGGTGTTTTTCTTCTGGCATTCGAGGACAAAGGATGTTTGACCGGAGTTAGATCTGCCGGTGAGCTGCAATAATCAGAACTATTCGGAGGCTGGAGAACATGGAATTCGCATATTGCAGAACCTATCGCGGTCCCGTGAAAATGGTGATTTTCGACTGGGCCGGCACGACCGTGGATTACGGATGTTATGCGCCGGCGGTTGTGTTCATCGAAGTGTTTAAGCGGTACGGCGTCGAGATCACGATGGAACAGGCGCGCGCGCCGATGGGATTGCAGAAGGCCGAGCACATCAGGGCGATCTCCTATGGCGATGAGGTCGCGGAGAAGTGGCGCAAGGTTCATGGCCGGCCGTGCTCAGACTCGGACGTGACCGAGATGTTTGAGAAGCATTTTGCGCCGCTGCAGATAAAATGCATCGGCGATTACGCAGGGATCATCCCCGGTACGGTGGAGACGACCAACGAGCTCAAGAAGCGGGGCATAAAGATCGGCTCGTCGAGCGGCTATTTCACCGAAGCCATGGAAATCAACTTCGAACGGGCCAGGCAACAGGGCTACGTCCCGGACACGAATTCCTGGGCGACGCGGGTTCCCTACGGCCGCCCCGAGCCCTGGATGGTTTTCGACAACATGGCGCAAGCCCGCGTCTACCCTTCCGAGGCGGTAGTCAAAGTCGGCGACACGAAGCCGGACATCTCCGAGGGACTGAATGCCGGGACCTGGACGATCGGCCTCTCCAAGACCGGCAATGAGGTAGGCCTGAACGAAAAGGAACTTGCGGCACTGCCCGAGGCCGTCGTCCGGCAGAAAATTGCCAAGGCGACCGATTCTCTCGCCAAGATGGGCGCACATTACGTCGTGGAAACGATCGGCGACATCGTACCAATCATCGAAGAAATCGAGCAGCGGCTGGAGTGGGGCGACCGCCCGTAACCCTTTGGGCAGGATCCTAATCTGGGAATGCAATACTCATCTCCAGTCGCCCAGATAAGTTCATGCGGAATCGGACATCAATTCTTGCCCGTACTGCCGCCGGTTGTGCCTTCGCCCCATGGCCCATTCCACTGTACCCGGTTGAACTCCTCAAGGGTCAGAAATTCGAAGAAGTTGGCGGAGGAATGGTAGGCAGCCACCAGGCGACTTCGATATGGTTTGAGGGATTCTTCTATCGGAGCCGGCAGGTTGTCCTGCCATGCCACCCGCTCGGGGTCTCTGTCGATGCGATCGATCTCTGCTTTCAGCATCCTGCGCCATGGCGATTGTTCTGGGCCTTTGATGCTGTCCAATTGATTGCCGAGCAGGCGCAGAATCACCCGCCGGTATTGCCGGCGCACACTTTCCGGGCTGATGTTGAAATCGTTACCAACAGATTGGCTGCGATCCTGTAAGCGAAACTTTGTCAGGACGGGCGGACCCTCGTCAGGAGCATGACCCAGCCACGAATGGTAAGCCATCGTATAGATATAGGCGTATTCACCCAACCCCATCCGCTTGTCGAGCAGGACTTGATTGCGTTGATTCATGTACCTGCCGATCGGGATGATCACGTTGCTCAGGTCGTTCAAAACTCTGAGGAAGGAGCCGAAAGAGGGCTGCTTCAGATTATCGAAATCGAATCTTGCCAGTCCTACATCCAGCTGGTCCTGGGCGTTTTTGAGTGCGGCGCGCACAGAAAGAAACGCCTCCATCCGTTCGGAAGCGATCGCTCCGTTGGCTGGCGGCACGTAAGATTCAAGCGAACCGTATGCCTTGATGACAGCCCTGCGGCTGTCTGCAGCCTCCTGCAAAGGCTGGAATTTGCCGCGGATAAAAAAGATCCCGCCGGTTACCACTGCGACGATCAGCACGATCATTGCAGCGCAGCCGATTCCGCAGCCGAGCAGCCATTTCTGTGGGGTGCTGGTAGCCATGTCTCACCGCCTCATACTTGCGTTGCCTGGTATCGCCTTTCGGCTCGACCTGCCGCAATAGCCGTTTCGAGGGGACATATGGATGCTCTCTTACAAGACAGAGTTCATGTTTTATACGCCGCATTTCATAGCAGAGTAAACGTCAAAAAATCGAGAGGGCAAATCCCCGAGCGTTTTTGGTTCGGTGCAATCTCAGCGTCGGCCGCAGTGCTGTAGAGTTGCGGGAAAATTGATATAATCTCCCATCATGCACAAAGTCTCGTCGCTAAAAAGGCCACTGCTGTCATTATTGGCGACGCTCTTTGGTGCCGCTACCATCCTTTACGGCGTGCTTTGGATTTACCTAAGCCTCTGGCAAAGCCCGGTGGAACTGGGCTTCGACAACCAATTCGTCGAGTCCAGACACTGCAATCTTGTCAGGAGCGTCCAAAAGGACAGCCCGGCGGAGAAGGCAGGACTGAGGGCGGGAGATTGTATTTTAGAGATTGACGGCCGCCGTGTTGAGAATGCCATCTCGCTCAACGACGTTTGGGCCAAGCACCAGCCTGGTGAAACTGTCGAGCTCACCATTCAACGCCCCAATGTTTCTGCCCCGCCCGTCATTCACGCTGTCTTTCGGGCCAGACGCGACACCTCAAACGAAGGAGGAATAACTCAGCGTTTGGGACAGGACATCACCAACACCTATCCCATCGGATTCCTTGTGGTTGGCCTGGCGGTTTTGTTTCTTCGCCTTGAAGACCGGAACGCATGGCTTCTGGCTTTGATGTTTGGCGGCTTCATCGCCATACCGCAACCTTCAAATTCCATAGTGGGTCTGAGTCCATTCTTGTGGCAGTTCGCGCTTGCCTATCGGGCCATTTTCGACAACCTGTTTCCGGCGTTGTTCTATTTCTTTTTCTCAATCTTTCCTGTGCGCTCCCCGCTCGACCGCCGTTTTCCCTGGTTGAAGTGGATTTCCTTGATACTGGACGCCTGCATGGGGTTGGCCAGTTTGCGAGCAGGTGAATTCATCAACACGTTCATGGGCTGGTTGGCCGCAGGACACTCCAGCAGAGTGTTCGTACTGGCTTTCGATTATGGGCTGATTGCACTGGGCATTGTTTCCCTGATATGGAACGCCACGAGCGCCACCACTCCAGGAGCGCGGCGGAAGATTCGCGTGATACTCTGGGGGACACTGATAGGAGTCGTACCGGCCACGCTGGTACTCGGAGCCAGTGACTTTTTCGGATTTTATGCGCCTTTCTGGCTGGGAGCCGTGATTGTCCTTCTGCTGTGGCTTTTCCCCCTTTCTTTTGCCTACGCCGTCGCAAAGCACCGCGTGCTCGAGATTCCGGTCTTGCTCAAGCGCAGTGCTCGTTACCTGCTGGTGCAACGTGGTTTTATCATTCTGCTGTCCCTGATGAGTATAGGTGTGACGCTGGCTTTCGCCCACTCTTTTGCTCGCTATCTGATGCCGATGACCGGAGCTGCCGTCTCTGGGGGCATCGGCTTGGGGACAGGCTTCGGCATCCTCTTGCTGTGGACAGGAACGCGGATACACCGGAATGTAGGTGGAAGAATCGATCGGGCCTTTTTCCGCAATGCCTACGACGCGCGCATGATTTTAGAGGACCTGACCGAGAAGACGCGCACGGCCACAGACAGAAAGGAGCTGGCGGCCTTGCTCGATCACCACCTGAGACAGGCGCTCCAACCGAATTCCCTCGCGGTATACCTTGAGACCACTGACCATCAACTCTCTGCCGCATGCGGGGATGTTCCTCCAGAGATACAGATCATCTCCACGAGGACGGGGATGATGGCTGAACTGGCGCGACACGGCCGGCCATCGGAGGTTTCCCCAAAGAACTGGAATGAAGCCCCGGAACATTTCCAACTTGCACCTCTTAAGCCAGATTGCCTGGTCCCCATGCTGGGACGTGACAGCCGCCTCGTGGGACTAATTGTACTGGGCCCCCGCCTTTCGGAAGAATCTTATTCGAGCGAAGACAAACACCTGCTGGCGGCTGTGGCGCTACAAGCGGGCGTCGCGCTGGAAGCGATTCGTCTGGGTGAAAACATAGCTCAACGGATCGAAGTTGAGCGCCGCGTGGCGCAGGAAATGGAATTTGCCCGAGAGGTGCAGAACAGGCTCTTCCCTCAGAAGTTGCCCCGGATGCGAACACTGGAATACGCGGGAGGCTGCACCCCCGCCCTTCAGGTGGGTGGGGATTACTACGACTTTCTCGAAATGAAGCCGGGGCGCCTGGCGCTGGTGTTGGCTGACATTGCGGGCAAGGGAGTTTCCGGCGCCTTGCTCATGGCCAATCTGCAAGCGAACTTGCGCAGTCAATATGCCATTGCACTCGACGACTTGCCGCGACTCCTCGCATCGGTCAATCATTTGTTTTACGAAAACACTACGGACAACAGTTATGCGACGATGTTTTTCGCAGACTATGACGACTCCAGCTGCCGGCTGCGTTACGTAAACTGCGGGCATCTTCCGCCGCTCTTGCTGCGAGGCAACAAGAGATTCAAAGAGCAGGATTTCCAACGTGCCGACTTGGAGCGGCTGCAACCTACATCCACTGTACTGGGACTCTTTGAAGAGTGGGAATGCTCTGTTCAAGAGGTGCAGCTCACCCCAGGCGATCTTTTGGTGCTATACACTGACGGTGTGACGGAAGCAACAGATGCCGAGGGAGAGGAGTTTGGAGAGGCCCGTCTCATTCAGAGTCTCCGAGCCCATCGCGACTGCCCGGCCGCGTCTCTGCTGGAAATGATCGTCGACGATGTCCAAAAGTTCACTAGTGGCGAACAGAACGATGACATCACCCTGGTGATCGCCCAGTGCAGAGCCTGAGCGCCGACCTCAGTTTCAGGGATCTCAGAACTTCGGTATGTTTCAGCATTATTATTGAGAATAAAGCTGAGGTTAGGCGGTTCATTACATTGCTAAATGTTTGAAAGCTTCATATGCAAGAATGGCAGGCCAAACAATCGCTTTTAGAAATCCAAGCACGCCTAACCAAAAGCTTGTGGCATGAGAAATAAAATAAATTGCCGCACCAATAAATCCAAAGCCATAAACTGCACCTGAATGAGCATTTCTGTGAATATTATTCTTCATCATGTTTGACCTCCTTTTTGCGCTGCTGATTCAGCCGACCGCTATCCTGAATACTTCGATTTCGCAGTCACACCGCCTGAGCTATCCCTTGTGCCGCATGATCAGAAGTCCTATACATCACTTGACGCCAAGCCATCTCTTCATCATCCTTAAGCGCATGATGAACGGCGACGCTTCTTTGCGTCAAGGAATAAGACTCAAAGAAACCCGGAAAGACCCGTTTGGTGCAAACCGGGTACGAGACCTGAGCCGTGAGACGCAGCATTATAATGTGACAATGGGTGCGCCATGAACCTGCCGACAGCCAAAGACGATCTTCCGACCCTCGCTGCCATCGGGTTGATGGCTATGTGCGTGGTGACCTTTAACCACGAAGCCCTGGGCCATGGCAGCATGTGCCTGGCTTTGGGCGGACATATCCAATTGCTCACCTCGTCGCTGTTTCGCTGCGATCTGAGGTCCAAATGGATCGCGCCCGCAGGCCCGGCCTGCAATCTCCTTATGGGCACGCTGGCTCTTATTTTGGGGCGGTCTGTGCCTCCACGGCGCGCCTCCGTGCGGCTGTTTTTGATTCTAGTATCGGCTTTCAGCTATTTCTGGGAAGGCGGCTACGTAATCCAAGCCATGCACGGGCGCGAAGGCGATCTCTATTTTGCGGGTCAGGATTTTCTGGGCGAGCCCAGCCTATGGTGGCGCGTGGCCGGGGCCGGCGTTGGGCTCCTGCTTTATGTGTCCACGATTATGTTGACGGCGCGTGCGCTTTTGCAACTATGGCCGCAGGCGACCCTCGCCCGCCGCGCCGCCCGCACGATTTGGATTGCCGCCGCTGTCGGGGCAACTCTAGCCGCGTTCACTTATCGCGGCGCTGGTTTTCAGGATGTGCACGACGCTTTTATGGAAATCGGTCTCGCCACCATTCCGCTACTGATTATACCGTTACGTTCGGCAAAGCCTGTGCCTGAAGCCCCTCCGCCCCTCATTGTGCGCAGCCCCGTAACGATTGCCTTGGCAGTGGCGGTATTCGCGGCTTTTACTCTGACTTTGGGGCGGGGCCTTGGCTAAGTCCCGCCGCCACAATCGACGGTCATACTTGCTGGCCCAGCGTTTTGAAATTGCCACAAAAGGTCGGCGGCGCGGTGCTCGTCGTTCCTCCCGCAGAGACAGAAAACGTGTCTGCGAACTTACGAAAGCCGGGATACCAAGAGTGTGGATGCAACAGGGTTCAGAATCGGACGCGGCTGTGCGCTATTGCCGGGAGCATGGCATAAACCTGGTTTCCGGCGCATGCATCCTCATGTTCGCAGAGCCAGCAGCTTTCTTCCACCGAGCCCACCGATGGGTGTGGCGGATGCTCGGAAAGTTGCCGAAATAACTGGGGGGAAGGGGTCGGGGATTGACAAACTCAATGATGTTAGCCGCTTCATCCGCTCATGTTAAAATCCGACTCTCCGCTCCCTAGCCTGTCGCGATATTTTGCACCATTGAACTTCAAGAGGGTAAATGTTTAGCGGCATGCCATCGACGCACACTGAAAAAGCAAATGCCGCCACAAAATTCAAGGATTCCACGAAAGAGGCTCGTGCAGCAGAATGTCGGCTGTCTTATTGATCTTGGTACCAAGATTGGTGCCTTGAAACTTCTGTGTAATCTGTGTAAAAGGCGCAGGTGTAACCTTCCATGATATAGTAATTACTATCTATGATTCAAAATACTGTGATCGTGCGATCCGAATTCTTAAACCCGGACCCGCAGACGATGCGGCTCCAACGGAGTTCCTATGGCCAAATGCCCCTATTGCAAACAACCGTTGACCCTGGAAAAGACCGTTCGCGACTCGATAGATCACCGCGAGGAGGTGCATAAGGATGTTGCCGGACTAGTGAAAAAGGAAATCATGTATTCCTGTCCCCACTGCGAATCCATCCTCGGATTCGGTTTCTTTCTGGGAGGGCTATTGACCGGGAGACCGTAAGAGGTTGTCCGCGATTTCGCCTGCACATGGCAGACGCGACACACTACCACGCTCTCTCGTGAGTCTCGGCTTGGTGACGGACATCGATTCCCTCCCATGGGAGTCCGGGCTCATTAGAAATTAACCCGAAGCGAAAACTGGATCTGCCGGTTGGTGCCGGCACCGACTTGGTTTGACACCGTAGAGGTCAGCGCGCCAAAGGTGCCGCCGGCCGCGCTTTGAGTATACGGCTGGCCGGGCTGCAGGATTCCAGTCGCGTCATTCAGGCGTGGCGTGCCGCCCCCGGGTGCTGCAAACACGGGGTGGTTAAGGAGGTTAAAGCACTCGGTTCGGAATACCACGTTCACGTTTTCGCTGACCGGGAATTTCTTGGAGAGTGTAAGGTCCAATTGGCTGATTCCAGGTCCCCGCAAAGCATCGCGGCCCAGGTTGCCGTATGTGCCTGGCTGCGGAATCGTGAAGGCCGCCGGGTTGATAAAGAACGTGCCATTGCTCACGTAGTAGGGATTGACTCCTGGAACGATGTCGGGACGGCGTACGTTGCGGCTGGCGCCGCCGCCGGGAACGTTGACAATCGGAGTGGTCATCACCACGCCGTTGGTGACCACCGGGCTCGCACTGATCGCGCCCGTCGTGTTGTTGCGGTAAACGATGTCCGGGCGCACGATCTCTACGTCAACCGGCGTGCCGGTCCGGGCGTTGAAGAGAGTGCCGATCTGCCACCCACCCAACACGGTCTTCGCCAGCCGGCCGGCGTTGGCCCCATGCGCTGATCCTGCCCCGTACGGCAGTTCGTACAGCGTGCTGAAATTGAAGCTGTGGCGCACGTCCGAGATATTGTCCCCATGCTCAGACGTAAAGATGAAGTTATTGGAAGAGGTCCGAGCATCTTTGGAACCGTTGCTGTCTCCGATGCTGTGCGACCACATATACTGGGATGCCAGGGTCAGCCCGCGAGAGAAACGCCGGTTGAGCAGTACCTGCAAGCCATTGAAGTTATCGGATCCGCCGCTGGTCTTGGTATCGATTTCTGCGAACCGATTCGTTACCGTGGTCCCATTGACCACGCTGAACTCGCGCACCGCGGATCCCGCGCCGGTGGTGGGATTCATGACCACTCCAGTGATTCTATTTGTGATGCCGCGCAAGAACAGGTTTCGCCCCTGGCTGCCCACATAGCCCACCGTCAGTACCGTGCTGCCCGGCAGCTGTTGCTCGATGGAAGCGGAGTACTGCAAAATCTGTTCCGGAATCCTGTAATCCGCGAGATAGGCTCGGGGCTGGAATTGCAGGTTGGGATCGTTGACGTTGTAGTTGGAAAGAAAGGTCTGCGGGGTCACCGGATAGGTCAGCAGCGACCCGCTGGTGATGGTCCGGTTGATGCGATCGTTGGTGGCAGGCTGGGTTTGGCCTTCCGTCAGGCCCGGACCATAGTAATAACCGCCGCCGACACGAATCGCGGTCTTTCCTTTGAACGCGTCCGGCGACCAGCTGAACCCGAGCCGCGGCCCGAAGTTCATCGTCCTCATCGTGTACCAGTCGCCCGTGTAGTTGGGAATGAGGGTGCCGGTCGGGACGTCAAACCATAAGACTTTATCGTTGGACTCTTTCAGCGGGCTGTAATATTCGTAGCGCAAGCCATAGTTCATCGTGAAGTTGGGCTTGATCTTCCATTCGTCCTGCACGTAGCCGATATAGAACGTCTGGCGCATGAGGGAAAACCCCGACTTGCCGGTAAATGGGCTAAGCGCCGTAGTATCGCCATTGAACGCGACCTGTGATGGAGCATCGGCAAGGAAGGCCTGAATATTGGAGAAGCTATACGTAGTGCCTCCATAGAAGGCGGTCTTCAAATGTTCGGGCCGGACTTCAGCGCCAAACTTTATGATGTGACTCCCGTGAATCCAGGTCATGTTATCGATAAAGGACAGGGAATAATTCGTAAACGGCGCGGCGCGGCCGTTGAGGGCGCTCGACAGCTTTAACTGGCCGGTCGGAGAAGCGATACCGACGGACCCTTGCTGTCCTCCGGTGCCGCCCAACGACACCACCCCCGAAAGGCTGACGGTCACACCGCTCAGGTCCACACCCGGCACGGTCGGAGCATTGGCGTATACGCGCGTCTTAGGCGCGTTGAGCCCGACCTTGATCTCGTTGAGCAGAGTTTGCGCAAAGGTTTGAGTCAGGGCCACCACCGCATTTTGCGGGACGGCGTAGTAATTGATGCTGCTGCCCGTGGAGTTCGCTGTCGCCAGACCGTAACCATCGTCGCGGTTGTAGCGGACGTACATCTTGTTTTTGGTGTTGATGATGTAGTCCAAGCGGAAGTTTTCGGAATACTCGTCGACCGAGCCGGGCTCCTGAACATTTACAATGTCAAACAATGGGTTGCTGGAAGCAGTCTGCCCGATCGGAAAGGCTTGCAGCAATGGCCGTATTGCGGGATTCATACATGTTGGTGACGATTGCTGCGGTGTTCCGGCGGGACAATCGGGTAGCGCACGCACCATAGTGCTCGGCGTCGATTCAATGAACGGTGAGGTTGTCCGCTGCTTCAGAGTTTCCATGCCTGCGAAGAAGAACAGCTTATCTTTCTTGATCGGGCCGCCCACGGATCCGCCGAATTGATTCAGGCGCAGAATCGAGGCGCTGGCGCCATCGAAGAAGTTGCGCGCGTCCAGAGCATCGTTGCGGATATACTCGAACAGGCCACCGTGGAAGGCGTTGCCTCCGCTCTTGGTAATAATGCTGATTTGCCCGCCGGTTCCTGTGCCGAATTCCGCCGGGTAGTTGTTCGAATCCACACGGAACTCCTGCACATTTTCCATGCTGGCTTGCAGGCGGAATGGACCGGCGATCTCGCCGTTGAAGTTGCTCGGGTTGTTGCTGATGATGCCGCCGCCTTCGATGCCGTCGTACCGGATCGCGTTCTCCTCGTAGGAACGGCCGTTGAAGCGCATGTCGTCGAAGGTTCCGGCCCCGAAGTTTACAGCGCCCGGCGTCATTAGATAGAGCTGTGAAATCTGCCGGCCATTGATGGGCAATTGCGCGACTTCCCGGGCACTGACGTTAGCGCCGATGGCGGCGGATGTGATGTCGATGGACGCCAGGTCGCCGCTCGACACAATCACGAGAGTATTCACACCGGCGGCCAGCACCGTGACGTTCAAAGTGCGCGTCTGACCCACCTGCAAATCGACGCCGCTATACTGCGCGGGCGCCATGCCCTTCGCATCGACGCTCAGTGTGTAGGTTGAAGGTCTCAGCTCCGTGACGGTGTAAACACCTTGTTCGTTCGAGGTCACGATGCGGGTCTCGCCGGTCTTTTCATTTTTTACCGAGATTGTGGCGTTCTGCACCACAGCCTTCGTTGCGTCGGTGACAGTACCGGTAATCCGGCCCGTGTCGCTCTGCGCCGCAGCGATCGCACCCAGCAACATTAAGGCCAGGAGAATAGTGCATCCGGGAAGTACCGCTTGGCGGACACCCCGTGCTATCTGAGAGCAAACACACACAGCGGATTTGGCAGCAGCTTTGGGATTCAACATCTCCGTCCTCTCCGTAGGGTTGATAATTTGGTAAAGGCAGTGCAGGGGAGTCCCTCCATGCGCCTCCTGCAGGAAATTGACTTTAGTTGGTCGAAGTTAAGGGCGTGTCAGAAGAATATGAAGTTCTCGTTAAGTCTTTTTAAGAAGGCTGGGTCAGTACGCCACACGGCCAAATCTTGACGCACTCCCCACGCAGATTTCAGATTCCGAATATGGGAGATGATCTATTCCGGCACTGTGCTATCATTTGTTCGAATTCGCATATGATTCAGCATCGCCGCTTTTTGATTGCCAGCCTTCTCCTGATACTCTGCGTCGGCGCATCGTCGAGCGCGCCGATGGTCCGGGGCGCCGTAGACACACTTCCCACGCGGCTCGATGACAAGGAGTTCTGGCGGATATCCGAAGAGTTCTCCGAGCCTAACGGGTTTTTCCGCTCCGACAATCTCCTATCCAATGAAATGGGGATGCAGCACGTCATTCCGGATCTGGTCCATCGCACAGCGCCGGGCGGGGTCTACATGGGAGTCGGCCCGGAGCAAAACTTCACATACATCGCGGTGCTGAAGCCGAAGATGGTGTTCATCACGGACATCCGGCGCGGCAACCTGCACACGCAGTTGATGTACAAGGCGCTTTTTGAACTTTCGGCGAACCGCGCTGAATTTGTTTCCCGGCTGTTCACGAAGAAGCGCCCCGACGGACTCGAAACCTCGTCACCGGCGCAGGAACTGTTCAAGGCGTTCTCCACGATCCAGACCGGGGATGAAGCCGCCTACAAAGAAAACTTCAAGGCTATCGTCGACCTACTGGTTAAGAAGCACAAGTTGCCGCTTTCGGACGATGATCAGGCAGGGATCGAGTATGTGTACCACAGCTTCTATGCCTTTGGTCCCGGCATCAGCTATAACTCGACCGGCAGGGGATTCGGCGGTGGGCGCGGCGGGCGCGGCGGGAATTTCACCACCTATGCGGATTTGATGACGCAGACGGACAGCGACGGCGTCAACCATGGGTTTCTGGCCAGCGAAGAGAATTTCAAGGTGCTGAAGAATCTGGAGGAGAAGAACCTCATCGTTCCGCTGGTCGGCGATTTTGGCGGGCCCAAGGCGATCCGGACAATCGGCAGGTACCTGAAAGAACACAGCGCGACCGTGACCGCGTTCTATCTTTCCAACGTCGAGCAATATCTGGGTAGCAACTGGAATGATTTCTGTGCCAACGTGGCAAGCCTGCCCCTCGACGAAAAGAGCACGTTCATCCGCTCCTCCCGGGGCGGGTATCGAGCAGGCCCAGGCTTCGGCCTGGCAACCTCGCTCGGCGGCATGCTGGCCGAGACCAAGGGGTGCAGCGATCCGGGAAAGCACCCAGTCGTGACCCACAATCGATAGAGCTACTTGATGTCACCTCCGCTCTTCTTGGCCGCGTCGCTCTTTTTCTTCTGTTCGTCGCGCTGCTTCAGGCGATCGGTGATGTGATCCTGCATTTTGAGCAGCGGGATGCCGTTCTCGAGCCAATCGGGCGCGGGTTTATCCATGAGATAGTGATCGAAGAACTCCTTCATTCGAATCATGTAGTCTTCCTGGTTGGGCATCTTCGCCAACCCGTGGTTTTCGCCTGGATATTCGAGCAGCACGACCGGTTTGCCGAGCCGGCGCAGCGTGTCGTAGTACTCGATGCCCTGCGTAAAATCTACGGCGCCGTCCTTGTCGTTGCTTAGAATGATGAGCGGCGTCTTTACATTTTTGGCCCAATGCACGGGCGAATTCCGCGTGTAAGCATCCCACAGTTCCCAAGGCCCGCCGGTGAAGCGGCCCTGGTTGCTCTCGAAAATCGCTCCGTTCGTACCCCCGCTGTTCTTGTAGATCAAGCTGTACATGCTGATCATGTCGGTCAGCGGAGCTCCGGCCACCGCCGCCGCAAAGATGTCCGTCTGCGTGACGGTGAACGCCGTCTGGTACCCTCCCCACGAGTGGCCGTGCAATCCGACGTGCTTCGGATCCACGACGCCCGTGGCAATCGCGGCCTTCACCGCCGGCACGATGGCCCACACGGCGGACATGCCGGGATCGTTTACGTAGTACTTGATGTCGGGCTGGAGCACGGCGTAGCCGTTGCTCGTGTAAAAGGCAAGGTTGAAGCCGGTTCCCGGCACCGAAGGACGCAGGAAGTTGTTGTGCCCCTGCGTGAGTCGCTCGTAGATGTAAACCATGGTTGGATACTGCTTGCCCTTTTCATAGTTTGCGGGCAATACGAGAGAGGCCTGCAGCCGCTCACCCTTGTCATTCTTGAAATCGACGAGCATGGCGCCGCTCGCCCAAAGGAACGGGTCTAGTTCGGTCTGCATATTGGTGAGCTTGCGGCCGTTCTCCAGAGCCGCGTTGGTCACGTAGAGTTCAGGCGCCTCCTTCACCGTCTCGCGACTGTAGATCCAGACATCTGCCTTCTTCGCTTTCGCCAGCCTGCTGAAGGCTGCGTCCTCCCAGGTGAGCATCTTCACGCCGGGCTTTCCGGGCGTGAGCACGCCAAAACCCTGCTTCTTGGTCCACTCCGCCATTGCGCTGAAGTACTGAGGCTTCGAAAGATCAATGCCCTTTTCATCCGGATCGATACGAACCCGGCTCCGGTATCGGATGCTATCCTTCTTGCCGTTCACGGTGAGATTCACGGCCTGCGCGCCGGCGGCGATCGGCACCTTCCAGATGTCCCAATCGTCCGACAAGAGCAGCGCGGTGCTGTCGGAAGTCCAGCCCATGGGATTTAAAGGAGGATCGACGACGTTGTGGTCATCTTCGACATCTACAAAAGAGGTCGGCAGGCCGGTGGTGATGTTGCGAACGGTTCCGGTGGCGAGGTCATATACGAAGAAATTGCGGTTTTCGTAATAGAACCACTTTGTGCCGTCCTGGGATGGGCCGTACCCCCAGCGCAGCTGCTTCTTGATCAGCTTGCGATCGCCGCTTGCCATATTGATTGCGTAGACATCACGGAAGGTTCGGCCGCTCAGATTGCCTTCGAGTTCGTATGCCCTGACATCGCTGCCAATCGCCCACTTGTCTTTTGGCACCGGAGTTACTGACCGCACATCATCGTCGGCAAGACGAATGAACTTGTCCTCGGCCACGCGATAGATCGACAGATAACTGAACTGCTTGTCCATGGTCTCCTGGACCTGCTGCTGCGATTGCAGGCGCGGATCCTTGTAGTGCCAGATGATCAGGTCCGGCCGTTCGCTTGTGTCCGGGCCTGCGGCCGCGGGAGGCGCTGCCGGCGGGGTCTCGCCCGCAGGAGCCTCCTCGGCGCCTCCGGCACCCGCGGGACCCCTGCGCTCGGCCTTGTTGATCGCCGCGATCCCGAATAGAATCGCATCGCGGCTCTCCGTCCACTGCGGCGTGCGGTTGCCGCTGATCGACATGTTCTCCGGGAAGGATTTGTCCTTGGCCGGATCGTACGATGTTTTCTTGGGCGCGCCCATGCCGAAACCCGAGAAGCCCACGACCGCGTAGAGCCGCTCCTTCCAGGCCCGGTCATCGTGTCCCTTGAGGACCGCCAGCGCGTCGCCTTCCTCCGTCCACGCCATACGCTCATAGAATGCCTTATCCGTTTCGAGCGGCGTGATCACCCCTGTCGCCATGTCGCGAATTTCAACGCCGTTGCCAGCCTGGTCGGCCGCGTCGATCAGCATCGCCAACTGCTTCCCGCTCTTGTTGAAGGCAAACTCGGACACGTTGCCGATGTTGAGTTCGACGCCGGTCTTGAGTTCGTGCAAAACAAGGTCGGTTCCCCTCGGGCGCGTGTCTCGCGGAGCGTCACCGGCCGCGCCCGGAGCGCCTGCGCCGCCACCCCGTGCGCCCGCCGCAGCGCCGGCAGCCGCTCCCCCGGCCGCGGCATCCGGTCCGTAGCGGTGCAGCGCAATCCATCCACCCAGCTCCCCGTTGAACGCAAAGCGCCGGATCTTGGCAATGTTCGCCTTATCGCCGGTCGCCAGATTGACGAGGGTCACGCCGTTTTGCACGGGGCGGTGCGCTTTCTGCGCGGCCTGGGCTTCCTTGCGCGTCGGAGCGGTTCCGATCGCGATCCAAGCCGAATCATCGGAGAACGCCATGATGCCGCCGGCCCCTTCACCCACGGGGAAATTCATTTCCTTATCGCCGGTCGTGCTGCGAACGATGACTTCGCTGTCTCCTTCGATCGGCGATAAACGATAGGCCAGCCACTGCCCGTCCTGTGACAGAGTGGTAATGCCGACGTTCCGAAATGCCAGGATGTCGTCCAATTCCATTGGGCGCTTGGCGGGATTCTGTGCTGTGACCGGCACGAATCCTACGCACGCCACCAACAAAACCAACATGACGGAAAGGCGCATCCGCTTCATAGGAATCCTCCAGATTCATGGATGGTCGGTGACTTCAGCTCTTCCGTCGCAGGATAGCATCCGCCTG
>Ga0187861_10001525_pt1 | contig 23657 bp, 16 predicted proteins | sample June2016WEW_10_1_3_FD_132986 | JGI IMG/M metagenome (GOLD analysis project Ga0187861, IMG submission 132986) | Peatland microbial communities from SPRUCE experiment site at the Marcell Experimental Forest, Minnesota, USA - June2016WEW_10_100 | ecosystem: Environmental > Terrestrial > Soil >...
CCCGTAAAGTACGCGAAGTATTCGTTTATCCTCCGGTGGAATCCGATGGCCAATACCGTAATGGGTTATCGTGACTGTCTGCTGCGCATGAGGATGCCGGATCTGGAATTACTCGGCCTGCATGCGCTGGCAGCGGCAGCCATTTTCGTGGCCGGCGGCCTGTTTTTCCGTTATATCAAGCGTGAATTCGTGGATGTGCTCTGATGCCCGCAATCCAGGTCCGGCACGTATCCAAGAAATATGCGATCTATGAGCATCCGCGCGACAAACTGCGCGAAGTGCTGCACCTCGGACGCAAAGCGCGTCATAAAGAGTTTTGGGCGCTGCAGGACGTGTCATTCGATGTGGAACACGGACAAACTCTCGGCATCATCGGCCAGAACGGCTCGGGCAAGAGCACGCTCCTGCAGATCCTCGCGGGGATCATGCGCCAGACTCAGGGTGACTGCTTTGTCACTGGAAAGATATCGGCGCTCCTTGAACTAGGCTCCGGATTCAACCCGGAATTCACCGGCCGCGAAAACGTCTTTATGAACGGTGCGATCCTCGGGATGAACAAGCGTCAGATGCAGGAGCGGCTTGGCGCGATCGCGCGATTTGCAGAGATCGGCGATTTCATGGATCAGCCCGTCAAAACCTATTCGAGCGGCATGTTCATGCGCCTTGCCTTTGCCGTCGCAGTGAACGTTGATCCCGACGTCTTGCTGGTCGATGAGGCGCTTTCCGTAGGCGACCTCATATTCCAGCATCGGTGCATGCACCGCATGAATCATCTGCGCGCAACGGGCAAGACGACGGTATTGGTAACCCACGATCTCACCGCCGTAACGAAGTTCTGCAACCGCGCCCTGCTTCTGGATGCCGGGCGGCTGATCGAGGATGGCGCTCCAGACATGGTCGTGAATAAGTATCGCGCCCTCATATTCGAGCGGGAGCGTCGCTACGGCCACTTCGACGGCGACGAGAAAGGCGCCGTGGAAGGTGAGATTGTCACTGGCGAAGACATGCCTGTCGTGCGAACGATCCCGAATATTGATCACCGCTTTGGGAACGGAGCCGCCAGGATCCTGGGTGTCGAGTTGCTCGATGAAAAGGGGTCGCCTTCCAGGGAAGTGCAGGGCGGCAGGATTGTCGTCCTGAGGATTTCTGCAGAGTTTCTGAAGGACGTTTCGCGCCCCATTCTCGGATATACAATGCGAGATCGTCTCGGCATCGACATCTCCGCCTGCAATACGAATTTCGCCGGCAGTGTTCTTCCCTCGGCAAGAAGCGGGCAGATATACACAAGCGACTTCCGTATTCACCTGCCCCGCATGGCAGCCGGCAGCTACTCGATTGCCCCCGCGGTCGCGGCCGGTGATCTCACGAAACACGACATGTGCGACTGGATCGACAACGCATTGATCTTCAATCTGCAGGCCGACGACCTGGTCTACGGCACGTTGAAGATGGACGTGGAGGTGCGCAACTACGCTTCCGGCAATCTTACGGGCGCGTCATGAAATCGGAGTCGCGGGATGCACGCTACTCCTCTTCTGTGATTCGCATAGCTGGAGGTTTGCCGCGGCGCTCCATGCTTGCTGGATTGACCATTCTGCTCACGCCTTTTCTCGCCCTCCTTGCGGCAGCTCTTCTCCTGCTCAATGCGGCAGCCCGCTGCGCGCGGGCAGCCCGGCGGTCCGCCCGCGCAGATAAGCCCGAGGCGGGGGTCTCCGGCCTCGTTTCGATTGTCATCCTGAACTGGAACGGAAGAGACCTTCTGGCACAAGGTCTTCCCTCCGTCATCGACGCGGTGCAGCGCGATGGCTTCCCGCATGAAATCCTCTTGGTCGACAACGACAGCCACGATGGTTCCGCGGACTACGTGCGCACCGCGTTCCCGCAGGTGCGCGTTCTGGAATTGCCGGAGAACCGGGGATTCGCGCACGGAAACAACGCGGGTGTGCGCGCAGCGCGGCACGACACTGTCGTCCTGCTCAATAACGACATGATCGTGGATCCCGGATTTCTCCGTCCCCTGCTCGACGGCTTCGGCCCGAACACATTCGCGGTTTCCAGCCAGATCCGGAACCAGGATCCGGCCGCGATACGCGAGGAGACCGGCAGGACAAGCGCGGTTTTTCGCCGCGGATTCATCGATTACACACATCTTGACGCGAACGAACAGGAGTTGTCCCGCTCCGGCTATCCTGTGTTTTGGGCAGGAGGGGGCTCCTCCGCGTTTCATCGCGCTCGCTTTCTCGCGCTGGGCGGCTTTCACGAAATCTATTCGCCCGCCTATGTCGAGGATACGGACCTGTCATTCCGGGCGTGGCAAGCCGGCTGGGATGTTTTGTTCGCGCCGCGCTCCATTGTCTATCACAGACGCGGCTCTACCGCTTCGCTTCGTTTTACTCCAGCGGAATTGCAGGCGCTGATCCAGCGGAACCGGCTGCTCTTCATCTGGAAAAACATCCGAAGCTGGCCCTTGCTGATCGTGCACTGCATGTTCCTTCCGTGGAATTGCTATCGCTTGGCGCGCGATCATGGCCTGCGCATCTGGCGCAGCCTCTTGCAGGCCTGCGCGCTGCTTCCTGCGGCAGCAGCGGCAAAAATGAGCGCATCGATTCCCCAGGTTCGATCCGACAGCGATATCTTCCGGCTCTCTTCCAAGCCCGCACTCTTCTTCGCACGGCCGCGCGCCACGCGGGGCGTCCGCTTGCGGAAATGCCAGGCGCCGCCCCACATCCTCTGGGTAACCTCCTATCTGCCGTGCCTCGGCAGGCACGCGGGTGCAGGCCGCATGGTCCAATTGCTGATGCGGCTCGCGCGCGACTACCGCATCACGCTGCTGTCTTTTCTTGAAGACGAGGAGGAACGGCAATTTCTGCCTCCACTCGAAGCAATGTGCACAAGAGTCGTCCCCGTCCTCCGACGCCCGCCCTGGCGCTGGCAGTTGTTTCCCTACGAACCTTTCGAGGAGTATTTCACTCCGGCAATGGAGCGGGCTCTGCAGGATTGCCTCGCGGAACACGATTACGACTTGATCCAATTGGAATATACCCAGATGGCTCGCTATGCATGCAAGTCGCTGCGGATCCCGACACTGCTGACCGTTCACGAGGCGGATTTCGCCGCCTGCGCGCGGCGCGCCCGCGTGGAATCCAACCCGATCCTCAAACTGCGCTGGTTTTATAACTATCTGCAGGTGCTGGACCGGCAGATGTCGCTGCTGCGTCGCGTCGATGCCACAATCTGTGTGACGGATTCGGACATGCGCGAAATGCGGAAGTTTTGCCGGTCAGTCCCAACTCATGTGATCAACACAGGTGTGGACCTAGCTTACTTTCATCCGCCGGAACGGCCCGCGGACAGCGCCCGACTGATCTACGTCGGCGCATATCGCCACGAGCCCAATATCGATGCGGTGCTCCATTTCTGCCGCAGCGTGCTTCCCCTGGTGCGCGCCCGGATTCCGGAGGTAGAACTCATGATCGTTGGCAGCGAACCTCCTGCTGCCGTTCTTGCCCTGGCGGATATTCCAGGTGTGCGTGTGACGGGTTCCGTGCCGGACATCCGGCCGTTCATGACCGAAAGCTCCGTCTATGTTGTGCCGCTGCGCCTCGGCGTCGGCATACGAGGCAAGATTCTTGAAGCCTGGGCCATGGCAATGCCTGTGGTGACAACCAGCGTGGGCTGCGCCGGCTTACTCTGTCGCGATGGCGAGAGTCTGATGGTCGCGGATACCCCGGAGGATTTCGCCGCGCGTGTCATCACGCTTTTGGGCGATCCCACACGCCGGCGCCAACTGGGGATCGAGGGCCGGAAAGTCGCGGAGCAGCACTATGGGTGGGAAGCTATTGCCTCTCAGCTCCACGGCCTCTATCAGAAATATTTGGACATTCACAGGACTGCGTGATGAACACTGAGGCCAGCTTGCCTGAATCGCCAGTTCCCCGGCGCACACGCGCCTCGGTACGTTTTTTTCTCAAGCTGATCTTGTTCCCATTTCGCTTCGCCTGGCTGTTGATCGTCTGGGTGTGGCTTCGGACGAGCCCTCATGCCTGATGAAACCAGGGGCCGCATGAAAAGAGAGTTTTCGTGGGTTTCGAGTATTTCGTGGTTGATTCCGCGGTGCGCCACGTGCTCTATAATCCGTTGATGAGCACGCAGCCGGAGCGGCCGTTGATCTCGATCGTGATCCCAAATTACAATGGCGCGGCCTGCCTCGAGGCCTGCCTGCAGTCCCTGCTGCGGCAGACGTACTCTCGGATGGAAATCCTGGTCGTGGACAATGCCTCGCGGGACCCATCGATCGAAGTCGTGCGGCGCGTTGCACGCGAGGCTCGCATTCTGCCGCTGCCCGGCAATAGTGGTTTTGCCGCCGCCGTTAATCACGGCGTCGCGGCGGCGAACGGTGAATGGATTGCGGTTCTGAACAACGATACCGAGGCGGCACCTGACTGGCTTGCGCAATGCGCTGCCGCGATCGGGAGGCATCCGGATGCCTCCTTTCTTGCGTGCCGCATCCTCGACTATAGGCGGCGCGACCGTATTTACAGCGCCGGCGATTGCTTCCTGCGCGCAGGAATCGGCTACCGCAGGGGCCAGGACCGGCCGGATGGCGAGGAGTACCGGCGCGAGACCCGCATCTTTTCGGCCTGCGGCTGCGCGGCCCTTTTTCGCACGGGCGCGTTGAAGGCGGCTCACGGATTCGATGGTGAGTTTTTTGCTTACCTGGAGGATGTCGAGCTGGGGCTCCGCATGCAGGCGGCCGGTGCGCAGGGCTATTATGTGCCCGACGCCGTCGTCTATCATATCGGTGGAGCCACGAGCGGAGGGGAGTTCGCTCCCATGGTCGTGCGCCTGCGCACGCGCAACGCGATCCTGCTCATCCTGCAGGGCCTTCCCGGACGGATCTTGTGGCGCTGCCTGCCCATGATCCTGGCGGCACAGCTGGTTTGGCTCGGCCGTGTGCTGGTTCACCGCCGTTTTCTGAGCTATCTGCTCGGATTGGCGGCGATCATTCCCCTGGTACCCGAGAGAATCAGGTATCGTATCGGCGTGCGCCGCGTTTGGAGGAAATCCAGCAGACGTCTCTGGCATGCCATCCTGGAATCGGAGGCAATCGCACGCCGCGATTTCTCGCGCGGGCAGATTTCAACATCGCGGTTCCTGACCTGGTATTTCCGGCTGTTTTGATACGAGACGTCCGATGATCTCAATTGTCGTCGTCAACTGGAACTCCGGCGAGCTGCTGGAGCGATGCGTCCGCTCGCTCCTGCGCTGCGCACCGGACTGCGAAATTGTCCTCATAGACAATGCTTCCCAAGATGCCAGTTTCAACTTCATCGAAGGGGTCGAAAATACAATCCTGGTAATGCGCAATTCCAGGAATGCAGGTTTTGCGGCGGCATGCAACCAGGGCTGGCGCGCAGCGCACGGGGATCTGATCCTCTTCCTGAACCCCGATGCAGAGGCTCTGCCCGGCTCCATTGCAGCTCTGGCCGGACAAATCGAGAAGGATCCGCAGGTGTGGGCCATCGGCGGCCGCCTGCTTGACGATACGAAATCAAATGAGACCTCCGCCAGCGTGAGAGCTTTTCCCAGCGTCGCCTCCGTGGCAGCGGAGATGCTGCTTCTCGACGAGATTTGGCCGCGAAACCCGTGGACCCGCCGGTACCGCATGGCAGATTGGAAACATGACTCGGCTCGCGACGTGGATCAGCCCGCGGCCGCATGCCTGGTGGTTCGGCGCTCGGCCCTCGAATCCCTTGGCGGCTTCGACGAGGACTTCTGGCCCGCGTGGTTCGAAGATGTTGATTTGTGCAGGCGCATCCGCACCGCCGGCGGCCGCATCGGTTTTGAGCCCCGGGCGCTTTTCTCGCATCACGGCGCCGTGAGTTTGCGAAGTCTGACGGCAGAGGAATTCATGCGTTTTTATTACAGCAACATGATCCGCTACTTCGTGAAACACCATGGGCGGACCGCAGCGGCAAGGGTTCGTCGCCTGATAATCGCGGGCCTCTACCTGCGGGCCTGTGCGGCCCTCCTCGGAGCGTCGCTCCCATCCCGTACCGCCGCCTGCGCGCCGCGCTCGTTCTGGCGCGTTGCTCGTTCCGTTGCGGGTTCCCTGGGAGCGCGTGCATGACTCCACGCGTTCTCGTCAGCATCGTCACCTGCAATTCAGCGCGCTACCTGAAGCCCTGCCTCGCGAGCGTGCAGTCGCAAACATGGAAGGAGTTCACAGTTTGCCTTTGGGATAACGCATCCTCGGACGCATCCCTTGCAGTCGCCGCCGAGTTTCGCGACCTGTTCGGGATGCTTCATTCTTCCAACAGGAACGTCGGATTCTGCGCCGCTCACAATCAAATCATCGCGGCCACTCTGGCCGATTACGTACTGGTCCTGAACCCTGATGTATGGCTCGAACCGTCTTTCCTGGCGACGCTTGTGGAGGCTCTCGAGCAAGACACCACCGCCGGGTCCGCGACGGGCAAGCTCTGGCGCTGGGATGAGGCAGCACAGACAGATGGAGCAAGTCACGGCGAGCAACCCATAAGAGTCGTCGACACCGCCGGGATGTATCTGACTCCCAATCAGCGCCATCTGGACCGTGGTTCCGGCGAGCGCGACCGAGGAGCCTACGAGATCCGCCAATATGTGTTCGGAGCGTCGGGCGCGGCGGCCTTTTATCGCCGCGCCATGCTCGACGCCGTCAAAGAGGGGGCGGAGTATTTTGACGAATCCTTCTTTGCATATCGCGAGGATGCCGATATTGCGTGGCGCGCCCAGTGGTTGGGATGGCGCTGTCTCTACGTGCCGGAGGCCCTTGGTTTTCACGTGCGCAGAGTATTGCCGGAACGCCGCGCCGGGCTGCCTCCCGAAATCAACATGCATTCCTTCAAAAACCGGTTCCTCCTGCGCATCAAAAACCTGGACGCAGCCACGTACGCCCGCTACCTCCTGCCTATCACTGCACGGGATTTCACCGCACTTGGGTATGTCCTCCTGAAAGAACGGTCCTCGCTCAAGGCGCTGCCGCTGGTCTGCAAGGCCTTTCCGCGCGCCTGGCGGACGCGCAAGGATCTGATACGCCGGCGGCGCATCACGCCGCGCGAAATGCGCTATTGGTTCCGGAGGCAATCGGCAATTCGTGGCAGCTTGGAATAGAACTCAGATTGCCGGATTTGCAGCTCAGACAGTGACAAGCCCCAGAAGGTGTGGCACAGCTACAGCCCAGGGCGAGAGCCCATAAGCGCTAACATGTGATCGCCACCGCACGTGGGGGTCGTGGCTTCTTTCGTCGGCTTACTTGCACTTAGAAGGCTATACTTAAGGTAGCATTCCAAGTCGAGGTGTATACATGGACATAAGCTTGAGGACAATGACTGACAAAAAGGTCTCCGCCGGAGTCGACTGCCCTCTCGGCGCCACCTTGTGCGGCGGCGGGGTAAATTTTGCGCTGTTTTCCCGAAGCGCGGATCAGGTCTTTCTGCTCCTGTTCGATGATCCAATGGGCGAACCGACGGACATCATTCCATTCGAGAACCGCCGGCGATTCGTTTGGAGCGGTTTTGTTCACGGGCTGAAAGCCGGTCAGCTTTATGGATACAAGGTGGCCGGCGCGCACGATCCGGCTCGCGGGCTGCGTTTCAACGAACAGAAACTCCTCCTCGATCCGTATGCAAAGGCCGTCACGGGCAAGGCGACTAACGTGAACAATCTGCTGTTGCCTTACGACCCGCTCTCTGCCGATCCGGATCTCTCCCTGGATAACCGGGATAACAGCAAGATCATGCCGAAGTGCGTTGTCGTGGATGATGCCTTCGACTGGCAGGGGGATACTCCTCTGGACATGCCCCTGGAGAAACTTGTCATCTATGAAGTTCATGTAAAGGGCTTTACGGCCCACTCTTCCTCGAAGGTCGCGCGCCCCGGATCGTATTTGGGCTTCATTGAGAAGATCCCCTATTTGCAGCGGCTGGGCGTGAATGCGGTAGAGTTGCTGCCGATTCATGAGTTCTTTGTGGAAGATTTCCTGAAAACCAAAGGGCTCACGAACTATTGGGGATATAACACGCTCGCGTTCTTTGCCCCCGAATCTTCCTATAGCACGGAAAGCTATCCGGGATGCCAAGTCGCCGAGTTCAAGACGCTTGTCAGGGAGTTACATCGGGCAGGGATAGAGATCATCCTCGATGTCGTTTTCAACCACACGGGAGAAGGGAACGAGCTCGGCCCGATGCTCTCATTCAAAGGCATCGACAACCCGAGCTATTACAGCCTCACCGGTCCGCCTTATCAGCCCCTCCGTTACTACATGAATTGGACGGGATGCGGGAACAGCCTCAATCTTTCCAACCCGTGCGTCATCCGCTTGGTCATGGACTCGCTGCGTTACTGGGTGGATGTCATGCATGTGGACGGATTCCGATTCGATCTTGCCTCAGTATTGGGAAGGGATGAGGGGTCGTTCCGGCCCTCCGCACCATTTTTTGATGCGGTGGCGCAGGATCCGGTGCTTACCCGCACGAAGCTGATTGCAGAACCATGGGATCTGGAAACCTATCAGGTCGGAAATTTCCCGGTCGAATGGTCCGAGTGGAACGGCAGATTTCGAGACACCGTTCGTAAATTCGGCAAAGGCGACGGAGGACAGGTACGGGAGCTGGCCGCACGGCTCGCGGGCTCCCCCGACCTTTACGGCGATGACGGGCGCTCCGCTTACAACAGCATTAATCTTGTAACCTGCCACGACGGCTTCACGCTCATGGATCTGTTCTCCTACAATGGAAAGCATAACGAGGCAAACCTCGAGGACAACCGGGACGGGACGGACGACAACAACTCCTGGAATTGTGGATGCGAAGGACCCACTGATAATCCTGACGTTGAGCGGCTGCGAAAACAGCTCGTCAAAAACTATCTATGCATGCTTCTGTTCGCGTCAGGCACTCCCATGATTCTGGGCGGCGATGAATTCCTGAGGACCCAGCGCGGAAACAACAACGCCTACTGCCAGGATAATGAGATCAGCTGGTTCGATTGGGGCGAGGTCGAGCGCAACGGGGACATCGTAGAGTTTTTCCGCAAGGCTGTCGCGCTCACGCGCCGCTGTACCATTTTGCAGAGGCGAAAGTTCTTCCTGGGCCAGGACCTGAATGCCGACAATGTTCCCGATATCGCATGGTTTGGCGATGATCTTGGCCGACCCGATTGGAATGACTCGGAATTGCGCACTTTAAGCTACCAGCTTGATGGAGGGGAGGAACCTTCTGCTCTGGGTGACTACCGCCTGTTTTTGATTCTGAACGCCGATTATCGCCAGCAAACCGTGCAGTTGCCCGAACTCCCGGCACAGAAACGATGGCGCCGCGTGATTGATACCTCCATGGCCTCAGGAGAGGACATCTGTGATGCCGGCGCGGAAGTCGCTCTCAGTCCCGCGAACGATTACATCGTCAACCCGAGGAGCACGGTCGTGTTGTTGGGGATTTGAAAGTGCAGCAGGTTATTGGACCTTTAAAGTCCAAAGCGTCACTACAATATCTTATCCTCAATAGGATCGGCGCGCCGCGGCGGTCGCCAGCGGCAGATCGGCAAAGGCGTTGAGGTCATAGGTGGCATCGCCGCCTCTGCGCAATTTCGGAGTGCCTGCGGCCGCGATCATCGCGGCATTGTCGGTGGTCAGGATCGAGCTGGGATAGTAAACTACTTCCGCAAGGGCCGCAGGGAATGTCTGCCGCAGCAGGCTGTTGCATGCCACTCCGCCCACCAGCAGGATCGACTTGGGCCGGTGACGCTGAATCGCCTTGCGCGTCTGGGCCACGAGCGTATCTACGATCGCCTGTTGATAGCTGGCCACCAGATCCAGCACGATCCGCGAGACTCTCGACGAAGAACGGCAGGGACGAATGTCGGCCCGCTCGATATAGCGCAGCGCCGCGGTTTTGAAGCCGCTGAAACTGAAATCGAGACTGCCGTCGCTGATTTTGGGAATCGAAAAGTGGAATCTGCGCGGATCTCCGCGCGCCGACAGCCGGTCGATAACGGGCCCGCCCGGATAACCCAAGCCGAGAAACTTCGCGAGTTTATCCAGAGCCTCGCCGGCAGCATCATCACGAGTGCGCGCGACCGGCTCGTAGCGCTCCGGTTCGGGTGAATAGATCAGCGACGTATGCCCGCCTGACACGACCAGCGCCAGAAGAGGATAGGCAATATCGGGGTGCTCAATGAACGCTGAATAGATGTGCCCTTCGATGTGATTGACGGGCACGAGCGGCTTTTTCAGCGAAAAAGCCATTGCCTTGGCAAAAGACAGTCCAACCAGAAGCGAGCCGATCAGCCCCGGCCCCTGCGTCACTGCAAGGCCGTCGACATTCTGATAGCTCAGGCCCGTATCGCTGAAGGCCTTGCGCACGACATATCCGATGTTGCGCAGGTGTTCGCGGCTGGCGAGTTCAGGGACAACGCCGCCGAAGCTGCGATGGGTCTTGATCTGCGAAGCGACCACGTTGGAGAGAATGTTGTGTCCATCCTCAACCAGCGCGGCGGCAGTTTCGTCGCATGAAGATTCCACCCCCAATACCAGCATTTTTCCTCTTTGACGCGTGACAAATAACAAGTACTGCGATTCAGACACTTAGGATGCTCTCGAAAATGTGTCGAGTACAAGAACTTCTGAGTCAAAGTCTAGGTCTAAGTCCAGATCTACTTCCAGGTCCACGAGGAGGCAGCGGCTTAAGTTTGCGCTTATAGGGTTTACGCCCTGGGCTGTAGCTGCGCCGCCCCATTCGGGGATTGTCACTGCCTGAATCACAGAGAAGTGTGCGCACGAGTCGGAGTTCCAGGCCCATTTTGAAGCATAATCAGGCCCCTTGGCGAGTGACGCAGCCGCGGAGCGCCAAGCCAAAGGTGACATAATATCTTGTCTCAGAATCCGAAGCGCGGGCCGCACCCAGGCTCGGATCCGAAATGCAGTCGATTTGGACTATCTGTAGGCCGCTGCGAATTGCATGCCCTGGAAGTCCTACAGCGGAGCAACGTCTCGTGTGAGTCGTGCGCAGGCGACCGCCCGGATGTTCTCCTGCAATGGGTAGGTGCTCTCGCCGGCATGCACCACATCCACTGAGCCCAATTTCAGGTCGGTGAGGGCGTGGCGCATCGAAGGCGTGACAGCCGGCGCGGTCGTTCGTTTGATCTCAAATCCACGGCGCTTGCGGCCGCGGACAACCAACAGGTCCAGTTCCGCCCCACTTTGCGTGGCCCAGAAGAAACATTCTTCCGGTTCGGCCCGCAGGTGGACGATCAGTTGCTCGATAACGAACCCTTCCCACGATGCGCCCACCTTTGGGTGGCTTTCAAGATCCTGCTGCGTGGGCAGATTGAGCAGGCCATGCAGCAATCCGCTGTCCGACAGGTACACCTTGGGAGACTTGACCTGTCGTTTGCCGATGTTTTCGTGCCAGGGCTGGAGTTGTCGAACCACCAGAGCCGACGTCAGAAGATCCAGGTAGTGCTGGACGGTTGTGTCCGCCACACCGAACGCCCGGGCAAACTCGGAGGCATTCCAAGTCTGGGCATGATAGTGCGCCAGCATGGTCCAGAACCGGCGCATGGTGTCGGCGGACACTCGCATGCCGAGCTGCGGCATGTCGCGTTCAACAAAAGTCCGGATGAACCCGCGTCGCCATTCCATGCTGGCAGCGTCATTGACGGCCAGAAACGAGCGCGGGAACCCGCCTCGGCACCACAAACGGATGTCGTGGCGAACCGGCACTTCGCTCAGGTCGAATCCGCCTAGGTGGCGATATGCGATACGCCCGGCCAGCGTTTCCGCCGATTGCCGCAGGAGCGCGGGCGAAGCGCTGCCCAACACTAGAAACCGGCAAGAATGGCGTGGCCGGTCCGCCAGAACCCGCAACGCCGGGAACAGATCTGAGCGGCGCTGCACCTCGTCCAGCACAACCAGCCCGCGCAGGGATGACAGTGCCAGGAGCGGGTCAGCCAGCCGCGCCAGATGCGAATCGTCTTCCAGGTCGAAGAAGGTCGACGACGACGATCGGGCCACCAGGCGCGCCAAGGTTGATTTGCCGACTTGGCGCGCTCCCAGAATCGCGACCACCGGATGGCGGCGGAGCAGTCCTCGAATCGCGGCTACATGTGAGGATCGCGGGTTCATGGACATTGATAGTACCTTGAATATTCGGTGATGACAACCGAATTTGCAAGGTATTGTGATCGTGCCGTCGAATCCCGGCACACCTTGATGGGGTGGGTGCTGATGCCACAGGCAAAAAATCCCTGAAATTAGTTCCAGGCCTATCGTGAGGTATAATCTCCCACGCTGACGAGTGACGCAGCCGCGGAGCGCCCGATCAAAATTGGCATAATATCTTATCTCGGAACCTGAAGCGCGGGCCGCCCCCAGGCTCGGACCCGAAATGCAGTCAATTCGGACTATCCGTTCACTGCGGGTATGATGAAGGCCAAGGTGCGCAAGCTGCCGGAGGCCCAAAGGAGTGATTTGCTTCACAAGCCGGGGACACAATACTTTTCTCGAGGCAATTCCGCAGGTCATTGTAGCGAGGCAGTGAGCAACCCTCGCTTTCGGATCTGATAAGTATTATGTCCCATGATCTGGCAAGATCTATTTTGGGCTCCAATGCCCATTTGTGCATTACTATTGGCCCAGATCGGCGATGTGCGATATGTCAGAAGAACTGAGGGGTCTCGTGCGTGGAACACGTTGGCACCAGAACATAGTGCCCAACATCATCATAATGGCTATTGCGTTAATTGCTTCTAGCAATGGTCTCCAATTCGGCAAGGTGTTTTTTCCCGTTGATGTTTTGTCCGACTATCCCCCGTGGCATCCGCCGGCTCAGCATGATTCAATAGTCAAAAACCCGCTTCTCAGAGATCCTGTTGTGGAATTTCATCCATGGGAAACTCTTATCCGCACTGCCATATACCAGGGCCGCTGGCCTCTTTGGAACCCAGGTTCATTCATGGGAACTCCTCTACTCGGCAACGGCCAAATCTCTGCGTTTACGATCTTCGCGCTTCCATTGCATCTTCTCAGCCCGATACCTGCATATTTCCTGTCGGCGCTCCTCAAGCTGAGTGTCGCGGGGCTGTGCATGTATTACTTCGGACGTGCTCGAGCCTTGGGCAGAACGGCATCGCTCGTGTCGGGCATCGTTTTTATGTTTTCCGGACACATGATGGCATGGCTGCATTTCCCGCTCTCAGGAGGTTTAGCTCTTGCTCCACTGCTATTGTTGGCTGCTGAACGGTTGCTTCTGAGAACGTCGCGACTCTGGTTCTGCATTATGACTGTCAGCGTAGCAATGCTCGCACTGTGCGGCCAACCACAAACAAGCTTTTGCGTTGGTCTGCTTCTACTTGCATATTGCGTCTATCGATCAGCCAATGTCTGGCGAAAGGGGCCGAATGACGGATCTTTTTGCGGCCGCATTACGTGGCTTATTGCGGCCATGGCAGGCGGACTGGTGCTATCCTCATTTCAATCGCTTGTCTTCTTCGAGTACTTGCAGGTGAGCGCTGCCCAGGCCGTACGCAATGCTTACAACCTTTTCTATCTGCCTTTTTATCAGCTCATCACCTTATTGTTGCCCGACTTTTTCGGAAATGTAATGCACGGCAACTACTGGGGCTATGCCAACAATATCGGGCCAGCTATCTATGTTGGCGTTTTGCCCTTGTATCTAGCGATGACATCATGTGTCCATAATAGACGGGACCCGGACACGAAGTTCTTTGCTGGGACCGCTCTGATCTGCCTGTTAATCGTGACGAAGCCGATTGGAGTAGAGCAAGTATTCGAATTGCCCATCATTTCCGGAATCACTATAAACAAGTTCATCGGCCCGTTTACCTTGGCCATGGCATTCCTTGCGGGTAAAGGCATCGATCTGTTTTGGGCGCGATTCAAGGCAGTACTCTTCTTGTGCACGGGCTTGCTGACTCTCAGCGCCCTTTGTGTTGCCAGCGCCGCCCTTTACTTTTGGCGCTGGCTAGTAGAGTTGCACCTGTGGCACTATGAGCTCCTTCGCGGACTCCCTCTGTTTGCGCTCACACCTCTAGCGCTGCTTGCGTTGTGGCTCTGGTACCGACGATCGTCAGCAAGCATCTTTCGAAAACCCATTCCGGGCCAACGCAGACCATTGATTCCTGCTGCGATTTTGGTCGCCACGATCATCGTCGACCCGCTTTATTACTGGCTGAATTTCAATCCTTCCGTGGAGAACCGGTATTTTTATCCGATTACCGATGGTATTAGGTTTTTGCAGAAGGATTCTGGGGTTTGGCGCCTAATGGGGCTAGGGGATGCATTGCTGCCAAATACTGCGGGCATGTACCGCCTTCAGGACTCCCTCGGATACGATGGCATGACGTATCGAAGATACTACGATTTTGTGAGCCTGGTCGACCCGGCTTTCAAGGACCTCTGGACGGCGTTGGGATTGGAAGGGCTTGCTTCAAGACCATGGGACCCCCGTACGAGCCTACGCGATCAATCTCTTTTGGACCTGTTAGCCTCAAATGGCACGGGATTTAGGAGCTTTTTGAAGGAGGCGAACTACTGGAATTATACCATCCGCAGTGTGCAAAATCGCCGCCTACTGGACCTTATGAACGTAAAGTATCTTGTCACGCCGCCGTCGTGGTCAGACCAAGGGATGGTTCACAACTTCGACCTCGTCTACAATAAGGAAGTAAGGATCTACCTAAATAAAACCGCCCTCCCGCGAGCAATTGTGCTGAACCACTGGATTTGGGCACATGACGACAAAGCGGCAATGCGCTTGATGTCCGATCCCAGATTTGATCCTGCCGAGACGGCTATCCTGCAGGATTTGGACGCAAATTCCATGACAGCACAAGAGTTTGCGCCCACAAAATCTTCGACGAACAACCATGACGACTCCGCGACGGTGCTATCGTACCAAAGCGAGAAAATCCTCCTAAGAGCTGATGTCTCCAATGAGTCGTTTCTCCTGTTGTCGGACGTGTGGTACCCGGGGTGGAGATGTACCGTTGATGGGAAAGAAGCAAAGGTGTTCGCTGCCGACTACCTTTTCCGAGGAGTACACTTGGCTCCAGGGAACCACGACGTTGTGTTTTTCTACAAGCCTGCGAGTTTTGCCTGGGGCTTGCGGCTAAGTTTGCTTGCTGCCTTTGGCATGCTCGCGAGTCTGTTTTTCATCAGAGACCGTAGTCGTGGGACGGGGCAACCGACAGGACTGCGTCGTGACGGCGCGCAACGGGGACTGACGGCGACAATTAACTGAATTTAGAGGCAGTTCAGCGGGTCACTTAAGCGAGGCTCTCAGAACCTGAAGCGCGGGCCGCAGCCGCACCCAGGCTTGGATCCGAAATGCGGTCAATTCTGACTATCCGTAGATAAGTGCGGGCAAGCTTACCGAGTAGGGCGGGCGCGCTATGCCCCGCTCTGTGATGATGGCCGTCACATACTGATGGGGAGTCACGTCGAACGCCGGGTTGGCCACGGCGGTCTGCTCGGACATGACCGGCACGCCCTGCACAGAACGCACCTCCTCAGGATTCCGTTCCTCAATGGGGATCAGGCTGCCATCCGGTATCGTCAGGTCAAAGGTCGAGGTGGGAGCGGCTACATAAAAAGGCAGGCCGTTTTCTTTGGCCAAGACCGCAGCCGAATAGGTTCCGATCTTGTTTGCGACATCACCATTGGCCGCGATGCGATCGGCGCCGACGATGACGCAATCGATGCGCCCCAACCGCATGAAGTAGCCCGCCATGCCGTCCGTGATGACGGTGACCGGAATGTTGTCCTTCTGCAGCTCCCACGCCGTGAGACGCGCGCCCTGCAGAAATGGACGGGTCTCGTCGGCGTACACCTGGACACGCTTGCCCGACTCGACCGCGGCGCGGATGACTCCGAGGGCAGTGCCATATCCTGCAGTCGCCAGCGCGCCTGCGTTGCAGTGCGTGAGCACCCTCGCGCCGTCAGCAATGAGCGATTGTCCTCGCCGCCCCATTTCGCGGTTGGCGCGGATGTCTTCCTCAAACATGGATTGCGCCTCGCGCACCAGCGCGGCGCGGATTGCGTCGATCCCCGCGGCCCGCGTGCGATCGTAGACGTCTTTCATTCGCCGGACTGCCCAGAAGAGATTGACCGCGGTGGGACGCGCTTCGGAAATCGTGCTGCAAATCCGCTCGAACTGCGCATCGAGATCCTCCAGCGACGATGCATTTGCCTTCGTGACGCCGAGAGCGACACCCATGGCCGCGGCCACGCCGATTGCAGGGGCTCCACGGATCACCATGGCGCGAATCGCTTCGGCCACCTCTGCATAATCGCCGAAGCTTCGATAGACCTCTTGCATCGGCAACAGGCGCTGGTCGAGCATGACGACCGCCGTATCCTTCCACTCAATCGTCCTGATCATGCGGCACAGTCTAGCCCACCCGCGGTCGTTTTTGAAGAACAGCCCACATGAATTGTCTTTGACATCAACGGCACGCCGGTGGTATTGATGTGCCGTGCTGTTGGATCTTTGTTAAAGGGATTGAGGTGCCCCAATCAGGGGTAAAAGGGAAGTGGGTGCGAATCCCACACGGTCCCGCCACTGTAATCGGAGAGCCGGCTTCAACGGCCTGCAATAGAGTCCTGAGTAGCCCGCCACTCGTTGAACTAAGACGGGGAAGGCGTGAAGCACGGCATTGACCCGAGAGTCAGGAAACCTGCCTCATCCTCTTTTTCAGTTACCTCTTCGCGAGAAAGAGACCTGAAATGCTCTCCATCCGCCGCGATTCAATCTTCCATTTGCCGTGGGCCGGCTTATCGATCCTGATCTTGTTCGGAGCCTGTTCGCGAAGCGCGCCTCACGGCCGGGAACAGACCGCGAGCACAGCTGCACTCTCGATTTCCTACACCGACGGCATCGGCAGAAACGTAAATCTGCCGCGGCATCCATTGCGGATCATCTCCCTCGCACCCAGCGTCACGGAGGTCGTGTACATGCTGGGCGCCGACGACCGGCTGATCGGGGTCACAACCGAGTGCGACTGGCCGGAGGCTGCCAAACGCAAGCCCAAGATCGGCAGCTTGCTGAATCCCAACTACGAGAATATTCTTGCCGCGCGTCCGGATCTCATCATTGCCTCGACGGCCGGAAACGATCGGGCTGCCGTTTACCGGCTCGCGGAACTTGGCCTGCCTGTGTTTGTCACGGCGCCCCGATCCGTGGAAGGCATAATGGAAGCCACGCGCCAGATCGGCCTAATCACTGATCGCGCGCCGGATGGCGAGCGGCTGGTCGCCGAAATGAAAGCCCGCCTCCAGGAAATCAAACGCCGGCTTGCCGGACTACCTCCCGTGCGCGCCTTCTTCATCACCTGGTTTGATCCTCTGCTGGCGCCGGGAAGCAGGACATTCGAAAACGACGCCCTGCGCCTGGCCAACGTCGTTTCGATCTCGGCGGACAGCCGCGAGTACTATCCACGCTACAGCCTCGAGCAGGTGCTGACGCGAAATCCCGATGTCATTCTTACCGTGTTTCATTCTGGCCAACCCCTGCCCGAACTCAAGAAAATCGCGGGTTGGCGTGCCCTCGATGCGGTGAAGGGCGGCCGGGTGTATGTCTTGGATGAGGTATTTCAGCATCCGTCGCCGCGCTTTGTTGACGGTGTCGAAGAATTGGCGCGCAAGCTGCACCCGGAGCGATTTCAATGAAGCGACTTTCCCGCAGGCGGATTGTGGCCGTGAGTTTTGCTTTGTTGATCGCGTGGGCTTGCGCGGCCACGTTCGCTCTCGCGGTCGGAAGTGTGGCGATCCCGCCCGGAAATCTGGTCCGGCTGCTGGTACGCCGCGTATTTGGCCCTCCGGCGGAAGGGGACCCGCTCGCAACGATTCTCTTTTCCGTCCGCCTGCCGCGCATATTTCTCAGTTCTGTTGTGGGCGCCGCTCTTGCCGTCGCGGGAGCTGCTTTCCAATCGCTGCTCCGCAATCCGCTCGCCGATCCATTCGTCTTGGGAGTCTCTTCGGGAGCGTCGCTCGGGACCATTGTGTATTCGATTCTGACCGCATCCTGGGGAGTGGCTGCAGCTGGGTTTGTCTTCGGCCGACCCTTTGCGGCATTCGTCGGAGCAGCTCTCGTGGTCGCCGCGGTTTACTTCGTGGCCGGCGGCGGCACAAAGTCGAGCGAAGGGTCCCAGAGACTGCTGCTGGCCGGTGTCGTGCTGGCTTCCTTCATTTCGTCCATCAACGTGGTTCTGCTCACCAGCACGAGTCAGGCAGACCTGCGCGGCATTTTTTACTGGCTGATCGGCGATCTCAGCCGCCCCGCCGATGTTTCGCTCTACCTAGTGGCCGGGGTCGTGTGTGTCGGCTTTGTACTGCTCTATCCATTTTCCCGCGGCCTGAACTTGATTGCCATGGGCGAGGAAGACGCCATGATTCTCGGCGTTGAAGTACCCGGGGTAAAGGTCGCCGTATATCTCATCGCTTCCCTGATTACAGGCGCCGTGGTTTCGGTCGGCGGCCCCATCGCTTACATTGGGTTGATCTGCCCCCACCTTGTGCGCATGATGTTCGGCAACGACAACCGCATTCTGTTTCCCGCGGTATTCCTGTTCGGCGCCATTTTCACGCTACTCGCTGACACCGTCGCAAGAACCCTTCTGGCGCCTGCCGAATTGCCGGTAGGCGTCATCACGGCGCTGATCGGCGCGCCCCTTTTCATCTATCTTTCGCGGCGGAGGAGTTCGCTGTGAGCGGAGCTGCCACGCCGGTTTTGGAAGCCAGGAACGTAAGTTTCTCGTATCGCAATCCGGTCGTGTGCAATGTCTCACTCTCGCTTGTGCCGGGCGCCGTAACCGGTATCATCGGCCCCAATGGCTCCGGCAAAACGACTGTCCTCCGGCTGCTCGGCGGCATTCTGCGGCCTGCTTCCGGACAAATCCTGCTCGACGGAAGAACTTCTCTCGGCACGCTTGGGCGCCGGGAGATCGCGCGCCGGATTGCCATCGTGCCTCAGAACGCAAGCGACGGCTCCCAATTGACGGTCGCCGAATTCGCCATGCAAGGAAGATCTCCTCATCTGACGCGTTTCGGGTTCGAGGGCGCTCACGACGAGGAAATCACGATGGCGGCGCTGGAGATGGCCCAACTCACCCGCCATTCCGAGGCGCGTGTCCGCGAGCTTTCCGGCGGGGAAAGGCAGAGATTGCTGCTGGCGCGCGCCCTGGCTCAGGAGCCAGGAATCCTCCTGCTGGACGAATTCACCGCCAATCTGGACATCAATTTTCAAGTGGAGCTCATGCGGCTGGTGGCTCGCCTTACGCATGAAAGGAAGCTCTCCACTCTCGTGGTTTCGCACGAGATCCACCTACTGGCCGGATTTGCCGACCACATCGCTCTGATGTCGGGAGGCGCCATTCGCTGCCAGGGTCCGGTGTCGAAAGTTATTACCAGGGAGAATCTGATCCAGCTGTTCGGTCTGGATTTTCAGGTGCGCCCGCTCCCGACCGGCTCATTTGAAGTCTTGCCCATCCTGGATGAACGGAGTCCGACATGAATCTGAATCGCATTTCTGCGTGTTTCTTGGCTGCCCTCCTGGTGGCCGATGCCATGGCGTGGTCTCACCCGGAGCAGTTGCGGCGCCTGGCCGGGTCAGTTGTCGATCAAAGCGGCGCGCCGGTACCGCGAGTGTCCATCGAAGTGCGTACGCAGTCCGGGAGGACGGCAGCCTCGACTCTGACAAACGATCAGGGAAAATTCAGTCTCGATCTGCCCGAAGGGGAGTACACCCTGAATGCTGCCGCCTCCGGCCTGGCGCCGGTTCGCGAGCAACCATTGACGGTGGGCTCTACGAATCCGGATCTCCGGCTAACGTTGGCCATTCCATCGATAAAGGAACAGATCGTTGTGACAGCTACCCGCACGGAAGCGACGCTAGCTCAGGTCGGAAGCAGCACCACGGTCATTCGCGGTGCAGAACTCGAGCGTCAGGGAATCGACTCGGTGGCAGACGCGTTGCGGCAGGTGGCCGGCCTCGCTCTGACGGAGAACGGAGGCAACGGCCAACTGGCCTCGCTCTTCGTTCGAGGAGGCGAGTCAGACTACACCAAAGTCCTGATCGATGGCATCCCCATCAACGATCCAGGAGGCAGTTTCAATTTTGCCAACCTGTCCTCCTGGGCAATCGATCGCATCGAAATCGTGCGCGGGCCCCAAAGCGCTCTCTTCGGATCCGATGCCATGGCCGGCGTCATTCAGATTTTTACACGCCGTGGCGAAAGCGAAGGCTTGGAGCCGAAGCCAAGTCTTTCTCTGGAAGGAGGCAGCTTCCACACCTTTCGCTATGAAGCCGGCATTGAGGGAAAAGGCGAAAGGATCGACTATGCGGCCTCGTTTGCCCGCCTCGATACCGACAATAACGTGCGCAACGGCGCTTTCAACGACGAGACTGCAAGCGGAAATCTCGGCTTGCGTCTGTCCTCCAAGAGCCAGCTGCGCGCGGTTTTTCGCAGCGACGCAGGACAGACCGGCGTGCCGGGGCAATGGGCGTTCTACCCTCCAATTTCGGACCAGAGCTACCGTTTTCGCAATCTTGCCGGTGGGCTGACCTTCACGAACGCCACAACCCCGTTCTGGTCGCAGAGCCTTTCCTACACGGTCAACGATTCAAGGCAGGTATCGGCAGATCAAGGCCATGACGGTTGCTTCGCTGCCCAATACCAGGGCAGGACAGCTTTGTTTCCCTCTTGTGACTATCCCTATCAAACGCTCGACCAGAGCCGGCGCCAGGAGATCAACTATCAGAGTGAATGGGTACTGCCCCATGCGCATCTGATTACCGCCGGAGCGGAGTACGAACGCGAAACGGGAAGCGTGGGCGATCCGAGTTCTAACCCGCTGGTCGCGCTGCGCAACAACTTTGGCGCTTTTGTCCAGGATGAGTGGATCCTGAGGCGCTTTTTCGCCGCGGCCGGTGTGCGCCTCGAACACAATCAGAGCTTTGGCTTCTCGGCTGCACCGCGTCTTTCCCTCGCCTGGCACGCACACGATGGAGCGCAGAACCAGTTATTGGGGCTGACCAAGATCAAGGCCAATTTCGGGCTTGGGATCAAGGAACCCACGCTGGTTGAGTCGTTCAGCCAATCTCCTTATTTCCTCGGCAACCCCAATCTCAAGCCGGAGAAATCCACCAGCTACGATGTCGGCATCGAGCAGCAGATGCGCGGCGGCAAAGGAGTGATCGAGCTCACCTATTTTGAGAACCACTTCCGCAATCAGATCGGATTCGTGACCACGGACTACACAACCTTCGCGGGAACCTTTTTCAACATGGCGAAGACGCGCGCCCGGGGCATCGAGGCTAACCTGAAACAGACCCTGGGACATGGCCTGGAGATTGCCGCGTCGTACACTTACCTGGATTCCAGAGTCCTGGAGAATCCGGCGCCGCCCGATCCAGTCTATGCTGCCGGCAATACACTGCTCCGGCGCCCCAAACATTCCGGTTATCTCAACCTGAGCTGGAAACCCGGGCGCTGGACGCTCGGTGCTACCGCAACCATGGTGGGTAACCGCCTGGATTCTGATTTCCTAGGCCTCGGGCTCACCCAGAATCCTGCTTACGGCACTCTCGACCTGTTTCTGCGTCTCCGGCTGTTGACGGGCATCTCGATGTTTGCGGCGGTGAACAATGCGCTCGACAGAAGCTATATGGAGGCGCTCGGTTATCCGGCACTTCCGGCGCGGTTCCGCATTGGCCTGAGCGCCGGTTTCTGAGTGCTTGAATTACGTGAAACACTGCGGAAACCTGTCGTTTATTTTGTGGGGCGCGGATTTTAGGATTAGGCGTTCCAGGACAACCGGCATAGACGTAGAATGGGCCGTGCAATCTACTCCTTGGCCGGGCACCGAACCGGCCGGACGGCGGAGGTCTGAATGGCAGGCAACAAGAAACACTGGCTCTGGGTCCTGCTCGTGATCCCGGGCATCTATCTCGTATGGTATACGGTCCTTCGGCCAGCGAGGCAGCCGGTTCAAGAAGTGGCGCAGAGGGCAGCGGACGACGCGGCATCCAAGCTTCCGAAGCCTCCCCCGCCCGCTTATGATCCGATTACTGAATCGTCTCTCCACTCCCTGGAAAGAGGCACGGAATATCTGCTGACCGGAAAGGTCACATCAGACATGATGGAAGCTCTGGCGGGAGCTACCGTGTCCGTATTCTCCCAGGCGCCGCGTTGGTCGCCGCCCGCATTTGACCAGCCGCCTCCTGTGGATACCCAAACCTGCGATGCCGAAGGAAACTACCAGATACACCTGCACAACCCCATGAATCTATGGATCGTCATACACAAGGATGGTTACGCCCAGATTCAGGCATTCGTTCCCGTCAGGGATCCGAAAACGGCAGAGAGGGATTTTAAGCTCCAGCCGGCTCAGGCCACGGTCATGGGTGTCATCTCTGATAAGGATGAACATCCTGTCGCAGGCGCGCTCGTGGTGGCGAATCCGCCACCGCTGGCAACCGTCGCTGACAGCCCTGTGCCCTCTCCTGTCGGACGCGTGACGGACTCCACCGGGCAGTTCATGATCGAGGGACTTCCTGACGGAGACGTGAATCTTTTCGTCTTTGCTCATGGATACCTGATGCAGGAGGAGATCGGCGTGCTCAGAGCTGCCCAGCCACAGCAAGTGAATTTCACTTTGTCATCCGGATCTCCCCTTTCTCTTCTGGTAAAAAACACCAGAGGAGAAGCCGTGCCCTACTCAATCGCCGCCGCTCCCGGGCATTTCAAGATCGCGGGCGGAGACAGCCGCGGTGCGATTGAGTTTGCCGTGCCTGCTGTGTCGAGTCCCTTCGAGTGCACAATCATGGCTGAGGGGTACAAGGCCAGTACCGTAACCCTCGATCCCAAGGCCATACCACTGGCAATCACGTTGGAAGATAAGACAATTCTCAAAGGCCGGGTGATTTCGGACTCGGGAGGGGCCATCGAAGGCGCTTTGGTGAGCGTTTACGGCACCGGCGGCCTCCAGGGAAAGTTTGACGGTGCCGTGGAAACCGACAAAACAGGACACTTCGCATATTCATTGTCTTACCCGCCGGCGTACGAAATCAGGGCCACGAAGACCGGCTATTTCGAGCAGCGGCTGACGCTCGCTCCAGGCAAGCCGGCGCCGCCCGCGGTCGAGATGCGTATGAAAAGCGTGGAGGCGGGCGTATATGGACGCGTAGTCGATTATCGGGGAGTCCCCGTCCCGCAATTCGTTGTTCATATCCGAAACACGGCGGGCGGTTCGGGTAGCGCGGACTACCAGCGGGCGTTCAGTAGCGATCGCGGAGCCTTTGCCGTTACAGACATTGCGCCGGGCACATACAACCTTCTCATTCAGTCGATACAAAGCGCAAACACGGACGACGTCCAACTGGTCCGTATGGATGGTTTGGAGTTCCGGAAAGGGTTTCTGTACGGTGAAATCATTGCGCAGTTTCCGAAACCGAAGTACAAGAAATAGCCTCCAAGGAGTCATATGGCACGCTTGCAACAGGCGGTTCAGGAACACAAGGACGGTCCGCTTCTCGGTGTGGGAGCTTATTTCTTCGATCCGATTTTTCTGGAGATAGCCGCCGGTCTTGGATTTCATGCAG
>Ga0187861_10001527_pt1 | contig 23647 bp, 31 predicted proteins | sample June2016WEW_10_1_3_FD_132986 | JGI IMG/M metagenome (GOLD analysis project Ga0187861, IMG submission 132986) | Peatland microbial communities from SPRUCE experiment site at the Marcell Experimental Forest, Minnesota, USA - June2016WEW_10_100 | ecosystem: Environmental > Terrestrial > Soil >...
CAAGAATTGCATTTTGTCAGAGCATCAGGCACGACAGACGCGCTTTACAAAAACCAAGATATAGTTACTAATCTTGTTCAAGATAATAGCCTGCTTTCAAAGATAGAACGTCCCGGTCTGCTTAATAAGTCCAATAAACTGCTATTTGGAAAAATTATACGTTTTGCAAAAATAGCTGATTGGACAATTAAAGTCGCCTCCCATGTAACTCCTGATATGGATAACGCCGAATCAACACAACTGGAACGAGATGTAGCACGCCAAGTCAACGCCGCTTTTGGTGGCCGTAATTGGGAAGCCCTGGGCACTACGCCTTTCTGGAGAGGCGTTTTCAGACTGGCATTTCTCGCACCGGATTACACCGTATCTAATGTATACGACATGCCTTTAAATGCCGTTAAAGGCGGAACATTAGGCAGCTTGGCAAGACAAAACCTGGTTACATCCGCCGTTGGCGGGATAATGCTAGCTCAGGTATTCAACTACTTGTTTACAGGACACTCTACTCTACAAAATCCCAGAGGACATGAAGCCGACATACAGATCGCCCCTGGAGTGTTCTTCTCCCCATTTCGTGGCGCTTTGGGGGATATGATTTACATGGCTGAATATATCGGTGAGGAAGGTCCTATTAGTGGCGCGGGCAAATTTGCCCAATCAAAACTTTCACCGCTAACACGCGGACTTGTAGGGTGGGCGACTAACGTGGCCTATGGCAACCATCCTATAGCAAATCCAAAAGATCCCTTGTGGCAACAAACGGTTGCAAGCCTGGAATACTTTGGCAAAGAGGCAACGCCTTTTAGCACGTCCTCAGTTAGTACGTATGTTTTCCCTAACAGTAGTCTTGCTGACATAATCAGGGGCGCTATCCAGGGCAATCTCGGTCAACAAGTAAATCCTCAAATCACGCCTGCTGGTATAGTGGCAACAGCCACAGGCATCGGACGGTATGCTTACATACCTTCAGATTACACTCAAGGTGAATCATCCTTTGAGAAAGCTGTGGATAACGCGTACTACCAACAAACGCCGACCATGCTTGAATCGTCTGGGACGATGGCACAGATACAACTCAGGGACGCGGTACGACAACGCATACAGCAAGACCCAACCAACGCGCAGGCAATTGCAGATCAAGCCGTACAGCAAGGGTTAGTTACAAAGAAGGGCGAATCCCGATTCCTGAAGGATTCCAAGATGGACACCCTGCAACGCAAATGGTCATACCTCAGCGCGGTTACGAAAGCACGGCTTCTACCGCTAGCATCGCCCAGTGAACAGGCGCAGTTAGATACCCTGCAACTTACGAAGCCCTTGCGAACTGCCATCCACACCCGACTGAGAACAAGCGGAAGAACCAAAGCACATTAGGAGGGAATAGCTTGAACATCCTGATTGTTTCCTGTTTGGGGGAAAGCTGCGGCCTGGCAATCCGGTTGCTGGGAGAAGGCCACCAGGTCAAAATGTACATCCACGAAACAGAAGCTAAAGACTGTAGCGACGGATTTGTGGATAAAGTGGATAACTGGCGGGAGTGGATTGAGTGGGCAGATATGGTAATTTGGGACGATTGCGACCAGAAGGTGGAGGGCGAAACGGCTTACAAGTCCTCCGCATGGTCACAGGAAGTCCGCCAGAGCTATCCCGGCAAATTGGTTATCGGCGGTGGAGCACCTGAAGTTTCAGAGTTGGAAAACGACCGGATTTTTGGTCAAGCTATGCTTCAGCAGTACGATGTTCATACCGTACCTATGGAACGGTTTACCAGTTTCGATGCTGCACGGAACTTTGTGGAAGAGAATCCCGGAGCTTATGCTTTAAAACACAACAATCAAGTAGATAGAAAAGCATCGGGGGTGTTTGACACTCCCGAAGAAGCGATAGAGTTTATAAACTACCTGGAGAAAAACTGGAATGAACTCGGCGGAGGAAAACCCGTCGATTTTGTTTTGCAGGAAAAAGCCAAAGGGGATAACCCGGTCGAGTTGGCCGTGACCTGCTTCTACGATGGTACTAAATTCCGCAGTGAGGCTTGCTATGTCAACCAGGAAATAAAACGGCTGATGGATGGCGACATTGGTCCCCTTACGGGACAAATGGGCGAGATTGGCGTCATACTAAACAATCCGCGCATTTTTCAAGAAACACTTGCGAAATGCGAACCATGGTTTGCCAATAAGGGCTACATCGGCTTCATCGACCTGAACTGCATCCTAACAGGGCCAAACCCGGAAAATATCGTACCACTAGAGTTCACCGCCAGACCGGGGTATCCTACACTCTTCTCATTTCTGGAATGCTTAGATGAACCTGTGGGAGAATGGCTGGCACGCATGGCCGCCCAAGATCCAACTCCCATACAAGCACAGCCAAAGGTGAACTGCACTATCATATTGGCAACCGGAACATTCCCCTATCCCGATCCCAGCAACAAAATGTCGGTTCTGAACGGATTAAATGAAGTTGGTCTGCGTCATGTATGGCTATGCGAAGCTCAGTGGGACAACGAGGCAGAGAAAGTGGTGGGAGCGGGCGATCTGGGCTATATGGCAGTGATCACATCAACCGGGCAAAACATTCCACAAGCCTGCCAGAGCGCCTACAAAATTATCGAGCAGCTAACGGTTCAGCCACATTCCATCCACAGGTGGGATATTGGTCAGAAAGCAGTGCAGGAATTTCCAATAGTGGCACAGGAGGGATGGATATAATGGTCTGCCAGCAATGCGTGGAATGTGGTGCGGCGGAGAGATTAGAGGCACACCACATTATTTCTGTTGCCGAATGCCCTAGTGCAGCATTCTTGAGAATGAACGGAGTAACGCTTTGCAGAAAATGTCACCAAGAAACAGATTCATGGGGTGGATTCAAGAAATCACAGGTATCTCAAATAGGCGAAACAAGGTACATAATTAAGGTAATACCACATAAGTACCAGGAGTATTCTACTTGTGGCAATTGGCAATTTACTGAAGATGGAATCGGTATAATCTTTGTTTCTGATGTGGGTAACGCAGACTATGAATTTCTAGTTGCTTTTCATGAACTTATTGAAATGACGTTGTGTAGAAAGCGCGGCATCTCGGAGCCTGAGATCATGGCTTTCGATGAAGCGTTTGAAGCCAAGAGAGAACCCGGCAACAATGATGAGCCAGGCGATTGCAAGGATGCTCCGTATTACCGTGAGCATCAGTTCGCAACGGGGATGGAACGATTGATGTGCGCGGAGATCGGAGCCGATTGGAACGACTACGACAATACCTTGATCTCCTTATTTGACGAATAGAGGTGACCTGATGATTGATCAGCCCCTCGGTTTTATCTGCGACGCCGAATGTTACGGCTGCAAGTGTCTCCCGGATTATCGGGAGCTTTTTGATCTCTCTCTCGAAACGATTCATAAAGCTGGAATGAAAGTCGAGCAGCATATGGATCAGACATTTTCCCCGACAATGCACGGGGACAACGCGGGGGATTCTGTGATGTGTTTGGTGTTGCCACTCAATAAATCGAGTTTTGATATTCATACCTGGCCGCGATGGAATTATGTCCACGTCCATCTTTTCACTTGCGGCAGTGCAGAAAAAGCAGTTAAAGCTGTGGAAGAACTCATTGACAAATTGCAGCCGGAAAGTGTGGACAAAGACTATAAGCCCGTAGGATTAAGGAAGTGGAATTTCGACCCGAAAATGGCTGCTCGGATCAAATTAAAAGAGTAGGGAGATGGTGCTATGGCTGAACATACCTGTATTCACGAAGCAGACATCGCTACGTGTATGGCAAATATCACCAACTTAGAAGATTGGCAGGGCAAACAGAACGGGATGCTTCAAAGGTTGGACGGAAGGATTGACAAACTAGGCAACAAGATTGACAAACTTTTATACTGGGTGATCGCTTTAATGGGGACGGCGCTGCTGTCCCTTCTTTTGTTGCTTTTAAATGTAAAACGGTAGGAGGGAGAAACGTGAATCTATCATCTTTCATGTCAGCAAGTGATTATGTCGTGGTTTCTACTGAAGCGACAGCATTTTTCGGGCAGGCCAATGGACAGGAAATAATCAAGACTGTTGGTGCCATAGGTTACCACGAAACTGTCTGGGGAACCCAGGGTGATGGCCGCGATTGGATCTGCGGTATGGATGACTACACAGGAGGTAAACAACCACAATATCAAGGATTTAACAATCAGATTAAAGAAACAGTAGCATTCTTGCGAAATTATTTCACGCTGCCCGTTACTGAAGTCAACGTGTACGCCTTTTCCCGCAATTACTGGAAAGCTGGCGGGAATGATAATGAGGCTGCGTGGGATGCCTGGGCCGCTGATGTGTGGGCAATCTACGTGTCTTTGGTAGACGACATCTCAAGTAACTGGATCGTTCAGGCTCCACAGCAGGCCGTCAGTAAGGGTTTGTGGACAAATGTGCCTTCGCTGACTAACGCGGCAGATCCATCTTTCATGTTAGCTCTGATCGCCCAGACCGGGATCAACGCTGTGAGTTTGGCGAAAGGCAGCACGTCGGCACTTGTGGATTCTGTTATGAAGGAGATACTGCCTAAAGCTGGTCATGTTGGCGGCAAGAAACCGTTTACCGCCAGCATCAAGGACTTCCTATACGCAAAATACCGAAAGAAAGGGATCATAGTCCCTGCCACTATTCCCGGTTGGCTGGTGGAGGCTCTGATCCAGATGTTCGGCAATGATACTCTGGGAAATTGTGTCGAAGCAGCGCAGTGCAACACTGAGGTAGCAATCGCTCTGCCAATCAGTTCTTCGGCGGCTACTGCCAACTTCAGCACCCAAACCGCGATCAATCTCTACGAGGTGGAAGGCAGCTACAACCCGGACAATCCCAACAGCGATCAGGGAACCGTGATCCGTACCGCCCTGGAGAACTGGCGCGTCAACGGTATTGTGGATGACAAAGGAATCATTCACAAGATCCTCGCCTACCTGTTATTGAGTGGTTGGGAGGAAATGCTGGAAGCTCTGTCCGTGTTCGGCTTTGTGATCATCGGTCTGGAGTTGCCCGAGTCGGCAATTATTCAATTCAATGCTTCTCAGCCTTGGGTTGTCGTACAAGGGGTGCAAATCGCCGGTGGTCATTGTGTCGTGCTGACATCCTATATTCCTCCGAACCTGAATTGCATTACCTGGAAAGTTGTGCAGGCGATGGTGCAAGCGTTTTACGAAACATACTGCGATGAGGCGTGGGCGGTTCTCACCGCGGAAATAGTCGGCCCCAACGGGGAAACTCCAGGGAACCTGGACATGGCGCAACTACAGATAGACCTCGCAGCCCTAGGCGGGGATAATCCTCCAGCGCCGACTGCTACCGTTGTCTCTATAGCCATCACTCCGGCAACCGCCAACATCGAAGTTGGGCAGACAGTTCAAATGACTGCAACTGCCGCCATGAGTGACAACAGTACACAGGACATCACGGCAACCTGCAATTGGGAGTCAGCCGATCAGGACGCGGCTACGGTAAGCGCGGGCCTGGTTACCGGAGTATCAGCAGAGACATTGAACGTGCTAGCGATCAGCGGGACGGTCAGCGGTAGCGCGATCATCACCGTAGCTGCCATGCCTGCCAGCGGGACAACCATTGTTCTGAATGTCGGCACTGGCGATCTGACTGTGACTGGCGGAAGCAACCAAGCGACGATCAACGGCGTTCAGGTTCCCATCGACACCGACGGAAATGTGATCCCGTTCCTCGACCCCAAAACAGGTAGGACTTTCATCCCAGACCGCTTTATTGCCGAGGCTTTGGGATGTGTTGTTACCTGGGATGAAGCTACAAAGCAAGTGACCATTTTTCGACCCGCCGGAGATAGCGGTACTCCCGCCGTGGTAAGTGAGTACATCGAAGTATTTGAAAACCCTCAATAGAGGGAGAAAGGAGAGTGACTATGAAAAGTTTTTGGGATAACGTAGATTTCCTGGATGTTGTATTAGCAGGCATGGGAACAATCATCCTGGTTTTTATGCTTCTGCTGTGGTATCAGGGGCGCACACCTGATCCCTATGTGCTGGGCATATTCGGAACGATCTTCCTGATACTCTTCGGCAAGCAAATACCGACCGCATCCACAATGTTTATGCTGAAATCTACAATACAGAAATTACCCAACCAATAAATCCCTCCTTGGACTGAGGACGCCACCAACAAAAAAGTGGCGTCCTCTTTTTTATTTTTTAGCCTCTAGTTTGCGTTTTAAGGGGTACGAAAATCGGCTCTAATACATTCCTACCTCTAAGGGGGATCACTCTTCATCTATACCCCCAATTTGAAGCCTGGGAGGCTTTTTGTCTATGAGACCGTTGACAAGTCCATTTCCATATTACGGGGGCAAATCCAAACAGGTAAAAACCCTTTTGCGGTATCTTCCGCCCCATAAAACCTACGTGGAAGTTTTCGGCGGAGGCGGATCGTTGCTGTTGGCAAAAGAGCCTTCACCCCTGGAAGTTTATAATGACATCCATAGCGGTGTAGTCAACTTCTACCGGGTGCTCAGGGATAATCAAGACGAGCTAATTGCAAAGTTGCGACTTACTCCGTTTAGCCGGGAGGAATTTTACTACTGCCGGGACAACTGGAAAAGTTGTACAGATCCGGTTGAGAAGGCGCGCATGTGGTTTACTTGCGCGATACAACGGTTCTCCGGCAGCGGAGATGGTGGATGGAGATATGCAATTTTCCCCGGAAAGAAATCGAACTGCGTTGATTCGTGGCATAACAACATCGAAAGAGTTTTGCCCGTGGCCGCGCGGTTCGCTTCAGTGATCATCGAACAGCGGGATTTCCGAAAGCTGCTTGAGACGTATAATCATCCAGATATTTGCCTGTACCTGGACCCGCCTTATGTTCCAGAATCCCGGATTGGCGGTAGTCACAGATATGAATTTGAAATGTCGGTTGAACATCACCGGGAGATGCTGGATATGCTTATCCAGCATAAGGGGAAAATACTGCTCTCCAGTTATGACAATCCTTTGTACCAAGTTCTGGCAGAACACGGTTGGACACGAATTGATTATGGTGTAACAGCAAGCAGCCTGCCGAAAACTTGCACCGGCAGGCTGCGATCTCGAATGGAAACTTTGTGGTTAAATTCTTACTCCCCGCCTCCTTTTTCCAGTTCCGTATAAGCATTCAGGGCATCCTCCAGGGCATAGATCGCACTCCATCCGTTCGATCCGGGACAAGCTATTGGCATCACCTTTTTTGCCGCCTCGATCACGACCCCCTGCGCCTGCAGCCGGTCGAGGATGGGCTGGCCGGCGGTAGTAGGTTTATGTAGCCTTTCGATCAGACTATTGATCTCATGCAATGGCGGCATGCTATTGATAAGCGGTAGTCGGTATTTGTTTGCTATGAGAGAGAGCATGCGTTCACAGTCAGCCATCGCTTGTGCCATCGCCGCCGCCTCAGCCTGCAACCGCTCGACCTCAGCCAACGCTCCCAGCCGCTGCTCGTTGTAGATCACAAACTGGTGGCGTTCCTGTTCTAACTCAGCCTGTAACGCTTCGATCTGCGTGCCTTCTCGCCACAGTGCTACCTCTGCCTTCAACGCTTCGACACTGTCCCCACCATGACTAAATACAAATAACATTTCAGGTTCGACGTTGCCTCCAGCCTACCGTTCTCCCGCTTAAGTGCGCTGATCAGGGATTTTATATGGTCTTCGATTTCATTCCGCAACGCCCGCTCAAACTTGCAGATAGCACTGTCCCCACCATGATTAAATACAAATAACATTTCAGGTTCGTCCATCATTCACGCCTCCTTCCAAGAGTTTTCTTATTGCCAGAAGCAATTTGCAATCAGCTTGCTTGTTATCCCAAAACATACAGTCTGTACTATAGCAACGAGGTTTTATGTCAATATGAAGTTGGGTTCTAAAAGGACATGCCCATCCCATCCCCTATCCCTCCTTCAGGGCTTGCTTGGCTATCACCGATGGATCGGGCATAGGCTCATTCTTGTTGCCGCGGGCGATCTTCTCCAGCGCCCCCCGCAGCCGCTCATTCTCGGCGCGCAGGGTCTTGTTTTCTATTTCCAATGCGACATAGCCACATTCTTGGTATTCGATCAGTTCTGCCCGCATTTTTTCATTTTCGCGGCGTAGTTGATCGGTCTCATCTTCATCGTTGACGAGCACCTGATCAAATGTTGTATCGGGTACATTTCCTCGCTCTTTTGCCTGCTGATAGGCAAGCATCTTGCCAACATCCGGCGTTTGAAAATCTTGTCCTTTTGCGTTGCTCATCACTCACGCCTCCTTTCACCAATGTTGTCCAATTTTTACTTCGACATCAAAAGGCACCCAGCCATCTAAGACGGTCTGCTCCAACTCTGACTTTAGAATCCTGCCCACTTCCTGGGGATCTTCCCGGGTTTCCGTTATTATTTCATCGTGAACAGTTAGCAGCAGCCGGGTATTGCCGATTTCACCTTTTTGAATCCGCTTGTCAAACCTTGCCAATGCTTTTAACATCACATCGGTTGCCCCGCCCTGTGATGGTGCGTTTACTGCCTGCCGCAGAATTTCATTCCGATTTTCGTTGGTGATCAGGCCAAAGCGCCTACGCCTGCCAAACGGGGTTTCCACATAACCGTTTTCCAACACGAACCCCTTAGTCTGTTCAATCCAGTCTTTTACTTGCGGGTACGCTTCAAAGAACAGCGCCTGCAACCGCGTAGCTTCTGCAAGAGGCACTTTCAGAGCGTCAGCCAGTCCTTTAGTTGTCATTTGATAAAGTAGAGCGAAGGTAAATGTTTTTGCCTTTTGCCTCAAAACGGGGTTGACCTCGCCAAATAGTATCTGGGCAGTACGGTTGTGTAAATCTTCGCCGCTCGTCAGTGTTTCGCGTAGTTTTTCATCTCGGGACAACCAGCACAGCATCCGAACTTCAATCTGCGAATAATCGGCGCGTACCATTGTCCAACCGGGCGTTGCTATAAAGCTGCGCCTGATTGCCTTGTTGCGGCTAATGTTCTGCAATGCCGGATTTGCGCTGCTTAACCGGCCAGTCACGGCCTCCGCCATCTTAAAAGTCGTATGTACACGGTCGTCAGAGTCTGCTGCTTTCAGCATGGCGTTGACGTAGGCTGACAGCAGTTTGTAATTCTGCCGATAGCCGATCAGCAAATCAAGGAACGGGTGTGGTCGGACTAAACTGATAAGCTCCAGGGATTTCTTGTCGGTCATTGGCCTGCCTGGAATTGGCAGACCAAGCTCCTCATAAAGAATGGATTGTATCTGTAGAAACGAATTTGGGTTGAACTCGTGCCCGACCACATCATTCATCTCGCCTTGAATCGCCTCGACCGCCCAATCCATTTTGTCTTTCAACTGCTCCAGGTAAGGACGGTCGATGGTGATCCCCGTAACCTCCATTCTTGCCAGGGTATCGCATGCTGGATAAAGGATTTCATTCAAGACGGAACGGGCCTTGTCGTCGAGTTGCCTGTCAAGTTCCTGTTCCAGCATCAGCGTGTAGGCAGCATCCCTGGCGTTGTACGGGTACATTAGTTCAGGGGGGCAATCCTCCATGTGAGACTTGTACGGGGATACAGGGTCTGCATAATTATTCACTCCCAACCACCGTTGGGCAAGGTACTTCAGGCCATGCGTTCCGTGTCTTTCGTCCAAAGTATAGGCTTCTAGTAGGGTATCCCGTCCTGTAGTTGCGGACTTGATACCGACCTTCCACATTGGTTTCAAGTCTGCTGTGTAGCTTTGGCCTACCTGGCAGACGCCTCTGAGAAAATAGTTCAGCTTATTGATCGTTAGCCGGTCGGATAGCAGTTGTTCTGTAAGCACCCCGGCGTAACCGGGTTCGGGGGAGATACCCAAGCACAGTAGTTTTTGCTGTGCCTGGGTACTGGCAAACTCCGTGTCCAAAGCGGCATTGCCCCCGAACCGGAAACGCCCCAGGAGGGCATCCAGAGCATCCTGGCTGGTGATCAGATCCCACGCGATGTCAGGTGCTCCTGCATCCACTTGCGTAGTACCTTGGGCATACTGCGCCGCTTTCAAAATGTCTCTGGCTAAATCCGGGTAGAGTTCAGGGCTGCGAAGCACGGCAGCCGGGTGGTAAGTTGGCAATACATTCGTCTGCAATTTGTCCGACCAAAATACCGAACCGCGCTTGTCAGCCAGTGACCGACTTCCGGGTAGCAACGACTTCATAGCGCAGGCACCCAACGCCAACACTAGCTTTGGTCTGTGGGAACATACTTCCGCCACTAACCTTGAGTGGCAAGCCCGCAGTTCGGCTGCCTTCGGTGGTCGGTGCGGCCAAGGGCGGCACAGACAGGCGTTAGTAATGTAAAGCTCCTCGCGCTTCAAGCCTACTTCAACCAACACTTTATTAAGTAATTGCCCAGCGGGTCCAATAAACGGACGTTTCCGCATTATTTCCTGGCTACCGGGCGCTTCGCCCACAACAACTACCTCAACCTGATCGGGGCCAAAGCCTTCAACTCTGGCACAATTTTGCAGGCCGCACTTCTCGCATAAAGGCTCGCATACATTAAACGGAGGTATTTCAGCACTTTCTATGTATTTGCGCATTCTTTGTCTCCTCCGAGTTAATCAAGTGTGTTACAAACTTGCCGGTAAACACACTCAATTATAGTGGGGTATGTTTTCCAAATGTAGTAGGCCATGTGGCGGGATGCGTCTCTAGCGTGTGGCTGCCCACGGGTCAGAGCATACCAGCCGAGGCCATCCAGCAACCACGGCAGGATAGCTTTCTTAATTGACGGCTCCTGGAAAATTAACTCGACTTTGTTCTCAGCACACCACTGCTCGATTGCGCCAATAACCCGCGGAGCGGGCAGGTCGTCGTTGGACAACGACCTTGCCTTCTCCGGGCGAATACGGAAGGACTCAACGATAATTTTTTCAGGCCACAATCTGTGAAGCTCGCGCAAAAACAGAGCAATATCCGACTCCTGCCCATGTAGTGCTTGCAGCGATGTTGGAGAAATCGCTAACGCAAACCAGCCTGTAGTCTTACCAGGGTCGATGGCGATAATCATAAAAATGTGCTTTTTGCAGGGGTAAGAGTCAGCAACCCACTGGAGATTTCAGCAGGGGTATCCTTGTCATCGTATTCCAACCACGCGCTGTTATGGTCGTCTGCTATGCAAACAGCCGCATCAACGCGAGGAACGCCTAACTTTTGAAATACTTCTACTGTACCGTCTATAGCCGCGTCCAAACCTCCGCATAAGATACTGCGCATATTCTCTGGATGATCCATGATTTGTTGGATGCAGAACGTAATTGCAGTACATTTGGTAAGCGTTTTCAAATCATGAAAGTTAAGCGGTACGGTTTTCTTAGCCATCACATTTTCCTCCTTGAGTAAAGTTTGGCGGCAGGATTTGAAGTCCTGCCGCTATATTCCTAGTTCTAACCACGCAGTATTGCTAGAAGCACGCACGGGTTAACCTCTGGGTTCTGTTTTGGCCGATCAGAAATATCATAAACCAGACCACTCTGTGTATCAATGTGTAACACATTTAGCAGCTCAATTTCGGGGTACTTTACACGAAGATAGTCCCCGACACGCTGTGCATAGTAATGGAACGTACGGACTGTTTCCTTATCGGCTTCGTCTTTACAATCGCTAATCTTGTCACCGCTCGCACGAGCACGAATTTCGTGTATCCGTTTCTGACCAGCCTGCAAGCGCGCCCAAATTTCCGGCTCTGCCTTTTTAAGATCAAGCACTAACTTACCTGTGGCCTGAACAGCATCCTCACCCATTTTTCGTGCCTCCTTGTATTTTTAGTTTTTAAATTTGGCGGCAGAAGTTGTCTCCTGCCGCCCTTAAACCGTCTTACTGCATCAATGTGTCCGCGGGAACTATAGCGTCGATCTGATTGTAAAACTGGCCGTTGTACTCACGGGAACTGACCTTGATTACGACATGCTTGTTGTGAAGCTCGCGGAAGTTAAACGCGCTTTTTTCTCCCGCAACCGGCTCGTACCCAGTTGCCTTGAGTACACGTCCAGTACGTGCAGCGCCCTTGCCAGCAAGCATGAGGTTATCCCTAATCTTGCGCCCTTGGTAAGGCCCTTCGTTGACTACGAACTCGATGGTCACGTAGGGCGTCCCCTTCTCACCCTGACCGTATCGCACCCCGCACGACACTGCCATTGTAGCGTCGATGGTGGCCTTATACAGTCCATTGGGCACCGGCTGAAACTCGAAGCTGTCAACCTCTGAATAATCAACAATAAACTCACCTGTAATCGGCATTGCACTTTCCCTCCTTTTAGTTTATATTTATTGGCTGCAAAAATGCGGATCTTTTGCCTCTTCGGGAAGAGTCTTAAACCACTCCTGCCAAGTTGTAATAATGTCAGTTAGGTTCGGATTCTTGATCGACATCGGGAATACACCCTCTGGTCCCTTCGTGGCATAAGCGTCGTTAAGGCCGATAGTCCACTCACGGGTAGCCACGCCGTCCATTGCTTTAACTCCCAAGAAGCCTACCAAGTTGAAGTAACTCGGTAAGAACATGGCCGCCCCTTTGGGCTGGATGAACGGCATCAACCGCATGTTGATGTCGGTTGCCAATGCCGTTACGATAACGTGCATCGGCAAATCCCGAAAATCCCGCAGTGTCTTGTACATACGCTGTAATACCACGTTCCAATCGCCCATCTCCAGTACATCCGCTTGCCTGCCGGGCTTACGTCTTACCCCCTCCTCCACAATCTCCCGCATGATGCGCTGGTTCACATCAGTCAGACTGTCAATAACCACGGACTTGAACGGATGTTTGCCGGAAGCCAGGTATTTTTGCGCCGCGTCTAAATCCCCGCCAGTGCTAACCGGCCAGATCGGAATATTTATCCCGGTCAACCGTCTGAACATCATGATCGTCGGCTCGGCGGCGTTGGTATCTGTCAGCAACACCAGCGGATCAGGTGCCGTACAGGCCAGAAAAGTCTTGCCTGCTCCGTAGTCCCCGTAAATGCCGACTTTGGCGTAAAGTGCCATCTCCTCAATGTAGCGAATACGCTGCTTGGCGACGCTATTACTGACTACAAGCTCCGGCAGTGGGTCTAACGCTGTTACCAACATCAGTTTCCCTCCTCTCCTCGATATATTTACCTACAGCAACCAAACGGTTCCCGTAAGATTGACGCTTGCCCTGCACATAGGCCAAACGCTTTAGCAGCGTGGCATCCGTTCCATCGTCCTCGGCAATGCAAAGCTGCACGTATCCGCATCTCCAAGTACAGTGCAAAGCCGGATGCGGCAGGAACAACTTATCCTGCCCTATCTGGCGGTAAGTGTAGTACAACCTATCACGCAAGGCTTTAAGCTCCGTCGGGCAGCGCACTACATGAGTCCGTTGGATAATCGGAGTACGTGCTTTGGCGGGATTGACTTTACGGATCTGGTTGTACATCACCCCCGCCGGAATCTCGTTGTACAACTGCACCGCAGCTAACAGATAATACCCGACCTGCTCGTCAAGCCGCAAGTATGTCTCATTGGCAAATTGCGCTGTTGTCTTATGCTCCATAAGCCACAACTTACCGTAGGCATCCTTGACCAGGCCATCGAACGCTCCGCAATGCCTCACCCGAGCCACCCGGCCTCCAGGTATCCAAACGGGAACACTGTAGGTCTGCTCAATAGTTATAGGTTTGAAATCGTCATTCTCTGCGGCATACTCGATATACGCTTTTAGCAACTTCACGCCCAAGGCAACCTGCTCCACGGTTTCATCCGTGGCGTTCTCGCCCATTTCCGCCAGAGTCATTTCTGCCCAAGCGTCGTAATAGGCAATAGCATCACGTCCAGTATAGTAGGCCGCTAGTCCAACGTGCATCCCGGTTCCCAGCGTCAATTTCGGGTCTCTAAGTATGGGTACTAGACCTTCAACATGACGGTAGCGGTACAAACGTGGACAGGTTTTAAAGTCTGTTATTTCTGAAACATGGATCTCGCGCACTTAGATGCATCCTCCTCCAGCAGCATCGACTTAGTTTTCATCCTGCTTCGCTCCTTCTCCCTGAATTAGTGCCTTAATTGCATGTGCCGGTATTAACACTCTGCTCATGTCAAGCGGCACGGTCGGCAACTTGCCTTCTTCCACCATCTTGTAAATGGTGGATTTACCCAAGCGTAAGATTTCCGCCACTTCATCCACCGTGTAGACCAATGGCGTTTCGCTTATACCATGCGTGACCGACATAAAGTTATCCTCCTTCTTTCTGACCTCGCATAAGTTGTGTGATCGCACGGATCACCTCCCGCTTTTTCGGCAAAATAGTCTGGTGGATATATTCATCCACGGTCCCCTGGCAGACAAGGTTAATGGCGTGGACGGGCTTTTCCTGTCCGCGCCTATGGGCGCGTCCAATGGCCTGTATCTCCATGCTTGCGGGCACCCAGTCTTGGTCGAGAAGTATTACCACATCCGCCGCTTGCAAGTTCAATCCCTTGCTCATTGCTCCAATAGTGCCCAGCAGCACTCTGCAAGCCGGGTCGGTTTGAAACGTTGCAGCGTTGCGCCAGCGATCTTCAATGTTCATATCTCCATAGATGCTGGCGGGAAAGTATCGCTGCAACTTCGGCCACAGATGCTTCACGTAACCCGCAAACGTCGTGAACACCAGCACCTTGTAATCACCCGCCAGATTGTCCAGCAGGTTAAGCAAGGCGGCGTCTTTAATGCTGCTATCGGGGCCTCCAACCAACGCCGGGTTGCAAGCAATCTGGCGCAACCGGATTAGTTGCGCCAAGATGTCCGGCGCTGACAGAAACTTCTCACCCTCGTCGTCAAGTCTGACAATAAAGTCCCGTTCCAACTGTTTGTAAATACGTTTCTGCTCCCCCGACATCTCCAGATAAATGGTTTCCTGAGTCAGCGGGGGCAGGTTCAGCAGTTTCTTGTTTCGGCGTAATATCAATGGAGCAAGTTCTTGCTCCAAGCCTGCGGGGTCTCTGATACCGATCACCTCGGTTCCGCCCCACAAGTTTTGTATGGTGTTGCAGTGCTCGTTGATAAAACGCCAGTAGCTGCTGTACTGTTTTGGTTTGATAATGTGCAACAGCGACCACAACTCCTCTGGCCGGTTCATTATCGGCGTGGCTGTTATCAACCAGACATGCGGAATCTTCCGGCGTAAAGCGAACACCGCTTTGGTACGCCGGGCGCGGCGATTTTTAAAAGCCTGAGCTTCATCTATGATCACCACGCTCCACGGTATGTCCTGTAGCACTTCTAATTTGCGGACGACCGCCTCATAGTTGGTGATCACAAACCGGGCATCTGGTACTACATATGACTGTGTAGTATAACGGGCACAGGAAGATCCTGGCGACCATCGCCGGATTTCCCCTATAACCTCGTCAGTCCAATTGCAGATCAGGGACTTTTCCGTGACTATCAAAATTCGGTTAGCCCTAATTAGATCGCAAGCCCGGATTGCCTGGCCGCTCTTGCCTAGACCAACTTCATCGGCAAGGATCGCCCCTGGATGAGCGGCTAAAAACTCTGCCCCGTCAAGCTGGCAATTATCAAGTTTACAAAGAGCTTGTTGCATGTAGTCACCTCACGTTGCATAATGTGAAGTATTAGTGTATAAATGTGCCGTAAACAGGACATAATGCGCTGTAGTATTCACAAGCAGCATTTGCTTTAGCCTTCTCAAAAGATTAAACTACACGGGTATGATTGCTTGGCATATTTTGGCGTAAGTGTCTACTGTAGGATACATGGAAAGACCCCGGTTCTTTATAATACTATCATGACACACCCAATATGTCAACACTACACAACAATATTTTTGGAGGTGGTAAAAATGACTAAAGAACCTGGGTATCGTGTTTCTGAGGAACTGGCCGACCGTCTGCGTGACGTGCTGGATCGCCGGGGCATTACCATGCGCCAACTGGCCGACGCCTGCGGCGTAGACGAACGCACCGTTCAAGCATGGATGTCCTACCGGCGTTCGATCAATGCCCTCGATCTGGCCTCGATCTGCCTGTTTCTCAACGTCAGCGCGGACTTCATGCTCCAACTGGACAACCCGGAATTAACTGTTGAGATGCTGGAGCATCGACGCACAGAATTGTTAGCCAAACGGGAACAACTTATCGCTGAGGTGGCATACACCCTGAAAAATGATCCAGAGCAATGGACGGCGATAAACCGCGAGACCAACACCAACATTAAACAATTGCAAGAAGTGGAGCGACGACTGGCTCTTGGCAAGCACATATCCGCAAGACCAACACGCGTACCACTTTACGTGCACATAACCACCGTTGAAAACGGCCTGCCTGTGGATGACCAAATGGGAACCATCTGGCTGCCGCATCAGAACATGAAAGCCGATTTCGCCGTACAATTATCTGACAAAATTATTTATGTGCTAATCGGCGAGTGCCCGCTACATACGCGCTGTTTGGCCGTTAAAAACGGTGAAACAATCGTTACAATAAACACACTTGGAACCACGGTTCTAGGCCAAATCACGGGAATTTTAGAGACTCTCTAAAGTCCATGTACTTAAAATTCCCGCTACTTCTTTAAGGTCGCGGACAATATTTGCGTATAGAATCATCTCCTCAACCGTATGTGGGTGGTAAAATTCTGCCGCTATTTCGTCACCAATACTTACAACTAACTCGTAAACTCCCTGCAATCTATCCCGCAGGGACATAGGTATGGACGCGGGCATTGCTTAGACCTCCCTCTTTACAAGCAGCCAGCCAACGCGCTCCCCTGCACTCCGTCCAAGATACGGAACACGGGGCAGAGCGTTAGCCCTGCCTTCTGTCGTCCAAGCCGCCACGGGAGGTAAACGGCAAGGGCGATCATAATTAGCCTGCTATTGTTACGTGTGTTAGGCCTGCTATTGTTACGTGTGTTAGGTAGTACTTGGCCTCGTCGATCATCTTCACAGCATCACTTAGAGTGATAGCCACTCCCGATACATGATCGCCATCTTTAATCATCTTGTGCCACGGGCCAAGGGCGTGCATAACGAATCCCGCCAATATCGCGTCGTTGTCGGACTGCAAACGCACCCGGTATGCACCGAGCTCCTTGAGATGTCGCACGCACACCAGATCATTGTCAAATGTGGCAACGATGGCATATTGACTTTTAGTTTGCGGACTGGTAAATATCCCCAAAAAACTCTCCTGGTGAAAATCCGCCGGGTTACACCCGGCCCAGGGCTCCTGCCCTTGCGGTTCCTCCTGCCCTTGCAGCTCTTGCGGCTTATCAACAGCAAACACACTAAGCGGTATGCCCATATCGGCAAGACCAAGTGCTACGAGAGTGGCGTTCATAGTCGATTCGATAGCCCCCGCAGAAACCAGTACGCTGATATGCTCTTGTCCGGTCTGGCCGTAGTCAAATCCAAATGGCTGCAAACTCTTGAGTGCCACCGCTAAATCGTCCGCATCATTATCTACAGACACCACTCTAAGCCGAACTTTTGAACCGTGGAGCACGCGATACGACAACCGTAGACCGTTGCTCTCGCCCAGTACCGTGTAGACGCTGCCCGTCTGCGGAGAATTAAAAACCTCACCAACCTGCATCACACATTCCTCCTCTGCCGGGGTTGCCGGCTAGTTTGCTGGAGCCATACGCTCCCGCCAGGCAAGCAGCATGGGTCTGCTTGCCTGAAAGCAGCTTACGGAATACACCATCTACAACAGTCTTTATTTTTCGTGCTGGTAGAATACTGCGACAACACCGCGCCGCACCCAATACAGTATTTTAGGTCGCCCGTGCGACTTGGAAAAACATAATTGTAACCCAAATACCCGTCATATGGGAGCCACCAAGCATCGAACGTCTTTACCGGAGCATTTTCTTTTAAAGCGGGAAGATTAAGAAAATCGGCAATGCTGTCGATCTGTTTCTGAGACTCCACCACTTTTTTGCAGTAGTTTTCCCGCAAATACTTGATCGGGTCTCCAACTTCCGGCTTCCACTGTCCCAGAACGCATGATGCAAAGTAGCCCGTCCTGCCATGGCCGCCCATGCAGTAGAGCCCGACGCTTCTTCCTCTAACTAACCAGTCAATTACCGTTGCAACTTTCGACGCCAATACGCTATCGGGCAACACGCCGTAGTCTGGAATCGGTACGGCGTAGATTATACCATTCCAAGATTTCCAGACGGAGGAGTCCAGCCAACCTTTTAGCGGAACCATAATATCGACGCCCGCATCGGCCATCTCATTGGCGCAGTTACCGCCAAGATATAGTTGTCCAAATAGCACGGTTGGGTCGGCGTGGCAAGGCTCATGCTTGGTTATCATAACACCGGCACCGGCACGTGCATCGTAAACTTTAACGTCAGGCAATTTTACGGTACAATTTATCAGGTTCACGCGTTTTCGTCTCCTCCCGTGCATAAACATCCTCCTCCGCATCTTCTTTATCTTCCATATTAAGAAAATCATCAACATCAACATTGTAATAAATCGTGGAGCGGTAATACTTGTGTTGCGTTTTGTCTTTCGCTTCGTATTTTTCCGGGTACTCCTTTTTGTCGTCGTAGCCATACTCGTCAAAGAATGTGCGACCGTTCGGCACCAACAACTCTACCGAATGGTCGCCCCAGGTAACTGGGCAATATTCCAATACGTCCCGGACGTTCTGGCTGTGGTTGAGCGTACATTTGGGTAATATTTGTAAGTTACCCGCACGCTGTAACAAATCAAATAAAACCGCTGGCAACGCCGGTGTGTATTCGCAGAGCCTCTGCAACAATATCACATCCCGCCTGTAATTCAAAAAGTTCACGTAATTTGTTCCACTACTGTAACGAAAGATTCCCGCGTCTATCTTGTCGAAAGCTAACCCACCATTATGCGAAATGTTCACGCAGTAATCGATTAGCACTGCTTTGGGCAAAGCGGGTTTATTGTAAAATAGCTTAAGCGCGCGTGCAATGCGCGTCCAACTCTCACCGCCATAACCCTTATGCCAAAAATACCCATCAAACAGGTTAATTAGCATATCAACGCACTTTTCCGGGTTAAACTTTGGCATGATCTGGTAGGCGCGAGGACGACTATCGTGCTGACTTGGGAAATCGGGAATGTACCGCGTCGAATACATAGATGCATGGCGCGCCTCACCCCCACAGATAATAAAAATGTAATCATGCAGGGCAGCCGCGAGTTTCCCCTCGAAAAGCTCTTTATGCTTCCCAAAATCCCGCAGCCACCGTTCGTGTGATTTCAAGAACGGTTCGGTACACTTTTCCTGATCCATCATTTGTAACAGGTAAAACTCCTGCACAGCTTGCAGGATCTCAATCATCGCTCTCACCTTCGTACTCATAGCGCGCCGCACGCCGGTAAAGCATTTGCCCCACGCCATCGTGGAACGGGATGACCCCGGCCAGCAGCATGTACTGGATCGCTTTTATAATGTTCCGCACGACCATTACGTCGCCTCTTGCAATGGCGTTGTCCAATACCCACGTGAAGTACGGCTCCATATCGGGACACACCGGAAAATCTGCCCGTGGCACACTGACTACCTGCAAAAGCGTCGATTTGATAAACTCCTGGTCGGTCATACCATCGGGAATCACGTTGTAGTCCATAGTTGTTCCCTCCCGTATTTAGATTAGACTTTTAACTACCTTGTACCCACGATGTTCAAGTTCCCGAATTAAAAATTGTGCAGAAGTTTCCCGCAAGGGGTCTGCCGAGTCCGCTATAACCCTACCCCGGTTGTGTAATTCATGCTCCAGCTTTTTTAGCGGAACGTAAGCAAGTTTGACCTCCCGCTGCTCGTCAAGAGCACCCTGATTATAGGCAGTATCTAGTGCTTCTTGGCGAAGGTATTTCAGCGTAGGAAGAATATCACGGGCAATCTGCTCGGCTGCTTCGGCAACAAAATAATCAAGCTCATTCTGATCGTGTTTCATACACAAAAACTCCTCCCGGTATTTAGTTTTGAAGCACATGCTCCCGGTCGCCAACCATACTGTGGATGCATGGTTGGCGGCAAGCAATCCGCGCTAGCCCGATTGGACAATTCGTTCCCGCCAATCTAATTTAGTCCCTGCCCTGTACTCGAATTGATAGCGGGGCTTGGATACCGCATTACGCAGCATCTTAGCCACAACGGCTACCGTATAACCCAGCGAGTCCACCCGGAAAAATTCGGTTTCCTGGTGAGTATTGTAAAACCCGCAGGATAGATTAACCCCCGATATTCCCATTGCTGGACAGATAACAGAAATATCCGTAAACAACCCAAAGTCGTTTTTAAACCCGTGCCCACAGATAAACGACTGAAACTCGGCATTGTAATCGTCATAAAACACCGCTTCACCATAGCCCTGGCGGTCAAGCTCAATGAGAAAATCCACGTCCGGGTACTGCGGGCAGAAGTCAACGAAATCATGAGCTCCAATCCCGCCGGACTCCTCGTCGGCGGTAAACAACACGTGCGGCCTGTACCCGTCCTCCAGCAACGCCAGGATGCCCAGCACCCCGGCACGGTCGTCAGCACCCAATCCGTCGGGCGACCACATCACGTTTGCGTGGCGATCCCAAAACACAGGCTTGGTCTTGGCTTTAACCTTAGCGGTTTTTACCACTTTGTTGTAAAAAGCAAAGCGAAAAACCGCATCGAACACGGTGTCGCAATGTGCCACCAACATTATTGGCAGATCGCCCGCCGCATACAAATAAGACTGCATATTAAGCGGGTGGTAGCCATACCTGCTCAAACGCCGCTCCAGGTCGTCAATCAATTGTTCGGGCGTTTCCTGAAACACCCGCAGGTTCTCGGCAACAAACCTCGTAATATTCACGATACGGCCTCCCATGTTAAAGATTTGTACGCATCATTCTTGCGATTCTCGCGATTCTCGTGATCTTCCGCCTCTTCGCCCAGGGCGGCCTGCAAACAATCCTTACAAAGATTTTTCCGCCCGTGTTTCGTCAGAACATTCTCCATATACCGCTTCCCGCACTCATAGCAATCGGAGCTTCGGTTGGTGTAACAACTCTCGCAAAGAGTCACCTCATCACCGTGGTTGTCGGTTGCGCTGCAGGCGTCATCACAACGAACACAATCACCGCACTCCTCACAGTGGGTTACACACTCCTCGAAACAATCCGGGCAATATGGTTTACGGTCAAGTTCGTAACAGTCGTCAACACGACACTCGGCACTGCATTCATAACACGACGCAAAATTGCTGCTGTAACATGATTGGCAATACGTATTTCCGCTATCGCTGCTCACCGAATCATCCTCGCTGATATAGACGCCGCACTCGTAGCACCGCACGCTTTCGCCACAGTCGGAACAAAGCAAGCTACCCACGCCGTTTTCGCTGACGTCGTTTTCGTCGTCGTAATCCCGCCTGTTACCGCAGTTCGGGCAGTAAACCGTACCGCCGATGTCATTGTCAAAATCCACCTCCTGCGGCATCAGGTTCTGCCCGTCTTTACGAAGCTGCACCAGTCGGACGGGGTAATCGTCCGGGTTGTCGATGAAAGCAAATGAGTGATAACGTTCATTATGGTTAATGCCCACGAATCCGCTCTGCCGGACGACGGTGATGCAATCATTGACCCCATGCATCTTGCCAAGAACCCCGGCAATAAGGCCGCGGGCGGTCTTGGCAAACTGCGGACACTCATTAGGGTACTGCCGCATTTGCAGCGCACCGTCTTCCTGCATGTAAACCCATTGCCGCCACATTTTACGCGGCAATGTAAGACCGACGCCGCAGTCATATGTGCCCCATGTTCGGTAAGCATACTGGATTGCCGTGTACCCGCATGTTAGGTACGACAACTGACCGGCGCGATAGTCCCCGCTCAAAGCGTGGCATGAGTGCCAGCCAGTCGTGCTTTCGCTTGCCAGCAGTATGTCAAGCGGGTTCACCGACAACACTACATAATCGACTGAAGTGCTGCGGGTAAACGTGATCTGACTCCAAGCGGCCAGAAAAATCTCCATTGCCCGGTTAAAAAGCTTGTCATTCGGGTCAGCGTCTATGTACTTCGCCACCTGCATACGCACCCAGCGCGCTAATTTGGTCCCCACGGGAAACTCCTGGCCGTTGCAGTATCTTTCGCCACCTAGACGACCTTCGGCAAGCTCGCGGGGTTCGAGCGTGTGCAGCATCTTAAAGACCACAGCTGAAAAGGGACAGGGCGGGACATAAGAAGAAAACCACAGGTCAAAGACCCCTTTATTCTTGTCGGTGTACGGCGGGTGCTCAAACTTCGTGCTCCGCATCTCCCAATATGCCTGTGCTTCTCTACTGTAATAGGGCAGCACTTTTTCATTCCAAACGTCACGGAGGTTAAAATCGTAACTGTTTTCCGCCACTTTTGCTACAAGTCGCCCGTTTGGCGGGAAATGTTTTAGCAAACCGGCTTTTTTACTTTCGTACTCATGACGAATCTGGTTTAAACCGTAATTTGTCACCTTATTTTCTGTGCAGTAATTAAGAATCTTCTGCACCATACCCCAACTTCTTTCGTAGTCAAATCCGAAAATCCCATCCGGTTCGTCCGTCCCGGCGCTGAACCCCGGTATTAACTTTTCTACCGTTTCGTCATCGTGCATTACAAATCCCTCCCGTAGTATTTATTGGAACGCTTCACGTTCCCGCTTACCGTCAACACTACATAATTACATGTAGTGTTGACGGCAAAAAGCAACGCGCCGCTACACTTTCTTGCGCTGCGGTATTACAATAAACTCATTATCCCGGTTCTCAACCAGTACGTTTTGGAGAACGTCAACCCGCTCCAGTAATTCATCCACAAGCGCGGTGTCCGGGTGCTTTTTCACAGTCTCCAATGCTGCCCGTTCTTCCAGCTTTTGCGAGAGACACTCTAACTCACGGTAGCTGATTCGCATTGTCATCAGCCGCACCGTCCTCCGTGTACGTCGTATACTTTTCGTACTCCCAAAACCCGTAATCACAACCGTCCCCCGGGTGCGCCCCAAAAAGACATCCCACGGGCGCAATCGTATTTAAGTAGTCGAAAATATCCTCCCATAAAACTAACTCAGCCAATATCAGCTTATCTTTACAATCCGCCACCGCTTCGTAGTCCCGTTTCAAATTTTCCGGGACCAGGTTCAATCTATCCAATGCCTGAAAAACGTCGTCCGTCAACTGCGTCCCGCTTGACACCGACACGTTCTTCCACGTATCGGGCAACTGCACCGTCTGCACCATACCAATCGCCTCCCGTGTTTATAAGCGCGCCCGGCGCTGAACCCCGTCGCGCTTTTCTTTTCCCACGTCGCGCACCGCACCGCCGGGAGGTTCACAGTACGGCGGGACGTGGGAAAAGAAAAGCGCCGGCCACGTGAGAAGCAAGGAGCATGGCCGGGCTTGACGTTTTACGTAATTGCTTGGCACGTGCTAGGCGACTTTGCGAATAGTGAAGATTTCCTGTCCAATGCTAACACGCAGGCCATTAGCGGTTTCTGTGCAACACGCCGCCTTGAAACGTTTCGAGTCGAATCGGTTGGCGTCGTTATGGTAGGCGCTATGAACGCCAGTCGTCCTGGCAACCGATTCCATCGCTGCATAGGCGCTCGAATAGGTGGAGCCGCAACCCGCCG
>Ga0187861_10001534_pt1 | contig 23587 bp, 13 predicted proteins | sample June2016WEW_10_1_3_FD_132986 | JGI IMG/M metagenome (GOLD analysis project Ga0187861, IMG submission 132986) | Peatland microbial communities from SPRUCE experiment site at the Marcell Experimental Forest, Minnesota, USA - June2016WEW_10_100 | ecosystem: Environmental > Terrestrial > Soil >...
AATATCGCAGAGTACTAAGGGATAGATCAGCGTGAATGGGAATTTTAAAGTTGTATTAGTAATTGGGTTTAGTGTCATGTTTGGTTTCTATGCTTCTATGATCCAGGGAATCAACAACAGGATCGTACAGGTAGGAAATCAAAAAAGTTATTACACGGAAGCGCGTATGATCACAACTGCCGGTCTCAATGATGCTATCTACAGGATGAGAGATACATCATTGTGGGCACCGGGACTCAGCAACCCGGTGAAAGTCAATAATCTAGTACTGGCAGGTGGTGATACTGCATCATATATTGTCGAAAGAAATCTAAGTGGCCTTTCCTCTGATCAAGCGCGAGTAACTGTGACCGGGAAATATGGAGGTGTTACAGCGAAACAAATTGCGGTAATTAGAAAAGTTCTAACATCTCCATATTATAGATGTCAGGTTGTCAATGTGTATGTCTATCCTTATCAACTCCCCGCTTAATAGTTTTAATAAAAAACTAGAACTGTCAAACACCATCTTTTTCCCTTCAAACTTATTTTTTTTAGCAAGCTGGATAAACCTTTTTTGTATCAAATGAATATCGAGTTCATTATATACGAGGCAGCCATATCCAGCAACTCAAACTAACTGTATAAACGTGCGTGTCAAAAGACAAGAAAATTAAAAAAGGACATCAAAGTTTTACCCATAAACCAAGAGATCCCAGCCAGCTTTTACCGATTGGGATTCTTCATTCGAATTGTCAATGTTCATTTACTTTAATTTATACACTGAATAAGATATTCCGGGTGCATCTAAACTTATCGTCTTATCTTTCTTTCTAATTTCCATCTTCTTGCCGGCCAGTAAGTATAATTTCTCGTAAGGTACACTTATTTGAAATTCAGCCTTTGCCGCTTTTTCTGCTGGATTGATAATTACTAAAAGGATATCGCTGCCGTTCGTTCTGGAATAGATGAAAGGATATGTGTTCTCTTTTGCATAGAGAGGAGTGAAATCAGCATAAGCGGCTAAAGCAGGCTCTGTGTGCTTTAAATGTATTAACATCTTGACACGGTTTAACAGAGAAGCAGGATCTTTTTGTTCGGTCTCGACATTCGGTGCATCGTTGCTGGTATCAACCGGTAAATAGAGCTTAGAAAAATCAGCAGAGGAAAAACCGCGATTCGTTCCCGATGTCCATTGCATTGGCGTGCGCGCACCTGCGCGAGGTTTATATGCACCTTCGATTTGAGGTATATCATACAATTGACGCATACCGATTTCATTTCCATAATAAATAAACGGCACACCCGGCATAGTTATTCCAAATGCCATAATCAGTTCAAGTTCATCAGGAGTTCGGTTCACGTTCATTCGTGCATTGTCATGATTCCCGAGCGGAAGTATAATATATCCTTTGGATTTTGTTTCGTTGTATTGCCCAATATATTTTGAAAGGAAGTACGCAATGTTTCCTTTTCCTTCCTTATCAAAAAAGCTGTGTCCTTCAGAGTATCCGTTCAAGATACGCCAGCTTTCTTTTTGCGTAAGATCGTTGAAGCCGTCAAACCAATGGAAGAAATCGGCGTGGAATGCATCAAGTGCATCTTTCGGATATGACCATTCGGACACCATAAATGCCTGCGGATATTTTTCTTTGACGATCTGTCGAATTTCTTTCCAGAATTTCTTTGTATCGCCGTTCACATCGTTTCCTTTTACTAGCGCACCGGCCATATCGGCGCGAATACCATCAGCGCCCATATCCATCCAAAAACAGAATATTTTTTTCAATTCCTCGCGCAAAGCAAGAACATCTGGATGATTGGTAGGTAATTGCCATGCTTTCGATGAATCTGGTTTGCCGAAACCGAAGTTCAGCGCCGGTTCTGACCAATAAAAATTTCTCATGAAGTTTCCATTGCGCTGTCCGTACCCCTGAATAAATCGATTGGCAAATTCACCCTCTTCCATTTTCCATACATTATCATTCCACACATACCAATTGGTATATTTGTTTGAGGTTCCCTTGCATGATTCGACGAACCATGGATGATCGATGGCGGTATAGGTAATGACATAATCGAAAATTACTTTGAGCCCGTGTTTGTGTGCTTCTTGAAAAAGCCGCTTTGCATCTTCATTGGTTCCATAACGGGGGGCTACCTTGTAGTAATCGCGCGTATCATATCCGGCGTCATTAAATGGCGAATCAAAAAATGGATTAAGCCAGATGGCAGTAACGCCGAGACTTTTGATGTAATCTAATTTCTGAATGATGCCATTCAAATCACCAATACCGTCACCGTTTGAATCATAATAAGTTTGAGGGTATATCTGATAAAAGACCGCATCGGCGACCCATGATGGGGCATCGGGAATATTGTTCTGTCCGATTATTTTCGTTTTCTGTCCATGAACAATCTCCAAGTCTATCACTAAACACAGACTAATCAAAAGTATTTTTGTATGCAATTTTATTCTCCTTTAAAACTGTATAACCCGTTCTTCGCCTTGATAGGAAAGTGTTTTGTCCGGTATATCTGCAGATTCTACGCTGTTCCCATGATTTTTCTTTACAATAATAATTTGAAAGATTCTTTTTTTCAGCATTCCCGGAAATGTTCCTTGCCGTTTGCCTATTGATAGCTGTCGTTTTGCATCGTTCCACGAAAACGAGATGGTAGAGAATATACCTTTCTCGTAATTATAATTGTCATTTTCATCTTCGTATAATGTGAAGCGTCCATCGGCGCCGGGATAAATACGCAATTCAATTGGTGCGGATGGTTTTTCAGTGGCATACTGGACGAATGGTCCCATCGGAATAATCGAACCAGCTTTTACAAGCAGAGGTATTTTATCTATCGGTGCTGCCGAAGCAATAGTCTGACCACCCGATAAAGTATCACCCGTCCAGAAATCATACCACAGGTGATCGGACGGTAAATAGACTCTTCGTGTTTGCTCTTTATGTTCTTGGATTTTTTCATTCGCAAAAATACTCGGTGTTTTCCAGTTGAGCAGAACTCTTAAAGCACCGCTAGTATAGTTTTCAGTCTCTAAAGAAAATTTATATTCCTTGCCCGCTGTCAATTCTACAAAATCAGTATATACTTCAACACTTTTATAGATGAAGGGCAGTTCTTTGCCATCAAGGAAAACGCGTTTGGGCCCGAAGCACTTAATATGAAATTGATGCTTTCCAGTTTCTGTCGGTATCAGTTTTCCTTCCCATCGGATGGACAAGGTTGAGTCGGTAACGTAATCAGGGCGTCCGGTGTACCAGAAAACATTGATCATGGAATCAATTCTCTCGACTCCCAGAATTTTGTATTGAGTGTCTTTATAATACCATGCATGCATCCCCGGCTTCCCGTCGTTCGTTTTGAAATGTTCAGGCGTGATGGGGATACTTTGTTCAGGTGGACGATGGAGCATATACTCAGTCACTGGGCAAATCATCAACGACGGGCCAAACATAAATTGATCATCAAGGGAATATGTTTTCTTGTCTTGCTCAAAATCCATCGGCAAGCCGCGCATGATCGTATATCCGTTCTCTGTCACTTGATGTGCTATCGAATAAATATACGGCATCAAGCGATATCGAAGATTGTCAAATTTAATAAGTGACGGAGTAAAGTCTCCGAATTGCCATATCTCTCGAGGTGTCTCAGAACCATGAGATCTAAATATTGGACAAAAGGTGCCAAACTGAAACATTCGAGTATACAGTTCCTGATACGCCGGGTCTTTACCACCATTTGAAAACACGCCTTCATAACTGCCAATGACAAACGCGCCGATATCAAATGTCCAGTAAGGAATACCGGACATGCAATGATTCAGTCCTGCCGATATCTGTTTTTTATAGACATTCCAATTGGCGCCGATGTCACCTGACCACGTTGTTGCGGCAGCTCGTTGCTGACCGGCAAAAGTAGAGCGGGTGAGAATATAAACACGTTTTTGATCGGTAACTTTGCGTTGATTCTTATATGTGTCTTCTGTAATGCGAAGGGAGTATGGGTTAAGATATCGGGCAAAAGATCCCAAAAAATTATTATCCATTCTTTTTAATTCGTACTCGGTAGATTCTTTTGTCAACGCATTAATGATGTCTGGTTCGGTAGAATCAAACCACCACGCGTCAATCCCTTTGGAGAACAATCCTTTTTCTGCATATTGCCAGTACAAGTCATTTGCAGCGGGATTGTATGCATCATAATATCTGAAACCCGCCCAACCGACAGGACGATAGAGAAAACCCCTTTGCTGCATGTCTTTATACACCAGTGTGTTTGGACCTAATCCAGGCCAGACAGAAATCATAATGTGAAAATTTTGTTTATGAATTATATCAATCATCTCTTTCGGATTTGGGTATCTCTTTTCATCGAAAAATAATTGCCCCCAATTCTGTGCACCATCCCAATAATCCCAATCCTGAATAATATTGTCTATGGGAATTTGCCGTATTCGATATTCACGGACAACGCTTAGCAGTTCATCACGATTATCATAATGCTCTTTGCTCTGCCAATATCCATAAGCCCATTTACCGTACATCGGAGCGCGGCCGGTAAGATTTCTATAGCCGGCAATGACGCTATCCATCGTGTTTCCATAGATGAAATAATAATCAATGCTGTTGGCAACATCCGACCAAAATGAGGTTTCATCCTTGCTATCTATAAAAATGGTTTTTGAATAATTGTCCCACAAAATTCCATAATTCATGGTAGAAATGAGAAATGGAGTCACGGCATCAGTGTTTGTCTGCACAAGCTTTATGGTGTGTCCTCGGTAGTTCATGTAGCCGTACTGATGCTGTCCAAGTCCGTAAATTCCTTCATCAGGTGTTAATCCAAACTGCTGCTTGATGCTATATGCTTTTTCGTTTTTTACATCGACTGAAGTAATGATTGCTTTTTCATGCTCTTTTAAAATTGTTATATTATTAAGAGTTAAAAATTCGATAGCGCCATTAGTTTTTGAAATTACAAGTCGTAATTTGTCCGATTCCAGAATGACGGCTGTATCGCCCTCTATAACATTGAGATGCATGTTCGGCAATTCTTTTTGAATCACCACCAAACTAGATGAATCAAGCGTTGCTTCAGGCAGCCACTTAACAATTCGTACCAGATTGCCAGTATAAAACTGCACTTTCACATTATGACCAGCGGTTTTCACAAGGACGCCGTTTTGAATCTGCTTTACGGCATCTTTACTTAATGATAACTGATGGCAGCCTAACATGAAGGCAGCAATAAAGAAACGAATTATGCTATTTTTCATTGCTCTAAATCCGGATTACTAGGAATGAACTCAGTTTTTACAAAGACAGGCTGTGTCCGCTTGATATTCTGCAATTATAGCATTCTCTTACTCATTCTTGGAATGGAAGAAACAGGTTGTCTTTTCAAGATTCGATTCAATACTTAAAATGTACTTTAAAAAACAGTCAGAGCAAAATGCATTACTTATCTTAATTGTTGCGATGGACATCGAAAAATTCTTTCGGATTCAAGAGTGTATCACTTATTCTCGGGTTGACCAAACATTATTCCGCGCCCTTCAGCTGAGACGTAGCATCTTCCATATACTTTCGGATCTCCGGTAATCTGATGTATCCATCCGAATTGATGGTGGTCATCATTGATTCTGATCCAAGTTTGACCTGCATTATCAGATCTGAAGAACCCCATTTTTCCGTTCATGATTCCATAAAGATAGATTGCAGGGTAATCGTTATCATTTTTTGATTTTCCGAATCCCATGTGGTACGCGGCTGTCACTGATTGATTCCGGATTGCATGGAAACCGGAATCGGAGGAATGAAAGAGTCCGCCGTCAGCGCAACAAATCCAAATATCACCGTCGTGTTCCGGTACTGCTGCAACAGTTGCATCAAGCTGTGACCATTCACTCCACACAGGTAATCCTCCGGCGGCTTTGTGAAAACTGTGGGCTCTATCGGTGGATATCAATAGTTGTCCTTTTGCACCGTCGTATGCATAGAGCTTATCCGGATTTATTCTATCTGCAACCGGCGACACAAGTGGAACGCCGCCAGAACAATTTTTCCAAGTTGTGCCATTATCTTCGGAATAGGAAAGGAAAGAGCCGGGCGGACACCAAACGATTGTTTTACCGTCTGCGGAAATTACAATCGAACATGCTCCCCCGCCTTTTGCATGCGCAGGAAAGCTTTTAAAATCTTTCCATATGCTCCCTCCATCGGTTGAATAGGCGCCGAATGGTGAGGAATGGAATGCCTTAACGAGCATCGATGGATTTTTTCCGGCGTATGCAATTGCCAGTGTCGTTCCTTTGTAAGGAAAATAACGATCAACAGGAGAACGATCCAATGTGTCATGCCGGAATCCGTCAATATCTCCCATTGCAGAAAAAAGATGCCACTGTGGGGAAGATACAATTTGTATCGGTACTGTTTCTTCTAAATTTTGATCTTTGAAATACCATGTCGGTGTTGAAGAAGTAAAGTTGTCTGTTGCCCATATTCCGTAAACTGTTCCGAATATAACTCTGGAAGAATCGAATGGATCCATGCTTAATGCCGCAAGCCAGTGTGGTTTGATGCCTCCCTTTGTATATGGAGCAAAACGATGATCCAACAAGGCATTAATTAAACGAGGGCGCCACGTTGCACCGCCATCGGTCGAAAGATAAATTTCATCCTGCGGCTTCCAGCTGTCTAATGTACTGACCGTGATGATGTTGGGATTATCTTTGTACACAGAAATACCGCTGAATCCGAACGAGCCGGATGACGGTGAAATATTTTTCCAACCACCTAACGAAATGTTGTATCTCCAAACCGAACCAGCTGTTGCGCCATTGGGCCCTTGGTGATTTGCGGTTGATATAAACAATATTGAATTAGCAATGCAACCGCGAATGCCCATCACACCATTTGGCTGTCCAGGTACAACGTTCCATGACATACCGCCATCATCAGTGCGGTAGAGACTTTCTCCATTGGTGGTAACAGTTGCGGCAAAAATTCTGCGTGTTGCATTTCCGGCAGTACTGCTTGCCGGATCAAAAAGGACGAAGTTGATATTTGCAGGATGAAACGATTCTATTTTTGACCAAGACTTTCCATGGTCTGTTGATTTCCACAAGCCATCTTTGGTCGTTCCCATAAAAAGAAGTGATCCCATATTCGGATCAACCTGAAGCCGTTCGCCTGCACCGCGTCCGTCTTCGTTGCCGCCGATTTTTATCGGCAAGGGGGACGATGGACCACGATTGTCCTTGATTCAGCGATGAAAGCACGGCACCAACTCCTGCCCAATGCTGCGTGTATTTTCCGCATTCCATATATACTCGATTTGTATCGTTCGGATCGAGAGCTATTGAAAATATACCCATATAATCCGAATTCGTTCTATCCATCATATCAGTCAGCGGAATCCATTTACCCATGTTCTGATCCCATCGATACGCTCCGCCCATATCCGTGCGTACGTATACTAAGCCTCTCTGTTTTGGATGATAGATGATACCAGGAACAAATCCGCCGCCGCCGACAACGACGTTTTTCCATGTATATTCATCTTGTGCGAATGCAGGGGCGTCAGCAATAATGAATATGATGATGACAGCGAAAACGATAAATGAGAATCGCATTGTTTGTTCGCTTTCATTCATATTTTGAGTTCATAATTATAGTCATTGCATCCAATCCATCTGCAGATGCTTTCAACGTGATTGTGCCTGCTTTTTCTGTAGATCGGAAGACAACGAGGCACAGTCCATTGAATGCTTTCCGATAGTTTGCTTTGAACGATTCATCGCTTGTTCACTTCCATTATCAACGCCGGCAATCGATCCTTATGTTATGCTTTTTTGTGTTGAGCCCGCAAAACAAATAGGAATAAAAGATAAAAGAACGGCAACGTATACTATTAATGTAAGTTGCCATTTCCTAAATGATGATATGTTTATTGCGGTATTCCTTTATAATAATTTAAGCTCCCCATTAATTTTAATTTCTTGTTCTTGTTTGAAGTACAGTGAATGGGTCTTGGTTCCGTAGCGAACCGTACAGGCCGTTCCGGTTGTACTTCGAATGACGGCAGATTGCAATTTGCCTTGTTTCCATATCATGTCTACTTCGAATCCCCCTCGAGTCCGTAATCCTTTCACGCTGCCAGTGTTCCATACCTTTGGCAGCGCAGGGAGGAGATTTATTTTGCCATCTTGACTTTGCAGCAGCATTTCCACAATGCCTGCAGTTCCCCCAAAGTTACCATCGATCTGGAAGGGAGGATGATTATCGAACAGATTTGGTAAAGTGGATTTTTCTAATAGAAGTCTCAGGTGTTTATAACTTTCTTCACCGTCGAGCAAGCGAGCATAGAAATTGATTATCCATGCTCGGCTCCATCCGGTATGCCCGCCGCCATACTGTAATCGTCGTTCAAGTGTTTTACGGGCTGCTGCAAATAACTCGGGAGTTTCCGGAGTAATCTGTGTGCCCGGATATAGACCGAACAGATGAGAGATGTGTCTGTGTCCAGGTTCAAACTCTTTGTATTCTTTGATCCATTCCATTATTATTCCGTTCGAAGCGACTCGCACGGGAGGCAGTTTCTTCATTATAGTTGTAAGTCCTGATGCCCACTCACTATCTACATTCAGAATTTTGGATGCTTTCTGGCAATTTGTAAGTACTTCGTGGATAATCTGAATATCCATGGTTGGTGCATAGGTTAACTTGTATTCTTTTCCGGACTTCGGTTCGATATAACTATTTTCCGGCGAATAGGTTGGTGCAGTAACCAAGTGACCTTCCTTATCTTCGAAAAGAAATGTTCGGATAAATTCAGCGGCACCTTTCATGATTGGGTATGCTTTTTCGCGAAGATATACCGTGTCATTTGTAAATACGAAGTGGTCCCAAAGTGGAAGGGTCATCCACGCGCCGCCCAGCGGGAACATTCCCCAGTAGACGCCATCGATGACTGCCGTCTTTCCGAATACATCCGTGGTATGATGCATCGTCCACCCGTTTGCTCCGTACATTTCGCGGGCTGTCACACTTCCAGGAACAGTGAGCCTTCCCATAAAATCAATCAGTGGATTCAGGGTTTCGGTGAGATTGCAGACTTCCGCCGGCCAGTAATTCATCTGAAGGTTAATATTGACATGGTAATCGGAACACCAGGGGGCCCAATAGTCTTTATTCCAGATTCCCTGTAAATTGGCCGGCAGCTGAGCTGGTCGCCGCGAAGAACCCATGAGCAGATATCGGCCATATTGGAAATAGGTCGTAATGAGTCCTGGATCGTTTTCGCCGGACCGAAAACGCAGCAGTCGCTTATCAGTTGGAAGAGCATCGAGCAAATGATTTTCTCCGAGTGAGAAACTGACACGGTTGAACATTGAAGTATGTTCGGTTAAATGATTATTCTTTAATACAGCATAAGATTTCACCGAAGCGGCTGCAAGAGTTTTATTGCATTTCTGTTCGGGATCGATAGACCGATCAAAGTTTAAGCTATCGATATTATAATCTGTTGCAGCATTAAAAAGCAGTACTAATTCCGTGCCACCTGAAAGATTCAAAGTGCTATCCGATTCCGTAATCTTGCCGTTAAATTTGATCGGCATCAGGCAAGCATAAAATTTCATATCTGCGCCACCGGGACCCAGAGCAGGATCATCGGAATCTATCACCTGTCCGCGCATGATGATCCGATTTTCGATTACTTTGATGTTAGCATCCTGCCGCCGCTGCATGTTGATTCTCATGTCCAAACCACCCGGCTTGTCCGATTTCATATATATGACCATGACATTATCGGGGGATGATGAGAATACTTCATAATCGATGTGTTTACCATTGCGAATATAATTCACCTTGGCAATACCAGTTTCGAGATTAAGTTCCCTGCGATAATTTTTAATCGTTCCAAGTGTGTCGGTGAAATTAAAATAGAGATCGGCTAGCACCTGGTACGATCTGATCTTCCCCGGTATTCCAGCAATGTATTTTTCAGAAAGTTCAAACGCTTTAGGAATACTATCGTCTAAAATTAGTTGTCTGATTTCAGGGAGGTGTTTCAGCGCATCAGGATTATTATTAGATACCCTTGAACCGCCCCATAAAGATTCTTCATTTAATTGCAATCGCTCTTTTGAAGTATTTCCAAACACCATTCCACCTAATCGTCCGTTCCCGATAGGAAGTGCTTCATTCCAGTCTGCGGCGGATTGTTGGTACCATAAGACATGAGTTGATACCTTCCCGGGTTGCGTTTTTGATGAGTGACCAGGTTCTTCGCAAAATACTGATATCGACGAAAATGAGAGGGCGAGAATCCAAATCATCAGCAACTGCCTTTTCTGAATAACGCAATGAGTATATTTTTTTGACATATGCTATTTCATCTTTATTGTTTTTTGACTGCCGTCGTACACAACGACTGCATCTGGGTTCGAATCAAAATTCATACCGGATTGTTTTTCTTTGCTGATGAAAATAATCTCAAACGAACGGTTCTTTAACATGCCTGTAAATGAGCCCTGACGTTTGCCTATGACGAGTTCTTTTCTATTCTCATTATACGTGAGTGGAATTGACGCAAACTTCTCCTTTTCGTAATTATAATTTGTGTTCTCGTCTTCATACAATGTAAACGAACCATTGCTGCCGGTATAAACAAACACCCTGATCGGGTCGGCCGGCTTTTCAGTTGTGTATTGAATCTCCGGACCGCAGGGAATGATGGAACCCGCTTTAATATAGAGCGGAATTTCAGAATATGGTGCATCTGCCTGAATTGTTTGACCGCCTGCGAGTGATTTTCCCGTTTTATATTCATACCAATCACTCCCGGATGGAAGATACACTGCGCGTGACCGCGATTTATATTCCGATACAGGATTGACTAAAAGAGCAGGTCCAAACATAAATTGATCATTGATCGTCAACACATTCTTGTCACTCCCAAAATCCATTACCAAACCGCGCATGATGGTGTAATCTCGTTGTGTGACCATCCCGGTAAGCGAATAGATGTATGGCATCAATCGATAGCGCAGCTTATTGTATGCCAGCATCGATTGATACGCAGGATGATCTTCAGGTGCCATATTATAAATTTCTCGCAGTGGGAATTGACCATGCACACGGAAGATCGGACAGAACGATCCAAATTGATACCACCGCGTATTCAGCTCGCGCCATTCATCCAGATCAGCTTTGGTAGGATGCTCGTACCGTGATTCGACAGCAAATCCGCCGATATCCATCGACCAGTAGGGAATGCCTGTAAGCGAGAAATTTACTCCAGATGAAATTTGTGCTTTCAGATCATACCACCGCGATGCAATATCGCCGCTCCAGGTTGTTGCCGCGTATCGTTGTTGTCCGGCAAAGGCTGAGCGGGTGAGAATATAGACACGTTGATTATTGTTGATGGAGCGCTGACCTTCATAGACCGCTTTTGCGTTCATCAATGAATATGCATTAAGGTAACGATAAGCGGAACCGAGCGCGGTGGGATGCTGACGAAGGATGGTCTCGGTACGAGAAAGATCCGAGCAAATATCAGGTTCTGAACAATCTAGCCACCATGCATCCATACTGAGGTTGAAAAGTTTTTCATTCATCAACTTCCAAAATAATTTTTGCGCATCCGCATTGTATGAATCATAGAATGTAGAAACATATCCCGGTCCGACCCAATCTTTCTGAGCTTTTTCTACATTGCGTTTATAGAGCCATCCTTTCTCGTTAAATAAATCATAATTTTTTATTCCGACATAAAATTTTGGCCACACAGAAATCATAAGTTGAGTATGGAAATTTTGGTGAAGTTCCTGGATCATTGCTCTTGGGTCAGGATACCGGGCGGGATCGAATTCATGGCTGCCCCATTGATCTTCTTTCCAGTAGAACCAATCCTGCACGATGTTATCAAGCGGGATGTGACGCTTGCGGAATTCCTGAACAGTCGAAAGTATATCATCCTGTGAGTTGTAATGTTCACGGGATTGCCAGAATCCCATTGCCCATTTTGGCATCATAGGTGCTTTGCCGGTAATGGTGCGGTATCCGCTAATGACCTGGTCAAGATTATCGCCGTGCACGAAATAATAATCGATTTGATCTGCCACCTCAGAGTACATCGAGAGCTTGTTTTTTGTTTCTTCGCTTTCAGGAGTTAAACACTTTAATCCGATGTATCCGCCGGTATGGATCCATTCCAGTTTCATCTGATATCTCTTGCCGGCTTGCATCTCGAGTTGCGGAAAGTTATTCCATGGATTCCAGTTCTGACGCCATGAATCGATCACTAATTTCCCGTCCAGCCAAAGCTTGACATAGCCGGAAGAATATAATTTGAATTTGTGCACGCCTGTCACCTGGCTCTCGATTTCTCCACTCCAGCGCACGGCAGCGACATTATTCTCAAATCCTGGCGGGAATGCATCATTGACATCAATAAATTCATGCTCGATCCTGGACTCGTTGCGGAAAGTGAACAGAGAATTAAATTTTGCATCTTTAAAATATTCAGCAGTGAGAGTCCCTTCGACACTGTCTTTACTGAACAGCTTGAGTGTTGAAAGCGATTGGTACTCCCGAATGTCGCCGAATTTGGAATGAGAGGTATTATCCCAGAGAATTCCATAGTTCTTGCTGGAGACAAGAAATGGGATCGATACAACCATATTATGCTGCCAGAGATCAACATCGTGTCCTTTATAATTCATAATCGAATTCTGATGACCGCCGAGTCCGTAAAAAGCTTCATCATCCTGTGAATTGAAGAGCTGCTGAACGTGAAACGTTTGTTCTCCCATAACCGTGGTTGGAGTGATGATTTTGCCGCCGCCGGATTTTTCTTGTAGCAATGTCTGGCCGTTTGCATTACGAAATGCCACGGCTCCAGTTTTTAACAGAACAGTAACAATGATTTTTGATGTAGAGATATCAATTGTCTCGCTTTTTTCTTTTATAGAAAAGGGAACCGGCTTCCAATTTGCCTTATCAACCATTAAACTCGGCCGATTCGAAAAAGACTTTGTCGGTGATGCCAGAACGTGCACAATATCTTCTGTGCAAAATTGAATTTTCATCCATTGAGGATCGGTTTCTTTTTGTTTGGTGAGTTCAACGACAATGCCGTCGGGCTGTTTTTTAAAGGTCTGACTATACAAAACGCCAGAGGCGAAGCACAAGAAGGAAATGATTGCGTACCATTGTTTTTGAATCACGGAATATCCTTTCAATCATATTTCTAATCGTATCATTCGATTGTCCTTGTGCTGCTACTGCTTGTGCTGCTCCAATGATGTCTTGGATGGAAGATGTGAAACTAGTTGAACCGTGCCAAAATAATCTGCATTCATCCAATGGAAATTTCCAGGACTTGGTTCCCAGACTGAGCCAAACATATAATCTCGAACTTTCGGATTTTTTTCGGGATGGTCATTATCGCAATATGCTACAGAAAGACCCATGACTTTGCCTGTTTGCAATTTCGGCCGGGTATTTTCTTTGTTGGACATACTGTCTTTGTATGTGTCGTTGTACACGATGAGTGAAAACTCCCAAACAGCTTTATGTCCAGTTTTACGCAATGCGAAAGATGGAAGGTGAGACGAGTAGTTCATGCTTTTTGCATCCGACCAGCTTGTTCTAGCTAAATCGTACACATAACATTTCGTTGTCACTTCTCCTTTTTGGGGGAAATCGGCATAAATATGATAGGCAAAAGCGTTCTGTGCATTTGTGCCCCACTCGCGTCCGACACTACCTGTGCCGTCAAATACATGTAAGCCGCCCGATTTATTCTCATCAATAAAAACTTCCACTATATCATAGTTGTAGATATCTGCAGTTTTGCCGGGAATAAAACCGTCTACAAATAAACTGTCTTTTACTTCTATTAGAAAATATAAAAGGTTGGTTTTCGAAGACCACACCACCTTATATCGTCCGGAATAATCATTGGAATCGAGTTTTGTACCATAAGGGATCCAAACTTGGGCGATACTTTGCCATGGTAAATTCTGCCAGCAAGAATCATTTCCAATTCCATCAATGATGGGTAAAACTGTGTCATCAGGTGCCAGTATAGGATTATCTTGCACTATGCCATGCTGAGACTGGGCTTGGCAGGAAATGATAAAAGAGAATATAAAGCTCAATAAAAATATCCGGAAATAATAATGGTTAAATTTCAATTGATTACCATTCGCTTATGAAGGTGTTTTTGTGCGTATGAAAAATCTTCTCTATATTCTAAAGTTCTTTCCAGTACTATTCTTATTTATTGATAGGAGATGTTTTGATTCGTTGATCAAAATCCGCCGGCAGAGTATCTTCACTTGCTCTATCCAATTTATTCCACCATGTGAACTTTAAAACGACTGACATTATTAACATAATACTCAAGGCAATAGTAAAAACCAGATGCTGCTGTGATACTAACGCAATAGGAAGAGTAACGAGTGAAGTTTGCCAGAGCACGCCGACGACAACATTGAAAATGTCGTGTGTAAAATTCCTGTTCGGTTGGAAATCAGGATAGTATGCCGTGACTTTTTTCAGGATTGGTTTCCAGAATCCCCAAGGATGTACTTGCATATAGAACCGCATTAACACTGCATCGGGCTCTGGTTTTGTTGTCAAACTTCCGATGATGCAACCGATTAAGGAAACTACCAAGATGGGTGGGAATGCCATCAATGCTGGTATTGATGGGAAAGCTCTCGGAAGAATAAGTGATGCTGCGATTCCCGTCATCATCCCCCAGAAATATCCATGTCCATTCAATCTCCACCAGTACCATTTCAAAACGTTTGATGCGGTATATCCGCCCCATAAGGCACTAACGATCCAAAGTGTGATATCATTAATAGAGTTCACAAGAAAACCAAATCCGAATCCGACAATGACGAATGCGATGGTAGTAAGGATACTGAGCCGAACGTACACTTTATCCTCAGCATGCCAGTTGATGAATCGTTTGTAAATATCGTTTACCACGTACGCCGGTGCAGCATTGATAGTTGCAGCATAGTTCGACATGAATGCGGCAAATAATCCGGCAAGAAGTAGACCTACCAATCCGACAGGCAGGGTGTTCTTAATTATATAAGGGAGTATCATTTCAAAATCCGAATTGGGTCCCATAGCTTTCAATTGCGGGGAGAAATGGACTAATGCCAACACTGTAATTCCTGAAATCAGCATATAGCGTGGGAAGATCAGGACGACATTGACGAACCAATTCATTTTTGCAGCTTCCTTAGGAGAGCGTGTGGCAAGGACGCGTTGCATATCATAATTGGGTGCAGGACCAGCTGCACTTTTTAGAATTCCCTGAAATACAACCATGATGAAGAAAAGCCCGAAAAGTCCATACCCATCCTGAACGATCTTAGTATTTACTGAATCAATAATCCCCGTCCAATCCAAATTGAGCGTCCAGCCAAACAGCGGAGTTGCCCAGCCATGCGGGATCACTTGCTGTATTTGCTCTGGTGATATTGTGTAGACTGCTAAAAATCCGATTGAAAGAGAAGCAATAGTGAGAACGAGAAATTGGAGAACTTCGGTAATGACGACGCTGAACATGCCGCCTTTCACCGCGTAAATTGCTGTAAGCGACATAAGAATAATGGCGTACGTATCAGGGGATAAGTGCCATGGGAAAAAAATTGCTGCAAACTTTCCAATGCCTTTAAAGGCGTAAGCTATGAAACCGATGACACTCACCAATGCAAATATTACAACGCTTATATGCGAAAGTGTGGCGCCAGTGCTTGTACCAAATCGTGTCTCGATCCATTGAGCGCCTGTCATCACTTTTGATTTGCGGAGCCAGATGGAAAGATAAACCATCAAGAAAATTTGATTGAATGTTGGCCAAATCCATGGCAAGAATATGCTTTTAAATCCGTACACAAACAGAGCATAGACAAGCCACATAGTACCGGTAATATCATACATGCCGGAGGCATCAGATATACCCAACATCCACCACGGAAGTTTATTACTCCCTAGAAAATATGAATTCATATTCTTGATTGACCGTTTGGAAACAAGAATCCCCAGAGTAATTGCTACGACGAAGTAACCGAGGATGATAGCGAGGTCGATGGTGTTGATCATTATGAGTGCAATCTTCCTTTTCGATAAAGGGGGAGGAAAAATTTATGGAACTCCCGTTTTCCTATTATTAAGAACCTATAAAAATTTCTTGATTAATGTCCTTTATTTCTTTAAATACAAACGATTACAAAAGAATAATATCAATATAGAGATTCAAAAAGTCAAACGATTATAACGATCAAAATTTGAATATTTAATTTACTTAATATAAAGCCAGAGAATTATGAAAAAAGATTTAAAATCCTTTCAGACAATTACTCGATGTCTATGTGCTGTCGGGTTGAATATCATTTTTGTGATAACCCTTTTTTCTCAAACATCACAATTTTTAGTTGCGCCGTTGTTTCAGGATAATATGGTTCTGCAGCAACAACGTGATGTTCCGGTTTGGGGAAGAGGAACACCGGGAACAGCCGTGATTATTCAAACATCGTGGGGGGAGAAACGTTCTTCGGAGGTTCTTTCGGACAGCACTTGGATGCTCAAAGTGCCAACACCCAGAGCCGGCGGGCCATTTCAAATTTCCATCAAGCATGAAAAATCTCTTTTAGTTTTGAGAAATGTTTTAGCAGGCGAAGTATGGCTTTGTTCAGGCCAATCCAATATGCAGATGCCATTGGAAGGCTGGCCGCCTTCTGATACTATTAAAAATAGTTCGAATGAAATCGAAGGAGCGTTGTATCCTTCCATCCGATTGTTTTCTGTCATGCAAGCCTATGAAGCGTTGCCCAACGATAAGTGCGTGGGTGCGTGGATGGAATGTTCGCCATCCGATGTACCAAGTTTCAGTGCCACAGCTTTCTATTTTGGCAAAATGCTTTACAATAAGCTTAAGGTACCTATCGGTCTTATCAATGCAAGTTATGGAGGTACGTCTATCGAAGCTTGGATGAGTAACGAAGGATTAAAACCTTTTCAAGAGTTTGCAGAATCATTAAAAAAGCTTGATCAAAATAAAAACAATTTTCGATCTCTGACCCAATGGATTTCCCAACACCCAAGCATCATCCTTCGCAATCAAGATCCGCTACAGAAGTGGGAGGGATTGGTATTTGGTGATGAACATTGCTCGGCACGCGACTATAACGATAGCGCATGGCAGACTATGAAACTGCCGACATTATGGGAACAGGCTGGTATCGGTGAATTTGATGGTGCTGTGTGGTTCCGGAAACAAGTTGCCATTCCTTTTGCATGGGTTGGGAAAGATTTGATTCTGAACTTAGGTCCAGTTGATGATATGGATGAAACCTACGTTAATGGTCATGAAGTCGGCAAACATCTAAGTGCCGGTTTCTGGAGTACGAACCGTGTATACAAGATTGATAAAACGCTTGTTCAAGATTCTGTTCTCCATATAGCAGTCCGTGTAATCGATTACGGTGGTGGCGGCGGCATTTGGGGTAATGGAACCAAGATGCTCGTCTGTAAAGATACAAGCAGTGATGGAGTGTCAATTGAGGGTGATTGGAAATACCTTCCTGTAGCGGAATATCGAACAAATACCTTTTATGTGTATGGTGCGGAAGAGAATGAGTTTGTAAGGCGGCCGAAATATCCAATCGACTTTTCTCCTAATACTCCTACGTCACTTTTTAATGCTATGATCAATCCGCTTGTACCGTTTGCGATAAAGGGTGCGATATGGTATCAAGGAGAAAATAATGTTCCCAATCCCTCTATCTATTATAAACTCTTTCCAGCTATGATTGCCGATTGGCGGAAGGTCTTTTTATCAGGAGATTTTCCTTTTTATTTTGTCCAGCTCGCTCCGTATAATTATGGCCCCAAGTCACAATCTCAACTTTTACGAGAGGCTCAGTTTCAAACACTTTCTGTTAAAAATACCGGAATGGCCGTCACGATGGACATCGGGAATCCGAACGATATTCACCCAACGGATAAAGAGAATGTCGGCAAACGCCTGGCACTATGGGCGCTTGCAAAAACATACGGGATTAAAATGCCTTTCTCCGGCCCTCTTTATAAGTCTTTGAAAACAGTAAAGGAAAAAATTATTCTCTCTTTTGATTATGCAGCGCAAGGATTGGTTTTAAAAGCGCGTAGCGGCAACTATAACTTTGTCATTGCCGGTGAAGATAAACGCTTTCAGCCTGCAACTGTAAAAATTGATGGAAGCCGCCTGATCATTTCAAGTTCCGCTGTGCAAAAACCTGTTGCTGTGCGTTATGCATGGGGTAATATAGAAGAAGGCACGCTCTTTAATCGAGAAGGACTTCCGGCACCATCGTTCAGAACAGATGATTGGAAGGAATAAATGAAAAATGCTTTGTTCTTATTTGAGACAAAAAAAATGCAATATGACGGAGGTGCAATGAAAAGGATTCTATCTATCACGGCTATACTGCTTCTTGTTCATAGTGTCGGAACGGCTCAAAAATTTGATGGATTGGCCCTTACCCCGCCGATGGGCTGGAACAGTTGGAACACATTCGCATGCAATGTCGATGAGTCCCTTATACGCGGAATGGCAGATGCTATTGTCTCCAGCGGATTAAAAGATGCGGGATATACTTATATCGTAATTGATGACTGCTGGCAAGGTCAACGCGATAGTTTGGGATTCATCCGTCCCGATGCTCATCGATTTCCAGCCGGTATAAAAGCGCTTGCAGACTATGTTCATGCTCATGGATTGAAATTTGGCATCTATTCTTGCGCAGGAGAAAAAACTTGCGGTGGATATGCGGCAAGCCGGGGACATGAATATCAAGATGCGTTTATGTACGCAGCGTGGGGCGTTGATTATGTAAAATACGACTGGTGTAATACTGATGGTTTAAACGCGATTGGCGCGTACACAACTATGCGTGACGCGTTATATGCGGCAGGTAGGCCGATCATATTTAGCATCTGTGAGTGGGGAAATAATGAACCATGGAAATGGGGAAAAAATGTCGGTCATCTCTGGCGCACGACGGGCGATATTACAGATTGTTTTGATTGTGAAGTAAACCATGGTTCATGGTCATTGTGGGGAATTATGAAGATTGCCGAGATGAGAAAAGGGATTCGAGAATTTGCCGGTCCCGGCCATTGGAATGATCCTGATATGTTGGAAGTTGGAAGAGGCATGTCGCTGGATGAAGATCGTGCGCACTTTTCGTTGTGGTGTATGATGGCAGCTCCTCTTATTGCAGGAAACGATCTTCGGATTATGAAAAAAGAAACGGTGGAAATCCTTACCAAGAAAGAAGCGATTGCAATTGATCAGGATTCCCTTGGCATTCAGGGATATAGATATGCTGTAACGGACAGTGTTGAAGTATGGGTTAAACCTCTTATGTATGGTGATTGGGCGGTGTGCTTTCTCAATCGTTGCGCAAAAGGACAGAAGGTAGATTTTGATTGGTCGAAGAATGTTGTTATTGATGATTTCACAAAACGAACATTGAATACGAACGAGATAAATTATGCGGTTCTCGACGTATGGGCGGAGAAAAATATTGGAAGTACCAAGAAAAATCTTCGTGCAGAAATTTTATCGCACGATGTTTTAATGCTGCGATTAAAGAAATTCAAAAACAACCGCGAAAAATGATAACGAAATATAGTTTGTTTCATAATTGCCTTCTATTCAGTATTATATTTTCCTTCATATCAAGTTCATCTCTGATAGGACAACAACAAGCTCAGATTGCAAGTTTTGTCGGTGCACGTGAGCGGTTATTAATGGATTTTGGGTGGCGTTTTGCATACGGCCACGCTGTCGATGCTCAAAGAGATTTTTGCAATGGCACTGGTTTCTTTTCCTATTTTGTCAAAGCTGGATATGGCGATGGTGCGGCCAGCTCGAAGTTTGATGATCGAAGCTGGCGAGTTTTGAACCTGCCTCATGATTGGGCGGTCGAGCTTCCATTTGATTCTAATGCAAGCTACAGCCATGGATATAAAACTGTTGGGAGAAATTATCCTGAAACCAGTATCGGCTGGTACCGTAAAACATTTGTTATTCCGGCAACCGATTTAGGGAAACATATTACTATTGAATTTGATGGCGTCTTCCGTAATTCCATTGCATGGCTCAATGGTTTCTATCTTGGCGAAGAACATAGCGGATATGCCGGATTTCAATATGACATTACCGATTATATCAATTACGGCGGTGAAAATGTTGTCGCAGTTCGTGTCGATGCTACCATGGAAGGAGGTTGGTTTTACAAGGGTGCGGGAATCTATCGTCATGTCTGGTTGAACAAAACAACGCCGCTACATATTGCGCCCAATGGAATTTTTGTTTCATCCGACGTCAATGAGAATGCTGCTGGTGTTACAGCTCGTACTACTATCGTTCACAAAGGAAAAAATATCTATGCTGTTGTCGGAACTCCGTTAGTGGAAAAATTCCAATGGGATGACTTGAACACCGATCCCGGTATTTTGCAAGTTGCACTACCTGCGGACACTTGGAAAAGAAAGGCGTTCAATGGATTAACGCAAGTCATCATACAATCTTCAAAAGAACCAGGCATTAATACACTGAAGGCTGCTTCAAATTGTGTAACCGCTGACAGCGTACAGATTCAGTCTCAGAAATCCGTCGTGCGGCCTTCCGATCCTGAATAACGGTTAAGTGCATGCGTTATAGTTCCGGTATGAATTCTTTATTTATACATGAGGTAAAATATGGGTTCTTATTCTCCATCGATAAATAGATACGATGAAATGAAATATAACCATTGCGGTCAAAGCGGACTGAAATTGTCAACCATATCGCTGGGGTTATGGCATAACTTTGGTAGTGTTGATGATTTCGATAATGCACGGGCAATGATTCGGCATGCCTTCGATCTGGGAATAACGCATTTTGATTTGGCAAATAATTATGGTCCTAATCCTGGATCTGCAGAAGAGAATTTTGGTAAGATATTGAAACGAGATTTTTCATCGTATCGTGATGAATTGGTCGTTTCAACAAAAGCCGGATATTTGATGTGGCCGGGTCCGTACGGCGATTGGGGATCGAGAAAATATTTGATTGCGAGCTTAGATCAAAGCTTGTGTCGCATGGGATTGGAATATGTCGATATTTTTTATCATCACCGCCCGGATCTTGAAACGCCATTGGAAGAAACAATGTCCGCTCTTAATCAGATTGTCCGCAGCGGCAAAGCACTCTATGTCGGAATCTCAAATTATCCTCCAGAGTTGACGATAAAGGCATCAAAAATTCTCCGTTCGCTTGGAACTCCCTGTCTTATCCACCAAGCAAAATACAGCATGTTCAATCGATGGATTGAAGAAGCTTTGCTGAAGGTTGTAAATAATGAAGGAATCGGATGTATTGCATTTTCGCCTTTAGCGCAAGGATTGCTAACCGATAGATACCTTCATGGTATTCCATCGGATTCGCGCGCAGCTAAGCCAACTGGTTTTCTAAAGGTAGAAGAGGTCAGTGAAGAAAAAATCTCGAAAGTGCGCCGGTTGAATGAAATTGCTCAACAGCGTAAACAAACAATGGCGCAAATGGCTCTTGCATGGGTGCTGCGCCATCCTGAAATGGCCTCGGTTCTAATTGGTGCAAGCCGTATTGCTCAAATTGATGATGCAATGAAGACGTTGAAGAATTTGAGCTTTTCATCTGAAGAATTAAAATCAATCGACGGGATTTTGAATGAATAATAATCAGGATAACATAATACCAAACGCCAAGAGACGTAGAGGGTTTGTTTTTGGGTTAATTCTGGAGATGACGGCAGTTCTTTTTTATAATGATGCGAAAGCACAATCTATGATGAAGGAAAAGGAACAATTCCAACCGCTTTCGTACGAGCAAGCGGATGCAATGGCTGACTCGGTTCTAACGTTGATGACGTTGGATGAAAAACTCTCTTACATCGGCGGTGATAGATCGTTTTTTCTAAGGCCCATCCCAAGATTAAATATCTCTGAAGTTTATATGACGGATGCGACACAGGGTGTGCATATCAGAGAAAATTTTAGAGACAATAATCTGTCAAAATATCAGCTAGAGAAATCCACAGCATTTCCTTGTCCGTTGCTACTGGCAGCGACATGGAATCCAGAACTGGCCTATCGTTATGCTGAAGCTATTGGCGAGGAATGTCACGAGGGTGGAATAGGTATTTTACTTGGCCCAGGTTTAAATAGTTATCGGCATGCACAATGCGGGCGCAACTTTGAATACTTCGGCGAGGATCCATTTCTTCGTTCGCGGTTGATTGAAAAATATGTACAAGGTGTGCAGAGTACTGGAACTGTGGCAACATTAAAACATTTTCTTGCGAACAATACAGAATATTTCAGAAGGAAAAGTAATTCAATTATTGACGAACGAACATTATATGAAATCTATTTGCCTCCGTTTAAAGCAGGAATCGATGCCGGAGCCAGAGCAGTGATGACCTCGTATAATTTACTTAACGGGGAATGGTGTGGGCAGAGCAACTATGCCATCGATACGGTTTTGCGAAAACAATTGGGTTTCAAGTGGCTTGTTATGACAGACTGGTGGTCTGTGTATGACGGTGAAAAGTTGGTAAAATCCGGTCAGGATTTGGAGATGCCGTACACCGTTGCCCTTGCGAATGCCCAGAAGCTTCTTCAAGAAAGCAAAGTAAAAATTGAAGATATCAATCGAATGGTAAAAAGCATCTTGCGAACGTATTATTCCATGAAACTTCATGAACAGAAGAAACTTCCGTCAAATGACGTTATGTATGACCGCCATGAACAGATTGCTCTCCAGACAGCCCGGGAAGGTATAGTTCTTCTGAAAAATGAAAACAATATTCTCCCTTTGAAAGACCATTCTCAAAAAATATTGTTGACAGGTGACTTTGTCGAGAAAATCGCAGGAGGCGGCGGGTCTGCAGAAGTGATAGGATATAATCAACGATTGATGGTTGATGAGCTGAAAAAAGAATTTGGCAATAAAATTGTTTTTATGAAGAGTCCGAGTCTTGAGCAAATTCATTCTGCAGATGTAGTGTTGTGTAACGTTGGCACGCTCGATAGCGAAGGATGGGATCGTTTGTTTGAACTTCCGGAAGATCAAGAAAATAGAGTGCAGCAGTGTGTGAAGAATAATTCCAATACCATTGTCATCGTTACATCCGGCAGTGGAATTAAAATGACCAATTGGAATGACAACGCAAAAGGGATTATTTATGCATGGTATGTTGGCCAAAATGGGAATACAGCTTTAGCAGAAATCATCTCAGGAAAAACAAATCCATCTGGAAAACTTCCCATCACCATTGAAAAAGATTTTAAAGACTCACCGGGGTACGGCTACATTCCCGAAGGTGAATCATTATATAAAACATGGAATGAAAAAGAAGAAAAAATACGCCCTGTGTATGACATCCATTACAATGAAGGAATATTTTCAGGATATCGCTGGTATGAAAAAAATGGCATTGCACCGCTTTATCCTTTTGGTTATGGACTTTCCTACACGA
>Ga0187861_10001539_pt1 | contig 23501 bp, 25 predicted proteins | sample June2016WEW_10_1_3_FD_132986 | JGI IMG/M metagenome (GOLD analysis project Ga0187861, IMG submission 132986) | Peatland microbial communities from SPRUCE experiment site at the Marcell Experimental Forest, Minnesota, USA - June2016WEW_10_100 | ecosystem: Environmental > Terrestrial > Soil >...
CCGAGCCATGTATTCTTTGAGGATATCGTTCTGCACCGTTCCCCGCAGGGTGTGCGGGTCCACCCCTTGTCGCTTGGCGGCCGCAATGTAGAGACTGAGCAGTATGGCGGCCGGGGCGTTGATCGTCAGGCTGGTGCTGACCTGCCCGAGCGGAATCCCTTGAAAAAGCCGCTCCATTTCCTCCAGACTGAACAGGGAGACTCCCACCCGCCCCACCTCGCCCTGAGCCAGGGGATGATCGGGGTCGTACCCAATCTGGGTGGGGAGATCGAAGGCCACCGAGAGTCCCGTTTGACCCTGAGCCAGGAGGAAGCGGTAGCGCTGGTTCGTCTCGTCGGCCGTTGCGTATCCCGCGTACTGGCGCAAGGTCCAAAGGCGGCCCCGGTACATCGTGGGCTGCACGCCGCGCGTAAAGGGGTATTCTCCTGGGAAGCCGAGCTTCTGCAGATAGGTTGAGCCGTCGACCGAAGGCAGATAGAGTCTTTGCAGAGGGATCCCCGAGGCGGTATAGAAATCCTTCCGGCGTTCGGGGTGTTGCCGCAGGGCGGGTTCGAGGGTGTCCTCTTCCCACTGGCGAAATTCGTCAGGAGCCAGACTTGATTTACTCATGATGTCTCCCCCATTACCCACGAATGGTACCGTCCGTGCAACCAACGTACCGCGTGGATCCTCCATTCATCACGGAGACGATAGCTCGTCCTCCGTGCCAACGCCCCGATCACCCCACAGGTCCTAATCGGTTCCGACAAATCTTCCGCGTACACTGGCGCGATCTTCAGATGGAAGATGAGGTTGCCGCCGACCAGCGTGTCTTCGTCAATAATGTCGCTCTACGTCTTATGCACTGCCGCGGCCCGGAAGGCGGATATGCACGATGCATTTGCCCCAGTTGCAACCACGAGAACCGCGTTCCGTTCTCCTGCAAGACTCGATCTTGCCCTTCTTGTGGAAAAGTCCACCCTGATAATTGAGTCAGCGACATTGCAGAAGACATCTGGCTCTGCTCCGCGTGAGATCGAGCGCTGTCGCGAGAACGACCAAAGGGCGAGAGGGTTGGGTGATGTGGAGGAAACCATGCTACAGAGAAGAAAATGTGGAGCGGGTGAGTCGGATAAGCGGCTCTGCAAAGGAAGACATGCGGATTGATTCCTTGACGGACTGTCAAAACCCATGAAGAGAGTATATTGCACGTGCGATCCAAGTCTATTGTCGGTCGGATCGGGTTTTTGGCCGGGACAGTTCGAAGAGCCAGTTCCAGAGAACCGCTGCCCATCATCTCTTCAATCTCCACCGGCCCCCGTCTTGGTCCGCGGCAATTGCCAGATCGATGGGTACCAGGCCAGAAAGGGTCCCCAACCTAACCTTCATCCTTCGATCGGATTCTTCCCTATCGGCCAGCCCCTCGACCTTCGAAAGGCGCACATGGTCGGACGCTCGTCTGGGACCGGCGAGGCACTTGCGTTGAAAGCGATACGAACGCGAGTACTCTTCCAGGGAGAAAGCGGATCGATGTCCCCAGATTTCGAAAATGAGACCAATCAAGTAGGGTGCTCGCGGCCGTCGAGGTTGCCTCGCGTTGAGACGTCTCTGTTTCCCGGGAACTCCGACACTCTCGAGTGCGCTCCTGAACACTGTCCCCTGCCTTTCGAGCGGTCCAAGAACTCTCACGGCTTCCTTTGTTTGCCACTGCCCTCTCGGTCGTGTAGTAGCTCCTCGAATGCGGCGAGGAGGAGCAACACATTCTCATGCTGGCTCGAGTAGCCCATCAAGCCGATCCGCCACACCTTCCCTGCCAGGGGCCCGAACCCACCTGCAATTTCAATCTTGAATTCCTCAAGCAGTCGCTTGCGGACTTCCCCATCATCAACTCCTAGAGGAACGAGAGGTGTCGTCAAGGTAACTAAGCGGGTCGCTGGAGGTACAAGCAGCGCGAGGTCAAGATCCTCCAGGCCCTTCCACAGTCGCTCTGCGTTCTGCCGATGTCGCACAAACCTTTGGCTGAGCCCCTCTTCCTGAACTAGTCTCAGCGCCTCCCTAAGGGCATACATTGTGCTGATCGGGGCCGTGTGGTGGTAGACCGGCTTGTCACTCCAGTAGCGGTCCAGCAGATTGAGGTCGAGATAGAAGACAGGAGGCGGGGTCTTACGGCGTGCCATTACCTTGAGGGCGCGCTCTCCCACGGTAATAGGCGAGAGACCCGGTGGCGCGGAAAGGCCCTTCTGCGCGGCGCTGTAGGCAACATCAATGTCCCAGGCGTCCACTTCGACTGGAACGCCACCCAAGGAGGTGACGCAGTCCAGAACCAGGAGGGCGTCATCCTCATGACACCCGTCCGCAATAGCCCGGATCTGCGGCTGAAGTGCCCCCGTCGAGGTCTCCGCGTGCACGAGGGTCACAAGCTTGGGGCGTCCCTCGGCCACCTCCCGAATGATCTCGTCCGGGTCAAACACCTCACCCCAGGGTCGCTCGAGCCGCCTCACAACCGCTCCGTGCCGGGCCGCGATCTCCGCTAGACGTTCCCCGAAGTAGCCGTGCACACAGGCCAGAACCTTGTCTCCGGGCTCGATCAAGTTGCTGAGAGCGGCCTCCATGGCCGATGTTCCCGTGCCCGGTACAGCCAGAGTGAGTTCATTTCGCGTCTGGAAGACAAAGCGGAGCAACTCCCTAACGTCGGCCATGATGGCGACGAAGTCCGGATCCAGATGGCCAACCAGAGGAGTCGCCATAGCCCGCAGGACGCGGGCGGGCAACATGCTCGGTCCAGGCCCGAGAAGCAAGCGCAAGGAAGGATCGAGGTCACGGTAGGTGCGTTGGACGGTCATTCTGCACTGCCTCCGAAGGAGAAACCCTTGGAAATGCCTCTATCTGTGATTCTCAGGAAGCTCCCTACGCCAACCGCCTTGGCGGGGTCAGAACCCCGGAATGGGAGCAGCGTCCAGCAGATCGGCTGGTGTCGGGACATCAACATGGTTGGCATCGATTGCGGACAAGCCACAAGCTCCCTGACTCTTGGCCACAGTTGGCCCTCGCATCCTTCGCATGATTCTGGGGAGTATGTAGGGCGATGCAAGATGACGTGCGGTGCAATCAATTGTTCGCCCACACCCTTTGACTTTTGCAAGCTCTTGCGCGGACGAAGGTTCCGCCAATACAACGGATCAGTTGCCCGGCACTCCCTAATGGGCAAAGGAAGATCCTCACCATGAGTCTAGTCCCCTCTTTCGCAACCTGAAAACTGTGACTTGGATGCGGTCGCCAAACTCGGGAGAGAGACGGCGTACCGAATTGATCTAGCGGAGGTAGTCAAGATGCGCCTGTCCCAGTCCCTGAGCCACGCCCTCGGCATGCTCAGTCTTACCTAAGAAAGTGTTATCCAAGTCAACCCAAACGTGCCCATCTAGGCCCGTTCTGTCCGGCCGTTAGGGCTTCCCATTGATCTCTGATTGAAGTGTGATCGGTGATTCTCGATTTCGAATTGGCCCAGAGAGTCACTCCTTAACGCGGCTATATCAAGATCCGGATCGGGTTCACTACATGTGAACTCACTTCGGAGCCAGATTGGGGGGCAAGGCCCAAAGCGGTCAACCGAGGTTACCATGTCGAGGGCCCCTTGAGGGCGGACGTGGCTGCCTACGCTGGGCTCGCAGGCCATACTAGGTCTTGCGCCGACGGTAAGAAGCTGGGATCAGTTGAACGGGGCCGCGCTCGCCATGATGCAAGTTCCAGAACACTCGCACGTGCGTCCAGTGGGCTCGTTTAGCTCGGCCGTTCATATGGTGACGCTATTCTCCGCGATTGTGGGACTCGCGAGCTTTGATCTCCAGCGGAAGCAGGACGGCGTAGACCATGTCTGTGGCGGGGGTTGAGACGCCGGCCCTTCGTCCTCGTCGGCCGATGACACCGATCAACGACTCCAGTTCGGTGCGCCGGCCGTTTTCCACATCGACCTGCATCGAGGGCTTGATTTGAGGCGCAGCCTTGTCGATGAAGGCCAACGTCTGCTGCACCACGTCTCCCTCGATGGTGACCCCCTCTGCTCTTCCCACAGCGACGACCTCATCCATCAAGCGGGTAGCTAGCTCGCGGGCCTCGGGCACAGCGCGGTAATCTCCCAGCGGCAGGCGGGTAAGCGAGCCCATGGCACTAACGGCCGCAATGAACACGAATTTTGTCCATAGTACCTGGAGGATATTCCTCGACAGCTCGACCGTGATTCCGGTTGAACTGAGTGTCTGGTATACGGTTTCCGCTCGCTGGCTGGGGTTGCCGTCCAGCTCGCCCAGAACTATCCGTCGGAAATCTGACATCTGGCGGATCACACCAGGTCGCTCGATCGCCGAGGAGATCCAGGTCGTTCCGCCTAGGATATGTTGCGTTCCCAGGACCGAGCCAACCCGTTCCGCCGCATCCACACCATTTTGAAGGCTCATCACGGAAGTCTGCTTTCCTACCAGCGGGATTATGCAGTTCGCCGCCTCGTCGGTATCATAGGTCTTGGTGCAGAACAGGACAAGATCAACGGCCCCGATCTTTTTGGGATCGTTCGTCATCCGAAGGGGTGACACAATGAAGTCACCGAACACGCTCTTCACCTCCAGACCCTTGGCCTGCATTTCTCGGAGGTGCTCCCCGCGAGCAAGAAACCAGACTTCCTGACCTGCTCTAGAGAGCAGGGCTCCATAGTACCCACCCACACCTCCCGCACCGACGATGGCGATTCTCATATGTGATCTCGTGACGGGGGAATTTGGATGTCGAGGCAGGCGAGACGCCGGACCGATCTAGGGGGCTTGGTCGGGGGGGTGTCGCATGGAACTATGCCCACAATACCAGTCATGGCAACTGAAACAAACCAAGGAGTTGGACAGCATCTGCACAATACGATGCAACGAGTCCTGGATCTACTTCGTTGGGTGGATGAGACCAAGATCCAGGTGGCGTAACAGTGAATGTGCAGTCCCCGCGAGCGCTCGTCCCGGATCATATTTCGCCCTGCTCCCAGAAAGAGATGTCCGGGGCGTCAAGGACCATGCAGACGGCCCCAACTTCTGTGTCTCAAGAGCGGTCAACGATCACTGCCGTCCGTCAGATAGGGCGTGAGGGTCCTTCTAACAAATGCGTACAACTCACGCAGTGAAGTCTCAAGAGCGTCAGGGTCTTGGGCCTCCCAGGCCCTGTAAAGGTTTTTCAAGTGCTCCAGGCGAAGCGGAATCGCCTCTTGAATGGTGGAAAAAATCCGCCGATAGGGATGCGATAGATCCCACAGGCGAGCCAATGTCCGGATCAAGTGTTGCCTATCTGAGGTTTCGTAGATCGTGAAATGGAACTCTCGCACCAGCCTCTCGCGCTCGGCGGCATCTCGATCAGCCTCGGCCTTCTCAACGCGATCTAGGATGCTCTTCAGTCTGCTGAGGGCGACCGCCTCATGATGGTCGACCGCCCAGCGCACGGCCAATACTTCCAGTTCTTCACGCATGCGAAAGATCTCTTCGTACTCTCTGGCTGACAGGCTGGCGACAATTGCGCCTCGTCTGGGGATGAGGACGACCAGCCCCTGCGCCTGCAGTTCCCGGAGAGCTTCCCGAACTGGCATTGCACTGACACCGAACATGTTCGCGAGCTCGTTTTGCCTCAAGCGAGTGCCTGGCGCCAAAGTTCCCGCAAGTATCATCTGGCGGATCCTGTCCCTGACCGCACTCTGTAAAGACCCAATCACGAGAGGCAAAGCAGCCGATTCCGGCATAGATGGCGACACCTGGAACTCTCCCTTAGGGAAATTTGATAGTTGATCAAATTGTTTATACTGCCGATTTGGGCCTTCTGTCAAGGAATTTTCTAGCACCTTGGAACCTACTCTAAGCCGCAGTTGACATCCTCCTGTTCCATGATATGCTAATTAACGACAATATATTTGATAGACGATATCCCCGCACCTTTCGCGTGTGCAGGTTATTTGCCTTCCAAAGTGACTGGAGGTGAATATGCGGCGAAAGACATAAGACTCCCCCCCGATTCGAGAGCTACTCCAATAAACGCCTGGTGCTAGGTCTTAGTGTTTTCCTGTGGGACAACGACTGTTCTGATTGCAAGGTTGGCACAGCGACCAAGTTGTTCAGAGGAATAGCGCTGAACGGGCAAGACCCATCGGAGTTGTCTCGCAGCCACACAGTTGTCGCGCGCCGAGAATGTGTGGCCACTGTCGGGGTGTTACAGGCACCTATTCTTCACTGCGCTGGGACCTCCCGACTTAGAAGAGGAGAAGTTGCGATGACAAGAAGGCCAGTCGGTTCCAGCACTCGTGTTCAGAAACCAATGATTGTTCGCGTTTGGGCAATTGCTGTGGTTGTGGCGGTGGCGATCGCAGGGTGCGCTGCACCGGGTGCGACTACCGTAGCTCCGCCGCCTGCCGTGGCTGCTGCGACAGTGCCGTCCACGACGGTGCCGCCGACAACGATGCCAGCCACAGCAGTATCCACTACTGCACCATCAGCTGCCGCAACGCCCATTAAGATCGGTGTGATCTCAATCCTAGAGGGCCCATTCGCGGGGCTGGGAGAGCAGGGGATCTGGGGCGTGAAGTTGGCGCTGATAGAAGCGGGCGGAAAGCTAGAAGGGTCTGGACCGTTTGACCAGGTAGCCGGCGCAACGGCAGGGGGGAGACCCATCGAGCTCTTCGTTGAATCCTCGGATGGCAGCCCAGACAAGGCGTTGGCGGCCGCCAAGATCCTGATCGAACGTGACCAAGTCGATGTCCTTGTCGGTCCGCTCTCAGGTGACGAGGGAATAGCTTTGAAGAGCTATGCCGAGCAGCATCTTGATAAGACCTTCATTTCGGGCGCAGTCTCGTCACAGGACCTGACCTTAAGGGACGCTGCCCCGAACTACTTCCGATTTGGTACTGATGGTCCTCAGATGGCTGATGGCCTCGGCAAGTACGCGTACCAGACGATGGGGCTTAGGAACGTGGCTACTATCGGTGAGGACTACTCGTTCCCGTACGACCAAGTCGGGGCGTTTGTGTATGAGTTCTGCCAGGCGGGCGGAAACATCGTGGACCGCAACTGGGTGCCGATGGGAACAACTGACTATGCAGCTTCAATTACCCGCATTCCAAAAGCGGCTGATGGCCTGGTCGTTGTGCTATCGGGGACAGACGCCGTGGATTTTCTCAAGTCACTGGCGAATTCACCTAGGGCTGGCATGCCGGTCATAGGTGGAGCAGTAACCGTCGATCCATCCTTGATCGCATCGTTGGGGAAGCTGGCCGAGGGCATTGTGTCGGGCTCTCCGGTAGCGGTCCTTAGCACCCCAGAGTACTTGGCCTACGCGAAACTCCTGAAGGAGACTTTTCCCGGATCGCAGGACCCAGGTCTGAATGATGTGGCGTACTACACGGGAACGAAATCACTTCTTATGGGCCTGGATCAGGTGGGGGGTGACCTCTCGAATGGACAAGCCAAGCTGAAGGCGGCTTTGGCGGTACTGAAGTGGACAACCCCCACGGGACCGATTTCCCTTGACAAGAACCGGAGTGGCATTGCCAACACATTCATCACAAAGGTCGTGAATGGGCAGAAACAAGTGATCCAAACAAACGAACAGGTCAATGAGTGGCTGGGGATGCCCGAGGATCAGTACCTGAAGGTCGGGCCGTTCAGTCGGACCAACCCACCGTGCACCCATTGACCTTGTGACGAAGCAGTTGGATGTCTGGAAATCAGGGGTGGAGGCCTGAGGGATATGGGTGGGCGCCCGGATACTCTGCGGGACCCTGGCGTGTGTCCGGGCGCCCTTGTTCTAGGCGACCATCAGTGGCGGCCAGAGCAACATGAATAAGGGGGATCAGCATTCGGCACGATATAGGCATGGACGTGCTGTGCAATATCGGACAATGCGAGACACCTGTTGGTCAAAGAGTGTCTTTCCGTTGTTTCGACCTTCGCCTGGAGAATAGCTGGTATGGGCGGAGAATGGCCGACCTTGCTGAGAATCGCCGTCAGCCAAACTAGTCGGCAAGTGGCCCATGGGAATTTCAGGAGGACCCGATGTCGTCGGATGAATCTGTGGCATACCGACGGAAGCCAAGTCTTGGGGCTGGCCTGATTGAGAAGTGTGTGTCGTTGGGATTAGCGGCGCTTGTAGAGGCTGGCGGTGATTCGATTCTTCTTGACCGCGCAATAGTGAACCGGCTACCAGGTACTCGAGCCATCGGTCCGGCACTCACCTGCAGATGCGAAGGCGAGGAAAACCTGTCTGTTCATCGAGCCCTTTCATATGCCGAGGCTGGCGACATTCTTGTTGTCTCAACCTCACCGGGCAGGAAGGCGGCTGTCTGGGGCGGGCTCATGAGCCGTGAGGGGGAACGGGTGCGCTTGGCGGGAGTCGTGATTGATGGTTCGGTACGAGACCTGGACCAAATACGCGAGGCAGGAGTGCCGGTGTTTAGCCGCGGGGTAGCTCCGAGGGGCCCGACGAAGCAGAACTTCGGTTCTGTTAACTCGCCAATCGAGTGTGGAGGGTGCATTGTGCACCCTGGGGATCTTGTTGTGGCGGACGATAATGGAATTGTCGCGATTCCTCGCGCGCGGGCTGACGCAATCGTGCAACGTGCTGTAGAAAGGACAAAGCGCGAGGCGGAGATCATGGCGGGGATCGAGGCCGGGAAGAGGCTCTATGATCTTCTTGGGCTGGAAGATTCTTGGGAGAAAGCGAATGTAACGGAGAAAGAGGGACCATGGGAGGTGGAGAATGCAGGTCACCAGTAGGCCGGGACACGCGAACGGGCACGAGACGGAGCGAAGCCTGACTTCCCGCATGCAGGCTGTCACTGCGATGCTCGAATCTGCTGGCGTGACATTGGAAGGACCGGATGCTGAGAAGCTTGTTGCGGCTGTCGAGCAGATGCAGAACGATTTGGCCAGGGTTTGGCAGGTGGATGTCAAAGGGATCGTTCCGAGCATCACGTACTCCGCGCAGAGGTGGACTGGCGGCGCGAACCAGGAGGAGCCATGACACAGGCCACCCAATTTGAGAGATTGGCCCAGGCAATTGGCTCAAGAGAACTCAATATTAACGAGTTGGTCAGCAGGAAGATCGACCTTGTGCAACGTGCGAATGGCCGACTCAACTGCTTCACAACTATCGCAGCTGACTACGCCATGAAGGAAGCCTCGCGAGTGCAACAGCTCCTGGATGAGGGCGTGTATCTGGGGCCATTGCACGGAGTGCCCATAGCTGTGAAGGACAATATGGACGTCGGCGGGCTCCCGACCACGGGGGCGTCCAATGCGCTTGCGCAATTGTTCCCAGATGAAGACGCACCGGTGGTGTCGCAATTGCGAAGGAAGGGTGCGGTCATCGTGGGGAAGACGAACATGTATGAGCTAGCGGCAGGTGGCGTCAGCCCGAAGTATGGAGACGTACACAACCCTTGGGACCTGGACAAGTCTGCAGGCGCGTCTAGCAGCGGCTCGGCCTGCGCTGTGGCGGCAGGTCTCGTTAGCGGGGCCACAGGAACTGATGCAGGAGGGTCGGTGCGTGTTCCTGCTTCTGTGTGCGGTGTCGTAGGGTTGAAACCCACTTTTGATCTGGTTGATGCACGAGGAGTGATACCTGGAAGTTACAACATTGATCATGTTGGCTTCCTGGCACCCGATGTCTTTGGGGTAGCCGCGATGCTAGATGCTGTAACAGAAGAATTTGCTCTCGAAGAAGTCATGGGGGCGAAGTGGGACCCAAGGCACGTATCGGTCCACGTGAGCAATCTTGCGGGGCTGCGCGTCGGGGTGCCTGAATCTCTCGAAAATGAACCCATTCTCCCGAATCTTCATTCGGCGATTGCCCGATTATTGGCTGTACTGCAGAGCAGTGGAGCCTCAGTAAGGCGAATCGAATTACCCGATCTTTCGCTGACCGGAACGCTCATGATTGTGATTCATGCCGTTGAAGCAGCCGAGTATCATCGAGCCCTCCTGGCGTCGCGAGCGAGTGACCTGTCGTCCGGAGTGCGCCATCTCCTAGCGCTAGGTGAGACAGTCAAAGCAACGGACTATGTTCATTGTCAACGAGTGAGGGAGGTTGTCATATCGCAAATGAAGAAGGTCCACGAGCAGATAGACATATTGGTTCTGCCAACGCTGCAAATGGGAGCATGGCCTGCCGGAGCTGAGGAGATTGACGTCGACGGGAAGTCAGAGAACGTGATCGCGGCAATCACTCGCTATACACCACTGTTCAATCTCACTGGGCAGCCTGCTGTGTCTATCCCATGCGGGTTGAGTCCCGAGGGCCTACCCTTGGGAGTTCAATTGGCGGGGCGGCCGCATGAGGATGCTGTGGTACTTAAGGCAGCTAGAGTCTACGAGGAGGCGGTGGGGCCTTTCCGCCTTGCGGAAGTTGATTGAAGATCGAAACGGTATGAGGTGTTCGACCGAAGGAATCAACACGGATCAGCGACTTTCACAAGACGATCAGAAGGAGACGAGGTATCCAATGGGCGGAGAACCGTGGTCAAACTGGTCTCGATGGGGTCCCGATGATCAAAGAGGAACACTGAACTTGCTTGGTCCCAGGGCTGTGGTTGAAGCAGCAACCCTGGTAAAGACTGGGAAAGTATACCCGCTTGCTATTCCTGTTGAGGCGGCCCTCTCGTCTCCGATGCGGGAGGGAGCTCTTCACATCTCGACAGTGCGAAAAGATGCTACTGAATCAAAGCGGCAGGTGGCAATAGATGTGATCGCCCTCCACACGCATGACTTCACTCACATGGATTCTTTGGCCCACGTGGGTTATGGAGGCTTTCTGTACAACGGGGTTCCTGCCGAAAGCATTGGCTATAACGGCGCGGAGCGTCTAGGGATCCAGAACATAGGCGCGATCGCGGGCCGTGCAATCTTGGCTGATGTGGCCAGAACTCTGGGGGCTGACTCTCTTGAGGCAGGCTATGCGATAACTGCGGGGGACTTGGAGCGAACGCTTAGGCAGGAGGGTGTGGAGCCAAGAAGTGGTGACATATTGCTGGTGCGAACAGGGTGGATCACGCGGTATTTGGCTGACCGGACCGTTACTAATTCGGGTTGGCCAGGGATAGGGCTCTCTACGGTCCAATGGCTACATGATCACTCTGTTTGTGCTGTCGGAGCCGACAATGTCGCCGTAGAGGTGAAACCATTCGAGGACGAACGTCGATCCTTCATCGTCCATGAGAGGTTCATTCGTGATCATGGGGGGTACTTGATAGAGTTCATGAACCTCGAAGAACTGGCATCTGAAGAAGTATATGAGTCCTTCTTCATCCTTGCGCCGCTTTACTTGTCTGGAGGGCTGGGGAGCCCAGTCACTCCCGTTGCCATAGGATAATCTAGCCATGATACGCCGAATGACGCTTGTCCGAAAGGCGGCACATCTCACGGATGAGGAGTTTCGAGCCCGTTGGATACAGCACAGCGATCTTGGCCGGCAACTGAAAGGGGTAATTGGATATCGGCTCAACCCAATTGTAGTGAAGCCGCCCGGCTGCGACTGGGACGGGGTGGCCGAGTTCTGGTTTGAGTCCATCGATGCAGCGGAAGCTGCATTTAGTGAGGAACCCATCGCATCCGCGGTGCGAAAGGACGCAGCTTCTTTCTTAGCCGCGGCTGTGGCGTTCTTCGTGGAAGAAAATGTAGTGATTCCTCCTCCATCCGCATAGAATCTGCGGACCAACGGATCAAAAGTGATGATGAGACTACGCCAAGCCGCGAACAAGAGAACGCTTGTAGCGGTGGTCCTTCTTGTAGTTGTCGGGGGAGCGATACTGCTCATGACACAGGACCCCACGACCTTCTTGTTGGCGGGGATTCACGGGCTGACCTTCGCTGCGCTACTTTTCGTCGTGGCCAGCGGATTTACGTTGGTTTTCGGTCTCATGGGGATCACGAACCTTGCGCATGGCGGGTTCTACCTGTTGGGAGGGTATGTCGGTTACTCGATTGCAGCGATGACCGGGAACTGGCCAATTGCCCTTGCGGCGGGTGCGGTTGGGGCCGGGGTTGTGGGCTTGTTAGCGCAGCAGTTGTTACTGAGGCCTGTTCAAGGTGATGAAATGAGAGAGGCACTTGTGACCGTTGGCCTCTCAATCGTAATCGCGGACCAGTTGCTTGCCTTCTATGGAGGGTATCCGGACAACGTACCACTGCCGAGCATTGTCAGCGGGGCTCTGGAGCTTGGTAGCCGGAGCATGCGATACCCAACTTTCAGACTGGCTGTCCTAGGCATTGGGATCATCGTGGGCTTTGTCCTTCTGGTTATCCTGAGGCGGACTCGCTTGGGGATGGCAATTCGCGCCGGAGTTGATGATCGAGAGATGTTGGGGGCAATTGGAGTCAACGTTCGAATGGTGTTTGCGGTCGTTTTTCTACTCGGGTCTAGTTTGGCTGGCTTCTCAGGTGTGATCGGAGGCTCATTCTTGTCACTCGCGCCAGGCGAAGATTCTCGAATGTTGCTGTACTCATTGGTTGTGGTCGTCGTTGGTGGAATGAGGAGCGTGACAGGCGCGGCCTTGGGGGCCCTGTTGGTAGGTCTCACCGCGGAGTACGCCGCTGTCTACGCTCCGACCTATGCGGCCCTAATCACTTTTGGGATGATGGTGGTGGTATTGATCATTCGTCCCAGTGGCCTTCTTGGGAGTGAGAGGTAGATGAGCTTGAAGGGCAAGTCCTTCCTACAGCGCACCTTCCAGCCTTGGACGATAGGTTGTCTGGTTGTTGCATTGCTTTGCTCGGCGCCTGCAATCGTGTCGCCATTTGTGATGACGGAAATCATTGGGCAGGCATTGTGGTTCGGGATCATTGTTTCGTCGTTTGCTTTCCTTTCTGCTTACTGCGGGATGATGTCGTTGTTACAGACGACAATTGCTGGAATCTCAGGCTACACATTTGGATGCTTAGCGACGGCAATGGGATGGGGAATCCTGCCAGCCGTATGCATTGCTGTGCTAATCGGGACGATATCGGGGATCGTCTTTGGAACGGTGGCTCGGCGCAGCTACGGTTCGTATTTCTTCATGATCACACTGGCACTCGCTATTCTGGTTTATTACTTTACGTTTCAAGTCCAGGGATTAACGGGAGGTCATGCCGGCTTAAATGGAATCCCCAGGCCGGGTCGGCTCGGTAGCACACCCTTGGATCTGGGGAGTTCGTTTGGTTTTTACTATTTCAGCCTACTGGTGGCTGTGATCTCCTACATTGCATTGACCTACATTGGACGAAGTCCTTTGGGCACAGCACTTCGGGGCGTTCGTGACAATGCTGAGCGCATGGAAAGCCTAGGATTCAATGTGAGTGTGCTCAGAGTAGCCGGGTTTGCAATCGCGGCGATATTTGCGTCTATTGGAGGCCTGTTCAGTGTTTGGTACAACGGAGCCGTTTCGCCAGAATCGATCAACTTTGCGGAAATCATTGACGTAGTGGTTGCGGCGGTAATCGGGGGCATGTACAACCTGGAAGGTGCGTGGGTGGGTGCCTTGGTTGTCACAGTGCTTGCAAACTATGCCAGTGAAGTCACAGGGCGATTCAACACACTCATCGGGATCGTTCTCATTGCCGCTGTGATCTTGTTTCCGGATGGTGTGGCGGGGGTAGTAGCCCGATGGCGGCAGAGAGGGCGTCCGGAGGAGCATGGGTGAGTGACTAGACGATCATGAACGAGCGAACTGGGCCACAACAACATTCGGGGGGACAAGTGTTGCAGGAACTGATCCCGGCCGTTCGTCTCCTTGGAGTGGAGAGACGCTTTGGTGGCGTGGTGGCAATTGCTGGGGTTGACCTTGTCGTTCAGCAGGGGGAGCGCCATGCGATTATCGGACCGAATGGTGCTGGCAAGACAACACTCTTCAACCTTCTGTCCGGCAAGTTTCCTGTGACCAAGGGAAGGATCGAACTGTTCGGTCGAGACGTTACGGGAGCAGCGTTGCGGCTGCGCGCTCGCGAGGGCGTGGGTAGGACGTACCAGGAGTCCCGTTTATTTGAGGGTTTGACAGTGGTGGAAAACCTGTTCCTGGCTACTCTGGGGGCTGCCCAGCGTCGATTCTACATGAGGAGTATTACCGGCGGCGATGTGGAATCCACGGCAAGGGCCCATGAACTGGCAGAGATGGTTGGGCTTGAGGGGCGCTCTGGGACGAAGGTTGGCGCTTTGTCTCATGGTGAAAGGCGCCAGCTCGAGGTAGGGATGGCACTCGCATGCCATCCACGGCTGGTGTTGCTTGATGAGCCGGCCGCTGGGCTCTCGCAGGCGGAGAGGCAGTCTCTCACGCGATTGCTGAAGGGTCTAGACAGCGCCATCACAATGATGGTAATCGAACATGATATGGATGTGGCGATGCAAGTGGCGGACCGGATCAACGTCATGCACGAAGGGCGGATAGTGGCCCAGGGGTCGCCGAAGGAGATTGAAGCAGACGCAGTGGTCCATGAAATCTACCTTGGCCACAGGGGGCAGACGTGACTGAGGCGTGGTTACGTATCGAACGGCTCAATGCCTATCGAGGCCATTTGCACATTCTGCACGACGTAAGCATCGATGTACGCGGCGAGCCCTTGGCCATCATTGGCCGGAACGGGATGGGGAAGACCACTCTGTGCGAATCAATCATGGGACTATTGAGGAGGAATCTGTCCGGTTCAATCGAATTCATGGAACATGAGGTGCTGGGACAACCTTCATATCGCATAGTCGCTGCAGGGCTCGGATATGTGCCTCAAGGGCGTCGGCTATTCCCTTCTCTTTCGGTGGACGAGCATTTAGCCATTGCGGAGAGGAGGCAGCCTGGGAATGCGGGGTGGAGTCGGGCCCGCATCTACGATCTGTTCCCTGCCCTCGCCGACAAGAAGAAACGTGCTGCCGGAAGGTTGTCTGGCGGAGAACAGCAAATGCTGAGTATCTCGAGGGCGCTAATGAACAATCCGAAGATGCTTGTCATGGACGAGCCGTCCGAGGGACTTGCGCCGATTATGGTGAACCGAATGATAGATGCCATGAAACCACTGGTTGAGACGGGAGTGGGCCTATTTCTAGTTGAGCAGAACCTGTGGGTGGCCACGGAACTCGCCAGACGCCAGGCGATTATGGTGAACGGTGTCATTGTGAGAGAGGTCTCTGCAGACGAGTTACGACGTGATCCCGAACTCCAGCAAAGGTACCTCGGTGCCAGAGGCACAAGTGAGTGAGTCTGCACTCCCGGTTCACACCAAGCTCAATGCAGATCCCTCGGCGGCCTCTTGTCCCTGGAGATCCGGGTCGCCTACAGTCGGCTCCGGCTTGGTCGATGGGGAAAAAGGTTTACGCGCGAGGCCCCTTTCAGGAGCTATTCCTTTTGGGATAGGCCGGAGTTCATAACTAAGCGCATAGGGAGAGCCGGACAACTGGGTCTTAAGGCTAGCTATTTTGGAACAGACTCGTGGCCTGGCTGATTGATGATCATCTCCACGTACTGATTTCGAAAGATCCCGATTCCAGTGGAGAGGAAGGACCGTTTCATCCCGGAGATGTTCAATGGAACTGGCTAAGGGGACCACAATGAGTCAAAGAGAGCCGTTTGAAGTGCGTTGGCATGGACGGGGTGGGCAAGGGGCGGTCGTGGCATCTCGTTTTCTGTCTGCGGGTGCAATCCGACAAGGGAATTACTCTCAGAGTTTCCCTGAGTTCGGCGTCGAGCGAATGGGAGCACCAATTAGGGCATTTACAAGAATCCATGATGCGCCTATCTATCTTCACTGCAATGTGGATCACCCTGATGCGGTTGTAGTTCTTGATCCTACGCTTCTCGGTCTCGTGGATGTCACTTCAGGCGCACGTACTGGGGGAGTGATACTGGTCAACACCCCAGACGACCCATCACAAGTGAGAAAAAGACTTGAAATGCTAGAGAGCACGCGACTTTGGGTCATAGATGCAACGCGAATCGCTTTGGATTGCATAAACCGTCCAGTAGCGAATACAGCGATGGTGGGCGCCCTTGTGAGAGTCACCAACTGTGTATCGATCGATGACGTGCGCGAAGAACTGAGGCAAATGTTTTTAGCGAAGTTTGATATTGCCATTGTTGATGGAAACATTAGGGCCCTTGAAAGGGGATATTCCGAGGTGAGGTCGGAATGAGGATAAACAGAATCGCCAATCCAGCCGTCTTGCCCACGGTGGAAGAGATTCCATTGGGTGGGATACTGGGCGATGGGGGAAACTCGGTTGACTATCTTACGGGGATGTGGCGCGCTCAGCGTCCTGTGTTTTACAGGGGTAGGTGTACCGATTGTCTTCTGTGTTGGGTCGCCTGCCCTGATGCGGCAATCGCGCTGGTGAGTTCCGAGGTCCAAGGGGTAGATAAGGAACACTGCAAGGGCTGCGGCATCTGTGCCCGAGTCTGCCCCCTAGAACCCAAGGCGATAGAGATGCATGAGGGAGGGGTGTACGGATAGATTACGGTGCCCTTAAGTTAGGTAGGGATATCCTTTTCGAGGCGAGGAGCGGGCCAGAACATGAGTGCACAGACCGAGACATCGAGGTCTTCTCCGATGCGACTGTCGTCAATCCGGGGACTGACAGGGGATGGTGCGGCGGCTGAGGCAATGCGCCAGATCGACCCAGACCTTGTCGCTGCCTATCCGATCACACCGCAGACGGAAATTGTGGAGCGGTTTGCGCAGTTCGCGGCAGACGGGAGGGTGCATACTGAGTTCGTGACAGTCGAAAGCGAACACAGTGCGCTCTCGGCGTGTTGTGGCGGGGCTGCGGCGGGAGGGCGAGTGATGACCTGCACCGCATCCCAGGGACTTGCGCTAATGCACGAGATTCTCTACATCGCTGCGGCAAACAGGCTGCCTATCGTCATGACCACAGTGAACCGCACCCTTTCTGCGCCGATCAATATCAATGCAGATCATTCCGACACTATGGGCTCGCGCGATTGTGGTTGGATCCAGCTCTACTGTCTCGACGCGCAGGAAGTCTATGACCTCACGATTCAGGCAGTTCGTATTTCCGAGGATTTGGATGTCATGCTTCCTGTCATGGTGGCCATGGATGGATTCCTTGTGAGCCACGACATGGAGAGAGTGGAGTTGATGGATGATGGTGATGTTAAGGCCTTTGTGGGAACGCATGAACCAACCATCACACTGCTTGATGACGATAATCCGATAAGCATTGGTGCATTTGTGGGGCCGGAGTACTTCTTCGAACACAAAATCGCCCAAGTTCGTTCACTTGAGGCCTCATTGCATGTGATCGAAAGTGTCGGCGCAAAATTCGGTGAGAGGACAGGGCGTTTCTACGGGACCATGGAGACGTATTTCCTCGACGATGCAGATGTTGCGTTCGTCGCTCTTGGCTCTGCGGCTGGTAACGTCAGGGTTGCTGTGGATGAAATGCGCGCGAAGGGGATTAAGTCTGGTCTTCTTCGCATTCGCTCGTACCGCCCCTTTCCCATGGAACAGATCAAGCAAGCCCTAAGGAATGCGAAGTCTGTGGCGGTCCTGGATCGAGCGGTCTCGCCAGGCGCTCCGGGAGCTCCTTTGTTCTCGGATGTATGCACTACTTTGTTTGGCTTAGAGAACGGTCCTAGGCTGATAAGCGTTGTCTATGGGCTCGGTGGGCGCGATATCACTCCCGAAATGCTTTTGCCGGTCGGTGATCGTCTCATGGACCTTGCCAACGGCAAGAGTACACCAATGCGTCAATACCTAGGACTGCGTGAATGAGTGAGTTGGACCTATGACAATAACTCTGAAAGACCTTTCCCGGCGACAAGAGAGATTTGTGGGTGGACATCGGCTATGTAGTGGTTGCGGGGCCGCAATTGCTGCACGGCAATTGATGTTGGCCGTCGAGGGCCCTGTTGTTGTCTGCAATGCTACTAGCTGCCTCGAAGTGTCGACGGTGAACTACCCATACACTTCTTGGAAGGTGTCCTGGTACCACAACGCATTCGAGAACACCGCCGCAGTTGCCTCCGGTGTCGAGGCGACATTCAAGGCCCTGCGGCGAACGGGCAAGATCAAGAAGGACTACCGCTTCATCGCAATAGGAGGGGATGGGGGCACTTATGACATTGGCCTCCAGGCAATGTCCGGCATGTTTGAACGGAGGCACCGAGTACTCTACGTGTGCTACGACAACAATGCTTACATGAACACGGGGATTCAGCGGTCGGGAGCGACGCCTCAATATGCCTGGACAACTACAAGCGAGTCGGGTCTCGTTGGGAGAGGAAAGGTCCAAACTCGCAAGGACATTGCGATGATCGCGGTTGCTCACGGGGTTCCATACGTGGCGACCGCCGCCGTCGGATCTGGGAACTTCTGGCGAGATTACATCGGCAAGGTCAGAAGGGCTCTTGATGTCGATGGTCCATCCTTCATAGTTGTTCTCGCCCCGTGCTGGCGTGGTTGGCGCTACGATCAATCCATGACGCTCGAAATCGGAAGACTTGCGGTCGATACATGCGCGTGGCCTCTGTACGAGGTCGTCGGAGGGGATTGGCAAGTGACCTACACTCCTAGACAGAAGAAGCCAATCAGAGAGTATCTTGCCACCCAAGGTCGCTTTTCGCATGTCCTCGTGCCCGGAAATGAACGGCTGGTTGAGCAAATCCAAGCGGAGGTGGACGGGAATTGGTCTAGGATTCAGGCCCTCACATCGATGGGGGCCGCAAATCGCGCCTAGCCCAGTCGATGCGGCGCCACGTCCGGGGCGGTGCAGTGCAAGACAGAAGTGATTCCTTTCCTGCTACTGGTCAGAGTTTCTCCATCATCGCTCGAAGACCACCTAAAAAGACAAATTGATATTTCGAGGATAGTGGTTCTTGGAATGGCTTTCTCTGAGTCCTCAATGCTGAGGCTGATGTCGGGTTGGTATTGTCAGTAGTCCTTTTCGCACATGGAGCTGCTGGTTGACCGGCAGTTGTCACATGGATTGTTCTACTCTTGCTGCAGAGAATGCTCCTGTTCGCGATGTCGGAAAGCGCTGGGATGTAATGCCGAAACCTGGACTTGGGTGTTCGTTGCCTGATTGGGGTAGCAAATGAAGCAAGATGGCTTGTCGTTTCGAGGTCCAATTTGGCCGCTCCAGGATTGCAACCGATCGCTCGGGTAGGTAGGGCCGTCGACGGGAGGGTTGGATCGGATGCGCAACATACTAATCACCCTGGAAGAGGCTGCTGCATTAGTTCCAGACGGTGCGACGATTTCATTTGGGGGTTTTACTACCCAGCGGCACCCGATGGCATTCGTTTATGAGCTCATCCGCCACAAGCGACGTAACCTATACCTGTTCGGCCATTCCCCTGGAGGGGACTGGGATTTGCTAATAGGGGCTGGGTGCGTGAAGCGTGTGGAGCTAGCCTATGAGGCTGATGAGGCCTTCAACACAATTGGTCCTCGATGGCGGAAGGCAGTCGAAGCCGGACAGATCGAATGGGAGGATTACAGCAATTTCTCAATGGTCGCACGCTTCACAGCAGGAGCGATGGGTGTCCCGTTTTTCCCCGTCCGTACCTTACTTGGGAGCGATGTCCTGGCGTGCCAGTCTCTGAGCGACGGTCAGCGCGCGGCAGACTCTCGAACGTCTCGGAGAAAGCTGTATGTTATGAAGTCCCCGTTTGACCCGGAAGAACAGGTTGTGTTAGTCCCTGCGATCCGGACCCAATTCAGCGTGATTCACGTCCAAAAAGCTACTGAAAGTGGAATTGTTCGGATTGAAGGGCAGACCTTCGCTGACATTCAGCAGGCTCTCAGTGCCGAAAAAGTAATAGTAACCGCCGAGGAGATTGTCGGAGAGGACATACTTCGCAGAGAGCCCGAGCGGAATCCCATACCTTTCTTTGCTGTTTCATGTGTCTGCCACGTGCCGTTCGGTGCGCATCCGTACGCGGTTTACAACTACTACGATTATGACCCGTGGCAGCTTAACTCATACCACGCTTCGGCAGCGGACGATGTGACCTTTCAGCAGTATCTCGAGATATTCGTGTATGGAGTAGCGAGCCATGCCGAGTATTTGGGAGCGGTGGGGGGAGCCCCCCGTCTTGACTGCCTGATGGCCGATCCGTCATTTGGATATAAGCATGACTTGAAGCGACGGAGGTGAGAGTGGTGACCGCGCCCGAGTACACTTTGACGGAGCTTATGGCGGTCGCATCCGCCCGAGAGATAACGGATGGAGAAGTAGTGTTTGCAGGGACCGGCTTGCCCATGCTGGGGGCAATGCTCGCGCAGCGAACCCATGCTCCTAATTGCTGCATCGTATTTGAGGCAGGAACAATTGACAGTCATTTATCCCAACTGCCAATGTCAGTCGGGGATCCTCGAACGATGCATGGAGCGGCAATGGCCGCCGGTCTTAGTGAAGTGTTCACCTATGTGTTGCAGGCTGGTCGTGTTGATGTCGGGTTTCTGAGCGGCGCACAAATTGATCGCTTTGGAAACATCAACAGCACATCAATCGGGAAGGATCCATGTCACCCGATCGTTCGTTTCTCGGGGAGTGGTGGTGCCTGCGATATCGCGTGTTTGGCCAAACGAACAGTAATCATTGCCCTCCAGGAGAAGAGGAGGTTCCCCGAGAAGGTGGACTACATCACGAGTCCGGGATGGTTAGCGGGCAGGGACAGCAGGATGAGGGCCGGTCTGATCCGGGGTGGACCGAGCGTTGTGGTAACGACGAAAGGCGTATTGCGCTTCAGGCCCGATACCAAGACCATGTATTTGGCTAGCTATCATCCGGGGGTGAGTGCGCAGGCGGTAGCTGATGAAACGGGCTTCCCTATCGATATCACTGAGGCTACTGAGACCCCGGGTCCGACGATGGAAGAACTTCGCATCCTGCGGTGCGAAGTTGACCCGGAAAGAGTGTTCCTGAAATAGTGGACGCACTCGTTTGGTGGCCTGGATTCCGGGCGCGAAAGCTCCACGCCCAAGTCCAGCGCGCGTGATATCAAGAGCTGTCGTGAGAACAACCGAATGGGGTGAGGGCAGGGTAAGGTCGAGGAAAGCCTGTTCCAGGGAATTGGTTACGGAGTAAACGAGACGGATTAATGACTTCGCTAAGGACATGCGGATCCATCCCTTGATAGACTGTCATAATCCATCGAGGGAGTCTATTACCGGTCCAATCCCAGCCAGTTGCCGGAGAGATGAGGTTTTTGGCCAGGCAGTTTTGATCCGAGCTTATGTCATGTAGCCAGTGCTGTTTATTGCAATTGCTCTGAGGAGAATCGCGTTCCTTTGCAAGGTCAAGATAGGAATGACAGGCGGAATCACCAATAATGCCGGTGGGCAACGCATCGCGCGGTTTCTCACCAGCGATCCCCGGACCTTGATGGCATTCATTCGTTGGTCAAGTGGTGCTGCGTTGAGCGGCCAAAGCCGTCGGAGGAGGCTTTCCCCATGCGTGTAGCTGAAGTTGTCGTTCGTATTCTTGAAAGCGAAGGTATCCGAGCTGCATTTGGAATCCCTGGCGCGGCCATCAACCCGGTCTACGAGTTTTTGGCCTCCTCTCACAAGATCAACCACTATGTAGCCCGCCACGAAGAGGGGGCGGTTCATGCCGCAGATGGCTATTTCCGTGCAACTGGGCGGATGGCTCTGGCGATCTGCACCTCGGGGCCTGCAGCGACGAACCTGATCACCGGCCTGTACACCGCTCAAGTAGATTCGATGGCATTGATTGCCATAACTGGACAGAATGTTCGGTCTCAACTTGGGAAAGAAGCTTTTCAGTGTGTGGACATTGCGAGAATAGCTGGTCCAGTATGCAAGGGGGCATGGTGTATCACGGAAGCGAGTCTAGTTCCGACGATCATGCGCGAGGCGTTTCGGATTGCGAAGGAGGGACGACCTGGCCCTGTACTCATAGACCTCCCCCTAGATGTCCAGCTTGCCGACATAACGTACGATCCGGGCTGCGATGCACCTTCGGTCGGAGTGAAGCCAAATTTGAATGAACACCAGCTGACACATGCGTTAGATATTCTGCTTAATGCCGGGAAGCCCGTCCTGATAATGGGCGGAGGGGTCCTCCTGGCGGACGCCACTTCTGAGTTCATTGAATTTGCGGAGTACCTGTCTCTTCCCGTCATCACAACCTACATGGCGACGGGCGGAATTCCCGCAGATCATCCCTTGCATGTCGGCCACATTGGCATTCAGGTTGGCAGCCCGTTCGCCAATCGGTTCTTCCTCGACTCGGATTTTGTCATGGGAATCGGCTGCCGGTTTAGCGACCGTCACACGGGCAAACTGGATGTGTATGTCAAGGGACGCCGGTTTGTTCACATCAACATTGAGCCCTCTCACATAGGCCGAATTGTTCCGACCGAGCTGGGCATCGTTGCGGATGCCCGCATGGCGCTGGAGCTCCTGTTGAAGCTAGCAAAGAAAAGGACTCGGCCTCTTCCTCCCTCCGATCGGGTAGGCAATATCCCACGGCTTCGCGCGCAGATGGCTCGCAAGACGGACTTCAACGATTACCCTATCAAACCACAGCGGGTTTATCAAGAAATCAATGAGTTCTTTCCGCCCGGCACGATTTTCGCGACCGGATGCGGGCTTAACCAAATCTGGTCTGGGCAGTTCCAGCATGTCGACATGCCTCGTCGCTACTTGGTTTCTGGAGGAGCTGGGACGCTTGGGTTCGATTTGCCGGCCGCAATTGGCGCGAAAGTTGCGTGCCCGAATGCAACGGTCGTTGCTGTGATGGGAGATGGAGGCTTTGGCTTCATGATGGAGGAGATGGCTATGGCTTGCCAACACCACATCCCCATCGTGGTGGTGATCATCAACAATGGGTATCTGAGTCTCATTCGTCAGAACCAGAAGTATGCATACGAGTATCAATTCGGTGTGGACCTAACATACGATGGATTAGGGATCGACTTTGTCAAGTTAGCCGAATCATTTGGGGCGTATGGGGAGCGTATAAGCAAGGCTGAGGATATTCGAGCTGCTCTTGGCCGCGCAGTTGCATGTGGGAAGCCTGCCGTTGTGGACATTGTCGTTCAACGCGACGCTGATGCTTCAATGGGTGGCAGCATTGACGCAGTAACAGAATTCTCATGAGGGGCTCTGTAGGGGAGGCTTGGGGTGGCCAATCGCCAATTGACTTGGGCACGCTCGTTCTCAAAAGTCACCTCTTGGCGTTTTGTAATATGGCAATCAGACATCAGGTGGTAGCTGGAGACCAGCCTAAGGGGAAGGCTACGATATCTAAAGGAGCGCTGTTCGGTTCAAATTGGCTGGGTGATGATCTTCGGATTGGCGTCTACGGACTGCCTGCGTGACTGCCAGTGTTGTCAACCTCGTGGAGATAGAGCTGTTCCCTCTCCAGACGCGCGGCGATGGAATACTGTGATACTGGAGGCTCGTCCGACAAAAGTGTCCCTCCATAAGGTCATAGAAGGATCACGAGCCCCAAATTCACTTTCAGATCGTCCAGAGCACGGCCATTACAACACCAGACAAGAGGAG
>Ga0187861_10001543_pt1 | contig 23462 bp, 22 predicted proteins | sample June2016WEW_10_1_3_FD_132986 | JGI IMG/M metagenome (GOLD analysis project Ga0187861, IMG submission 132986) | Peatland microbial communities from SPRUCE experiment site at the Marcell Experimental Forest, Minnesota, USA - June2016WEW_10_100 | ecosystem: Environmental > Terrestrial > Soil >...
CTCCTTTATAGGGTGTATTATTAATAAAACCTGATTGCAAAAGTTTTGCACCGGTTTCTGGGACACTGACATCTAACATTGGATGATGTACTTTACCGGGATCAAGGAACCGCACACTTTCAAGATCGGCGAGCTTTGTCATATCCGATGGTGTGAGTTGTGCCGTGACAAATTCCGGGAGAACAGAATTTACTTGTATTCCCATAGCGCGAAGCGTTTCAACATCGCGAGTGTACACAATGGCACCATAACGAATTGTACCATCGCTGGAAACTGTCGATGAGATGCGATGTAACTTGCTTGCCATCTTTGCCAATGTCTGAGACGAATTTGTTATCAAAGATCGAAACAATGGATGCAGTTTTGACCGTTGCTTTTCTGTGAGGTCTGCACTGAATACCGTATAAACAACAATCATCAGTAGGATAAATGTTCTGGTGTATCGAGATAGAGTGGACATAGGGGCCTTTTTATTGTTGCTGTTGCATAGTTCTTTTTGATCCGGTTCGTACAGACTTAACTGTAGATAATAATACGACATTTTTTAACTCTTCAAGTGTGACATGTACCACAATTATATCTCCAAACACGCTGCTTACGTTAATTCCTAACGCTTGAATAGCTTCGGGATGTTCTGATTGAACAATGACTGCATACTCTTTTGTTCCATCGGCTCTGTGAATAACATCAAGCCGTTTGTCGTCTTCACGATCACCGGTCAATAAATGCAATAATGGAGAATCCAGTTTGGCTTTTTCGGTATCTGTTAATGATTTTGTAGGTGAACATTGCAATGAAAGGAGTGCCAGCACTGCTATTGTAACACGACGTAAATGTATTTTCAAATTCCCTCCCTACAAATTATTAATAACATCTGCATCCTTTGTGGTTGGCTTTACTATATAATAATATAGAGAAGCCGAGGAAAAAGAGCAAGGAAGACTCCGTTATTATTTGTACATATAGATACTCGCTCTTTCCTTGTTCAAGGCAAAAAAATCTGCTATCTTATAACAACAGAAATTTCTGATCAGGAAGTTCCATCTATGGCAACATACAAAGAATCCGGTGTTGATATCGATGCTGGCGAAGAACTTATCGGTCGTATTAAAAAACCAATTCGTTCAACTTTCAACCGTAATGTGCTTACGGATATTGGCATGTTTGGCGCCTTTTACCGAGCGGAATTTAAAGGTATTAAAAAGCCCGTGCTTGTCTCCAGTGTCGATGGGGTTGGCACAAAATTGAAGATAGCTATCATGATGAATCGTCACGACAGCATTGGACAGGATTTGGTGAACCATTGTGTGAACGACATCCTGGTATGCGGTGCAAAACCATTGTTTTTTTTGGACTATTATGCCACCGGCAAGTTGTCGCCTGATGTTGCAGAGCAAGTTGTTCTTGGTTTTGTGAAAGCGTGTAAAGAAAACAACTGCGCACTTATCGGCGGTGAAACAGCAGAAATGCCCGGTATGTATGGAATGGAAGATTACGATATCGCAGGAACTATCGTTGGAATTGTAGATGAGAAAAAAATATTAAACGGCAAGAACGTCAAGAGGGGCGATGTGCTTATCGGTTTGCCTTCCACCGGATTGCACACGAATGGCTATTCACTTGCTCGCCGTGTACTGCTCAATAAGTTTTCACTTGAAATCTATCTTGATGAATTGGGAAAAACCCTAGGCGACGCGCTGCTGGCTGTACATCGTTCATACCGGCAATCAGTTTATCCGTTGCTAAATTCATTTGTTTCAAAACATATCCATGGTCTATCGCATATAACAGGCGGCGGCATCGAAGGTAATACGATGCGCGTTGTGCCGAATGGATTGGCACTCAATGTGGATTGGAATGCATGGAAACGGCCTGCTATTTTTAACCTTATCCAGCATGTCGGTGAAGTACCGGAAGAAGATATGCGACGCACATTTAATCTTGGTGTCGGATTGATTTTGCTTGTGGATCATAAAGGCGTCGATGCTGTTGTATCTGCACTTAGACGGAAGAAAGAAACACCATTTATTATGGGTGAGATTGTGAATAAAGAATAATCAGAATGTAAAGGTCGAAGAACAATGAATCCGAATCTTTCTGAAAACATATCTGTCATCCAAGCCATCCAGCTAATTCTTGCTCCCGGTGTAATGATCAGTGCATGCGGACTTTTGCTGCTTGGTATTAACAATAAGTTTACTGCTGTACTTAACCGCATCAGGATATTAACAGAAGAAAAAAGGAAGATAATCTTCAATGCAGCGGAACGGGATTTTCATCCCGCTGAAAACCATCGCATCGAAAGCATCACCCGGCAAGTAGCAGGACTTCTGAACCGAGCGCGTCTTATCCGGGATTCAGTATCATGTTACCTCGGCGCAGTTGGTTTGTTCGTCGTCACATCGTTATTGATTGGCGCTGACTATTTTATGCCAATGCTTCTGCTTGGTTATTTAATTCTCACTATGTTCCTTTGTGGTATGGTCGTTGTCTTTATAGGCGTTATCTTCGGAGTGGTCGACACGATGAAAGGATATAACATCGTCAAGTTTGAGGTAGAAGTGGACGAATAGATGATATTTACCATTCCGGATGAAACACTAACACATATGCAAACACAGAGCTCTTTGAGAATTACTTTTATATCTACTTTTTCTGCTCCTTTTATTGAAGATGATTTAGAAACACTCAAGAGATACTATAGAACGGAAGTTCAGATTGGTTCTGGAATCTTCCACATTTTCAAGATTGCGCTTTCTTGTCTCAGATCGGACATTGCCTTTTGCTGGTTTGCTTCTACATACACATCCGTCGCGGTAGCATTAATGCGGCTTTTAGGCAGACGCTCTGTGCTTGTCATAGGCGGCGTGGATGTTGCCAAGGATGAAAAGCTGAAGTACGGAATTTGGCTTGTTCCTTGGAAAGCTTTGTTGGTGCGATACGCAATTAGACATGCGACTAAAATTATGGCTGTAGATAAGAGTCTTGCAGAAAAAGCTTGTCACCTTGTTCGGTATGATGGGAAGAATATCGAAATCGTACCCACCGGATATGATATTGACTTCTGGAAAATATCTGAAGCGAATAAGACGATCAGCGTTTTAACAGTGGCAATTGTCAATGATGAGCTACGATTTCGTGTAAAAGGAATTGATATGTTATTTGAAGTTGCTCGTTCATTGCCGCACATTTCGTTTACCATGATTGGTTTGACTAAGGAAATTATCAAACTATTCAATCCACCTTCTAACATTGAGTTATTTCCCCCAATGGATCGAAAACTTTTACTGCCTTATTACCAGCGGGCAAAAGTGTATTGCCAACCATCTCGGCAAGAGGGAATGTCGAATGTCCTTTGTGAAGCAATGCTCTGCGGCTGTATTCCTGTTGCGACAGATGTCGGTGCTACAAAATCAGTTCTTGGAGAAATTGGAATCTGCGTTCCTCCCAACGTGGACGCTCTTACTTTAGCTCTCACGCAGGCTTTACAGTTATCGGAAAGAATATGTCCTGCAGCGCGTGAACAAATTATTTCGAGATTTGATAAAGGAACACGCGAGAAAAAGCTGACGCAGATAGTAAAGCTCTTACTTCAATGAAACGACTTTCTAAGAATCTTCTTTCGCTTTTTTCTGCAGATATAGCGCGCCGCCTGTTTGGTTTTATTTCCGTTGCGTATCTGGCACGTGTGTTAGGGAAAGAAGGTTTCGGTGCAGTCAATCTCGGCTTTGCTGTGCTGGCGTACATCATGGTATTGAGTGGGGCTGGTTTTCCTACGCTGGGAACTAAGAAAATAGCGCAAGGTGAACCGCCAGAATTGATAGGCAGTGTAATTGGCAGTAGGTTAATTGCAACTATTATAGTGCTTCTCGTAGCAGCGTTCGCGGTGCTGACAACAGTTCAGAATACGACTATCGCGTGGCTCATCATTTTATTCTCGTGCGCCGTACTACCGCAAATATTTTTCGTTGATTGGTTCTTTCAAGGGAAAGAAACTTTAGGAATTGTCAGTGTGGCGAGAGTAATGCAAGCAATTGTCTATCTCGCTATAGTTCTTATTTTTATCCGAACGATCAACGACATTCTATGGGTAGCCGTAGGAAGTATTGCCGGTGAATGTGTGGCTTCGACGTTGCTATTTATACGATTTCGCTATACGCATCGCGGTGTTCACATTCGCATCAAACCATCGCTGCGTTTTTTGAAACAGTCAATTCCACTGGCAGTAGGGATTGTTCTTACAACTTTAGTTGTTAATTACCCATCACTTGCACTCGGCGTATTTACGACAACAGCAAATGTTGGAACATACAGTGCTGCAAGCAAGCTTGTTTATTTTTTGCTGATGGGCGATCGAATTCTCGTCTTGCTTCTTCTACCGGCATCAGCGCGCAAGTACTCTGATTCACCAGAAACATTTAACCGCATGCTTACTGATGCAATGCGATGGATTCTTATTATAAGTTTACCTGTTGCGGTCGGTGGAATATTGATCGCAAACAAACTTATTACGATAATCTATGGAGTCGAGTATAGTTCATCGATTCCTGTATTTCAAGTGTTTATTTGGTATTTCTTTATTACGATGTTGCACACGGTGTATTCTGCTGGATTAATTGGCGTTGGTGGAGATAAATCGTATGGAAAGATTATGCTCGTAACAGCTTTCGCATACCTCGTGACTGTCACTGCTGGAGCGTGTTTGTTTGGAGCTATTGGAGCTGCCTTCGGTGTCGTTATTTCGGAAGGCATAAGTGTTTTACTGATGAAGCATGCACTTCAGCGAGTCGTTCCTATTCGCCACCCGGAAAAGATATTACGTGTAATTCTTTCTGTAGCGATAATGGCAATTTGTGTTGCGTTTGTTATTCCGTATAGATTGTTGTGGGGAATTCTTTTTGGCGTTGGGTGTTATAGTATTATGTTGATACTCCTGCGTGCAGTCGTTTGGAGTGATGTCAAGAAATTAATAGTGAGGTTCTAATGAACTTGAAAATCGGAATTCTTGGCGGACACGCCGGCTGGCGTACCATTCTTCAGCAAATCGGCGTGCCGCATGCAGTTATTACGGATTCATTGCTTCCAGATGAATTCAGTGCTGTGGTCGTGAGCGATACGGTGGACGATCGTGAATCGGAAATGCTTCGTCAATACGTTGGACTTGGAGGCGCGGTGTTATGTTCGGTAAAGGTATATGCACGCATCCGGCAAATAACAGCTCAATTAGCATATATCGATTATATTTATCCGGGACATAATTCGGTGTTTCATCCACTTGGCATCGTTGATATTTATGCTCGATGCCAGCTTGCATGGAATGCTAACGATCTGAAGACCAACCGAGGCAGTTTTGCGGCTCACGTTGGGACACAACCAGATGATTTAGTTATTGCCTTGCCGTTTGATCCTGCGGCGTTGGTATTGGATCAGCATTCGGCGGTTAAATCGTTTTATTCACCGGAACGCCGGCTTCCATTTGAAACTGTCTCAAAAGTTTCAAAAGGAGAAATCCGTACGTTAGTTTTGCGCTGTCTCGAACTTCTTCATCACCGACGCGGATTGCCGTTTGTTCATCTCTGGAACTTCCCCAACGGCGCACGCTCATTGTTCTGTCTCCGAATTGACACAGACAATGGAACAGATGAACAGTTGAAAGATCTATCTCATGTCCTCCATCGAAATTCTATTTCTGCAACTTGGTTCCTTGATGCTAAAAATCATGCAAAATCTGTCAAGTTCTTTGCGGAGACGCATGAGCAGGAATTTGGCGTGCATTGCTTCGACCACGAGACATTTTCGGATTATGAACGCAATGTTCAGAATATTCGCAAGGCGCAGGCATTGTTACGCGACTCCAAATTTCGTTTGCAAGGGTTTGCAGCTCCCTTTGGCACATGGAACGACGAGCTTGGCCGTGCAATTATTGATTGTGGCTTTGAATATTCATCAGAGTTTTCGTATGATTATGACAACCTGCCGAGCTTACCGCAGTTTCATGGCGGTGAAGGTGTATTACAAGTGCCGATCCATCCAATTTGCATTGGCAGTTTGAAAAGACATGGTTATAACAGTGAGCAGATGATCCGGTACTTTGCGAGTGTTGTTGAGCGAAAAATAGCAGTGCGCGAGCCGCTCATTTTCTATCATCATCCACGAGATATGCATCTCGATGTGTTAGAATGGCTTTTTCAAGAAATGCGTTATGAGAAAGTACCTACAAAAACGATGGGTGAATATGTATATTGGTGGAAAATGCGTACAGTAGCAATTCCTGAAATGCAGTGTGCAAACGGAAAAGTGCGTTTGCATGGTGTTCGATCAGATAAATCGCTTTACATTCGCCTTGTTCAACCAGATCGGACAGAAGCCATCGTACCTTCGTCAGAACAAATTGTATTAGAGACCATTAGATGGGAACCGAAATCCACAGCATGGACGATGCCGGATGATTATTTGCGCGCACGACGATTCAACTATCGTATTCCGCTTGTTCGCGGTGTAAATGCCGCAATGAATTATGTTCGAAAGAGAAAAGCATAGGGATAACGTATGCATATTCTATTTGCAACAAGCCAGGCAACAGCATTAACACGCGGAGGCGTGCGCACACAAGTGCTTCAAACAAAAGAAGCATTGGAAAATCTTGGTGTGCAAGTAACGTTGTTCGATACTTGGCGGAATTTTCAAGCGAATGAATTTGATCTTGTACACATTTTTTCAGCGAATATGGCAACGTACCATTTCGCGCGTGCTGTCAAAGTGCAGGGACTTCCTCTAGTCATCTCGCCGGTTTTTTATACAAGGCGTAGCATCAATGTGGTTCAGAACGTTATCAAAATCGATAAATATATAAGCCGCAAAGTACGCGGAATCTGGACAGATTACGGTTTAATCGCAGAGATGTGCAGCTGGGCGGAAGCTATCACACCAAACACAACTGAAGAAGGGAAGTTGTTCGTTGATGCTTTTAGGATTCCTAAGAAAAATGTAATAGTCGTTCCGAATGGCGTAGAAGAACGATTTGCGCATGCGACACTAAAATTGTTCGAACGTGAGTATGGAATAAAAAACTTTATTCTCTCTGTGGGACATATCGGACCTGAGCGTAAAAATATTTTACGGCTCATTGAGGCGCTTGAGCGTATCGATCATCCAGCGGCGATCATAGGACGTATAGAGGATACACCATCCGGACGAGCGTGTCTTGAGCGTGCAAGTCACAATCCCCGATTGTTGATCGTTGACGCAATTCCTCATGACTCGATGTTGCTGGCATCAGCTTATGCTGCTTGCGATGTTTTTGTTCTTCCTTCACAGTTCGAAACACCGGGAATTGCCGCATTAGAAGCTGGCTTGGCTGGAGCAAAAATTGTCATCACACCGTTTGGTGGAACAAAAGATTATTTTGGCAATGATGCGGTCTATGTTGAGCCGACGTCGATAGAAAATATTGCTAGAGGAATAGATGCGGCGTTGAAAAAAAATAAAGATAATGTACTGCGGACACGCATTCAAAAAGAATTCTTATGGGAAAAAGTAGGAGAAAAGACAAAGCGGGTATACGAAAATATTCTAGGTTTAACCTAACCAGCTTTTAACCAAGTATCAATATTTAATATCGTATTGAACATCACGTCTAAATCAAAATACATCGAGGGAAATTGTGGCTAAATTGATAAATATTTTATTTGTAGGTGACATTAATGGCAAACCGGGAATGACACTCGTCTCAACGTTGCTCAAACAGTACATCCAAAAATATGAAATCAACTTCTGCGTTGTTAACGGTGAGAACGTTACCGAAGGCAAAGGAATTGATGAAGCAGACGCGAAAACACTTTTCGAGTTGGGCGTTCACGTTATCACTACTGGTAATCATTTATGGGACCGATGGCAGGCGAAAGCGCTCATCTCGAAAGAGCGCAACATTCTGCGGCCGCTGAACTATCCGAAGGAAAATCCCGGCAACGGTTTCGTTCTTTACGATTTAAAAGAAAAAGGACGTATCGGTGTTATAAACTTGCAGGGACGGACATATATGCAAACTATCGACGATCCGTTCAAGACGGCAGATTGGGCGTTGAGCAGAATTGCGAATGATACAAAAGTCATCCTCATTGATATGCATGCTGAAGCTACTGCAGAGAAAATGGCGCTTGCATGGCATCTCGATGGACGCGTGAGCGCAGTTGTAGGGACTCATACGCACATTCCAACTTCAGATGCGCGGATTCTTCCGAAAGGTACAGCATATATTACGGATGTTGGCATGAGTGGACCGTACGATTCGGTGATCGGGATGAAGAAAGAAATTGCGATTCGCAGATTTCAGTTCCAGACACCATACAAATTTGAACTTGCCGAACACGATGTAAGGATGTGTGCAGTCTTTATTCAAGTGGATACAGAAACCGGCAGGGCAACAAAGATTGAACAGATTATCTTTCCAAGTTTCCAATAGTATTGCTGTTCCTATATGATATAATAATCTATTGATCAGAACTTAAAATGACTCAGTACCTAAAGACCGAACTGAATTTCAACGATCCGGATTTCTTGTCGGCACTTGATGATATGTCGTTTTGGGCAGCTCCTTTTGGAATAAAACTGCTTAATCTTGTTCGATATAAGAAAGGTATTCATGCCCTCGATATAGGTTTTGGATCTGGTTTCCCATTGGTCGAACTTGCTATGCGTCTTGGCCCCACTTGTAAAGTATTCGGTCTCGATCCGTGGAAGGCAGCCATTGAACGGACAAAGTTCAAAATAAAATACACGGATGTACAAAATGTCGAAATTGTTGAAGGCATGGCTGAACGTATGCCTTTCGAAAATGATTTTTTTGATTTGGTTGTTTCAAATAACGGGCTTAACAATGTTCAGGATATTTCTAAAACGCTGAGTGAATGCAGTCGTGTATCCCGCTCCGGCGCTCAATTTGTATTTACATTTAATACAAACCGAACTTTTGCCGAATTCTATGAAGTGTTCCGTGAAGTTTTACGAGAAAGCGGTTTAAGCGAATTGCAGCCGAAGATTGATGATCATATCTATGAAAAGCGAAGGCCGGTATCCGAATTTGTAAATTTGCTGGAACAATCGAACTTTCATGTCATTAACATTTATGAAGATGAATTCGATTTTAAATTTTCAGACGGTACTGCTATGTTAAATCATTTCTCTATGAAGATATTTTTAGCGGCATGGAAAGAATTAGTGCCCGTCCAATTTCGTGAAAATATTTTTCAGAAAATTGAATACAAATTGAACCTGCTGGCCGAACAGAGGCAGGGGTTTAACATGAACGTTCCATTTGTTACGATAGACTGCCAAAACGCAAAGGGTTAAATATGGCTGAAATTATAAACGGAAAGAAAATTGCTGAGGATATCAAGCGTGAAGTGAAAGAAGAAACACAACGCCTGAAAGAAACAAAAGGTATTGTGCCAGGACTTGCAGTCATTCTCGTCGGCGATAATCCGGCATCGCAATCATATGTAAAATCAAAAGGGAAGGCATGTGAAGCAATAGGTTTTTATTCTATCACCGAAATCATGCCTGCAACTATATCCGAGCAAGCATTGCTGGATAAGATTAATGAATTCAACCGCGATTCGAGAATCCATGGCGTGCTTGTCCAACTTCCACTTCCCAAACACATTAACGAACAGAAAGTAATTGAAGCGATTGATCCACGAAAGGATGTGGATGGTTTCCATCCAATGAGCATTGGAAAATTAGTTATTGGACTTGATACATTTAAATCCTGCACACCTGCCGGAATTCAAGAGCTTCTCGTTCGAAGCGGAAATGATCCATCGGGAAAGCACGTTGTTGTTGTCGGCCGCAGTAATATAGTTGGTAAACCAATTGCTAATATCTTATTGCAAAAACAGCGCGGCGCCAATGCAGTGGTAACTGTTGCACACACAGGAGCTTCAGATCTCACGTCTTATATCAAATCCGCAGACATTCTTATTGCCGCCATCGGCAAACCGGAATTTATCACTGGTGCAATGCTAAAGCCGGGCGTTGTCATCATCGATGTTGGAATTAATCGAGTAGAAGATGCTTCATCGCCGAAAGGATATCGCATTGTCGGTGATGTGCATTTCGAATCTGCATCGAAAATCGCGAAGGCAATCACACCGGTCCCTGGCGGCGTCGGCCTGATGACCGTTGCGATGCTTATGAAGAATACACTAAAAGCCGCAATGCAGTGAGAGTGAGGGAATAATAAAAGCTATAGGTTGTTTGTTGCTAACTATTTTTTATCCAGCCACGTAATATTCCAAAATTCTTCTGTAGTGGTATCCGTAAATTGTGAATGTAATTGCCATCGGAAACATTCGCGGACGCGTGAAGAGTGACCAGAAAAACAATTTCCAGTACTGCAAACGTTCCTTATCGATAACGCCAAGGATGATTACAGATTTCACCAGTGCTTTTAAGTTACTTGATTTCACAATAGGTACCCTAACCCTTGGAGGATTGTAAGTTCGGAGAAATTCTTTGACCCGCGTGTAATATTGTTTTGAAGAATAAATATTTTCTAAAATCGATCGATATCCATTGACGAGAAAGTCATAATTCATTTTAGGAATAAAGTTCATTGAGAAATCTGTGTTATCGCCTGACATTGCTTTGAGCAACCGTCCTTCTTTCAGCATTCGCTTATATAGTCTTGAACCTGTTGGTGCATTAAGCAATCCGACCATTGCAGTAACGATGCCGCTCTCTTGAATGAACTCGACTACCTTCTGAAAGATTGAACTCGGGTCGCTATCAAACCCGACTATGAATCCACCTTGTACTTGTAGTCCTTTGTGTTGAAGTTTCTTGACCGACTCAACAAGGTCGCGGTTTCTATTCGGACTCTTTTTACATTCAATCAAACTTTCTTCATTTGGCGATTCGATACCGACGAACACGGCATTGAACCCCGCTTTCACCATTAGATCCATCAACTCTTCATCATCGGAGAGATTGATAGAAGCCTCTGTGTTGAGACCAAACGGATACTTTCTTCTTTCCATCCAATTAATAATTGCAGGTAGAATTTCTTTCTTCAGCAATGTCTTATTGCCTATAAAATTGTCGTCAACAATAAAAACGTCACTTCTCCAGCCGATGGAATATAAAGCTTCTAATTCTGAAAGCACCTGCTCTTTTGTTTTTGTCCTCGGCATGTGTCCGTAAAGAACTGTAATGTCGCAGAATTCGCAATCGTACGGACAACCGCGCGAGTATTGAATGTTCATAGACGAGTAATACTTCGAATTTATGAGATTCCACAAGGGAACAGGAGTAGTTGTAACATCTGCCCACTGATCGGTCTGGTAAATATGGCGAGCATTGCAATTTTTCAAGTCCACGAGGAATTGCGGCAGTGTCAGCTCTGCTTCGTTTAAGACGAGATAATCGACATCATTAAATTCATCAGGGAACGATGTAAACAAAGGTCCGCCAGCGACAATCTTTTTTCCCATCGTTTTGCATTGCTCAATAACAGCTCGCGCTGATTTCAATTGAATCGACATGCCGCCGAGGAAAACGAGGTCAGCCCATCTCAATTCGATTTCTCGTAGGTCTTGCACATTCATATCAACCAAACGCTTGTTCCATGAATGAGGCAGCATTGATGCTACTGTAAGCAATCCGAGCGGAGGAAAGGTAGTGCGCTTGGAAATAAACTTAAGAGCATGCTTGAAGCTCCAGAATGTGTCAGGGAATTTTGGATTTACGAGAAGAATATTCATGGATCGAATCCCTTCAGCTTATAAGTAAAAAAGCTGTGTATGTTGGATGCGATTACAGAGCTTATTTATGAAGCGCGGAGAATTCGACGCGTCTATAAGAATCCAGAGGAAAATAATTGCGATTGAGAAAAGAACCCAGAGCGCTTTATTTAATGTAAGAGAGTCAGGAATAAAAAACAACTTCATTTATTCTTTCTTGGGTCTAATACCCTGCCGCCTGCGGCGTCATTCCCGTCCCGATAAGATCGGGAGGAATCCAGAATAACAGACTCCCGCGTACGCGGGAGTGACAAAATACCTCGTTCCGACTTGCGGGAATGCGAGGATGTTTATTATTTTTGGATAATTTCTTCCGAAAAGAGCCGTGCAAAACCATCGTATGGAACAAGTGGAATAATTTCAAATGCGATCAATCCTGACTTGACCAACGGTAATGTTGCAAGCACAGATTGGGCTTCTTCGGCATCCTTGCATTCGAGAATCAACACTGCTTCATTTCGATCCGGCCGGAAGTAAAGCTCACGGATAATTCCCGTTTGATGCAGTGCCCATGCACGCATCGCTTCTTCTTTTAAAAGATGGGGAGTGAATTGGCCGTCTGTAATACCAAGGACTTCTTTTTCAAGCGCAAGAATTTTCATAGAATTATTTCAGGATGAGATTGTCGATTTCTCGGCCGGTGCATTAATAACTGGATTAAAGAGCCGGATAGTTTCATCATTCAGAAGCACCCAAATACTATAGACGCCAAGAATTGTACCGAGTGGAATACGGATCAGATTGAAAAATGATGTCACGAGCATTATAATCCGTCCCCATTCTTTTTTCTTCAGCACGCCGACAGCCCCGATGATTCCGATAATAGAAAATGTCAAAACAAGAATCCCGACAATAGTCAGGATGAATGGTACAATGCCCATCACTTCGGGAGGGATTTCATCCATTCCGTGGTGACCGCATCGAGAGATTAACTCAAAGAAATATCTGAATCCAATTGCGATGGCGAAAAGAACAAATGCGCCAATTAGCCCCAAAGCATTATAAACAATGTTTAGAATTCCGACGAGTGAAATATGTTTTTCCATGATGTACCGCTCCTGTCCAAAGATATAGTTCGAGAATTGGATTGAATTCGATTTATTATACGACTTTTTTAAAGGAAAGTTATAATAATTTGAAAAGAAGTAACCACTCAGTGTGAAAAAAGGGTGATCAATTGCACTTTTCCAGGTTAATAATATGAGGAATAGTTAAGAATGCTCTGTGTTTTACTGGTTTTAGTTAGAATGCGATATTTTTTAAAAACACGCGTTTGCGTGATTGCGCATTGAAAATGAAGTTGCTAGATTAAGGCGCGTTCAGCTTACCTATTATCAGCCCAATTAAAAAGTAAATTTAATTCAGCATTGAACACTTGGAAATCTCTGCTTTTCACAAAGAGCTAGAGAGGTTTTTCAAAGCCAGCTTCTTATTAGACATGGACATTGTCACTTTAAACATAGAGAGCGTATGCCCTTCCATACCGATAGAAAACTGTTACAAACGAATTGTCAGGTCTTACATACATAGTGTAAGGTGGAGCATTCGTCCTAGAAGGTTTTACATAGGGTTTGAATTTGTCGCAATTACAACGGAAGGCGTTACAAAGAAGTGATAAACCCTGACATGCAAATGGTAAGGTCTTGCGAACGTTTTGTAAGGAGTAACAATTACAAAGTACACACTCACATACGGATGGGAAATGATGAAATTTAATAGAAAATGACAAACTCTTTAGAATGAAGACTCTCCGCTACCGGGCGCGGTTGGGGAATAACTAAAAAACACAATAACAAAGGAGGTATCTCTATGAGAACGAATCAAAAGAATAAACTCCGTATGACTAAGGCCGTAATAGCAAAACTGAGCGCTAATAGCGCTGAACTTGCACAGGTTCCTGCAATTGCACCGGCATTGGCAAAACTTAGCCAGTGCGTGCAATCGATCGAAACAAAAGAAACCGAGCGCGGCGATCAATCCACCGGCAAGCTTGAGGTACGGGATGAAGCCGAAGACATCCTTGTAGAAGCTCTGGTACAGGTATCGTCTTCTCTGACTGCATTTGCAAGCAGTTCGAACGATACAGAACTGTACGAAAAAGCGAAGATCAAGAAAAGTGTCCTGCACCGGCTTCGGGATGAAGAATTGCTGTTAAAGGCAAAGTCGATCCTTGCCCTTGCCCAGCAATATGCTGTTCAGCTTGTTCCATTCGGGACAACAGCAGAGATCATCACATCATTCGATCAGGCAATCGCCTCCTTTCAAACGGCTGCCGCGAACGTGGACACAAGCTTTTCCGGCCGTTCCGGCGCGCGACTTTCAGTGAACGAAGCCTTCGATGAATCCGACATCATCCTCAAGGATCAGTTAGACAACCTGATGGAATCCGTGAAGAAGATCGACCCGCAGTTGTATAATGAATACAAGATAGCCCGCGTAATACACGATTTGGGCGGACCACGGGATACAAAGAAACCCGTTCAAACGACATCGGCCGCTGCTGCCCCGCAATCCGTTCAGGCCAAATAAAAGAATCACACCTTGCAGGCTTGCGCGCCCGCTTGCCTGTGGGGGATAATCTTTTACTTTGTGTCTCGAAAGGTTTTTATTTACATTCTTGCAGGAGCGCACCTGCCCCTTGAGGCAAGAAATTCATGAAGACAAACATCTCTCTTGAGAATGCTTTGCTATCATTCCGTCCAAGCCTACTATTGTATCTTGTAGATCAGCAATATCTGGATAGTGTATAGACGAAGGGCTAACTATGAAGAAAGAGTTTTTTGCACACGTTAGACAAAATTCTGATGGTTCATGGGAAAAACATTTTCTTCAAGATCATTTAAATAGTGTTGCAAAGATGTCGGGTGAATTTGCATCTGAATTTGGCAACAAGGACTGGGGAGAAATTCTTGGTTATTGGCATGACCTTGGAAAGTTCCTTCCTGCATGGCAAGTATATCTGCTACGCAATTCGGGCTTCGATCCTGAAGCACATATAGAGGGCTTTAGTGGAAGACCAAATCACAGTACGGCTGGTTCAGTGCTGCCATTTGATATTTTAAAAAATCACCCAGTTGCACGTCTTGCCGCTTATGGAATCGCAGGACATCATGCAGGTCTACCCGACGCAGAAGCTCCATCAGTGGGAGATAGTCTCGCAGCGCGAGTTCTTACAGCGAAATCAGGTATAGTCCTTGATACACTAAATACGAAAGAGTTAGAACTCATAAGAACAATACTGGAAGCCAAGGAATTCTTAGACAAACGATTCCCAAAGTCTCCTCCACTAAACATAGTTGACCCTAAAGAGTTGGAATCAAGAAAAGAACATTTGCATTTATGGCAAAGAATGTTGTTCTCCTGTTTGGTTGATGCAGACTTTTTGGATACAGAGAGGTTTATGAATCCTGATCGATATCAGGAACGTGGAAAATATCGAACGCTGGAAGAACTTAAAGAGCGATTTGATAATTACATGAATGAGAAGAAATCGGATTCGCCGATAAACAAAAAGCGGCATCAAATACTTGAACAATGCAGAAAGAAAGCGCATTCTGCTCCGGGATTTTTCTCGTTGAATGTTCCAACTGGAGGCGGCAAAACTTTATCCTCTATGGCATTTGCGCTCGAGCATGCACAACATTTCTTACGTCAGACAGGAATGTCTGACCTACAGAAACTAAATAAAAAACGAATCATCATGGCAATTCCATATACAAGCATCATTGAACAAACTGCAAAGGTGTTTAAATATGGGACAGACGATGAAGAAGAAATCCAAAAGAGAATAACGGAAGAAAATTATTTATTCGGAGAAGACCAAGTTGTAGAACATCATAGTAATCTTGACCCCGAGAAAGAAGACAGTAAAAATCGACTTGCTTCGGAAAACTGGGATGCACTTATCATAGTTACGACAAACGTGCAACTGTTTGAATCGCTCTTTGCAAGCAAGCCATCTTCATGCAGGAAACTGCACAACCTGGCAAACAGTATAATCATCCTCGATGAAGCACAAATGCTTCCACCGGAATATTTGCGCCCCATACTTTCTGTTCTACGAGGATTAGTTGAACATTTCGGCGTTACCGTTGTTTCGATGACAGCTACCCAACCGGCACTCGAAGGTACAATTGGTTCTGAGTTAAGCAAGTTTGAAGGACTCAAAGATGTTACTCCGATCATCGATGATCCAGTTACGCTTGCCAAGGACTTTCAGCGTGTTGACGTGCATTTCCCCGACGATTTAAATGTTCGCTCAGAATGGGAAAACATCAAAGAACAGCTTCTGGAATACGAGCAGGTATTGTGCATAGTCAATACGCGGAATGATTGCCGTCAGCTCTATGCATTGATGCCCAAAGGAACTACTCATCTTTCTGCTTTTATGTGCGGAGAGGAACGGAGCGAAGTTATTTCAGGCATTAAGGAAAACCTGAGAGACGGAAAACCTATTAGGGTTATCAGCACACAGCTTGTTGAAGCCGGTGTTGATATTGACTTCCCTGTTGTTTTCCGTGCCCTTGCCGGACTCGATTCCATTGCACAGGCAGCAGGGCGCTGTAACAGGGAAAACAAATTAGGGGTAGAAGGAAAATTAGGCAATGTCGTTGTCTTTAATCCACCGAAATCCTCCCCGCCTGGATTATTGCGCAAAGGTGAGGATGCATGCAAGACCATACTCAGGACAAACTATGTCCATGAATTGACGCCTGATCTTTATAAAAGATATTTCCAACAGTTTTATCCTAACATCAATGGTTTTGATAAGCCACGTTTCCATGATCGACTAGTACAAGACGCAATGGTATTCAAATTTCAATTCAGAACACTTGCGCAAGATTTCCAAATGATTGACGATAAGCCGCAGCGAAGCATTGTAGTCTGGTATAAGAACAGCAAGACAGGTAACAACAGCGAGAAATGGATCAACGAGTTAAGATTTGCAGGCCCTTCAAAAGAAAGAAACAGAAGGCTGCAACGGTTCGTGGTTAATGTGCCTGCCTATATGTTTAAGCGAATATTGGAAAACCATTACATCGAAGAAATTCATGGTTATTGGGTGCAAAGCGATCCTGTATTGTACAAACCCGGATTGGGATTGTTGGGAAATGAATGCGATTGGATTCTTGGCGATGGGGTTGTATAAAAAATAATAGAGACACCGAACTTGTTTCGTGGTCTCTTAGAATAGATGCTGAAACGAGTTCAGCATGACTTTCCTTGCCGTCACCCTGAATTTATTTCAGGGTCTAAGTGTAAGATGCTGAACCAAGTTAAGTATGACGTGCTATTTGTGTAACACATAGGAGGAATAATATGAGTGAAAAATACAACCATAAACCTTTTTGCCTTGAGGTCTCAGGGGATTACGCATGCTTCACACGACCAGAGATGAAGGTAGAGCGTGTAAGCTATGATGTCCCTACCCCATCTGCGGTACGAGCGGTCTTCGAAGCAATCTTCTGGAAACCTGCAATTCGATGGCAGGTAACAAAAATAGAAGTTCTTAATCCTATCAAATGGATTTCGGTGCGGCGTAATGAAGTCGGTGCCGTGATGAGTGATCGCTCTCCCGGCTTGCTTGTAGAAGACAACCGCCAACAGCGAGCAGGACTCTTTCTGCGGGATGTTAAGTATCGATTTTATGCTGCGCTGGAATATATTCCGGTGGACAAAAGGGTAAACAACAAGCACACAACGACGCCAGAATATCTCTGGGAACCGGAAGAAAAAGAATTCATGCAAGAAGAAATAAAGGCGTGGGAAGGTAAAAAAGATACGGTTTACAATAATGAAACACCGGGGAAATATCTTGCCATCTTTGAACGGCGGGCAACAAAGGGACAATGCTTCAATCAGCCATATCTCGGCTGCCGCGAGTTTAGCTGCCATTTTAAGTTTATCAAAAATCCAGACAAGGAGCCTGCAACTCTGATTTCAGAAACACGCGAGCTTGGATATATGCTCTACGACATGGATTTCACGGACTTAAACGATCCGAAGCCGATGTTCTTTAAAGCAGAAATAAAAGAAGGTGTCGTTACTATTCCCCCACCGGAAAGCGAGGAGGTGCGGCGATGATTTTACAAGCGTTGTATGAGTATTATCAAAGGAAAGCGTCAGACAAAGAAAGCAATATCGCTCCTGAAGGTTGGGAATGGAAAGAGATTCCTTTTTTGTGTGTGATTAATGAGTCTGGGAGTTTTAAGTATTTTAGAGATACCAGAGAAGAAAGGGGGAAAAAGAAACGTGCGCATCCCTACCTTGTGCCGACATTGGGAGAAAAAAAGGGGAATGGTATAAAGGCAAATATGCTTTGGGAAAATATTGAATATATGTTTGGTATTCCTGTTCCTACTCCCAATAAACCCCATCCTGACAAAAAGCGGATCAAAGAACAACATACGGCATTTCAAAATAGGGTTTATTCACTAACCGGTAAAATGCCATTAATAAAAGCATTAAGAAAATTCGTTTCAGATAATCAAACTAAGATCGTTACCAAGGATGAGAATTGGAAATCAGTCTTATCTGCAAACCAGAATATTCTTTTAGCTGTAGAAAACAAGAAAGGATTGTTTCCTGTAACCGATATTCCAGAAATCCGAAAGATTCTAGATAAGTGCAACAACGACAAAACACAAGAAGGAATCTGTTTGGTTACTGGTGATATCACAGAAATCGTTAGGCTTGAACCTGCTGTTAAAGGAATCGCTGGCTCAGACGGTAAAGCAGAAAGATCATTGATCTCGTTCAACAAAGACGCCTTTTGTTCATACAGAAAAGAAAAAAATTATAACGCCCCTGTGGGAAGAAGTGCCTCCTTTGCTTACACAACAGCATTGAATATGCTATTAGGAAAGGACTCACTTAACAAAGCATATATTGCTGATAGTACTGTAGCCTTTTGGGCTGAGAGAACAAATTCAAAATCGAGTCAAATAAATCTTGAAGAAGTATTTCCATGGACAATTTCTCAAAGCAAAGACGATCCTGATAAAGGAATTAAAGCTGTCAAGGCAATGCTTGAAGCAATTAATACAGGACAAGGCTGGCGAGACGAAGGAAATCGGTTCTATGTATTAGGTTTATCTCCGAGTTCTGCTCGTGTTTCGGTACGATTCTGGAAAGTTGGCACGACAAAAAGCATGGCTGAAAAAGATTGCAATGCATTTTGATGATTTTAAAATTGTTCATGGACCGGAAGAGCGTGAATTCCTTTCATTATTTCAGATCCTTGGATCAACGGCATTGCAATACAAGATGGAAAATGTGCCTCCAAACCTCTCCGGAGCTGTTGTCACAAGTATACTTGATGGTTCCCCGTATCCACAATCATTATTACAGCAATGTATCAGAAGAATAAGAGCAGAAGTTGCACGAAAAGGACCAAATGGTAATTCTATTCCAAACGTTAATCGTGCCCGCGCTGCAATTCTCAAGGCATACATTAATCGGTTTACTCGCATTCATAATCCATTAGCAAAGGAGGTCACTGTGTCACTCGATAAAACAAATACAAATCCGGGGTATTTACTCGGAAGACTTTTCGCTGTTTTAGAGCATGCTCAAAATGTAGCGAATAATTATAAAGAACCGAATGCCGGTATTCGTGATCGCTTTTATGGAGCATTCTCTTCATCGCCAATTACGGTTTATCCTTTATTGGAAAAACTCTATGGACATCACTTAGGCAAAATAGAATCAAAAGGATATTTCCAAAGATTAAAAGGCGAAATCATAGACAAGTTGGATGTCAATAATATTCCTGCACATTTATCTATGGAAGAGCAAGCCCGTTTTGCAATTGGATATTATCATCAACGGCAAGATTTTTACAAAAAGAAATCAAACGGATCAGAACAACAAACAACAACTTCTGAAGAAGGAGATTTAAAATGAGTAATATCGAGAAACGCTATGACTTTGTCTTTTTCTTTGATGTAAAAGACGGAAATCCTAATGGTGACCCAGATGCAGGCAATTTGCCACGCATAGATGCAGAGACAGGGATGGGCTTAGTAACAGACGTGTGCTTGAAAAGAAAAGTGAGAAACTATGTTCAATTGACTCAGTTGGACAAACAAGGCAAACCCAAAGAATTTTTCGATGTTTTCATTAAAGAAAAAGCTATACTCAACAATACAATCGAAAATGCCTTTAAAAAGATAGGTATTGACTTAGACAAAAAACCGGCAGACGAAGCAGATGGAAAAAAGCGAAATGAAAAAGGTGTTGCACAAGGAGGTGAAATCATAAAAGGGAGAACAAGGATGTGTGCAGACTTTTACGATGTAAGAACATTTGGGGCGGTTATGAGTACAGGTCCGAACGCCGGGCAAGTCCGTGGTCCAATTCAAATAACTTTTTCTCGATCAGTAGAGCCTATTGTGGTTCTTGAACATAGCATCACAAGAGTTGCAAAAACCACTGTCGAGAGAGCAGAAACAGGCGGTTCTGAAATGGGACGCAAATACACGGTTCCCTATGGTTTGTATCGTGCACACGGATTTGTATCGGCGCATCTTGCAAACCAAACAGGATTCTCCCAAGAAGACCTTGATCTCTTTTGGAAAGCTATGCAAGAAATGTTTGAGCATGATCATTCAGCCGCGCGTGGTCTCATGTGCACAAGAAAACTTGTTGTGTTTGAACACAAAACAGCTCTTGGCAATAAACCTGCACATGAACTGTTTGAGCGTGTTACCTGCAAACGCACAAACGATGAAAAAAAACCAGCAAGAGAGTTTACCGATTATGATATTTTGTTGGACGGAAAATCTATTTGTACAAAAACGTTTCATATTATTAAAGTCGAATAAGGCATACTTGATTCCCGCGGACGTGGGAATGACTTAACCTAAGAATGGTCGTTCTGGGCGGGTTTCTTATGTACCCGCCCGAGGAACATATAATGTTTACCGAAGACGATTACATACAACTCAGCGCGTTGCAGCATTACGTGTTTTGTCCACGGCAATGCGGGCTAATCCACGTGGAAGATGTTTGGACGGACAACATGTTCACCGTGCGTGGAGAAATCCTGCACGAAAAGGTGGATACCGACACATACGAAACACGCGGCACATTAAAGACAGTGCGCGGGTTAAGAATCCATTCCTCGCGGCTTGGTATTGTCGGCAGGTGCGATGTAGTGGAATTTCGGAAAGGTAAGAACGAGCAGGAAGAAGTGTTGCCGGTGGAGTTCAAGTCCGGCGAGCCGAAAGAAGATGTAAGTGATAAGGTACAATTATGCGCGCAGGTTTTCTGTTTGGAAGAGATGTTGAATACAAAGATAACACAAGGAGCATTCTTCTATGGCAAAATACGCCGGAGAAATCTGGTAGAAATGGACGCAGAATTACGAACGCAAACAGAGAAAATCATTGCATCTGTGCATGAGATCGTATCGAAGAAACATGTGCCTCCGGCGAAATACTCCGAGAAATGCCGGAATTGCTCTTTAGAGGATGCGTGCATGCCACGGGCAATGAATGAAAGGAAGTTGAAACAATATATTAAGGAATTGTACAACGGCGACCTATCACCCTGAACTTGGTTCAGGGTCTCAGAATAGATGCTGAAATAAATTCAGCATGACTAAATAATAAAACCATGAAGAAACATTTAAATACTCTTTACATCACTTCCGACGATGCGTATGTGCGCAAAGAACGGGAAACTTTCGTTGTGGAGGTGAATAACGAAAAAGTTTTTCAGGCGCCGGTACATTCGATTGAGAATATTGTCTGCTTTGGATTCAAGGCGCTTTCTCCTGCGTTGATGGCGTTTTGCGCAGAGAACAATGTCGGCATCAGCTACCTTTCGGAGAACGGAAAATTTCTAGCTCGTGTATACGGCGCACAGCACGGAAATGTACTTTTACGAAAAGCGCAATATACCATTGCCGACAACGAACAAGAATCCCTTGCCATTGCACGACCGATCATTGCGGCGAAAGTGGCAAACTATCGAAGTCTCCTTTTACGGCATCAACGGAATCATCCAGATGATTGTCCGCCTGAAGTTGATTCTGCTGCAACGGTTTTAGGGAAGCGATTGGCGGATATTGAAAAATCTTTTACACTTGATGGATTACGCGGATATGAAGGCGAATGTGCCAATATCTATTTTAGTGTTTTATCTTCTCTCATTACATCACAGCAAGAGGACTTTACATTTACTCAAAGGTCAAAGCGACCACCGCTTGACCCGGCAAATGCGTTGCTTTCATTTCTATATTCCATTTTAGCAAATGATGTGCGCTCGGCGCTTGAGACAACCGGACTTGATCCGCAAGTTGGCTTCCTCCACCAAATGCGATCTGGAAGGCCAAGTCTTGCGTTAGACATTATGGAAGAATTCCGCGCGTATCTTGGCGACAGGATCATGCTGAATCTCATCAATTTGAAACAGGTAACGAAGAGCGATTTTGAAATCCGCGAATCGGGAGAAGTACGGATGTCTGATGAAGCGCGGAAGACCGTTATAGCGGCGTACCAGAAGCGTAAGCAAGAAGAGATCACGCATCCATTTTTAAATGAGAAGATGACTATTGGACTGCTTCCGCATATACAAGCACAATTACTGGCACGGTATATACGCGGTGACATAACAGAATATCCACCATTTTATGTAAAGTGAGATTGCTATGCTTGTGTTGGTTAGTTATGATGTTTCAACTAAAACTCCTGCCGGGGTAACGCGCTTGAGGAAAATAGCAGAGATATGTCTTGATTATGGATTACGAGTACAGAACTCTGTTTTCGAGTGTAATGTTGATCCGGCACAGTGGGAAAATCTGAAGGACAAGTTGCTCTCGAAATACAAAGCAGAAGAAGACAGTTTAAGATTTTATTTTTTGGGATCGAATTGGCACCGGCGTGTAGAACATCATGGCGGAGATACAGTTTCCGACATAGAAGAACCGATTATTGTGTAACGCTAATCGAAGCATACACAGAAATGCCGGTAGGTTAGCAGTGTGAAAACAAGCGAAAAAAAGATTATTTCGTTTCACACAAGTAAATGTTCTTTGAAAAAGTAAACCTTGGCGTTTGGATAGTATATTTACTTGATATTAGTATTATTTAAGAAGTAACAGTCGCGCCCCATGCGGGCGCGTGGATTGAAACTTTTAGCCATTTCATATACCGATTTGACTTTTGGGTCGCGCCCCATGCGGGCGCGTGGATTGAAACCGAAATATCAATATGGAACCTCTGATGGACTGAGTCGCGCCCCATGCGGGCGCGTGGATTGAAACCCCAAAACAATGGAAGCACTGTAATGAATTGAAAGTCGCGCCCCATGCGGGCGCGTGGATTGAAACACCACTAAATTACCATACCTGTTGGCTATAATTAGTCGCGCCCCATGCGGGCGCGTGGATTGAAACGGAGTGTATTCACTCCTGATGCAATCTTCTCTCTGGTCGCGCCCCATGCGGGCGCGTGGATTGAAACAAGCAAATTTGATGCAAACGACAAGGCACACGTTGTCGCGCCCCATGCGGGCGCGTGGATTGAAACTCTGCTTTGAACTACACTTGACACGTCTGTCATTGTCGCGCCCCATGCGGGCGCGTGGATTGAAACCACCAATTACATGTATCAATTGCATGCGCTGCAAGGTCGCGCCCTATGTGGGCACGCCTGCGGC
>Ga0187861_10001545_pt1 | contig 23454 bp, 14 predicted proteins | sample June2016WEW_10_1_3_FD_132986 | JGI IMG/M metagenome (GOLD analysis project Ga0187861, IMG submission 132986) | Peatland microbial communities from SPRUCE experiment site at the Marcell Experimental Forest, Minnesota, USA - June2016WEW_10_100 | ecosystem: Environmental > Terrestrial > Soil >...
ATAGTCAAGACGGTCACAGTGAACACCACTAGTACAATAGTCAAACTTGGACTTTCCACGAAGTATTATTGGCGAGTACAGGCGTTCGACAATAACTTACCGAGTCCTATTTCAGCTATCGATAGCTTCCGAACAATTGTTGTGCCTTGTACTGTAACTCCGACACAGCTGTTACCGGCGGTCAATTCGACAACTGTACCTGCCAAGAATGCCACACTATTCGTGAGCTATGTATCTACAGCATCTACATATCATTTCCAAGTAGACACTGTCAATAAGTATCTCACACGAGACACTGCAACAATTGCTGCCAATAAATACACCGGCGCATTTGTCGTTAATGATTCAACCAGTGACTCCGATACAATGTATACCTTTGCAGCGACATTAAAGCCGAGTAAAATGTATTACTGGCGTGCGCGAGGATACAATCCTGCCGGATCGTCGAATTGGTCTCCTGTGGATTCGTTTACCGTTATGTTCCTACCAGTTGCACCGGCACTCGTCTATCCTACAGTCAACCAGGCAAACGTCTCAGTAAGTCCGTCATTGACTTTGAAGTGGAACCATCAAGCTGGAGACAGCAACTATGTCGTTCAGTTGTGGACATACACTTCTGTTGGAAAAGCCCTCATGGTTGACACGACAAAGCACGACACCTCATGGACGATTCCGGGTTTAGCGAGTCGTGTACAGTATTTCTGGAATGTACAATGTTACAATCAAGGTGGATTTGGTCCAGTTAGTGCAATAGATTCATTCACGACAGTTATCGAAATGGCTACTGCACCTAATGGTATTACTCCGAAAAACACGACTGCAGAACCGAGAAAGACAAAGTTTGTCTGGAGTAAATCGCCCACCGCAGTATGGTATCATTTGCAGGTTGCAACGACTAATTTTGCCAACCCATCTGATATTGTAGAAGATGTCACGGTTCAAATGGATACATCATACACAATAAAAGATACATTGGCGGCAGCCACATTATATTACTGGCATGTCAGTAGTGTGAATTTAGCTGGCGAAAGTGTGTTCTCGACATCAGCACACTTTACCACTGGTACAACTGTGGGAGTGGTTGAAGCTAACAATGAAGTTCCGCAGGCGTTTACACTCATGCAGAACTATCCGAATCCGTTCAATCCTTCAACAACAATTTCCTATGATCTTCCAAAGACGTCTGTTGTGAAACTCTATATCTATGACGTACTTGGCAGAATTGTAGCTAATTTAGTAGATGGTGTACAATCTGCGAATAGGTACCGTATTGAATGGAATCCATCGCGGTTGAGCAGTGGTGTTTATTTCTGCCGGATTCAAGCTCATAGTCAAGATGGATCAGCTGACTTTACTTCTGTGAAGAAACTTCTTTACATGAAGTAATATTTTCTTAAGTACAAGTGTGGCTCACTGCAAAAGTGAGTCGCACTTTATTTTTGAATAGAGTCCTAATATAATCCAGGCTCATCTCAGCGAGCCTGGATTTTTTAATTGTGGGAAATTATGATAATTCAATGAAAGCCGCGTTGTTCCTACAGAGCAAAATTGTATGTATATCAAGATTGAAGATATGCAAAAAACGTTGCCTTCGATATGGTTGAGAATTTCATAACTGACTTCGAATGAATTCAAAAACGAAACATATCAAAATATTTTTATTTTTTACATTTCTTTTTTCTCTAACAGTTTTTGGTCAGATAAGACTTCCAAAACTTATAAGCGACGATATGATTTTGCAACGTGATACCGAAGTGAAAATCTGGGGTTGGGCTAACATTCATGAAAAGATTTCTATAGATTTTAATGACTTGATATATCAAACAACTGCGAATGATTCAGGAGAATGGGAAATTAAACTTCCAAACCTGAACGCTGGCGGTCCTTATACAATGACAATAAGTGCCAGCGATACGGTTACAATAAGAGATATATTAATTGGCGATGTCTGGGTTTGTTCCGGTCAATCAAATATGGAATTGCCCATGAAAAGAGTGAGTCCTATTTATGAGCATGAAATTGCTAATTCAAACAATACATATATAAGATGTTTTACTGTACCGCAGAGATTTAATTTTAATGAACCTCAAAATGATTTAGTGTCGGGCATTTGGCAGGTAGCAAATCCAAAGAACGTACTTGATTTCTCGGTGACTGCTTACTTTTTTGCAAAAGAACTTTATGAAAAGTATCGGGTGCCAATCGGTTTAATTAATACGAGCCTTGGCGGTTCGCCTGCTGAGGCTTGGATTAGTGAAGGTTCCTTAAAAGCATTTCCCAAATATTACAAAGAAGCACAACGATTTAAAGACAGCACTCTCATAAATCAAATTGAGAATCAGGATAAAATTAGAATCCAGGCATGGTATAATGAGCTAAGGCAAAAAGATGAAGGTTATAAAGACCCGCGAAAAATATGGAATGACCCAACTTTAAATACATCTGATTGGGCAACAATGAAAATTCCGGGTTACTGGACACATACACAACTTGGTCCTGTAAACGGTGTTGTGTGGTTCAAGAAAGAAATTAATATTCCAACTTTTCCCGATAAAATCGGGATAGATTCCCTAATGGCAGAACAGCGGGCTAAACTTATTCTTGGAAGAATAGTAGACTCTGATTCTGTTTTTGTTAACGGGGTTTTTATTGGTACTACAGGATACCAATATCCACCCCGAAGATATTCTTTCCCTTCAAATTTATTGAAAGAAGGTCAAAATGCTATCATTGTACGAGTCATTAGTGAGAGCGGTAATGGAGGTTTTGTCTTAGATAAGCATTATGAATTAATTACAGGTGGACAGACTATTGATTTGAAAGGGGATTGGCAGTATCGGCTCGGAGCAACAATGGATCCATTAGCAAGCCAGACCTTTATACGATGGAAACCGTTGGGGTTATATAATGCAATGATTTCCCCGCTTCTCAGCTATGCGATGAAAGGTGTTATTTGGTATCAAGGTGAATCAAATGCAGAGAGGCCGATTGAATATAGGGAGCTGCTCCCGGCGCTCATTCAAGATTGGAGAAAGAATTGGAATAAGGGGGATTTTCCTTTCCTGATCGTTCAACTGCCTAATTATATGGAAGCAAAAGAACAGCCTTCAGAAAGTAATTGGGCGTTATTGCGGGAAGCGCAGCTCAAGACATTATCATTACCGAATACCGGAATGGCTGTGACGATTGATATTGGCGAATGGAACGACATTCATCCTTTGAATAAAAAAGACGTGGGAAAAAGGCTTGCTCTTGCTGCTCAGAAGGTAGCATATCATGATAACAATGTGGTTTATTCAGGGCCTCTTTATCATTCGATGAAAATTATTGGGAACAAAGTAATATTGAGCTTTACTAATATTGGTGGTGGACTGATTGCTCAAGGAGGCGCAGAGCTTACAAATTTTGCAATAGCCGGAAACGATAAAAATTTTATTTGGGCGAAAGCTCTCTTGAAGGGCAACAAGGTAGTGGTTTGGAACAACAAGATTCAAAAACCGAAAGCAGTGCGATACGCCTGGGCAGATAATCCATCGGGAGCAAATCTCTATAATAGAGAAGGATTACCGGCGTCGCCTTTTAGAACAGACGAATAAAAATGAAAAGAAGAGAAGACAATTTGAAATGAGTGATAATATACAGTCAAGCATTTATTGCATTGAATGATATTAAGGATTTTAGTAGAGATTGATCCTAAGAAAAAAAATATTACTGAGCGAAATAGTCTAATGGTACGAGGCTTGCAAGCGGAATTTATTTCTATCGAATGCAGGCAACCACAAATGGCGTTAGTAATTTTCAAGAGACAAAAAAGCTTATATTAATAAAATAGAAAAGTATGAAAAACGGAGATATGCTTCATCACTTCTCTATCGCATTGGATAAAATGCTGTAACCGGAGATTCAAAATTTTTAAAGGAATTTGCTATGCTTTATCGTACTCAACATGGTCATTTTCTTTTTTTTCAGAATTATACTCGTCATGCAGACTCGATGGCAGGTAGACCTCGCGTATATACTCGATTCAGAAGAACAGTTAACTCAATCTTTTTATTCCTGATACTCGCTCTCGGATTACTGCCGCTGCCATCAGTATCACAGCCGTTAGCCGCTGATAAAAATAAATTTTTAGGAAACGCTATTACTTACGGCTCGAGCATCCCTTCTAATTTTACTAAGTATTGGAATCAGGTGACTCCTGGAAACGACGGCAAGTGGGGAAGCGTCGAAACAAGCCAAGGAGTATATAACTGGACAGGTCTTGACAATATTAATAATTTTGCTCTCTCGAATGGTTTCCTTTTTAAAGATCATAATTTAATATGGGGATCTCAGCAGCCGAGTTTTATAACGAGCCTTGACTCAGCAACTCAGAGAACAGAAGTAGAGAATTGGATTCATCTTGTTGGGCAGAAATATCCCCAGATGTCGTTTATTGACGTTGTTAATGAGCCATTTAACTCACCGCCTCCTTACAAGAATGCGCTCGGCGGAAGTGGAACGACAGGATGGGATTGGGTTGTAACAGCTTTTAAATGGGCAAGGCAGTATTGTGCATCGAAGGTCAAATTGCTCATTAATGAATATAATATTTTACAAGACAATGGTATCACAAGTAATTATATCGCGCTTATTGATACGTTAAAGGTGAGAGGGTTAATAGACGGTATTGGGATACAGGGTCATTACTTTGAATTTAAAAGTGCCGCTGGTTTGACACCCGTTTATTTATATCCGATAAATACATTGAAGTCTAATCTTGACCGAATTGCTACTGCAACGGGGTTGCCGATTTATATCTCTGAATTCGATATTAACGAAGCAGATGATAATACCCAACTTCAGAACTATCAAACATATTTTTCACTTTTTTGGCAAGATTCGGGAGTCAAAGGCATAACGTTGTGGGGCTACAATCAGGGTGATACATGGAAACCTAATGCTTACCTCGTACGTGCGGACCAATCCGAACGCCCAGCTTTGCAATGGTTGCGCACATATGTTTTAAAACCTTTTATACCAACGATTATTTCACCTGTTTCTGTCAATGGTACTTCGTGTAATCCGTCTTTAGTATGGCAAGCTTCGAATTCTGCAGTATCATATCATGTTCAGGTGGCAACTGATGTGTTCTTTTCAGCTTCTTCAATTGTTGTGGAAACTACAATTGTTGATACACTTCTGCGATTAAGCCCTCTTGCGGCGAACACAACATTCTATTGGCATGTGAATGCGGCGAACGACGACGGGACTAGTGATTATTCACCAACTGCATTGTTTATAACTGGTAATCAAATTACGTCGGTCGATGCGCTCGGAGAAATTCCAAAAAAGTTTAACTTGGCTCAGAATTATCCAAACCCGTTCAACCCTTCAACGACCATTCGTTATGAAATTCCAAAAAATGCGTATGTGAGAATCGCTATTTACGACGTTCTTGGAAAATTGGTAGCGACATTAATAGATGGTGTGCAATCTGCAAATAGATACAGTATTGAATGGAATCCATCACGTTTGAGCAGTGGTATTTATTTCTGCCGAATTCAGGCTCATAGTCAAGATGGATCCGATAATTTTAATTCTGTAAGAAAACTTTTATTCATGAAGTAATTGTTTTTCGTTCAACACACAGCCCGTCCGTGATTTAAGGACGGGTCGTTTAATTAAGATTTAATAAAAAAATCGATCTATATCTTTACAAGGACATGCCGGGTTGAGAAGTGACCTTTTTTCCAATTGTGAGTTTAACACATAAGTTATGAATTGACTATAAATTAATCTATTGATGGAGAAATTATGATTAGATTTTTCTTTCCATTGCTGATTATAATTTTGGTTGTTTCCTGTTCTGTTCTTGGTCAAACAAATGTTTTAGACCGGGACAACTGGGTCGATTATGCTTCCGGTGAGTACGATATTTTCCCTAATATCACCTACTCCACGGCAAACAATACCGATCTCAAACTTGATCTCTATCAGCCCAAAGACCGTTCAAAACCGCATCCGGTGTTGATGCTCTTTCATGGTGGCGGGTGGGTTGCAGGTCAAAAGGAACGCAATACATTCCAATTGTTGCCATACCTATCAATGGGATGGGCGGTCATCAATGTGGAATACAGAATGGCGCGCAATGCATTGGCTCCTGCAGCTGTTGAGGATTGCCGGTGTGCGCTTCGATGGGTCGCGTCTCGCGCAAGGGAATTTAACTTTGATATTTCGAAAATAGTACTGACTGGCGGATCTGCAGGAGGACATCTTGCTTTGATCACGGGGATGTTGCCTCCAAATTCTGTCTTCGATCGCCAGTGCCCGACAAACGATAGCATTCGCTGGAATAGCGGAACTGAACCTCAGGTAAATGTCGCTGCCATAGTTAATTGGTATGGAATTACCGATGTTGTGGAATTGATTGACGGTCCAAATGCAAAACATTACGCGATAGAATGGTTCGGGAGTATGAGCAACAGAAAAGAGCTTGCCCAACAAGTTTCGCCGATTACATACGTAAGACCCGGACTTCCTCCAATTATAACTATTCAAGGTGATCAAGATGATATAGTACCATACTCGCAAACCGTACGGTTTCATGCTGCCCTGGATAAGGTTTGTGTACCGAACAAGCTAGTTACTATTTATGGCGCCAAACACGATGGTTTCAACCGGCAAGCTCTGGTAAACAGCCTAATGGCGATAAGAGAATTCCTTCGCACAAACAATATATTAACGAAAAAGTAAAGTGTAATGAAAAAATATTCAACATCATCATATAGATTGTTATCAATCTATGTTGTATTTCTATGGTCTTCCTTTCTTTTTATTCAATCCATCCAGGCACAGAATTCCTCGGCGATTCCTCATTTGCAGAAACAGGGCACAGCTACTCAATTGATCGTGCACGAGAAACCGTTTTTAATGCTCGGCGGTGAACTGGAAAATTCAAGCACTTCGGATCTGAAGTATATGGCGCCTATCTGGCCGAAGTTGAAAGCGATGCATTTGAATACAATTTTGATGCCATTTTATTGGGAGTTTCTTGAACCACAGGAAGGGAAATTTGATTTCACACTTGTGGATAGTCTGATTTATTCGGCGCGTAAAAACGATCTGAAAATAGTTATCCTTTGGTTTGGCTCGTGGAAGAACAGCATGTCATGCTATGTCCCCCTTTGGATTAAAACAGATCAGCAGCGGTTTTTACGCGCACGCACCAAGGAGGGTATTACCGAGGAGATACTTACTCCGTTCAATGATGAGAACAGGAATGTGGACGCTCGCGCTTTTGCCGCATTGATGAAACATATTCGCACAGTGGACGATATAAACCACACTGTTATCATGGTACAAGTTGAAAATGAAATCGGCATGATTCCTGATGCAAGGGATTACTGTAAAGAGGCGAATGAGCATTTCTCGGTACAGGTGCCGATAGAGTTAATGAATTATCTTCAGAAAAATAAAGAACAATTAGATCCTGAAATTTATAAAATATGGCAAAAGATGAATTTCAAAACGTCAGGAACATGGGAAGAGGTTTTTGGCAAGAGTTTGCAGACCGACGAAATATTTATGGCGTGGTATTTTGCAAAGTATACAAATTACGTTGCGGAGGCGGGGAAAAAAGAATATCCATTGCCTATGTATGTGAATGCGGCCCTAATTCGGGCCGGTTTCAAACCCGGACAGTATCCAAGTGCAGGCCCGCTCCCTCATTTAATGGATATTTGGAAGGCGGCTGCTCCGAAGATAGATATCTTTGCACCAGATATCTATCATGGGATATTTTCGGAATGGTGCAGGAAATATGATCGATCCAACAACCCGTTATTTATACCCGAAGTATCCAACTCTCAGAGTGTGACTAATGCCTATTATGTATTTGCACGACACAATGCGATGGGTTACAGCCCATATTCAATTGAGAACGTCGCCAATCCGGAGAGTAATCAGTTCACTAAAGGATATGATATTCTTCACCAACTTACGCCATTGATTCTTGAACACCAGGGAAGAGGCACTATGGCGGGATTTTTACTCGATAGCATCGGGCAAACAACGCAGATAAGGTTAGGGGGATATGCCTTTACTGTGAAGCACGAGTACTCTTGGCCGTATGCTGTTCATGGCGAAGGTGAAACACCAAGGTTCGGAGGAATGATTATCACGGTTGCGGATGATGAGTTTTACATAGCCGGGAGCGGTGTTGTTATAACTTTTCAATCCCCTACTGATGATGGAACGATTGTCGGGATCGCCAGTATAGATGAAGGCACATTTGTAAACGGGAAGTGGATTACAGGCCGCCGCCTGAATGGAGATGAAGATCACCAGGGAAGGCATTTGTATTTACCCGGAAGAGAATACGGTATCCAGAAGGTAAAATTGTATAAATACAAATAATAAAGGAGCGCGTTGAGAGGAATTTCTTTGCAGGCATAATACTTTCAAATAGGAATAAATGCATTGCGCAAAACAAAGAGAAAAGACCGCCAATATTTTGCCTGTGAAAACAAATAAGAGGAAGTATGAAAAAATATTTACGGAATCAAAAGCCAGAATTATTTCTGATGAACTTAATTGTTCTTATTTTTTTATTTATTTTTCCATTAAAAGCACAGAATCAAACTTTTGTTGTAAAGGGGAATGTTTCAGGAGCAAACACCCCCATTAATATGGCTTCGGTAACCCTCGTTGATAAAAGTGATACAACAAAACAGGTATCCACACGGACTGATGGTTCCGGTAATTATTCTTTAAATGTGATTACATCAGTTGAATCATCAGAATCTCTTCCTTCTAAATTTGCCCTGGAGCAGAATTACCCGAATCCATTTTCATCTTCTACTTCCATTTCATATGAACTAAATAAACAGACAGATGTTCTGTTAACTATTTATGATGTTCTTGGACGAGAAATGAAAAAATTCAGCGTGGGAAATCAAAATGCGGGAGTCCATGGAGTTCAATGGGATGCTAGAAATGATTTAGGTGTAAAGTTAGCATCAGGGGTTTATTTTTATCAGATGCAAGTGGGGAATAAAACTCTAACGAAGAAAATGGTTTTAGGAAGTTCGCTCAATAATATTAATATCGCCTTGCCATCGTTCTCTGTTCACACAGCTTCTTTGCAGAAGATTCAGAATGAATCTCTGGGAAATAAAACTTATCAAATTAGAATTGACAATTATTTTTCAAGAACATCACCAGCGATTGTTCCAAAAGTCATTGATAACGTCTCTCTCACTAAAGATACCACCATAAATATTAGTGTAGAAAAACAGATTTTAAATGCAACAGCGAATATATATATAGATAGCGTTCAGCAAATTGTGAGAGGTTTTGGAGCATCAAATGTACTTTTATGGAGACCTGATATGACCGCGAGTGAAGTCAATACAGCTTTTGGTTCAGGTGATGGTCAGGTGGGATTTTCTATTCTTAGAATAATGGCAGAATCTGATAGTACTCGTTGGTATTTGTATTTATCAAGCGCAAAGCAAGCTCAGGCTTTGGGTGCAACTATAATTGCTTCACCTTGGTACGCTCCATCGAGCGTGGTTGAAACGGTAAATGGAATATCTAGAATTCGTTATGATATGTATGATAAATATGCCGCTCACCTCAATTCTTTTAATACATATATGAAAAATAATGGTGTGTCTATTTATGGCCTGTCTGTTCAAAATGAACCGGAATCAAATAGTTGGACTCACTGGACTCCTGATGAAATGCTTACGTTTATGAAAGGATATGCAAATGCTATTGAAGGGACAAAGGTAATGGATCCGGAATCATGGGGTTTTAATCGCGCATATTCTGATCCCATACTTAATGATTCTGCAGCTTGCGCAAATACAGATATTATTTGTGGGCATTTATACGGAGGCGGTTTGGCTTCATATCCATTAGCAGAACAAAAAGGAAAAGAGATATGGATGACTGAGTATTTATCTGGTAATGCAGATTCAACTCTTCCAGCAGATTGGTCATGGTGTCTTCCAGTTGCACAGCAAATGAGCGGTGTACTGCAAGCTGGCATGAGTGCTTATGTTTGGTGGAATATAATACGATATTATGGACCAATTAGTGATGGAACGCTTAATACTGGTAATAAAGGTGACGTTACAAAAAAAGGTTATGTAATGTCTCAATTTTCTAAATTCATTCGTCCCGGATATCATATAATTCAATCTACTTCTTCCCGCGGTAACGTAAGCATTACTGCAGCTAAAGGAGATTTATCTAAAGTGGTAATTGTGGCAATCAATAGTTATTCAGAACCGATACAACAAACATTTAATTTGCAAAATAGCAACGCAAATTCTTTTACTCCATACACAACAACGAGTGTGAAGAATTGTGAAAAAGGTACTATTATTTCTGTTCAAAATGGAAGTTTTACAGTTACACTGGCAGATTCGAGTGTTACTACATTCGTATCTAATTAAAAAAGGTGCCGCATTTTTTTGTGTTAGAAGAAGGTAATAGATTTTGAAATATTTTAGCAAATAGAAAGAGATAAAAAATCCAAAGTTTTTTACAAGTTCTTAAATTCAATTCCAACTTAGCGTTTTTTATACTGTTCTTATTCAATCATAATTCATTGTCACAAGGGATTAATGCCCCATACGAAGTAGGTACGTGGCAGGGATTTTGTTCTTCGGCAATAAGTTACACGTTCAACGATCTCAGTATTGTGCAAAAGAGAGTATTATTATGGCTTGGTACATATTATGTACAGAAAGTGTGATTTTCTTTTTAACAAGATCAATTCCAGTTTTTCGAGTTGATCTAATAAACGCAATGCAAAATTCATGGTTTGATTAGTCTTGAGTGTCGTACACAAATTGGAAAAAGAATAATGTCGCCTAACCAGCATTCAAGTTGACTGAATGAACCGAGTGCATTTTGCGGGGCGAGCATAGGTTTCGGTTTTTAATAAGAATAATTTCAGTATGAACTTGCTTCGAATAGTACATTTTGATAGTTTTCGTTGGTGTAGCTTATGCACAATCAGTTAGGGCGCTAGTGCATTGGGATTATTAAATCTAGGTTTCGTTTATTCCATATATTCCATTCAAGAGTCAGGAAAACAGGTTCTATGAAAAACACTCTGGCTTTTTCTTCGTTTTTCGCACTTTCCATGTTTTTGCTGGGGTGCGGAAAAGGGGTTGATCCTTCGGTCGAGAACATCGCGATCGAATACACAAAGGCTTCATACGATTTTGATTGGGGGAAGATGTCTACATTGCTTGCACCGGAGAACCTTCGAGAGTTCAAAAACGTGAATATTGCGATCATCTCTCGTCAAGATAGCATGTCTCTTGCTCTCGATCATCATGTACAACATGATACTATCCTCGATTACACCAGGAGTCAAGCGACGCAGGCCCTTCCACCAGATTCCTTCTTCGTTGGTGTGATGAATGTCGGAGCGCCAACGATTCGCATGCGTGCATCTTCCTCATACCTTACGCCCACTATCGTTTACCTTGGCGCCGTAAACGAAGGATATGATACCTTGCATGTTGTTTTGAGAATTCGAGTTATAAAACGAGGAGTCCTCTTAACCGATGCGAGAATGCTTAGCATGAAAAGGTGCAAGGAGGGGTGGCGTGTGATAATACCAGAAAGTATAGTAAACACAGCTACCAGTTATCTTCAATTACATGGCCTTGCGCGACGATAAAACTGCTGGCACGAACTTTGGGAGGTTCGTTTTGTAAATAAATTTCTACTTTTGCCTTGTAATGAACTTTTACGGAGAGAAAATATTGATTGCAATTCTCATTTAAATATATAAAATTTTAATGTCAAACAAATGGCATAATAAAAGAGGTGCCGATGAAAAATTTAATAATTGCATTTGCTGTTTGTATTGTTTTTTTATCCAGTTGTTCTAATCCTTCCGTTGCTCCAGTTAATGATAATACAAAAAAAACAAATGCACTTTCTGTCAAGAATGATACTGCATTGATATTAAGTATTGTAAATGTTCAAGCATCGGTAATTGGTGGAACTATTACTGTACCTATCAATGTTGCTCATTTTAATAATGTTGGTGCGATTTCCTTGAAAATATCTTATGATCCTTCTGTGCTGAAATTTATTGATATTAAAGGTGTACCTGCGGACACAACTATTATTGGTTCAGGCACTCCAGGCGTAATTTATTTGGATTGGTTTGATATGACTGCAATTACACCATTGAATATTGGGACAGGTAAACTTGTTGATCTCAATTTCACATATTTAGGTGGTACAAGCATAATTGCATTCATTCCATCTGCCTGTGATATAGCTGATGGTTCTGCTTTGTCTTATACCAATGTAATTTATTTTAATGGAAATGTTTCTTTTGGGAAAGATTAATGATTTACTATGCCGCTGGAAGGAACTCATTTATCAAACAACATTTCAAAGAAATCCTTTAAACCCTTTTCTTTCTTCTCTTTCCATGTTCGATTCTTACTCCATTCCCTATAACGATCACGAGTGATAAGACCAATCGGTCCCTCATAAATACCGCCCTCCCCTCCACCATCGTAGACACGGACAGCAATGACATTATCTCTTCCCGCCTTCAGCAGCCCGGCGGGAACAGTATATTCGCGAAATTCTCTATACTCGTTAGTATGTCTACTCTGGCTTGGATTAGAGCGGATTCTTCCGGTACGACCTATTTCCTCTCCATTAATATATGTTTCATCCAAATCATCAATTTTGCCAAGAAGAGCGATCAACGTTTTTCCCTCAAGCTCTGTTGGTACTTTAAAGTGCAGTCTGTACCATGCCATCCCGTCATACCTGGCATATCCCTGGGATTCCCAGTATGCTGGAGCAAATATCTGATTCCATTTGTGGTCATCAAAAGATGGATCTATCCATTGTTCCGAATCACCCGTCTTGAACCGCCACTGGCCTGTGAATGAAATTTCAGGAGCTAGATACGTCTTCGATTCATATAAACCGACCTTGCCCTGCGTGATTCCGCCGGCAAGTTGATCATCATAGACGCGAATGGCAATGACATTGTCTCCTGAAATGTTGAGAATATTTTGAGGAATAGGGAGAATAACTTCGATATTGTAGGCAGTTCTAAAATCTGGGGGAAAATCACCGGTAATACCTATAAGCACTCCGTTGAGAAATACCTCGGAAACGTCATCCACGCAGCCAACGCGCAGGTAAAGCGATTTATTCTCAGCTCCTTGCGGCAGCCGAAAGTGTTTACGATACCAGGCATAACCATCGTAACCGGGATAGCCTTCGTTCTCCCACGGGGAAGGGACGAAGATTTCATCCCATTTCGAATCATTAAAAGCAACGCTTGCACGGCTCATATCATCGCCGAGTTCAAATTTCCATTTTCCCCGGAGGTCGAGAACGGCTTTCCAATCTTCTGCCGCTGCGAAGGAAACTAGCACGAGCGGCAGAAGAATGAATATCATTTTTCTATATTTTTTCATGACATGTTTCGTGGCTTAGCGAGAACTTAATAATACTTTTGTCATTCTGCCAGCCAGAGCACTAAAAAATGCATCCCTGTCACTATACTGATGTGTGGCTTCTTCTTTGAACATTGCCGGATTTGTAAACACTGCCTTAGCCAGATACGCTTTATATCGGATCACTGGTGTTGCACCGTTCGTTTCAAGACGGTCAATTTCATCCTTGATTCTCGAAAATTCATCCGCAGGGAGATCCAGCTTTACCATTGTAACGACGGCAAGAGCCGATTCATTGACGCCGTTATGATCCATACTCAAATCGATCGCATAGTTCTTATCTATCCGTTCTTTATCTGCATTAGAAATTTTTTTTAGCATCGGGAAAAAGGTTTGTGATTGAGAAAGATTGGTTATTGCACCTAACATTAGTGCAGCCAGTACTATCTGTTTCTTGTTCATGACATCCTCCTGTAAGTTAGTGGGTTTATGTTTTATTAACTGATACATATTACGCCCACAGAAGGTCAAAGATGTCATAAAAGGGTCAGGAATTGTAAAAGAATGTCATGTTGAATCAAGCGATCAATTTGTATCCTGTGCCATGAATGGTAAAGATGATTTTGGGATGGGCACAATCATCCTCGATTTTTTGTCGGATCTTCAATATAAAATTATCTATCGTTCTTGTGGTTACCGATTCGTTATATCCCCAGACGTTCGTCAAAAGGTCGTCCCGGCTAACTGTCTCGTTGCGGTGCTGCCAGAGATATTTCAGGATCTCAAACTCTTTCGGTGTCATGGAAAATTCTTTTCCGTCCTTTGAACCACAATATCCGGCAAAATTTATCGTGATATCACCGAGCACCATCATTGTATCGGCAGGATCGGCCGGTACTGCACGTCGCAGAAGTGCATTCACACGTGCTATGAGTTCGCGCAAGCTGAATGGTTTAGTGACGTAATCATCTGCACCAAGTTCCAATCCGAGCACTTTATCAATCTCTTCGCCTTTTGCCGTTAACATAAGGATGGGTGTGTGGATTCCCTTCTCTCTCGATTTCCGTACGACATCGAATCCCGACATCTGTGGAAGCATGACATCTAGAATAACAAGATCGAATGGTTCGCGGAGCAATGTTTGCAATCCGCTACTGCCATCTCCTTGAACCGTAACATCGTGCCCTTCGAACTCGAGGTTGTCGCGCAAACCGCGCTGCATCTTAGGTTCATCTTCAACAAGAAGTATACGTGCCATAGCGATTATCCTTTGTGCGTTGAATCTGACCGGTCTGCAATTGGAAATAGAAGTCGGAATGTGCTTCCCTTGCCGGGTGCGCTTTCAAGTTCTATCGTTCCACTGTGTGCATCCATAATGTGCTTAACGAGAGAAAGACCGAGTCCGCTGCCTTTGATGTTGTTTGTTAGTCCTGTTGAAACACGATAAAAGGTTTCGAAGATTTTTTTATGATGCTGCTTATCGATGCCGATGCCATGGTCTTCCACCTCCGCATACAGCATACTATCTGTTTGGCCTGTTTTGATCCGTACATATTTATCGATGGTGGAGTACTTTACGGTGTTATCGAGAATATTGATGAGTGCCTCTGCTATGGCTTCTCGATCAGCGTGAATGGCGGGCAAGTTGTCAGCAAGCTGCACCGAAATCGAAAACCCTTCGTGCTCTAGATGAGAAGTATACGTCTTCATAACACCTGTCACCGCCTCGTTGAGCGCCGTAGGTTCAAATTGATATTGTTTCTTTCCCGCTTCCATCCGGGAAAAGTTTAAAATGTTGTTGATGAGGCGCGTAAGCCGCTCTGTTTCCTGGAGAATGATCTCGTAATATTCCTCTTTCTTTTCTTCTGTTTGCACACGCTTCAAGGAGAGCGTTTCTGTGAACATTCGGATAAGCGAAAGAGGGGTTCGCAGCTCGTGCGAAACATTTGACACGAAATCGCCTTTTAACCGCATAAGTTCCATTTCTTTTTTCAGTGTGCGATAGACTAGCCACACAGCGCTGATGAGAAGAACATCCAAAATTCCAATATGGATAAGATTTAGCTTTGACCTCGCCCGTACAACAGCTTCAACGCTCGTTCCTCTTAACCGAATGCCGATGCTGTAGCCAGGAAAAAGCCAGAGGTCTTTTACTTCACGCAGTTCCGAAATTTCAACGGGGGATGTCGAGAGTACAATTTGTTGGTTCCGGCGGTCAAATACTCCGAGCAGAAATTCCTCACCAGCAGCTTGCTCGATTTTTGCCTGGAGAACCTCTGTGAAAAACGACTTTGCATCGATTACAAAGCCGGCAATTTTTTGCTCTGGGAATCTGGAAGAAGTCACAAACATGAGAACCAACCCCTGACCTAACATGCTATCCCTGATGATGACAGGTTCGATTTTTCGATAACCGGATGATGCATATCGCAATAATTTTTCAATGGTTTTTGATTGGTTCTGTAAAGAAGAAACCGATATATCGTATTCTCTTCCTGCCTTTCCTTTTGTTTGCTGCGTTACGAAAGAAATCGAATGACCGGTAGAATCGGCATAAAATACACCGTGAACTGATCCTCTCTTATTTAAAAATATTCTGGTGACAGAATACAATTGTGAGGGTTGAGAGGTGATGAGTAGTGTATTGATCTCACCAGACCAGCTTTGGGCGACATCCAGGGCATATTGGTTGATTGAAAAAAGAATAACATCGAGCTGCTTGCTATAAATCGATTGAATCATTTCTTCAGTCGAACTTAATGAATTTAATTCATAGGCTGAAAAAAAGAGTGCCGGCAGAATGGCGATAAGTACAAAGATGATGCCAATCTTGTGTCCTTTTCCCATTCTGGGTGCTTTGATATGTCTATTTTTTTCCATTTCGTTAAATAAAATTCAACTGACGCATCAGTCTACGATCCATCCCGAACATTTGTTCCATTGTTAATTTATTTATCTAATATCACTTTAACAATGTTATTTTTGCCGATTTATCAAAGATCTTTCCATTTTCCAATGAAGAGGCTTTTACCCTATATACATAGACTCCGCTGGACATTGAATTACCTCAGTTATTTGTTCCATTCCATATAACTCTCTGATACTCTGCCGATTGTGCACTAAATGTGTACGATTTTATTTGGCGTCCTTGAATATCATTGATCGTTACTATAACCGAAGATCTCTCTGGCAATGAATATGCAATCGTTGTATTGGGATTGAATGGATTGGGATAGTTCGAATAAATTCTAAAATATCCCGGACTATTCTCACGCTCTGAAACACCGGTACTGGTTTGTTCTGTCTCTATTAATTCGATACCTGTTCCTGTTGTAGACAGATTCCTTGAATATTTTTTTTCGGTGGAATTGTTTAAATGTTCGTGTTCATCAAGACTGGCTATGTATTGGCCGGTGCCATTTGGATTATATTTAATTCCTTTTGGCCAATTGGCTGAATCTGCTGCCTGGCGAAGGAAATCATCAACTCCCGGCATTTGAACGGAATGATCCCATCCGCTTTCAACAGTGAATTTGCTTCTTAGAAAATCGTAGCCGACTGACTCTATTGCTACTGGATCGAGCGATACAAATATGGATAAGGTATATTCGTTATTAAACGGCGACATCTTCCATTTTGAAGGAATATCTATCTCGTAATCTGTCCCCCATAAAGCATCCATAATTATAGATAAGGTTCTTACCGCTTAATAATTTGCGTGTCATTAAATCAACTTGGACGCGATACATACCGTACTCCGATCTCCTCAATGTAGAAGTGTCCGGGAATTCTACTCCATAATGCCGCACTAAGCCCTGGTGAAGATGTGATGCATCGCCACGTGTTTGAGAACCCAAATGGTTTTTTGCAAACATCGTAATGCCAGCTCGATCTTAAAGCATCAATATCCGAAATTATTATACAAATTAATTCCACAACAATCATGAGTTGATTCTACTTTCAGATAGGAAAGAAATCAATCTAAACCGAAAGGCAAAGTGGTTTCGCCAGAAATTTTCTGCATATTTTTTCACTCCCTATGGCAAATCGATTTCCTAAGGATTTATTTGGGTTCTGGAAAATAATCGCATTGAGTTCTTGATTTTGAGTTGAAGAAGAAACACATTGTTCACGAAAGAAGTGCGCCAAAATAAACTTGTTTCGTGTAGCACATATTGAAAGTTTTCAATGCGGAGGCGTAGTTGCCATCCGTTAGGCAGCACAAATATATGAATTATATAAAGTTCATTTATTTTAAAGGAGTGATCTAATGAGAAAAGATATCTTTGTCGTTGGTTGTATATTAATAGGAATTTGGGAATTGGCCGGAGCTCTTGGTTCGTTAGCTAACCTTGTCGGGGTCTGGATATGGTATACTTCGCCACAATCTTATAATAGTAAATACTATCTTCTTCATTTAGGTGTTGAGCTCTTTATCGGTTTATATCTTATTCTACGTCCATACAATCTCTTTCATTTCATAGAACGATTTACGGTAAACGATGATGAAGATCAAGTCAACGATCTTGAAGGCAATGAAACAGAATCGGAAGTTAAGTAGATTGGTTTGCATGCCGCCTAACCAGGTACTTTGATAAAAGTCAAGAGTAAAAACGAGAGAGTATGTCAAAGAACAATTATAGGTGCAATCCTACGCAGGAACGGTTTGTGGAATCGGACGCACAGGTTTATAATGAGGGATGTAGGCAGAATTAGATTTCCAGAACATATAGATGAGCAAGAGTAATTTACGAGCGACAACAATTATGGAAAGTGAACATTTTGGCAGGGTTGTTTAATCTTGAGAGTAACAATACGAATTGATGAGAAACTAAATTCCAAATGTTGAGAAGATATCCTAAAATACAGGTGCAAAAATATCAGTATTTCTCTTTTTGAATCAAATTTGCATCGTTACACGTTGTTTTGTATCTTACCATTGCAATTGGTTCATTTAAAATCTTCCGATAATAAAAACAAAGTTTGATACAATTACTTTTTTGTGAATTGCACGGCATCGGAAGTGCCGGAATGACGCAGAGGGCAATTGTATTTCATAGGTGAAGGATAAAAAACTTGGCACTCAACTTGGCATTATGCATGCCAAAATTGACACGTTGATGAAAAGTTGAAAAATAAAATGCCGAATTCAGAATAAAATCAACGCCCCCGTAGCTCAGATGGATAGAGCAGCGGTTTCCTAAACCGTTGGTCGGAGGTTCGACTCCTCTCGGGGGTACAAAAAATTGCCAATTTCGGATTGCAGAAGTGTGATTAGGTGATTAAGGGAATTGGCTTTTTCTATATTAAAAAAGGAATACTAAATCAACAAATCTGAAAAATACAATATGAAACTTAGTCAAGCTTTTATCCCAACTCTTAAAGAAATTCCGGCTGATGCAAATATTCCAAGTCATCAATTGATGCTGCGGGCTGGAATGATGCGCCAGTTGACTGCAGGCGTTTATTCCTACTTGCCGCTTGGCTTACGAGCAATTACAAATGCGATGAATATAGTTCGAGAAGAAATGAATGCTATAGGTGGACAGGAATTACTTCTGCCTGCATTAAATCCTGAATCGCTTTGGATTCAATCTGGAAGGCGCAATATACCGAACTTCATTCTTAGCATTAAAGAACGGGACTTAGTACTTGCGCCGACGCATGAGGAAGTTATCGGTTATATTGCAAGCATGCACATTCAATCGTACAAAGATTTACCACAGATTTGGTACCAGATACAGACAAAATTCAGAAATGAACCGCGCCCTCGTTCCGGAGTTCTCCGTGGGCGGCAATTTATAATGAAGGATGCATATTCGTTAGATCGTTCGTGGGAAGATTTGGATAAAAGCTACGATGCACAAGCTGAAGCATACATGAAAATCTTTACACGGTGCGGTATTAAATTTTTTATCGTTGGGGCATCCAGCGGTGCAATGGGTGGAACAGGTTCGCAGGAATTTATGATCGAATCAGAATCCGGAGAAGACACTACAGCCCTTTGCTCAAAGTGCAGGTATGCTGCGAACTTAGAGGTAGCGACTTCCAACATGCCCAAAGTTAATCGAGTTGAGAACCACGAGCCATTGAAAGAAATTCATACACCGAGTGTAAAGACTATTGATCAACTTATGGAGTTCTTGAAGATTGATCAATCTCGCTTTGCAAAATCGCTTGTATATAGGCATAACGGTAAGCCTTTGCTCATCTTAATGATAGGAAATGATCAGCTCAATGAATCCAAATTAACTTCTACTTTAGGCGGCAGTGATTTATCGCCAATTAGTGCAGAAGAATTGTCGGCGCTTACAGGTGCAGATGGCGGCTCTATAGGACCGGTTAATTTAAAAGGATTTAGAATTATCGCCGACAAGCGTCTGGAAGGTATGAATGGTCTTATAAGCGGTGCGAATCGAAATGATTATCATCTCGCGAATATAGATTTGGCTCGCGATGCTAAAGTTGAAGGTTTCTATGACTTGCGGTCAATCGAAGCTGGTGAACCTTGCCCGAAATGCTCGGCACCGCTAAAAATATCCAATGCTATTGAGCTTGGACATATTTTCAAGCTTGGCACAAAATATTCTGATACGCTCAACATCACCTATCTTGATGAAAACGGCAAAGCCCAGCCGGTGATTATGGGCAGCTATGGAATCGGTATAGAGCGTATTGTTGCTTGTTACATTGAACAGAATCATGACAAAGATGGTATCATCTGGAACAAAACGCTGGCGCCGTACCAAATCCATCTGATTGCTGTTAATATGAATAGCAAAGATGTTGTAGCCGCTTCTGATCGGATTTACTCCCAGCTTAGTAAAGTCAGCGTTGATATTCTTTATGACGATCGGGTGAACATTACTCCTGGATTCAAATTCAAAGATGCAGATTTGCTTGGCATGCCTTTTCAAGTAATTGTGGGCGACAAAGGATTAAAAAATGGGCAGATTGAAATCAAGCGCAGAAGGACAGGTGAACGGATTCTTGTGAAGCTTGAAGATGCCATTGCAGAAATACAAACGTTGTTAATAGAATAGAGAGTATAGAAAAACTCAACCCTCAAAAACAAATTACAGACAAATCACAAATAATTAATTTTAATTGTTGGTCTTAATATTTGTATTTTGTTTAGAATTTGTAGATTAGAATTTGGAATTTCCCCTTGGTTATAAGCAGCTCCATGCGGTTTGTTCATCTCCATAATCACACGCATTACAGTCTTCTTGACGGAGCGGCCACAGTCCAAAGTCTTGTGAACGCTGCTGCTGCGAACAATATGCCGGCAGTGGCGATTACTGATCATGGCGTACTTTTTGGCGCTATTGAATTTTACAAGCGCGCTATGAAGGCAGGCATAAAACCTATCATCGGCTGCGAAGCTTATATCGTTACCAAAGGAAGTCGATTCGAAAAGAAAGTAGATACGAACCGATTAAACAAGGGAGAAGGACGCGGTATTTACAACCATATCGTTCTTTTGGCAAAGGATGCAGTTGGATACAAGAATTTGATTCGACTATGCACTATTGGACATACGGAAGGATTCTACTTCAAACCTCGAATTGACGTTGAAGTTTTAACGAAATATCATGAAGGAATTATTGCGACATCTGCATGCCAAGCTGGAATTGTCAATGAACAGCTTGTCAACAGTAACTATAATGAGGCACTGGAATATGCATCGATCTATCGAGATATATTCGGCGAAGATTTCTATATTGAAATTCAAAACCATGGCTTGCAGAACGAACAATCTATCCTTGAAGGTGCACCAAAAATAGCGCATGAACTCGGCATAAAATTGGTCGCTACAAACGATTGCCATTACATCCTACAAGAGCATGCAATGCCGCATAATATCATGCTCTATATCCCGGAAGCGAGCAGCACAAACACACTTGATTATCAGACGCTTAGGTATAAAACAGATCAGCTCTATTTCAAATCATCTGATGAAATGATTGCATTATTTAAAGATTATCCAGAAGCAATCCAGTCTACATTAGATATTGCAGACAAGTGCAATCTACAAATAGAATTAAAGAAAAATCATATGCCGGCATTTCCTATTCCACCGGAAGCTGGTAGTACTGATCCGAATGAATATTTTGAACGGCTCGTACGGGAAAGGATCCCAAAAAGATACGAAAAGATCACGCCTGAAATCGAAGAACGAGTTGTTCATGAAATAAATGTTATAAAGAACATGGGATATGCGGGCTATTTTCTCATTGTCCAGGATTTCATAAATGCTGCGCGTTCGATGGATATTCCTGTCGGTCCGGGTAGGGGAAGCGCTGCAGGAAGCATCGTTTCTTATGCATTAGGCATTACAGATGTCGATCCACTCAAATATGATTTGCTCTTTGAGCGGTTCCTTAATCCTGATCGAGTTTCAATGCCTGACATAGATATAGATTTTGCAGATAACAAACGTGAAAAGGTGATTGAGTATGTAAAACAAAAGTACGGTGAAAAATCAGTCGCACAGATTGCTACATTCGGTACAATGTCGTCGCGCGCTGCGCTCAAGGATGTTGGAAGAGTTCTCGGTATTCAACTATCCGTCATAGATTCCATCACAAAGCAAATTCCGGTTGTTCAAGGAAAGGTAGCACGCATTGAAGATGCGCTAAAAAATGTCCCGGATCTTAAATGGGTAAATCAAAGTTCCGATGATAAGATAAAACTGCTGATTGATACGGCAAAAGTGCTCGAAGGAATGAACCGTAATCTTTCAACCCACGCAGCCGGCGTTGTGATTGCCCCCGGAGACATTAGCGATTATGTGCCGATGTATAAGACTCCGCAGACCGATTTAATGACGCAGTACAATATGAAGGATCTTGAAGATGCCGGTCTACTCAAGATGGATTTTCTTGGTTTGCGCACGCTGACTGTGATAGATGATGCTCTAAAGATGATTGAACAAGGGCATGGAATAAAGTTGGATTTATCTAAAATTCCAGAAGCGGATCAAAAAACTTTGGAACTATTCACACGGGGACAGACTGTGGCGTTGTTTCAGTTTGAAAGTACTGGCATGCAGGATTATTTACGTAAGCTTAAGCCGACATCTATTCATGATCTCGTAGCGATGAATGCACTATATCGTCCGGGTCCGATGGATAACATACCTGACTTTATCGATAGGAAAAATGGCAAACAGAAGATCTCCTATCTCCACCCGAAACTTGAACCAATTCTTCGCGAGACCTATGGTGTAATAGTATATCAAGAGCAAGTAATAAAAATTGCCAGTGAAGTAGGCGGACTTAGTCTTTCACAAGCAGATTTACTTAGACGTGCGATGGGCAAAAAAGATAAAGAGTTGATGGCTAAGCAAAAGAAAGAATTTGTGGAGAATGCAGTCGCAAAAAATATTGAACGAAAAATTGCCGCAGATATATTTGATTTGATTGAAAAATTTGCCTCTTATGGTTTCAACAAATCGCACAGTGTTGCGTATTCTGTTCTGGCTTATCAAACGGCGTATCTTAAGGCGCACTATCCAGCCGAATATATGGCTGCAACGCTTTCCAGCGAGATGGACAACACAGATAAAATAGTAGTGCTTATTGATGATTGCAGAAAACTTGGGATTGATGTTCTTCCTCCCGATGTCAACGAAAGCGGTGTCAACTTTGTCGTTACACCAAAGGGTATTCGTTTTGGATTAAGTGCCATTAAAAATGTCGGTACGGGTGCTGTGGAACAAATTGTGAAAGCACGAGCCGAGAAGGGGCGATTTAAAGATATTTTTGATTTCTGTGTACGTGTCGATCTGCGTCTGGCAAATAAAAAAACGATCGAAGGACTTATTCAATCTGGAGCATTTGATTCTCTTCATAACGAGCGTGCTCAAATATTTAGTAATGTGGAAGCAGCAATAACTTATGGACAAAATCTACAGGAACGAATTGAAAAAGGACAATCAAATTTGTTCGATCTTGGTGGCGCAAAAGTTACAAATCGCCCAATGTTTCGTAATATTCCGGATTGG
>Ga0187861_10001547_pt1 | contig 23438 bp, 14 predicted proteins | sample June2016WEW_10_1_3_FD_132986 | JGI IMG/M metagenome (GOLD analysis project Ga0187861, IMG submission 132986) | Peatland microbial communities from SPRUCE experiment site at the Marcell Experimental Forest, Minnesota, USA - June2016WEW_10_100 | ecosystem: Environmental > Terrestrial > Soil >...
AGCAACCGCAGTCAATGTCTTCTACGAGGTCCACTCCGGCCGCGCGTTTCGCCAGTTGCGCTGGAAAGGCGCAGCCATGGAGAGGATGGTCATTGAGATTCAGGACCTCAAGGGCAAGGTCCTGGACAGGGGCGGTCCTTATGAGGGCGGGAACAAATGGGCGGAGTACACAATGGATTTTGAGCAGCCGCGCAAGGAGTTCCGGATAAGATTCTGCAATCATGTTTCGACGTGGTACCTGATCGCAGAGTTGGAGCTGAAGTAGAGCCCCCTAGGGCTTCAGTATGCCGTCCAGACTCTCTCTGGCCGCCTGGTAATCAGGCTTGAGGCGCAACGCTTCCTGAAAATGGGCGGCTGCTTCGTCCCGCCTGTTTTGTTTGGCCAGCGCCACACCCAGGTTGTTATGCGCCTCAGGGTAGTCGGGCTTGATCTTCAACGCTTCCCGGTAATGCCCCAGGGCTTCATCCAGTTTGCCCTGCTGCAAAAGTGCATTGCCAAAATTGATATGCGCCTCGGCGTAGTTGGGCTTGATCTTCAACACTTCCCGGTAATGCAGCAGGGCTTCATCCACTCTGCCTTGCTGGAAGAGCGCGATGCCGAGGTTGTAGTGCGCTTCAACGAACAAGGGCTTGGTCTTCAGCGCTTCCTGGTAGTGGAGCACGGCTTCAGCCGGTCTGCCCTGCTGGAAGAGCGCGTTGCCGAGGTCGTAGTGCGCGTCGGGGAAGTTGGGCTTGGTCCTCAGCGCCTCCTGGTAATGCAGCAGGGCTTCATCCAGTCTGCCCTGCTGGAGGAGCGCGTTACCCAGATTATTATGCGCCTCTGGGAAGTTGGGCTTGAGCCTCAGCGCTTCCTGGAGATGCGCCAGGCCTTCATCCAGCCGGCCCTGCTGAAACAGCGCGTTGCCCAAGTTGTTATGCGCTTCAGCTTGCTTGGGATTGAGCTGCAAGGCCTCCTGGCAGTGTGCTATGGCTTCGTCCAGCCGGCCCTGACGGAGAAGCGCCTCACCAAAATTACTATGCGCCTTGGCGAAGTTGGGCCTGATCCTCAGCGCTTCCTGGAAATGCTCTCTGGCTTCCTCCAGCCGGCCCTGCTCCAACAGCGCGATACCCAGGTTGTTATGCGCCTCAGCGTACTTTGGAGTGAGCTTCAAGGCTTCCCGGTATTGCTCTATGGCATCATCCAGCCGGCCTGGCTCATCAGCCAACGCCAGGCCAAGGCCACAACGCGCGCGTGGGTTGTCAGGCCGCTGGGCCACTACGCGGTCCCATAATTGTGACGCGCTGCGGTAGTCCTCGTTGCGCTGTGCGGTGCGGCAGGCCAGCGCCAAGACCGCCACCCCTGAGAGCACCAAGGCCGCCCGCCGTCCTGCCTGCAGGAAAACGCCGCAGACCACGGCCGTGACCACCGCGGCCAGCGGCAAATACATGCGGTGCTCAACTGCCAAGTCCTGGATCGGCATAATAGACGAGGTGGGCGCGAGGATCACGAAGAACCACGCGCCCAGGAAGCCCCAAGCGGGCGCGCGCCACAGCGCCCAGCCTGTCAGCCCCAGCAACCCGCCGATCACCAGCACACCGGGGAGAACCTCGCCAAGGGTGTGGGCGGCTGGCCACCAGTAATCGAGGCACAGCTTGTCCGGCCAGACTGCCAGCCGCAGGTAGTGCAGGATTACGCCGGGTTGGGAACGGGCGTACTCCCACGGCGTGCAGGCCGGCATGTCGAAGCCCGCAGTGCCGGCCTTGGGACCCGCTGCCAGAAGCAGCGCGAGCAAGACCCACGACGAGGCCAGTGCTGCGTACAGCCTCCAGCGCCGGAGCGCACTGCCCAGCGTGCCGGAGAGAAAGGCCACATCGTACAGCAGAACCACAAGCGGCACGGTGGCAATCACCGGCTTGCAGCCCACTCCCAGAAGGCAGCAGCAAACCGCCCCAGCGTGCCACCAAGCCGCTCGCGCCGAATGAAAACCACGGCTGGCGCAGTAGAGAGTCAGCAGGAAGAACAGGCCCATCAATGCCTCGGCCCGCTGGATGACGTAAGTGACGGCCTGCGTTTGGAGCGGATGGACCAGCCACAATAACGCCACGCACAACGCCAATCCCGACGCCTCGGGACCTTTCCCGAAACGCTCGCACAGCCGCTTACTAACCAGCGTCCGCCGCACAATCCCGAACAGCGTAAGCGCAGCCAGAAGATGCACGCCCAGGTTAAAAGCATGGTACCCCCAGGTGTTCACGCCACCAATGCAGTAGTTTGCCGCCAGCGTCACCGTGACGGCCGGACGAGCGATGTTGTCGGGGTTTGAGAACCAGTCTGAGGGCGGCCAGAAGCGGTGAAGGCTGTCGTTCTCAACAATAGCGACAGTGTCGTCGTAAAGAAAAACACCGGGAAAGCTGCTGAAGTATGCCAGCCCACCGGCTGCAAAGAGACATGCCGCCGCAAGCAGAGCCGGCCTGAGCGGAAACACGGGGCTCTGCTCCGTTGGCAGGGCAGCAGTTCCGAGCACGCCCTTTCTTGCCCTCTTCGGCATGATGCCGATTATACTTGCGCCGCAGGAGCGTGCCAATGGGCATTAGGCATCAGGAATTGGCAGTTCCACAGGGTGGTGGCAGCAAATGGAGCGCCGGCGTCCCGCCGGCCTATGCCAGGCGATGTAATGGCACGACGACGAAAGCCGGCGGGACGCCGGCGCTCCATAGGAGACCTGCATTTGGTGCCATGCACCCGTTCCACAGCTTCCCGCCTTTCGCACTTGTAAACAACAAGTTCATGGGCGTATACTGTGGGCGGTTCGAACAGCGTATCCATGCGGCCCGCAGGTCTGTGTCCTCGCGGCATGGGTGCACTGATTGCCGAAAATCAGAGAGGAGCACCAGATGGCAGAAGGCAAGACTTCCATTACCTCGCTCGCCGGCGAGTCCCAGACCTTTCCCCCTTCCAAGGCAGTGTCCGCGAAGGCCCACATTAAGTCCTTCGCCCAGTACGAACAGATGTACAAACGCTCGATATCCGCGACTGAGTCCACCGCTTTCTGGCTGGAGCAGGCCGCGTCATTGCACTGGTTCAAGAAGCCCACCAAGGCTCTGGAATACACCTGGGACTCCGCCAAGCGCATCATAAAACATACGTGGTTCAGCGACGGCGAGCTCAACGCCGCCTACAATTGTCTCGACCGGTACCTGGGCACGCCCAAGGAGAATAAAGTCGCCATCCTGTGGCAGGGCGAGCCGGACCAGGATGTTGTCAAGCTGACCTACGGCGAAATGCACAAGCTGGTCTGCAAGTTCGCCAACGTGCTGCTCTCCAAGGGCATTCAGAAAGGCGACCGCGTCTGCATCTACCTGCCCATGATCCCTGAAGCGGCCATCGTTACTCTGGCCTGCGCCCGGATCGGCGCCGTCCACTCGATCGTCTTCGGCGGTTTCAGCGCGGAATCTCTGCGGGACCGCATCAATGACTCCCAGTGCAAGATGGTTGTCACCAGCGATGTGTCCCTGCGCGCCGGCAAGAAAATCCCGCTCAAGGACATTGCCGATCAGGCCATGCCCAAATGCCCCTCCATCAAGAACGTAATTGTGGTCAAGCGCGCAGACGGCAAAGTCAACATGACCGCCGGCCGCGACACCTGGTACCACGACGAAATGGCCAAGGCCAGCGACAAGAATGAAGCCGCGCGGATGAACGCCGAAGACCCGCTCTTCATCCTCTATACGTCCGGCTCCACGGGCAAGCCCAAAGGCGTGGTCCACACGACCGCCGGCTACCTGCTCCATTGTGCCATGTCTCACAAGTTCATCTTTGACGTCCACGACGAAGATGTTTTCTGGTGCACCGCCGACATCGGCTGGGTCACGGGCCACAGCTACATCGTGTACGGCCCCCTCGCCAACGGCTTCACCTCGCTGATGTTCGAGGGCGTGCCGACCTGGCCGGACGCGGGCCGCTTCTGGCAAGTCTGCCAGAAACACGGCGTGACCGTCTTTTACACCGCGCCGACCGCCATCCGCACGCTGATGCGCTCCGGCCCCGAATTCCCCAACAAATACGACCTCAGCAAGCTGCGCATCCTGGGCTCGGTCGGCGAACCGATCAACCCCGAAGCATGGCAGTGGTATCACGAGCACGTGGGCGGCAGGCGCTGCCCCATTGTGGACACCTGGTGGCAGACCGAGACCGGCGGCATCCTCATCACCCCGCTGCCCGGCGCCCACACGCTCAAACCCGGCAGCGCCTCGCGCTCGTTCTTCGGCGTTGATCCGGTGATCCTGCGCGACGACGGCACCGAGTGCGCGCGGAATGAGGGCGGCAAGCTGTGCATCCGCAAGCCTTGGCCGGGCATGATGCGCACGACTTACGGCGATCACGAGCGCTTCATTGACACGTACTTCACCATGTTCCCCAATGTGTATTTTACCGGGGACGGCTCGCGTTTGGACACTGACGGCGACTACTGGCTGCTGGGCCGCATTGACGACGTGGTCAATGTCTCCGGGCACCGCATCGGCACGGCCGAGGTCGAGAGCGCTCTGGTGTCGAACCCCAAGGTGGCCGAGGCGGCCGTGGTGGCCATGCCCCATGAGATCAAGGGCCAGGGTTTGTACGCTTTCGTCATTCTCAAGGAAGGCATCCATGGCGACGACGCCTTGGTCAAGGAACTGAACCTGCACGTCCGCAAGGAGATCGGCCCCATCGCCTGCCCCGACGTGATCCAGTTCACGGAAGGCCTGCCCAAGACCCGCAGCGGCAAGATCATGCGCCGCATCCTGCGCAAAATTGCCGAGAACGAGATTGGCGCCTTGGGCGACACCACCACGCTGGCCGACCCGCACATCGTCGAACGCCTGGTCGCGGGCCGCAAGACGGGCAAGTAGGACACAGTGCATGAATGAGCAGGGGCCTGAGGACGTTGCGTTTGTGTCCTCAGGCCCCTTTTGAACCCATAAACACGTAACCGTTCAGTCCGGGCCGCGACCGTGAGGGAGCGGACATTGCCCCTTGCTTACGCGCGCGGCTCGGAAACTGAACGGTTACGAAAATCGAACATCGGAGATACACTCTCTGATGCGGATTAAGGAGCAGGCTGATGGACGAACCGGTCAAGAACCTGGGTTGGCGGGTCACTTTCGCGGGCACGGGGATCAACCTGGCCTTGGGGGTGCTGTATGCATGGAGTACGCTCAAGAAGGAGATCCCGGCAAGTTGGGGCTGGAGTGACTTTCAGAAGAACCTCCCGTACTCGATCTGCTGCCTGGTTTTTGCACTGACAATGGTGCCGGCGGGCCGGGCGCAGGACCGCATCGGGCCACGCTGGGTCGCCATGACCGGGGGCTTGGCGGTCGGCGCAGGAATGATCCTGGCGAGTTTCTTCACGACCTATATCGGTTTCATCGTTGGTTTCGGGCTTTTGGCGGGTATTGGCATCGGAATGGGCTATGCCTCCGCCACCCCGCCGGCGGTCAAGTGGTTCCCTCCGCAGCGCACGGGGTTGATTGCCGGCCTGGTTGTCGCCGGCTTCGGCTTGGCGTCGGTCTATATTTCGCCGCTGGTCAAGTTCCTGATCGGCGCCTACAGCGTGGCGCGCCCTGACGGCAGCCTGGACAGCGGCCCAGGCGTACAGGCAACCATGTTCATCCTCGGCATTGCTTTTCTCATTGTCGTGGGCTTGTTGTCGCAGTTGCTGGCCGTCCCGCCTGCGGGCTGGAAGCCGGCTGTGCCGGCCTCAGCGGCCAAGTCGCCACCGAAGGCCGCGGTGGATTACACCTGGCAGGAGATGCTCGCCACACCGCAGTTTTATCTTCTGTGGATCATGTATGTTCTGGCGGCGGGCGCGGGTCTGATGATCATCGCCAACCTCGCGCCCATTATCAGCCTTCAGGGCGGCAAGGAGCTCGGCAAACACGCCTTCTACTTCGTCGCCTTCCTGGCAGTGGGCAACGCCAGCGGGCGCATCCTGGCTGGCATGCTATCCGATCGCATTGGGCGCCGCGGCACCATGCTCATTGTCTTCGTCTTCCAGGCGGTGCTCATGTTCGCCCTGCCGCAGATCAGCGGGATGGAATACGGCACGGCCTTCACGGTCTTCGTGGTCCTCGCTGTGCTGCTGGGTGCAAACTACGGCGCCAACCTGACGGTCTTTCCGGCCACGACCAAAGATTATTTCGGGCTGAAGAACTTCGGGGTTAATTACGGCTGGGTCTTCACCGCATGGGGGGTCGGCGCGGTAGTGCTGGCCCAGATCTCAGGCAAGGTTTACGACGCGGTGAAGGAGGCGCAGGTCCAGGAAATGATCGCCATGGGTGTGACCCAGGCAGACGCGGCCAAGTCGGCCGTGGGCAACTACCACTTGGCCTATTACATCGCGGGTTGTGGGCTGCTTTTGGCGGCGGCCCTGTCCTTCATGCTCAAACCGCCGGCGGCGAAAGCAGTGCCCGCTGAAGGACCGGCCGCTACACGCTGACCTGCCCCTTCAGCCCCAGCCAGTCCTTGTGCTTCTTCAACACCGGCTCGACTTGCGAACGCAGGAACTCCGTGGTCTGTTGCGCCGCCAGGCCCGTGTAGCGCCGGGCGTCCGTCAGTTCGTCCAACTTCTCTCGCACGCTTTCGAAGGCGGGATCCTGGGCGACCCGTTGGAGCAAGTCGTTGGGCTTGCCGCGCAGCTTCACTTCTTCAGCCGCCGCCTGGCTATGGACGCGGATGCGTTCGTGCAGCTCCTGCCGGTCGCCGCCGCGCTTGACGGCTTCCATCAGCAGGTTCTCGGAGGCCATGAAGGGCATCTCCGCGCTGAGGTGCGCTGCGATCACCGCGGGGTAGACGACAAGGTTCTGGGCGACGTTGAGCCAGGTTTCGAGAACCACGTCCGCCGTAAGGAAGGCTTCGGGCACTGAGAGACGCTTGTTGGCCGAGTCGTCCAGCGTCCGCTCGAACCACTGTTCCGCGGCCGTCAGCGCCGGATCCATGAGCAGCACCATGAGGTGCCGCGCCAGGCCTGTCATGCGCTCGGCGCGCATCGGGTTGCGTTTGTAAGCCATCGCCGAGCTGCCGACCTGGCCTTTCTCGAACGGCTCTTCCATCTGTTTGAGATGCGCCAGCAGCCGCAGATCGTTGGCGAACTTGTGGGCGCTCTGCGCCAGCCCGGAGAGCGTGGCCAGCGCCCGGAAGTCGAGCTTGCGCGTGTAGGTCTGGCCGGAGACCGGCAGCACCCGCTCAAAACCCATCTTCCCCGCCACGAGTTGCTCCAGGCGCCGGACCTTCTGCATGTCGCCGCCGAAGAGCTCCAGGAAACTTGCCTGCGTGCCGGTGGTGCCTTTGACGCCCAGGAACGGCAGCCTGCTGCGGACCAGGAGGATGTCCTCCAGATCGAGGAGCAGATCCTGAATCCACAGGCACGCGCGCTTGCCCACGGTCGTCGGCTGCGCGGCCTGAAAATGCGTGTAGGCCAGTGTGGGGAGTTCGCGGTGCTCCGCGGCGAAGCGTGCCAGCGCGGCGACGACGTTGACGATTTTCTTGGCCGTCAATTCCAGGCCGGCGCGAATCTGGAGCAGGTCCGTGTTGTCGGTCACGTAGGCGCTGGTCGCGCCCAGGTGGATGATCCCTTTGGCCTTGGGCGCCTGCACGCCGTAGGCGTAGACGTGCGCCATCACGTCGTGGCGTGTTTCCTTTTCGCGTGCTTCGGCCACATCGAAGTTGATGTCGTCAACGTATTTCTCCAGCTCGCGGATTTGCGCGGCGCTGATCGGCAAACCCAGCGCCCGTTCCGCCTCGGCCAGAGCGACCCACAGCCGCCGCCAGGCCGAGAACTTGAACTGCGGGCTGAAGAGGTAGGACATCTCCGCCGAGCCGTAGCGGCTGGTGAGGGGGCTTTCGAAAGTGCGACGCTGGGGAGCGCCAGTACTTTGTTGGTCCGGTCTTTGCGCCATTGATTCATTCGCCTTTCACACTAAACTTCTGTTGACTGGCGGAGAACGCAGTATAGTTGAAGGGCCGGGGAGATTCAACGGAATTGGCGGTTGTAGCTGGTCGTGCCCCGGGAACCGCTTGGGGAGGAGCAATGCCTGGGTACCGTTGGAAACCGCTTGAGGACTTGCCTGCTGACTGGAAGCCCCTTGCGTCCGTTGAATTGGCAAGTTTGGCCCAAGTCTGGCAAGAGCAGGCGCAGAAGCTGAAGAGATCCGAAGCGCTAAGGGAGTTCAACGAGCGGCTCGCCAGAGAATGGGCGATTGAGACAGGGATTATCGAGAAACTGTATTCAATTGACAGAGGAACAACGCAGCTACTAATTGAAAAGGGCATTCAGGCCAGCCTGATAGCGCACGGCTCAACAGATAAGCCGGCTGAACAGCTTGTGCCGATTCTCGAGGCGCAGACAGCAGCTTTGGAGGGCGTCTTTGATTTTGTGAAGCAGAACCGTGAACTGTCAGCATTCTATATCAAAGAGCTTCACCAGATCATGACCAAGCATCAAGAGACGATTGAGGCCCGCAACGGAAACGGCCACGCTGTCACCCTTGAATTGCAGCGGGGCGTGTGGAAGATTTGGCCCAACAACCCCACAGTTCACGAGGGCGAGGTCCACGAGTATTGCCCGCCCCTGCAGGTCCAGCCGGAAATCGAGCGTCTCTTGGGCTTCCACAACGAACATGCCGCCAAAGGTGTTCCTCCGGAGGTAGAAGCCGCCTGGCTGCACCATCGTTTCACGCAGATACATCCTTTCCAGGACGGCAATGGGAGAATTGCACGAGCCTTGGCGTCACTGGTGTTCCTGCGGGCCAGTTGGTTCCCCTTGGTTGTGCGCCGGGATGTTCGGGACGAGTACATAGGGGCCTTGGAGTCTGCCGATCACAGCGATCTTGCACCATTGGTGAGGCTGTTCACCAGAATACAAAAAGCCGCTTTTATCAATGCTTTGAGCCTCTCCGAGAGCGTCATGAAGGTTCACGAGCCTATCGAGCAGATCATCGCTGCTGCCGGCGAGAAACTGAGGGCCAAGACCAGAGCATTGCACGAGAAACAGCAAAGCGTGTTTAAGGTCTCCCAGCGGTTGCAGGAGACGGCCAACCAGAGTCTGCTGGCCGTGAAGGAGAAGCTTGACCAGGCCTTTGGCGACACAAGTGCGAGATTCCGTTCATCTGTTGACGAGAGTTCCTCGGACAACGATTCCTGGTTCAAGAAGCAGATCGTAGAGGCCGCCATCAAACTCGGCTACTACGCGGACACCCGGAGCTACCGCGCGTGGATTCGTCTTAGAATGACAGAGGCGAGGCAAGCGGAGATCGTAATCTCTTTTCATGCACTTGGGACCACTTTTACGGGGGTGGCTGCGGTATGCGCATTCCTTGAATTCCGGGATAAAGCCGAAGGACGCCAGACAACTGTCGAGGGCCCTTATGTGCTGTGCAAAGAGGTCTTCCAATTCTCCTATCTGGAGGAAGAGAGCAGTGTCCGCGAACGTTTCGTGGCATGGCTGCAGGAGGTCCTCAGCGCCGGGCTGGACCAGTGGCGGAGACAACTCTAAGGAGGGTCCTTGGGGCTTGTCCACGCTTCTGTGGCAAGTTCAGATGCTTTTCCACATCTCCAACGGCCGTTTCACCTCCGCCGGCGGCCTGAACGGCAACTCAATCCGCTCCCCGCGTCCGGCGCTGGCGTAACCGGCCCAGAGGATCGAGAGTACTTCGCGTCCGTCCTGCCCGGATTCCCGCAAGGCTTCCTGGCCGCGGATGGCGCGCGCGAAGTGCGCAAACTCCTGCGGGAAGCCGTAGTTCCAGATCTCCTCGAAATTCGTGTTGGTCCAACCGCGCGTGCTGCCGGCCTTCTCCGCGGCGTAGCCGTAGCCGGCCTGCGAGTACGTCCGCAAGGCGGAGCCTTTCATCAGATCGGCGCAGGTGTTGCCCGCGGAACCGTAGATTTCCGCGCGGTCGTCAATCCCGCCCAGCTTGGCCCACGAGTTCTCGATCAGCGCTGTTTGCGGCTGGCCGTTCTTGTCCGCGAACTCCACGACCAGCAGGCTGTGGTCCTCGCCTTTGGTCTTGGCTGCATGGACATAGGTACCCAGGCTGGCCCACGCGCGCTTGGCCTCCGGCTTGCCGAAAATCCAGCGGGCGAACTCCAGGCCGTGGCAGCCCATGTCCAGCATCGCGCCGCCGCCGGAACGGGAAACGTCCCAGAACCACGGCTTATGCGGCCCGTCGTGTTCCTCGGCCTGCTTCACCAGGAAAGGCCGCCCCAGAGCCCCCTCATCCACCAGCGCCTTGGCCCGCACGTACTTGGGGGCGAAACACAGTTCTTCCGCGTAGCACAGCAGCACGCCCGCTTTGGCACAGGCGGCAATCATCCTGTCCGCCTCGGCCAGCGTCACGCAGAGCGGCTTCTCGCAGATGACATGCTTGCCCGCCTGGGCGATGGTTTCGCAGGCCCAACAGTGCTTGTCGTTGGGAATCCCGATGGCGACGGCCTCAACATCCGCCTTGGCCAGCAGTTCTTCCAGGCTGCCGAATGCCGCCGGGATGCCGTGCTCGCGGGCGAACTGCGCAGCCCGGCCCTGTGTGGGACTGGCGACAGCAGCGGCCTGCGCCTCGCCGGGGACCATCTTGAGTGCATGCGCGTGCAGATCCGCAATGAACCCCGCACCCAACAACCCGACCCGAACGGGCTTCATATTTCCTCCGTGCGCTAATCGGAAATCCGCAATCCGCAATCCGCTCAGCCGTTCAGTGTCCAACCCTCGCGGTACTTCTTGGTGATGTACTGGTCCGCCTCGGGGCAATTGGTAGCCTTGAGGTTCTGGGCGTCCCATTGGAGTGCCGCGCCGATTGTGACGTCTTCCTCTTTCGCCTCGCCTTTCTTGTCGGCCGGCTTCTCAGTCCGTTTCCCCGGCTTGCCCAGGCGGTAGGAGACCAGCGCCAGCAGGTTGTGCTCAATCAAGGCGCCGGAGTAATCGAAGTTGCAGAGCGTCTTCTTGTCGCCCTTGCAGGCCTGGATCCATTCCTGGTGATGCCCCTTCGACGGCGGGATGAGTTCCTCGGGCTTGGGCGGCTTGTATTGGGTCATGTCGCCTGAAGTCGGCATCAGGATGCGGTAACCGTAATCGGACACCAGGTAGCCTTTGTCGCCTCTGAAGATATGGCCCTGGAACATCCCGTCCCGGTTGAAGACTGCCGACGGCACGCCAGGCTTCTTCCCGCCGTCGTACCAGTAGACTTTGACGGGGCCGCGCCAATCGTTGGCCGGGTGGTCCCACTCGGCGGTAAGCCACGTCGGGCAGGTGTCGGTGCTGAGAGGTGAGCCCTGCGCCAGGCAGGTCGTGGGGAAGCGCAGGTCCAGCGCCCAGTAGGCCAAGTCCATCAGGTGGCTGCCCATGTCGCCGATCTGGCCGCTGCCGATGTCCCAGAAGCGGTTCCACGCCAGGCAGCCGCCGAGGTAGCCGGGATTGTAAGGGTGTTCCGGCGACGGGCCCAGCCAGATGTCCCAATGCAGGTGCTCCGGCGGATTGCCTTGCGCGGGCAGATAGCTCCCCCCCGCGGGCGTGCGGCTGCACCAGACGCGGACATCCTGGACCTTGCCGATCGCGCCGCCCCGGATCAGTTCCACGACGCGGCGGAAGTTGTCGGTCGCGTGGATCTGGGTGCCCATCTGCGTGGCGATCTTGTCCTTGTTCTTGAGGTAGGTCTCGCGGACCGTGCGGGCCTCATGGACTGAGTTGGCCAGGGGCTTCTCGCAGTAAACGTGTTTGCCGCGGTTCATGGCCCAGACGTTGACGAAGGCGTGGCTGTGGTCGGTGGTGGAACAGACCACGGCGTCAATGTCCTTCTGGTCCAGGCACTTGCGCCAGTCGGTGTAAGTCTTGGCGTCGGGGAAGCGCTTGGCGGCCCCCGCCAGGTTCTGCTCGTTGACGTCGCATAGCGCGACGATGTTCTCCTTCGAGACTTCACCGAGGTTGGCCCCGCCGCGGCCGCCCACGCCGACGACGGCAATGTTCAGCTTGTCGTTGGCGGAGCCGCCGGCTTGCAGGATGCCGGAGCGAAGGATGAGAAACCCCGCGCCAGTCAGGGCGCTGGTCTTGAGGAAATCGCGGCGTTGCGTGCGGTGTTTCATCGGGCACCTCCAATTTGAAGTTTCAAGCCTCTGAAGAGGCCAGGCAATGCCGTTTGCTCTAGCCCACTGCCGCGAAGCTGTCAAGCCGGGTTTCCCGCCAGGCCGCCGGGCGGGTGCATGTCAGTAAATGCGTGGCCCAGAGCGTACCGCGGGCGTCCCGCCCGCCCTCGTCCCTACGCTCTGCCAGCCTGCCACGAGCGGGCGGGACGCCCGCGGTACATTTGCTGACATGCACCCCCGCCGGGCCGCAGAGGTATTCCGCTATTCTGAAAACATCCGCAGCCTCCGCTTGCACACGCGCCCTAAGCGCGTAAGCTGTTCTTTGGGGCGCTGCAAAGCGCAACGGGTCCCCATCGTCTAGCCCGGCCCAGGACAACAGGTTCTCAGCCTGTAGACTCCGGTTCAAATCCGGATGGGGATACCAAACCCGGTTTTCGCCGTTTCTGCGACAGCATCGAACGGCTTACGCCATTCCAGATATAGACTTGCGTCGTCCAAAACTCGGTTCAAACAAAGTACGTCGAGAAGTTCGCGCTTGAACGAATTGTTTGAACGGAGCCACGTCTCCGCCGCCCGCTGGGTCAGGTCAAAGATGGCGACCGCCATGTCCTTGTAGTCGGCGTTGAGCTTCGCCTCCTTGCCCATCTCCTCGCGGACGCGGGCAAGCTCAATCTTGAATTCGTCGCTCTTCCTGCGGAAAACGCCGTCGTCAACCGTACCGGAGAGATGGGCGTTCAGCAGCCTGTCCTGCATCTGCTCCAGTTCCGTCTCCCGCTTCCTGAGCGCCGCCAGCGTCCGCCGCCTGTACTCCGCCTCGTCCGACAGGCTCCTCGCCAGCGCCGTCCTGAACCAGTTCGTGATCTCTTCGTTCGGCAACTTCAACCCGCGCAGCGCGCCGACGATGGCATCATCTAACTGCTCAGCGGAGAACCTTACAATGGGATGCTCCAGGCCGGGATGGTTGTTGGCGCAGCGGTAGTACAGGTGATCGCGCACCGAGCCACCACTGAGCCTGCGCCTGATGCGCTCCCCCGTGATGGCCTGCCCGCAGAACTTGCAGCGGAACAGCCCGCCAGAAAGGGGGGCGTCAGAACTGGTCTCGCTCGTCCTCCGTTTCCTGCCGTCCAAAACGTCCTGGCAGGCGTTGAACGTCACCATGTCCACAAGCGGCCTATGCTTGCCCTGGAAGACGCGGCCGTGCCAGAGGATCTTGCCGATGTAGAACCTGTTCCTCAGCATCTCGGTCAGCGCCGTCCGCGGGAACTTGGGTTGGTCGGGCCTGTAAATGTGCCCCTCGCGGTGCAACTGCTCAGCCAGGGACTCGACGGTCTTGTCGCCCAAGGCGAACAACTCGAACGCCCTCGTCATCGTCGCAGCCCTTTCGAGATGCTGTTTGATCGGCTCGTTCTCATCGTCGGAATCGTTGCGGTAGCCGAACGGCGGGCGGGTCGGGAACCAACCTTGCTTCGCTTTCTCGTCCATCCCCTTGAGGACTTCAGCCTTGAGGTTGTCGGAGTAGAACTGCGCGACCGACGCGAGGATGTTGAATGACAACTGGCCGGCAGCGCCCTCGCCGAACTGCTGGTCAACGAAGAAGAGCCTGACGCCGTGTTCCTGCTCTATTTCCTTCAGGCGGACTGCGTCGCGCATGTTGCGGCAGGCGCGGTCGAGCTTGTGGAAGACCATGCCGCCGATTTGCTCGCGCCTGACGTTGTGGCGAACCCAGTCCAGCATCGCGTTGAACTCCTTGCGGGCCGCGCCGGGCTTGGCCGACTCCGCGCAGGAGAACACGCGGATGATCTTGGCCTCGCTACTGGCGCAGTAGTCCTCAATGGCTCGGCGCTGGGCGTCCAGGGAGTAGCCGTCCTTCTGCTCCTTCGAGGAGACCCGCATCCAGGCCACGACGTTGATGGTTTTACCGTGCGTCATTTCTATGCGCCACAAGCAATTTTGCCAAACGCCTCACGTTCAGCAGGATCTCCGTCGCCTCAGCGACCGACACGTCCCTGCCGTACTGCTTCGACCAGACGCGCTGCGTCTCCCGCAGGAGGGCGTCGTCAATCCAGGCGGGAAGCGCGCCCTGCTCGCCCAGGGTGTCAGGCGCCACCGCCGTGTCCACGGCGCATTTGGCAATTTCTTGACGGTCAGGCTGACCATTGTGAACTCCAGTTCCCGCTGCCGCTCTCATCGGCCGACCTCCAATATCGGGCCGGGCCGCTTGTAGGGGGCCTCTGTTCCGTCTGACGCCGTAGGACCATTTGGCGTCCATGCGCATCGCGCCGGGCTTGCCACCGGCTGTCGCCGCATTACGGGGCGGGAAATGCCGCCCTGGCTCTGCGGAACTCGCTCACACCGCCGTCCCCATTCCGTATGCCTCCGCCAGCCGCGCGGAATCCAACAGTTCCCGGCGCATCCGCAACTCAACGGCCGCGGCCCCCGCAGCGCTGTTCGCCACGACGATCACGCGCATGCGGGCAAGGGTGCCGTCGGCTCGGCGCATCCAGTCAAGGTCAAGGGTCCTGACGATGACGGTGCTTCCGTTCGGGCCTGTGCTGTCGCTGCCCAGGCGCGGTACGCCGCGGTCCGAGTCGTAGCCGCAGGCCATCGAGAATGCGCGCGTCCCGCGGCGGCCGAAGGTTTTGATCATGCTGGGCCAACCGTAGCCCGTGAACAACTGCGCGGCCTTGTTCCACACGGTGCGGCCGGCCAGGGTTTGTATCGTCGTCATCAGTTTCTCTCCTTTTGGACGCTGTCTCTTTTCTCTCGCTGGTGTAGCGGGCACGGCCTGGGCTTCAGGCCACTCAATTGCATCGTTGTCGCAGACAGGAGGGGTCATCTCTTGGATTCCTCCGACGCGACGTATGCCTTCAGGAACTCGAGGCCCCCTTTCGCGGAGGCGATCAAGTTGCGCAGCCCCTTCAGCGCAGTAGGGATTGTGCCGTCCTGTTTGACCTCATCAAACATTGCAATTCTCCCTTCCTTGAGAGCGGGCGGCATGGTTTCTGGCCGCCATCAGCGATGTGTTGTTCCCAACCACCCATGTGTGTCCGGCCCGCTCTGCGCTGCCGGCGTCAACTTGCCCTCTTTGCCGCGCCGTCGTGGTTGAGCAGCCCCGTCGCCCGCTCCCGCCAGTCCGCGTACTGCCGGGAGAATGCCTCAATCCTCTGGTACAGCCTGATGCTCGGAACGGTGATCCGACCGAGGTGAAGGCCCACGAACTCAAATACCTCGCGGTTCTGGAACCACTCGCCCACGTGACGGTGCACCTCCTGCGCGCTGGGCGCGAAGACCACCAAGCGCGCCCTGTCAAGCAGCGCCACGAGGTCCGCTTCCAGTTCCGGAAGCGCGTTGAATCCCAGGCACACGCGGCTGCGAGTCTGGAACTGGCGGGGCACGCCCGCGGGGAGGAACTTCGTCAGGCTCACGGTCTTGATGCTCCGCGTCTCGCACAAGGCCTTGAGCAGGGCGATGACCTCTCGCACCTTCAGGAGGCCGTCGAGGTCGTCAAGGACCAGCGCCTTGTCTATGTTGCTCATCGCCCACTCGTAGATGCCGCGGGCGGAGGCACTGTTGTTGATGTAGGCCAGGTTCTTGAAGCGCAGGAACCGCTCCGTCTTGCCGAGGCCGTGCGATCCGACGAGCACGAGGAATTCAATCAGCCCCTCGTCGAACGCTCGGATCATCTCGTCGAACTCCGCATACGTCGTGACCGGCTCTGGCATGAGCCCGGCCTCGCGCATGGCGGCAATCCGCACGCATACCGGCGTAGTCGGCGTGGTTGGCGTTCGTGGCTTGTGCATCGCAATATCCTCCTATCCTGCTGCCAGGTAATCATACGGCGAAAACGGGAGCGGAACCTCCCTGGCCTGATGGAATCATGGAATCGTGTTCGGGTGACGGGGCGATATCGCGTTCCATGTCAACCGGGTTGACATCTCCGCCTCAGCCGCCAAGTGCCTGCGGGCTTTCGGCCGCCATGCGACAGCCGCTCGACGCGAAAGCTTAGCAGGAGATTTCATTCCGGTGGGCTTCCAGAAAAGGCCGTCCGGGCATCTCCCGCGCCGGCTTGGCGTTGCACGCGCCGCCTTGGGGACGGCGAAGCAGAAGACGGCCGCTCGGCAGCCGCTCAGGACCGCTCGACGGAGCGGGAGGATTCCCGCATTGAGCGGCAGGCACGCTGCCGCGCATGTCTGCCGCGAAGACACGTGCGCACCGAACTTGGCGCCCTGGAGCGGATCCAGGAGATCATAGAGCGCCTGATCAAGGAGCGGGTCAGGGGGGGTGCTGGATCGGGAGGTTGAGGGCTCGGAGAAGGCAAGGGGCTAATGGTGGGGCCAAGTTCGCGTTTGGACAGCGAAAGCGGATCAGAGGACCATCGAACTGCATCACCTCATCAATGAACGGGCCGAAGCCGCAGATGCCGCGAAAGATCATCCCGACATCGTCGCGCGCCCGACCAAGCTCGTGCTCGACTGGAAGGCCACGCTGTCGGCAAAGCCGAATCCCGAATGCGTCAGCAAAGCGCCGCCCGCTCCTGCGCGAAGTGGGCAATCACGCCCAGGGGACTGATCGTTTTGGGTATGCGAATCCGTCTTCTCGGGCCTGCAGTTGCTGGACAACGCGGTCATTTCCGTTCATTCTATGTGCGGCGGCCTGAGGTAGTTCTCTGCAGTTGGTGGCGGCGCGCAGGTTTCAGGGAATTTGCACCTGGAAACGGAAAGGTCAATCTCAACAACTGGTGAGACATCTCGGCGATTACGGTGGCGTGGAAAGGAGCACAGACATGCGTAGCCTTCTCGAAGCAGCGCTTCTCCTCATCGGAATGGCAGCGGCGTGGTCACCGGTCTGCGCAGCCGCGGGTAGCGGCAAGCCCCCGGTGCCGGACCTCACCCAGGGCGGGAAGCCGGACCAGTCGCATGACTGGCAGCTTGGCCCCACTGGCGCGCGCGGCTGGGTTTGGGGCTGGAGGTGTCAGACCACCGACGCCCGGCAGATACTGATCACCGCCGTTGCCAAAGGTTCGCCAGCTGACGGCGTGCTGGAAAAAGGCGACGTGATCACTGGGATCAACGGCCAGGCGTTCGGCGGCGACGCGCGCATCCTGTTCGCTCAGGCCATCACGGAGGCCGAGAAGGAAGCGAACGGCGGCATGCTGCGGTTGGTCCGCTGGCGCGCAGACAAGACAGAAAACGTCGCGTTGAAGCTGCCGGTAATGGGAACGTATGCCCCAACGGCGCCATACAACTGCGCCAAGTCCAAACGCATTTTCGAGCAGGGCTGCCAGGCCATCGCGAAATTGGGTTTCAAGGACAATCACGGCGTAATCCGGATCGAGATCGCCAATGCCCTGCGGGCGCTCGCGCTGCTGGCGTCGGGGCGCGCCGAGTATCGCCCGCTGGTGGCGGAGTATGCGAAAGCCGTGGCCGCCTGCACGCCATCACAAGGCGGGCACAAGTGTTGGGATTACGGCTACGAGACGACGTTCCTCGCCGAGTATGTGTTGGCGACGGAAGACGCGAGCGTGATGCCCGGCCTCACCCGCCTCGCGATGGACATTGCCCGCGGCGCAAGCGGCGTCGGGACGTGGGGCCACAGCTTCGCACGGCCCACTGACAAGATCCTGGACGGTTATGGCTGCATGAACCAGCCCGGAATCGTTCTGACTCTGGCCATGGTGCTCGCGCGTGAGGCCGGTGTGAAGGACCCTGACCTGGACAACACGATCACCAAGGCCAGCGGTTTCCTGCGCTGGTGGGTCAACAAGGGCGCGGTGCCCTATGGCGATCACGACCCGTGGCCGTGGCATGATGACAACGGCAAGTGTTCCAGTGCCGCGGTGCTTTTCGATCTACTTGGCGATCGAGAGGCCGCCGCGTTCTACTCACGCATGGGCACCGCGGCTTACGGTGAGCGCGAAAGCGGGCACACGGGGAACTTCTTCAATATCACCTGGGCGTTGCCCGGCGTGTCCCGCTGTGGACCGGCCGCCACGGCTGCGTACCTGAAAGAGACTACCTGGTACTACGACTTGGCGCGTGGCTGGGATGGACGTTTCGACTATCTCGGCCTGCCCGGGGAAGGACGCGAGAACTACAGTGGCTGGGACTGCACCGGAGCTTTCCTGCTGGGCTATGCCCTTCCGTTGAAGAGCCTCTATCTGACGGGCCGGAAGCCTGGCGTGGCTCCCGTACTGTCGGGTGACGAGGTGACCGCGACGATCGAGGCGGGGCGCGACTTCACGTTCTGGAATGAGAGGAATTGCTACGAAGGACGGAAGACCGAGGCGCTCGTCGCCGGCTTGTCCAGTTGGTCGTCGGCGGTGCGCAAGCGGTCCGCGCAGGCGCTGAGTCTCCGCGAAGGGGACTTTGTACCGAAGTTGCTGGAGTTTCTCGCCAGTCCCAAACCGGAAAGCCGCTATGGCGCGTGTGAGGCGCTGGGATTGCTGGGTCCCAAAGCCGACCCCGCGGCACCGCAAGTGCGCGCGTTGCTGACCGACAAGGATCCATGGCTCAGGATTCTTGCGGCCGAGACACTGGTCCGGATGGGACCAGAGGTCCGCAAGGCGGTTGTGCCGGATCTCCTTCGCGCGGCGTCGCTCAAGGATCCCGCGGATCGGCGCGACCGTTTCAAGGGCGCGCTGGCGGAAGCCCTGTTTACGCCCAGCCCTGGCAAGCGGGAGCCGAAAAGCATTCTGTCGGGTTCACTCGACGGCGTAGACCGGCCGCTGCTTTACGCGGCGATCAAGGAACTCCTCACAAACGAAGACGGTCGGATTCGCGGTTTGGTCGCACCGGTCTATCCGTTGCTTTCGCCGGAAGACGCCAAGGCGCTTCTGCCCGAGATCGTGAAGGCGATTCGCGAACCTGCCCCAAGTGGTGAGATGTTTGCTTACGGCATCCGGTTCGCGGGACTGGATCTGCTGGCACGACTGCGCATCAGGGAAGGGATGCCGCTGTGCGTTGACATCATGAACGAGTTCCGCTGGGGCCGGCAGTTGAGCCGATGCATCGCGCCGCTGACGCAGTATGGCGGTGCGGCGCAGGAAGCGCTCCCCAGGATCCGTGAGGTGCGGCAGAAAATGGCCGCGACGGACAAGAATTGGGAGAAGAAGGACAACGACCTGAAACGGGACATCCTGGCCGTGGACAAGCTGATCGCAGCAATCGAGGCAGACAAGAACCCGGCGCCCGTGCGGAGTATGGAGGAGTTTTCCGGCACGCGAACTAGCCAGTGACCACATGGTTCGACCGCCTCCGCCAGTTATTGCCGTGCCAGTCGCTTGATGACGGGCTGGATCTCGGGCGCCTTCATGAAGGTCTTCCAGCAGAACCCCGTCCGAGAATTTTCCATCATCGGCGCGATGGAGCCCACGTCTATGCCCAGGTATCCGCCGGCGACCCAGTTCTTGGAAAAGTCGAAGGCGTCGTAGAAACCGAACGGCCCCCAGAGCCGCCTGCCGTGCTTCTCATACATCTCGGTCAGACATGCACGGCTCTGCTCGGGAACGTAGGGCATGGACGCCAGGGCGGCGGTCGGCGCAATTGTCCCGTCGTCCTGCGACCCAGGCGCATGGGCCTTGTAGCCGTCCGGATTGTAGCTGGCCGTCAGTCCCCACAGCGGACCGTAACCGGCGAACGTATCGCGCTTTGATTCGGCATACTTGATCTGGACGAGGGCGAAGTCGCGGAAGTGATCGAAGTAGCTGCGGCCCTGGTATTCGAGTGCCCGCGGATCGAACCCGAGGTAGGAGTAGTGCGTGAAGAAGAGCGGCGGGCCAAGGCCGTGGTGGAGTTGCAGCGTGATGCCGAACTCAATCCGTTTCTGAGCGTAGCGAGCGTGTTCCCAGCCCGACCAATAGAACTTCGGATCCACGGCATGAGTGGGCGAAGCGAGCGCCAACAGGTAGACGATCTGACACTCGTTGAAGCCGCGCACCGGCATGTTCTTCTTGAAGCCATGGACGGGCGACCAGTGCCACAGCAGGATGGCACCGCGCTGGTCTTCTTTGGCGAACCAGTCCCATTCGATTTCGCGCCACAGCGTGTCGGCGCGCTTGCGGATCTCCGTCTCGACGGAATCTCCGCCGGCAAAATACTCGCGCAGGAAGAGAAGGCCTTCCGCCAGAAAAGCCGTCTCGACCAGATCGGCGCCGTCGTCATCCGGCCCGAAAGGGATGACCTTGCCGGTGGTCCCGTTCGGCCAGTGAGGAAAGGCGCCGTAGAAGCGTTCAACCTTCTCCTGGAGGAATGAGAAGATCTTCAGGATGCGCTGCGCCCCGGCCTGCCGCGTGACAAAGCCGCGTTCGATGCCGACGGCCAGCGTGAAGAGTCCCATGCCAGTCGCGCCGATGGAGCAAAGGTCCGGGCCGCGCTCGAGCCCCTCGAAAGCCAACCCCGAAACGGGATGCCCGCAATCGTAGAAGTACCGAAAGCTGGCCTCCTGCACCTCGGTCAGCAGACCTTCGGCGTCGGCACGGGCGGGTCGGCCCTTCAGAACGCCGGACCAGGCCGAATAGACTGGAGGCTCCTTCTTCGAGAGCGCACGCAGGCTGCGAACACGGTAGTAGTATTCTCCGTCATCCCGGCCCAGGAAATCGCTGTGGACTGGAATAGAAGGCAGAACGGAGGTCAGCATCTCGAACGGACCTTCGGGCGCGTTGGCGCGCTGAACTTCGTAACGCAGCGACGGTGCGCTGATCCAGAGCAGATCAACGCGCAGATGTCGCGAGAGGACGCGCACTTCGCCTGGTACGGGCAGGGGCGCTTCACTTTCGGCCGCCGCCACCGGCCAGAGCAGCAGAACCAGTAGCACGCAGAGAAAACGCCGTCCCTTCATGTTTTCCTGCCCTCGCCGCCTTTCGCGTCCAGAACCGTCTTGCGCATTCTATGATAAACGCAAGAGGGTGAATTTGGGAGCGCCTTCCACTTTCAGCGTCATCTGCATCTCGATGAGTTGGGCCAAGGCAGTCCAGTCGGTGGCAGTTGGAGCAATCGCGCATCGAAGGTGTATGCTAGAGCAGAGGATGCGGGCAGGTCATTGTGGGACAACGTGGATTGTTTCAAGGAGACCGAGGATGAGGGGAACCTCCAGAGCATTTGGGTTGTCAATCGTGATCGCGCTGGCGCTGGCGGCGCAGTCCGGCGAGACGCCGGCCCCGTACGCGGGCTGGCAGCATTCCGGCTCGCTTTTCATCCTGACGACGCCAGAGGGGGCCGATCTTCCGGCCTCGGCCTCAGAGGACGGATTCCCCTTGCTGGTGCGCCTGAACAAGGAGTTCTTCGACTTCAAACAGGCGAAGCCTCAAGGCGAGGATATCCGCTTCGCCACCAGCGCGGGCGCCCCCTTGGCGTACCAGATTGACGAGTGGGACGCCGGCGCTGGGACGGCCAGCATCTGGGTGCGCATTCCCAACCTCAAAGGCAACGCGCGGCAAGAGATCAAGATGCATTGGAGCAAGGCCGACGCCGAGAGCGAAACCAAAGGATCTGCCGTCTTCAACGAGTCCAACGGGTATCTGAGCGTCTGGCACATGAACGATTCCGTGAAGGACGAAGTCGGCACACTCGACTCGAAGGATTCGGGCACCACCTCTTCTTCTGGCATCATTGGCAGAAGCCGGCGCTTTGACAGGGGCAAGGGGATCAACTGTGGAGAGAAGATCACCGCCTATCCTGCCGGCTCCAGTTCCCATTCTTCTGAAGCTTGGTTCAGGGCCGAAAAACCGAATGCGACAATCCTTGCCTGGGGCAACGAGCAGGCCCAGGGCAAAGTGGTCATGCAATTTGTCAGTCCGCCACACATCAATATGGACTGCTATTTCTCAGGGGGAAATGTTGCGAGCAGCACTGCGCTTCCCATGTCCCAATGGGTTCATGTGGTTCACACCTACAAGAGTGGTGAGTCGCGAATCTATGTGAATGGAGCCCTGGACGGCGCCAATACGTCCAGAGGGAGCCCGCTGGCCATCAAGAGTCCTGCGAGGATGTATATTGGCGGTTGGTACAACAACTACAATTTCGTCGGAGATATTGACGAAGTGCGCATCTCGAAGGTAACCCGTTCCGCGGATTGGGTCCGCCTTGAATATGAGAACCAGAAGCCCTTGCAAACGCTGGTGGGCAACTTGGTGCAAACGGGCAACACTTTCTCGGTCTCCCCCGAAGAGGTCCAGGTCGCCGAGGGCAAGAGTGCGACCGTGACGGCCAAAGCTGGAGGCGCGCAGAAGCTGTATTGGATTCTCAAACGGGACGGCAAGGAGACTGTCGTTGCCGTGGACCGGTGTTCGTACACGTTCGATGCCGGGCGCGTGACAGCCGACACGGCATGTGTGCTGCAGTTTAAGGCTGTCTACGCCAACGAAACCAAGACCAAAGATATCCCTGTGACGATCAAGGAGGACATTCCCGAACCAGTTTTCACACTGAAGGCACCCTCAAACTGGAATGGCCGGGACACCATCGAAGTTGTCCCGGCGATCAGCAATCTTGCCGCCATGCAGGCCAAAGGTGCGGGTGAGTTGCACTACAAGTGGACCGTCGCCGGCGGCGCTGTGGTCAAGGAAGTTGCTCCAGACAGATTGGTCCTCACGCGCTCGCAGTACAGCGGCCCGATCACCGTGAAAGCGGAGATTGACAACGGCGGCGCGGCCACCGCCGCTACGGCTGCGATCCAGGTGACGGAGCCGAAGAGCGATCCGTGGGGCCAGAGGACTCCTGGAAAAGACGAGAAACCCGAAGACAACCAGTTCTACGCCTGCGACGACAAGAACGAGGGAAGGCTCTACTACAACGGCACGCTGGATCAGGCGGCCGACTCGGTCTTCCTGAAGGTCTACGCGGACGACAAAGCCTTCGCCTCCGAAACCCAGAAACCCGGCGCGGACAACGCCTACGCCTTCGCAGTCAAACTCAAGCCGGGACTCATCAAGTATCGCGTGGAGTTTGGGACGAAAAGCGGGGACAAGGAGACCGCCCTGCACAAGGCGGAGAACCTGGTGTGCGGCGACGCCTACCTGATTGACGGGCAATCCAACGCCTTGGCCACGGACACCCGCGAGAAGTCTCCGCCGGAAACGAACGAGTGGATTCGCAGTTACGGCAGTCCGCGCGGCGCCCCGAAAGGTGAGCGGCCCAACTTATGGTGCAACCCCGTGTGGAAGGCTGAGAAAGGCGAGAAGGCGGAGCTTGGCTGGTGGGGCATGGAACTCGCCAAGCGGCTGCTGGCGAGCCAGAAAATCCCCATCTTCATCATCAACGGCGCGGTCGGAGGCACGCGGATAGACCAGCACCAGCGGAATGAGGCCAATCCCACGGACTTGAGCACGATTTACGGACGAATGTTGTGGCGGGTGCAGC
>Ga0187861_10001548_pt1 | contig 23430 bp, 32 predicted proteins | sample June2016WEW_10_1_3_FD_132986 | JGI IMG/M metagenome (GOLD analysis project Ga0187861, IMG submission 132986) | Peatland microbial communities from SPRUCE experiment site at the Marcell Experimental Forest, Minnesota, USA - June2016WEW_10_100 | ecosystem: Environmental > Terrestrial > Soil >...
CGCTACTTCCAGAAGAAGGGCATGAAAGTCGGGGTGATCTGTGCCGATACGTTCCGGCCTGGCGCCTTTGACCAGATCTCCACGTTCTGTACCAAGATCAATGTTCCCTGTTTCGGGAACCCGCTCGAGAAGGACGCATTGAAGATCACCCGGGAAGGTCTGGTGGCCCTGAAGGAGCAGGAACTCATCATCATCGATACGCAGGGCCGTCATGCGCTCGAGGCCGGCCTCATCAGGGAGATCATCGAGCTCAACGTGCTGACGAAAGCGACCCACCGCTGGCTCGTGATCGATGCGGCGCTCGGCCAGCAGGCAAGCGAACAGGCCCGGCGGTTCCACGAGGCGATCGGGATCGACGGGGTCATCATCACGAAGATGGACGGTACCGCAAAAGGCGGCGGTGCGATGTCAGCCGTTGCCGAGACCAAGAGCGGGATCGCGTTCATCGGCAGCGGGGAGACGATCGAGGACCTCGAGCGGTTCGACCCCGACGGTTTTATCTCCCGGCTGCTCGGCATGGGAGACTTAAAGGCCCTCGTGGAGCGGGCGAACGAAGCGATCAACCCGGAGGACGTGGACGTCAACGCGATGATGAAGGGCAAGTTCACCCTCCGCGACATGTACAAGCAGCTCGAGGCCCTGAACAAGATGGGTCCCTTAAAACAGATCATGGGGATGCTCCCGCTCGGGAACATGCAGTTGCCCGAGGGCGTCTACGACGTCACCAGCACGAAAATGGTGCGCTACCGGATCATCATGGACTCGATGACGCCGAATGAGCTGGACGACCCCTCGCTCATCAGCAGTTCCCGCATGCAGCGGATCGCCCACGGGGCAGGGGCGACTCCCGACGAGGTGCGGGAACTCCTGAAATACTACAAGATGATGCAGCGGACCCTCAAGGGCCTGCGGGGCGCAAGCGGCGGGAAGTTCAATATGCAGCGCCTGATGAAACGCTTCTCCGGAATGCAGTGAAATGACCGCATTTGCCATTATCGGGCACGGTGCCCGGACCGACGGGAGTTTCACGCTCAACGACCTGCCGGGGAGCGGTGGCCGCATGGACGTCCTCTGCCGGTGCGTGAACGCATCGCTCTTCCTCTCGCATGACATGAGGCGGGACGTGGACTGCTATCTCGTGCTCCTCGGGGCGCCGTCGGGACCGAAGACCGTGAAGTTCTCCGGGGCATCCGTCCGCTCGCTCTCACCGGACGAACGGAGTGCGGGTGCCCTGATCAAGAAGGTGATCGACGTCCCCTGCGGCAGCGAGTTCCGCGAGGCGGCGGACGGTGTCTCCATCCGGAAAGGCGGCCTCGAACGGCTCATCAAGGACCTGCCGTTCGCGATCCTCGACGAGACGGGCACGGACATACGGACGGTACAGGATTTGCCGGGGGCATACCTCCTCTCAGATCACCTGAACTTCACGGAAGCGGAGAATGAACTGATCCGGGAATGCCCGAGATATTCGGTGGGGCCCAAGTGCCTGCATGCCGATCACACGATTACCGTAGTGCACAATGAACTGGACAGGAGGATGTAGTGGATGGAAATGAACGAACAGGTAAAGGCGATCCTTGCCTACGGCGAATGCTGCGACCACTGCCTCGGGCGGTTCTTTGGCAAACGCTCGCACGGGCTCTCGAATGACGAACGCGGCCGGGGGCTGAAGATTGCCCTTGCCCTTGCCGAGAACCAGCCGTACACGAAGTTTGCCGGTTCCTGCTGGGTCTGCGGAAACTTCTTCGATGATGTGCTCCTGTGGGCAGACCGGGTCATTGAGGCGACGAAGGATATCGAATATTCCACGTTCCTTGTCGGCTGCCGGGTGCCGCCGCTCATTGCAGAGAACGAGGAGATGGTCTGGAGCGACCTCTCGCTCCCGGAGCCCGAGCCCTTCAAATCGGAGGTGAACCGTGAAGTAGGAAAGGCGGTATCTGCACGGATCGGCAAAGTTGTCGACTTCAAAAAGCCGGAAGTCGTCGCGATCCTCGACCCGTCGAATGGTTCAGTCGAGGTTCAGATCAATTCGGTCTTCTTCTATGGCCGGTACAGGAAGTTCGAGCGGGGCATCCCCCAGACCCACTGGGACTGCCGGGCCTGCAAGGGAGCGGGCTGTGAGAAGTGCAACTTCACCGGGGCCCAGTACCTGGACTCCGTGGAGGAGTTGATCGGCAGGCCGGTGATCGCCGCGTTCAATGCGGAGAATGCGGTCCTCCATGGCGCGGGACGGGAGGACATCGATGCCCGCATGGTGGGGACCGGCCGGCCGTTTATCCTTGAAGTCGTCTCGCCAAAGAAACGCTCCATCGACCTTGCGGCACTCGAAGCGGAGATCAACCGGACCGCGGAAGGGCGTGTTTCCGTTGCGATCAAGCGCTGGGCGGACCGTGCGGAGGTGGAAACCCTTAAATCAAACAAAGCGCATAAAAAATACAGGATCCTGGTCGAGGTTGACGGCGAATTATCTGCGGACGAGTTCGCAAAAGCCGTAAAAACCCTGGCGGGCGTCACAATACAGCAGCGCACGCCCGTGAGGGTTGCTCACCGCAGGGCCGACAAGGTCCGTGAGCGAACAGTCCTCGATATCGAGTGTGTGGGGGAACAGGACGGCAAATTTGTTGTTGAAGTCCTGGGCGAAGCCGGCCTCTACATCAAAGAACTCGTATCCGGGGACTCGGGGCGAACCCGTCCAAGTCTTGCCGAGATCCTGAACAGAACGGCTCACGTCACCAGCCTCGACGTCACGCAGGTGGAAGGAGCACAGGAGGGAGAATAAACAATGGCACATCACAATGGTCCACGAAAGAAAACACGGTATAAATTCAAGAAAGATTTAAGAGAACGGGGGCTGCCACCGTGCACCTGCGTTATCCAGAGATTTGAGATTGGCGACCGGGTGCACATTGTCTGTAACCCCAGTGTCCAGAAGGGAATGCCCCACCGCCGTTTCCACGGCCTGACCGGAACAGTTCTCGGCCAGCGCGGGCGGGCGTGGATGCTTACAATCCGCGATGGTAACGCCGACAAGATCGTCATCGCAAGACCACAACATCTAAAAGCACAAAAGTAAATTCACTGTCAGGAGATTGGCATGAAAGTTAAGGCTATAATTAGCGAAGAGAAGGTCACGCTTCCCGAGATGCGCAGCGTACTCCTCAGAGTGGAGTCTGAACGGCTCGCTGCCGAGAAGGAGATGACCTACGAGTTCAGGCGCAGTATCGAGCATGCCAATCAGCTTGCAAAGACTGATCCCGAAAAGGCCCGCGATCTTGTGAATGAGCTTACCAAGATGGAGAAGATGAAGCCCGAGATTGCGTTCCGGATCGCCAATATCATGCCCAAGTCACGCGATGAAGTGCGGGCGATCTTCGCAAAAGAGCGGTTCACCTTATCTCCCGAAGAGATCGATTCCATCATCGAACTGGTAACAACACACTTCTGAGGTGTGGCACATGAAGGCGGAGAAAAAAGAGATCAATGCGATTGTACTGGACGTGCTTATGAAAGGCCATCCCGATGATCCCCGCCCCACTTTTAAGAGGGAGCCGATCGTCCAGGCGATGGGCCTCGAGCAGTTCAAGCTCCTCGAGCTCGTGCCAAAACCCACGGCACAGATCAATCTTTACGACAGGCTCTATATCGGCGATGCGGAACGCGACAAAGTGGAACGCGTGAAGCGCCGGATCGGCTACGACGAGCTGACCCAGACCGCAAAGGGAGAACTCCCGTTCATCATTGAGAACGTGATCAAGGAACGTGAGCCGGAATTTGTGGCATTTTTCAACAAGTCGATCTCCATCACGCCAAAACTCCACATGCTCCACCTCCTCCCGGGCATCGGCAAGAAGCTGATGTGGGAGATCCTCGAGACCCGGAACAAGAAGCCGTTCGAGAGTTTTGCCGACATCTCCGCACGGATCAAGGCGATCCCGCACCCGGAGAAGATGATCCAGGCACGGATCCTCGAGGAGCTCCAGGACAAGGACATCAAGTACCACGTCTTTACCACGAAATGAAAGCGCACCACGACCAGCACTTCCTCATCGACCCCCATGCGGTAAACCGCATTGCAGACCTTGCGGACGTGCAGGGAAAGAAGGTGCTTGAAGTAGGACCGGGCAACGGGGTTCTGACCCGGGCCCTGCTCGACCGTGGCGCCATCGTGCATGCCATCGAACTCGACGGGCTGCTCTGCGAGCAGCTCGGTGTTACCTTTTCTGACGAGATTGCTTCCGGCCAGCTCACCCTCCAGCAGGGCGATGCGACCCGGTGCGACATCCCCCGTTTCGAGATCACCGTCTCGAACCTTCCCTATTCCGCGTCATCCAAGATCACCTTCCGTCTGCTGGACAGGGGATTCGAAGTTGCGGTGCTGATGTACCAGGCCGAGTTTGCCGAGCGGATGGTGGCAAAGACCGGGACCAAGGACTGCGGCCGGCTCTCGATCATGGTGCAGACCTATGCTGCGGTGCAGCAGTGCTTCCGGCTTCCGCCGCAGTGCTTCTCGCCCCGGCCGCAGGTGCATTCCATGGTGGTGAAGATCTTCCCCCGCGACCCGATCTTTTACATCAATGACCGGCGCCTGTACGCAGACGTGGTCCGGGCGCTCTTCTCGCACCGGCGCAAGACTGTGCGCAACTGCCTGAAGGGCTCGGTGGGGAGCATGCTCGGCGGGGAATGGGTGAAACGGGTGATCGCGGCGCTGCCGGAAGAGATCCTCGCGAGCCGGCCCGAGGAATTATACCTCGAGGACTTCGCCACGATTGCGAATATTGCGTGATTGTCATAGTGCGGATAGGGTTGGTACTCGGCCAGGTCGCACTGGTTTATTGGGTCCCTGGAATATGTGAGAGTTGGGGGGGTATCAGGTATACCCCCTCCCCCTTTTGCCAGCATGAAAATCCTTCAAGGATTTTCAGCAACGTGTATGAAAGTCTGATTACTTTCATCCCCGTTTTTCAAATCGATCATACCCCCCCTGCATGGGGGGTGGGGGGTGTCCGGCATACCCCTCCCTTGATCGGCCGGGAAATTCCCTGTTCGCTCACTTTTGAGAACCCATTGAATCTCGTAATTCCGTCTGGGGGATCCTGAGCGATCATGGCCGATACGTGTGCCTTACTCACAATTGAGGGGAGGGGGTATGCAGCATACCCCCCCACCGTTTGGATTTTAAAACGATCATACCCCCCCACCATGGGGGAGGGGGGGTATGCGGGAGACCCCCCCTCCGATTATTTTTTGGTAGGGGGTACGTCCGAAAGAAGCAGAGCCGGAGAGGTAAATGAAACATTTCTCTACGTTATCGATGCTTTTGACTTTCGGAAGTACCCGACCACAGTAGTTCCGAAAGTAAATGCGTGGAAATATGATTAAAAGTAATAATCCCAAGGAAAGAGTTGATATATTACATCACTTTAATATTTTTAATTATAATTCACCTCTAGACCGTTGGTGCTGGCTCTTGAGAAATGTCGAATATGATGATGTGATAAGTCGATATAATAACCCAATTTTGATCTATCAAGGAGGCCAAAGAATTGTATTCAAGGTAACAGATCCTGAATTTGGAACTGTTGCCTTAAAGATAGGTTGTTACCGAACACCTCAAAATCCCGACGGATGGGATATTGAGAGGATAGAACGGGAAATTGGGATACTACGACAAATTGAATCAAGTTATTTCCCAAAAAATTTCAAATTCGAAAAAATATCAAATGATCGATATTTGATTCTTGAGGAATTTATTGAATCCGTTCCTCTTTCGCATTGCATGGACAAATTTCAAGAACCTAATAACATCCTAATCTTAATAAAATATCTTGTCACTGGACTAGAAATCATATGGAATAAAAATATTGTCCACCGAGATTTAAAACCGGACAATATTCTAATTCCTTCAAATGGTATCCCAAAAATAATTGACTTGGGCATCGCAAGAAGTCTTGATAGCACGACTATAACTCGTCATTTAGCAGCTGGGCCTTGCACTCCATTTTATGCAGCACCTGAGTTACTGCGCTATGATAGAAAATTAATCGATAAAAGGACGGATCAATACAATCTTGGGATTATTTTGGTTCAATTATTATTGAAAGGTACCCACCCATTTGACCCGACTCTTGTAGGTGGGCAATCAATACCTTACAACATCTTATCCGATAACTGGTACAGAAAAATCTTCGACGATCCCCAATTTTCCAAAATGGGTTCAATTGCTTCAACATTACTTGGTTTTCAGCAGTACCAACGATTCAGAACATCAGAAATGTTGTTGAATGAAATCAACTCTTGTTTGAGGTTGTATCCATGACATTTGAAATTTATCATCAACTCGGTCATCGAGATGTATGGAGCTTGCAGAGTATCGACGAAGATCAAACCGGAGATGGTGTAATTATCTCTCCAAGGAGTAGATCAATGCCGAGGGTGGAAAAACTTGGTGACTCTATTAAAAGAAAAGCCATCTTTGACCCCCAGATACTAAATCCAAAAGTAGTCCTTAAAAACATGGAAAGTTATGATTTTTATCCTGGTTGCATATTGCCGGCTGGGTTTGATACTGACGAATACATTGTCGATTCGACATTAATTGCTGAAAGATGCATTGATTTTCAAGTGAGAAATAATTTCAGGTTTTTGGTAATACCAACTCGATTTTATCAGGGGATGCCCCCTGTTGATGAATTCATTGAAAACCAGAATCAACAGTCTATCACTCCATTTTTAAGTACAGTGAAAAAACTTGGTCTGAAAAAGGAGATGATTCTTCAGTTATTTCTTACCGGACATATGATAAAAAATAAAGAATATACTGATAATCTACTTAATTGGATCACTGGGATCGAAGGAATTTCTGGAATCTATTTGGTTACTGAATTACACCCTCGACAGAAACAAATTAGAGATGCAGAATTCCTCCTATCATTACTGAATTTCACAAATTCACTCTATAAAAATAAAATGAAAACCATTCTCGGATATCTTAATAGCGAATCTCTGTTGTTATCCATAGCAAATCCATCCATTCTTACAATCGGTTCGTATGGAAACGTTCGGATTTTTCATCACAGTATGTTCGAAATAAGTGAAAAGGATCTCATCCAGATTCCCAATCTACAGATTTATGTTCCTACCTTGATCGATTGGTTAGATTACCCCTATATTGAAATAATGAAACGGAAAACGTTTAAATCTCCAATATTTTTTGGGGATAATAAATATTTAACAAAAATGCTGAATCCGGGATATCGCGGAACTGCGCATAACATAGAACCCCACAAACACTACTATATAGAAATGTCGAAGCAGTTACGCCAAATTAGAACAGTAGAAAATCAAAATCGATATCAGGAAGTATGTAAAATAATTGAATCCGCAAAACAGGGATTTTCACAACTCGATGAGGCCGGCATTGATGTCGGAGATAAGGGAGCCTTTTTACCGCATTGGTTAACCGCAGCCAAACAGTTTGCGGAGGTGCAGGGCTGGGGGGTTTAAGCGTGGCGTTCAGCAGTGAGAGAGACATGGTCGAGACAATAAAAACAAGTACATACATCCAAGATCTCGTTAATACAGAACCGCAATTGATCAGAGACGAGGTTAAAGGCTATTTTGGTGTTCCAGACTTAGTTGTTGTTGGGATAGAGAACGGGAAACCAATCGCCATCGCATTTGAAGCAAAGCTCTCAAATTGGAGAAGGGCACATTTTCAAGCCTTCCGTTACAAAGCGTTTGTTAATAAATCATACGTGATTATGGATGACGACTTTGTGAATCCGGCATTATTACAAAAGGATCGATTTGAAAAATCAAACGTTGGCCTGCTCAGTATCGATCATAGTGGAGATGTTCATTGCCATTATGATCCGTACTTTGAAACCCCTTATTCCCCCAGATTAGGTGCAAAATTCAACGATCAGATAACAAACACAATTTAAAACTTTTAATCTCGTCGTTTAAAGGTTCAAAAGAATATTATAGGAATCTTTTAAGAGGAATTATCGCTCAGACTCCCCAATGGCAATCTTACAGAATACTCCATGGGTTACCCCCAATCAAATAATTGAAGCCTTTTCACCATTTAATAACCCAAATTCCATCGAAGGGATTATCATCGGCAATGATCTCGACTCGCTTCTCTCTGCTTGCTTATTAAAATTCAAATACAATTGGGATGTTGTAGGGATATATGACCTAAAGAAAATTTGGTATAACCAAGAGAATCCGGAATTTATAGAAAAATTATTACACGGAAAATACCTCGCAGTTGATTTAGATATTTATCATTCATCAATTTTTAGCATCGGTCATCATATTGAGACGATGACAAGAGATGACCGCATTCCTGGGCATATAAAATCCTTAAATCCCAATCTGATCCGAGGAATTCATAATCGAGAGTTCAAGCGAAAATATCCTCTCGGTACAATACATTTTTTGACTTGGATACTTCAAGAAACTAGAAACCTCACTCAAGAATCGAAGGAAATAATATGGCTTGCTGATTCTTCTTATATAAACGGACAGAGTCATAAATACCGTCCTAATGTAAATGATTGGCTTGTAAATTTTTTCAACGATCCAATTTTTCTTCAACATTTTAATGAAATTGACGACGTCGAATTCGAGATTCTAATACGAACGCTCATAGAAAGGATTCGCGCCACAGGAATACATGTTTCCAGAGGGCAGGTCGGATCAAGACATCTTAATATAAGAGGTGGGCAATGTCAATTTTCAAATCCGTCAGATCCCACAATCGGAAGAATGTTAGATTTGATCTGTGAGATCACTCGATGGAGAAAACCAGAGTTTCCTTTAGAGTATACTCAAATTCAAGGAGTTAGAAATACAGACACCACTACCAATACGGTAACAAGAGGAAGGTTAGACCAATTTTTAACAGAGGACAGAGTGTTCTCTTATGCCATACCAAATGGGGGGAAAATAAATTATACAAATGGTTTTCCATTTATTTAAGAAACTTCGATAAATTTTCTACAGGTTTTTTCTTCATTTGCTTCGGCCTTTTTAAAGCGGGAAGATCAAGTTTTTTCAATGCTTTTTCAATGGCCCAACGACCCCGACCAAATTCATTACATAGCAATTCCTTGATTTCTTTTTTTGGTTTGTTCAAAGTAACTAAATTAAAGTAACAATCACTTAATTTTTGTATTTCTTCGTCCGTCCAAGTTTTTCCTTGATTTTCAATTTCCTCAATAATAGGCCTTCTTAATGTCGGGATTAAATAGCCCGGGGTGATTTCCCTCATTTCTTCAATCTTCATATCAAACATCGACTTTGAAATCTCAAAGCCTGTAGCGACCCGATTTAGGCTAATTGCTGCCTTTGCAGTAGAAAATCCACCGAGGAAAAAATCACAAACGAGATCTCCCTCGTTACTGCTGTATTGAATCATTTTGATGAGCAACTTTGTTGGAAGTTCATTTTTATTTTTTACTTGCCCCGGTTTGTATTCTCGGTTGATGATCCAAACATCTTCACGATCTGCATTATTGCAGGATCTGTCGGTTTCTGTTTTTTCTGATAACCCAAACCTCGACTCTAAATTGAAGGTTCTTTTACTCCCCGGTTTTTCATAGAAGAGAATGTGATAATGTGATGAGATGTACTTCTGGGTTGTAAAAACCCCAAAATTGTATTTCCAAATAATGTGATTGATCTCTTTGAGATTGGTTTTTTTGAGGGCGTTGAGAATATCAATCAGATTAGTATACCCAGATACAATATAAATTGAGCCACCTGGCTTCAGAACCCTTTCTGCCTCTTTTATCCATTGCGTACTAAAATCGGAATATTCTGATTGTGGGATCTCCACATAGCCGTCAATAACGAATTCTTCTTTTCTGTTGTAGTGTTTGTGAAGTTTATCCCCGTTAATTCCATAAGGTGGATCTGTAATGATCAAATCAACCGAATCATCTTTGATATTTTCAGTAGCACCACTAATGCAATCACCGTTGTAAAATGTACTATCGTGAATCTGAATGGGTTTCATCAGGTCACGACCTTATTGACCCGTTTTAATTCTTTTGACGGAAACTTCAATATAATCGCCTTTTTTTAGTTTTTCGTCGTCCCATGCACCTTTGTCAATGACAATGCGCCTCTGTTTTTCATCCTTAACTTGGACGATAAATGGATTCGCCATATTCACCACTAATACCATATTCCCCACAAATTATTTATACTTACCCGTCCAATAGGTGATTGTGGTGAAATAACCATAAATGGTGACAGGAGGGGAGTCTTGGCGGCCCCCCTCCTGTGCGAGAGTGATCCTTGTGAGAGAAATCAGCTCTGCAACTAAGAATGTCGGTGGCACGCGACATAAAGCCAACCACCAGCAGCGGAGCAACCTCATCAAAAAGACTTGGGATCTCGTTCAGAAGGTAGTCATACCAAATCTGAAACTCAAAACGCACCACAACTGCAAATATTCCTATAACGATTTCTTCAAACTACTCACCTTTGCGGGAATCAATAACGGGTGTGCTGAGGGCAGCGCGAATAATCTGAATTTCCTTTCAGATGAAGAATGCCCCAATGGTGACACGCTTCTCTATCATCTTAAGAAGTTTACAACAATCGAGTTGTTAGAATCATACGAGAAGATAACAGACCAGATTATCTCAATGGCAAAGAACCGTGGCCTGTTAAATGGGCCGGTAGATTGCGCCATTGATTTTACGGATGAATTGTATTATGGAGACCGAAAAGATCCAATGGTTGTCGGAACCAAGCCGCAAAAAGGAACCAGCAAAGCATTCCGATTTGCCACTATAACCATTATTGAAGACGAATGCAGGCTGACAATCAGAGCTCTTCCGGTCGGAAAGGATACACCAAAGCACGAAGTAGTGGCCGACCTCGTAAAGTATACTCAAGAAAGAATTGAGATCGGCGTCCTCTGCGTTGATCGCGGATTCTATTCAGTGGATGTTTTTACCACGCTTAACAATCTGGGCGTGAAATATTTGATCCCCGCCGTTCAGAATCCGAAGAATGTAAGAGAAATGCGTGGTCTCTACCCACCGCAAATCCTTCCCATCACGATAAAAAGCGTAAGCAGTGATAACAAATCGGTAACTGCAAACCTTGTTATGGTTCTCGACATTGATATGGAAAAGCGCGGATTCGTTACAAATATGGATCTTGACCGTAAGCGCACCAGGCAACTGTCTAAGTTGTATTCGAAAAGATGGGGAATTGAAACCTCTTACCGAGTGAAGAAAGATTTTAGGCCGAAAACAACGTCGAAGAACTACATTATTCGACTGTTCTATTTCCTATTCTCAGTTGCGCTTTACAATCTCTGGGAACTTGTCAATGTCATTCTGGCTTTAGTGGAAAAGATTGATCCAAAGACGCCGGTTATTGCCGCGAAGTTGTTTGGAACAATCATTTTCAGAGCGTTTGATTTGAATGGGATAGATCCGCCTCCATACTGCGGTCAATAGTAATTTGGTCGATGATCCCCAATTACATATCAATTTAAGATAAACTTAAATATATCATATACGAATATCTATTCGAGATGGCAATGATTTCAAAAAATAAGGTAATGTCAATTAAGTTGAGCGATCTGGAAGAACTGGATAATCCTGTTACCAGTGATGACCTTGACTTTGACTCAGAAAACTGGAAACATCTCAGCCCCGAAGTCCGAGAAACCTTCACAAGGGAGAAAGTGCGACGCGCTGTTAGGGAATTCGGAAAAGATGGACTTTCCATTGAGGAAATATCCGCTCTCACAAACCTGAACCGTATCGCGATCAAAAAACATCTCGATAAACTTATCAGTTTAAGAGAGGTTTACCCTCAAAAAAAGAACTACAAGATAACATTGTACTACCACAACGGAAAACCACTACATCACTTGGGGAAAAAAAGGTTGGATTGCGGAGATACGATCCTCGAAAGTACTATAGCCCAAGGAAAAAACAATTCCATCTTTTTCCATATTCTCGAAAAAAGATATTCTGTTCTTGAAGGAGAAACCTCGGAAGGAGCCGTAATGGTTCCTATTGAGCAATTGGAACGGTTTATAGAAGATCTTAAAGAGTTAAGAGAGAATTACGGAGGAACGTAATGGAACAAAAACAGGAACAAAAACAATTTCTCGTATTTGATCAACCCGCAGGAAGAACAACAAGTTATCTCATCGGGGATGTTGTAATTCCCGCACCCTCTTTTATCCCGGAGATTAAGGGGGATGAAGATATCGAAGTAATATTAAAGAATAGTAAACTTCTCCCCATAGGCAACCCGTTAATGGTTCCCGCGTTTAGGTGGACAAAACTAATTGAAAACCCTCTATTCAGGGATGGGGATGTGTTCAGGGGATTACAGCCAGCCCTCTCATTCGTAAAAGAACATCCCATCATATTTTATGACCCTCCCGAATTGTTCAGATACACATTAACGAAAACTCTGATCTCATATGCCCTAAAAGGCGATAGGGGGGCCGCAAGGCGATTTAATAATTATCTGAAAAAAGGAAATCAACAATCTGCCATAGGTATGGTTGATCCATTTTTCCAACCGTTTATTGAGAGACAAATGCCGAGTATATTGGACGAGATGGATGTCAAATCAGACAATTCCATTGATGATGAAAAATCGTCACACCTTGAAGAGGCCTGGCTCGATTCAAAAATCAACGATGCATATTTCTCATATATCTTCGGAATTGTCACAGAAGCACAAAAAATGCCGAATGCAACTGTTATCCCTCCCGTCCCACCTCTGTTGAAATCAAGCAGCAGAACCTTCCTGTCCCGTATTAAGATGGCGAATAGGGCTGCATCTCTCGCATGCAAAATGGCATCAGACGCTACCGAGTCAAAAGAGATATTCCCCTATTACCATCTGTACGTAGATTGGAACATCATCGAGCCCGGACAAGGTAACGATGTTGCGACGGTTCTACAATTGGTGAAAGACGGTGTCACCTCTGGAAGATATGGGGGTGTTGCTGTCACAATTAAAGGGTATGAAGATGCTGCAAAGAAAAGAAAAATAACCCAGCTTGCAATGTTTATGAATGATATTGTAAACATTGCCCACGAATACAAACTGCCAGTGATTACTCCTCGTTCAAAGTGGTATGGGTTGTATTTTACGGATTATACCACCCAAGGATTCAGTTGTCTTTTAAGTGGAACTGAACGGTATCTCAGACGCGGGGCCCCGAAAAACCCGGAAGTCAAATTCGGAAAAACGCCCATAATAGAAAAATGCATTGAGATGTACCTTGAAGATCTGAAGGCATTCATAAAACAAAACGGAGAGTGCCCAACAATCGAAGGGTTACCCAGAAGGATTCCCCCAGAATTGTTAACAAAGGATAAAGATTTCAGGATTAACTGGTCAAAACCGATGAGATTAATCCACATAGAAGAAGCGCGGAGAATGCGCGAAACAAAACTAAAAGGAATCTGGAATCCAGCCAAATTATATCTGGAGCGATCCGAAGACCCTCTCTTAAAATCAATTACATAATTTTTTTCTCGAAGTTTTCTCGAAGAACACTAGATAATTCTTATTAATCCATTAATTTGTCAGAACATTTTTAATCTTTTGATATATAGTGAACGCCGAACATTTTTTCATCGAAGTCTCCATACATTGCTGCCATCTCATTTTGTAACCTATTAATTTTTATTTTAATCTTTTTTGATTCTTCTGGTGTTCGAATTCTACCGCTTGGTGTAATGTGGACACATTCGAGAGGGCCGGGTCTTCGCCCAAAGTCTTGGCAAATTGAAGGACGATGTTCATAGATAACGCATTTATTATTAAAATCAAGAAAAACGCATTTATCATCGGAAGTTTTGATTGTTAAATATCTAGGACCACGAATTATACCCGGGGAGGAAAATTCCTTAATCACATTGCGCTGAAATTTATCTCTCATTTGATTTACAAGACTATCCTCTATTGGGATATTTACGCAGCATTCCCCGCACATTCTGCATGGCCAATCCTTGGACTTATTTTCCCTTTTATTTCTTTTAGCCATATGAATTACTTCACAAGGATACATCAAAAAGTTACTTTCGGAACTACTGGACCAGGTTCTTTTCCCCGATATAAACTACCGGTGAGTGTATAATGTAAAAGCCCCACGGTTTTGACCCGGGCGTTACGTGCCAGGCATACAGGTCGCAATTATCCAATCCCTTTTTGCATTTGCCACCCAACCATTCCCCTGAGTATGCACTACGATCCCGGCCAGGTGTACCAGCCGGAAGCAGACACCTATCTCCTGCTCGATGCGGCCCAGGCTGAAGTGAGGCCCGGTGACCGGGTGCTGGAAGTGGGCACGGGTTCAGGTCTCATCGCCACGGAGCTGGCAAAGGTGACCGGTGTCGTTGCAACGGAGATCAACCCGCATGCAGCGATGTGTGCACATGATGCCGGCGTTGATGTGGTCCGGTGCAACCTCATCGACCCGATACGGGGAAGGTTTGACCTGGTGATCTTCAATCCCCCCTATCTCCCCACGGAGCCGCACGAGCGGATCGATGACTGGCTCGAGTACGCCCTTGACGGCGGGAAGACCGGGCGGGCGGTGATCGAACGGTTCGCCAGAGATGCCGGAAGTATTCTTGCGCCGAAAGGGAGGATCCTGCTGTTAATTTCATCGCTGACCGGGCGTAAGGACGTGGAGGTGCTGTTTGCCCTGCAGGGTTTTTCTGTGGAAGTGATCCGGGAGGATCGGGTAGAGGACGAGGTGCTGTATGTCCTGCGGATTTTTGTCAGATAAGCTTCGGTGAGGACGATACTCAGTCCTGCACGGTCACTGGTGCAACCTCATCACAATGACAATGAGATTGGTCCCGAGGATCAGCCCGATCATCATGAACGCGGGCCAGAGCCATGTCAGGCGGCCAAGGAAGAGCAGGGCAAGGATGAGCCCCGCCGTGGAAAAGAGGTACAGGTAATACAGGAGCGCAAGGCGGGCCATAGGTATGTCTTATCCTACTCTTGCCGTAAGGACATAAGAGCATTCCCTCCGCCTCTGCACGGATGATAGGGGAAAAAAAGGGCAGTGCTCTCCGGTACGACCGCCCGTTCAGACGATCAGCCGCCGCCTCATCAGGTTGATCGAGAGCAGGCAGAAGACCGCGGTGATGATGGCGATCCATGCGAGGTGGACCAAGATCATCCACGACAACGAGGGCAGCGTGAACATCCGCATGATCGCGACGAGATGCGTGAGCGGGAGCAGGGCGAAGGCGATGTACTGGAGGAAGACCGGCATCAGCGTGAGCGGGAAGAACGTGCCTGAGAAGAGCGCCATCGGGGTGATGAACAGGAACGAGGGATAGTTCAGCGTGTCGATACCGGGGCTGATGGAGGTGAAGCACATGGCGATGCCGGCAAACATCAGGCCTCCGAGGAACGCAAACGGTATCGTCAGCAGGGCAATGGGGAGCGAGACTACGCCGAACGCGGCGAGTACGGGCAGCATGATGATGACATAGATGACGCTCCGGGTCGCTCCCCAGAGCAGCTCGCCGGCAATTACGTCCTCGATCGAGAGCGGTGTCGCGATCATGGCATCGAAACTTTTCTGGTAATACATCCGCACATAGGACCCATAGGTGCACTCGAAGAATGCGGAGTTCATGACCGCGATGGCAAGGATCGCCGGCGCGATGAAGTTCACGTACGGGATGCCGTCGATCTCCTTGATGTATGACCCGATGCCAAGGCCGATGGCAAACAGGTACAGGAGGGCCTCAACGAGGGGAGGGAAGAAGTTCACCTGCCAGGTCCGGACAAAGACTACCATGTTCCGGTACCAGACCTTGCCGGCGCGGCGGGTGATGCGGGGGAATGACAGGAGGTGCGGCATGGCTACTCCCGGAGGGTCCTCCCGGTCAGTTTCAGGAACACGTCCTCGAGTGTCGCCGGCCGGGTGATCACTTTTTCCGGCCGGCAGCGTTCAAGAAGGGTGCGGGCGATCTCCCTGGCTGAATCTGTGGTGATCTGGATCATGTCACCGGTCTTTTCAAAGGGTACTCCCAGTTCCGTGAGGCATGCGATTACCTCCGCACTTGTCTCCACTTCGACAATCTCGTGGCTGACGTGCCGACGGACAAGGTCTGCGGGAGCCCCCTCGACGAGGATCTTCCCGTTGTCCATGATCACGAGCCGGTCGCAGAGACGTTCGGCTTCATCAAGATAATGCGTGGTCATGACAATGGTGTTGCCCTGCGCCTGGAGGTTCCGGAGTTTCTCCCAGATCAGGTGCCGGGCCTGCGGGTCGAGGCCGATCGTGGGTTCATCGAGAATGAGCAGGTCGGGGTTGTTGACCAGCGCACGGGCGAGGATCAGGCGCCGCTTCATCCCGCCGGACAACTTCTCGACTGCTACGTCCCGTTTCTCCTGCAGCTGCACAAATGCGAGCAATTCGTCGGCCTTCTTTTCCGCCAGGTCTTTAGGGATATCAAAATATCGTGAATAATAATAGAGATTGCCAAAACAGGTGAAATCCGGGTCGAGATTAGTCTCCTGCGGGACAACGCCGAGGCGCTGTTTGATCTCCGCGGGGTTCTGTTGGGGGTCCATCCCGAGGACGCGGAGTGAACCGGAGGTACGGGGGGATACGCAGGTGATCATCTTCATCGTGGTGGTCTTGCCGGCTCCATTGGGCCCGAGAAAACCGAATATCTCCCCCTTCTTCACCGTGAAACGGATGCCGTCAACTGCGACGGTGCTTCCATAGGATTTTTTTAAGTCATCTGCTTCGATGATGTCGGGAATGGTCTCACCCTATCGATCAGAGCTTCTGCGGGAGTACTAAAAAACTCTCACGTTGGGACAAAAGGGACACTGCCGGTTCCACCCGGTAAATGAGGTTACCCGAGTGGCTCCGGCTTGACGAGCACGATACCGGCAATAAGGACTGCAAGGAGTGCGACTGTCCCGAACAACATGGCAGGGTCCACCGTGGCGATATTGTATACGAGGACATGTCTCACAATACCCGTAAGCCCCGCGATGAGAAATGCGCGTACTTCGATATGTTTTGTCTTGAAATAAACTGTCACGGTCTCGAACAGCACGATGATGGTTATGGTGAGGAGGAGTGCATTGATGACATTGACGAGACTGTTGGCAAAGTCCCGGGACATGATCATCTGGGCGATCAGCTGAAGGGCATCCCATACGGAGAAAACGGCTATTATCGTGAGCAGGATCGCCACGATGGTGTAGAGTATCAGCGGTACCAGGGAAAAAAAGGCGATGAGGTGATCCATAATTGACTTGTTATTATCCATGAACAGGCCCCGATGTGTCGTTAAACGTAGTGTGGCGCCATAAGAATAAAAAGGTGCGGGAGGTTTCCCGCACGAAGGATTTTATTTTCGAAAGCGTGCAAGTGCTGTCTCCGCCGCTTCACGTACTTCAGAGAACGGATCGTGCAGGAGTTTTTCCAGGGATCCGATGGCCCGACGGTCCCCCAGTTTTCCCAGCACAACGGCTGCCCCGATCCTCACGCCCACATCCTTGTCGTTCACGAGACCGGCGACAGCCGGGGCGGATGCAGGATCCTTGATCCTCCCGAGTGCTGCAAGGGCTGCTGCACGGACCGCCGGCTCGGCATCGTCAAGAGCGCTGGTGAGGTGGGGCACAGCGGACGAATCGGCAAGCCGGCCAAGCGCCTGCATGATCTCGCACCGGACTGCCGGATGGGGGTCTCCCCGTGCGGCAGCGAGCGCCGGGATCGCTGCTGTCATGCCGGACTTTCCGAGTGCCACCGCCGCAGCCCGCCGTTTCGCCACGCTTCCGGCCTGCAGGTCAGCGACAAAGGGGGCGATATTTTTCATAAGAGGGGGACTCTGTTCCTGTTAATGTGGGCATTCGTAACCGGATTCATAGGCAGAGATGACCTTCTGTGCAACTTCGGGTGAGAGATGGTCATGGATATGGTGGACGAGCGCTTCCACATCCTCGACCGGCAGGCACCCGAGGCTTTCCTCACCTTTCTGGATCATGTCGGCGATGTAGGAGAGTTCTTCGGTGCTGAGCTGGCTGATCCGCCGGATGAAATCCTCAGAATCCTCGGAAAAATGGTTTGAGACCGGTGGCAGGATGGAGTGGAACTGATGGCCGGAGCCCGAACAGGTCAGGTCACCGCATTCCGGTGCAAGTTTTTTCAGGATGGCGATATCCTTCTCGTCAAGTTCCCGTGGCATAATGAATGTACCTTTGTAATTATTTTCCGGCCTTTGGAATAAACGTGCGTGAAGGGCACCGTTCGCTCTCACGGTCCGGCATGGTCTCTCCATTGATCCGGCAGTCCCCCCGGTCCTGTGACCGGGGAGTATAACTGATGCAGTCGGCACAGGTTGGCATACACTCTTCTTTTGTTGCCCTGCCCGATTATGCTTGCGATAAAAAAGGGATCAGAAATATTTGCCCAGCCAGTTCCTGATTCCTGCGAAAACACCGCCGGAACTTCCTGAACCGGATGATTTCTTGCCACGGGGCTGGATGGTCTGTGAAGGGTGGGCGACGGTCCGCCTCTGCGCTGGTTGCTCTCGTGCCGGGATATCCCGGAGTGTGCCCTGCGGCTCATCACCGGTAGGTTCAAAACCCCATGCGAACCCGATCTTATATGCCTCTTCGTTCTGCCGGATCCAGTTGGCGGCGTTCATATATCCGCGGTCTTCTGCCTTCTTGATGGTGTCCGAATGATCCTGGGTGAAATGGATCTCACGCTGGAGGGCGACTAACTCCTCATAGACTTTTCCGGGGACCTTGATCTTCTCCCTGCTCATAACTCCTCATATAGGGTTATGCTGGGATACGATATTTAATGTTTCCTCCTAAAAACGCACAAATTGGGGGTGAATTGTAATCCGGATTGTACGGAACGGCCAGAACACGCATCGCACACTATTGATCAGCGTTCTGGTCAATTGTTCTCCAAATCAGGAACGGAGTGGTAACCGTATGCTGAAAGTCTCGTATGAACGGGACGATTTCAAGCGGATGCACAGGACGGACATGATCGCCCTGGAACGTCTTGTCGCTTCAGGAAAAACCGGCATCCATGAAGTCCGGTACAAGGATACGAAGATCAAGGTCGAGATCAAGAAGAAGGGCATAAATATTGTTGTCAGACGGTTCAGGGCAATTTAAACCGGGAATTTCCCGTGTTTGTTAAATCGTTCTTTTCCCCCCCATTTCCTGCACCAACGGAAGATCTCCGGAATGACGGTGCCCCATTTTTATCTGTCGGAGGTTGCCCTGCGGCAATCTCCATCCGCTCCCCGCACATCACAATGCATAACTCTCATGAATAATTGTCTGTAATAGTTATGAATGGGAAATACCGGTAACGGGAAGCCGGAGGCCGGCTTCGGTCTCCTAATCCTTTCCATCTCGCTGGCCACGTTCATGTCGGGCCTTGACGGCACCATCGTCAATAGCGCTCTCCCTACGATCTCGGAGTCATTAATGGCAGACCTACAATGGTAGAATCTGGTAAATTAAATGCGACTATCCTTTATATGCGAATTCGAAAAGCAATCGAGGTCGCTGAAAAAATTGTCAATCATCATCATCGCTTGGGAAGATGGTTAGAACTAAACGATAATTAATATCCGATTATAGTTGATGGCTTCGCCATGATGTGAGAGTGGGGGATGAATTGAGGAATTCGGAAAATTTTTAGACGAGGGGTCGCTCTTCTTGATGGATGAAGGCACGCATGAAATTTTCGCCAATTGCCGTCAAATGTTATCAAAGATGTTTTATATGAAAAATAGGATATCTCAAAGTTTATTCTCAAGTTATCACGCTGGTTCAAAAAGGTGGGGTGGCTAGTTGTTCAGGGTTCCTAATTAGAAATCCCTAAACAATGCAAATAGTGATCTTTAGAGCAATGCTTTCTCTAATTCGATGTATTGTTCAAAGTTTTATCCAAGGTTTCTAAACGATTCTATTTGTTTACTTTGGAGTGCTAGAATCGGTGATACTCAACATATTCACGCCACGGTCAATAGATTTATATTTTCTATCAAAATATATCCCTTCATGGAAGAAGAGAAAAAAGAACCTCAACAAGCGAGATCAACAGATCGGACACTACCTGTAATGACCGAATCGTATGTTTCAATTGAAAATATGCGGAAGGAACCTGATAACATCCGAACTGTTGAGGGGGATCTCTCAAATGGCAGAAAGAGAAGAATCCTCTAATGTGAAAGACCAATCGGTCGAAAAGAAGAAGAAACTTCCAGTTATGGAAGATGCCTACCTTACGATCCGAAAAGCCAAGGTGAAGGAGGGTTAACTATTCAACTTTTATTAGAATAAATAATGGAACTACGATTGCTAGTCCAAGTAGCAATAATCCCAATAAAAACAAATTCAATGCAGGCTTAAAACAATCGACTATTTCTTCGTAATTTTTAAGATTTGTGGCATTTGCTCCTTCGATAGTCCCGAGTAAATTTTCATATGCCTCATCAGAGTCTATGAGTAAATTTCTTTTGCTTAAAGCATTCCAAGTTTCTGATACGCCTAACATCTTGTAAAGTTTAGTCTTTAAAGTGCAGACACAAAAATACGAAGAAAGGATTAGAAAACAAATACAACCAACGGCGAAGCCTTTACTCATATTATTGAATCCATTGAGAACAAATCCTAATAATACTCCATTCGCAACTAGTATCATGTTGGCTTTGTTTTCGATGTTGGATTTTGATTGAAAAATGAAATCATAATTCTTCCAAGCAAGATCCAATAATCTATTATATATTTCACTCATGGGACTCCCAATAGATAAGAATAAAGCTTGCTTGAATATATTTTAGTTATGCAATTTATTGGCGTCACAACTTTCAAAAAACTCAATCCCAAAAAGGGATTCAGCGCGCCTTACATTCGTCTACCTTGGGGATATGACCCTTCAAAGAGATCGATTGGAAGTTTGTAGATCGTTTATATGAAACAGGGATGAACTACAAGGAGATAGCAGAAAAGATCGATGTTCCCTATGTAACATTGATAAGAAGGAAACGTCGATTATAATCCAAGTAACTCTTTCTTTTTCTTATCAAATTCATCTCTAGTAATAATTCCCTCATCGAGTAACTGTTTAAATTTCCGAAGTTCATCCGCACTGCTAACTTGAACTGTTTGGTTAGTGCTCTGCCTTGATTTTTGAACCAATTCTTCAATTTTTTCTTTCAATTTGGTAGCTGAATCATTTGCTGAAGGAGAAAAGGTCACGGAATTTTCATCTTTCTGCGCGTCTAAAACTCCGCTTTTACTTTCAATTCCTCCGGGTAGGGTAAATTGAATGTATCCCACTAATAGACCTCCAAGTTTTAGTTGGATTCCCGTAATCTGATTGAGATAAATCGTTTTATCACCTTTGGTTAGCCCTTGTGTCAATACAGCAATAAACCCCTGCCGTTTGATTATGAGCTTATCGTGGTATAATTCAATTTGACCATTTTTCCCTTCAAACTTCGTTAATAGACCCGAATTAATCGTGGCTTTCTTATTGACATTATTTTCAGATTTTGGGATAATAACAGACCGGGGGCTTGCTTGGTATTGTGATAACGGTTTTCCGCAGCTCCCGCAGAATCTACTATCATCGGGATTTTTCACTCCACATTTGTCACAAAACATAATGTATCGCTCACGATAGTATCCCGTTATAAGACTTTGAATACTCTGATCTGATTCTAGATCTTAATTATTACGTCCTCTCATCACAAGGGAATGAATAACAAAGAGATTGCTGAAAAGATCGATGTTCCTTACCCAACATTAATTAGACGTAAACAAAATCTTTCCTAATTCGTTTTTATGTTAAATTAATCCCTTAAAACTTGATTCCATATCTTTATCTGGAATAGAATATTCTTCCTTCCACTCCTTGCGTAAATTATTAAATATTTTTTTATACTCTGTTTCGACCTTGGAAAATGTATCTTTTATTCGTTTATACTCCTCCATATCTTGTTTAAAATCAGCATCAATTAATTTTGAGATTAAATCCTCACGATAATGGTTAAAAAATTTGTATTTAGTATAGTTCTCACTTTTAGAATCAGCCAGAGCCAAGGCAAAGACTTCATAATCTCTAAATTCGAGATTTGTAGATTTGTCGGGGTTTGGTAAAGAGTTACAATATTCGTTTAATTTATCGATAAAATTCCCTTCTTTTTCAAAAACCCTTTTCAGAAGCAAATCTAAATTTTTTGCGTAATCGTCAAATTTTCTATTCGATTGAAATATTTGCTCCAAATATTTTTGTAAAATTGGATCGCGAACTAGGATATAATCTTTAAATATGTCGCTTGGTGTCTGGTAATGAATATTCTTATTTTTTCCTTCTTTCTGATAAATAATATAAAGCGTTATCACATATCCACTGTCTAAAAATTCTTTTTCCCGTTGAAGAATTAATTGAATTGCTCCGATAATTTTACTTGAAAATTCAATAATCAGATCACGTTTCAGTTCCTTAACCTGCATTGATGCTTGATTTTGTGCTATTTGAACAAGATTTTGATTTGCTTTCGCCATTTCAATGGCCGCATATGTTGACATCCCTGTAATAACGAGAAGCATGAGTGTTGCGCCTGCTTGTATCCAACTTGGAAGTGTTGAGTAATCTGATCGAACAAAACCCCATAGCATCAATAAACCAATTAACCCTGTTGCAAAAAGAAATGTATATTGTATTCCAAGAACTCCTTTAATTGTCCAAAAAAATACGGCTGAAAGAGCAATAAAAAGAGAGATAAGAATTATCCAATCCACTATTTCAAGTATCATTTGTTCACATTATCTCCATATTTCTTTATTAATAATACATCCATTACTTCCTTTTGAGTGGTGAGAGATTATCTTACTCCCGCTGTGCGTAAACAAATAAAGATAAGTTTAAGCTTTTGAGATTTCGATCATTATCATGAATCTTATCGCCTCAACAGAATTTAAACGAATGGCCCCCAAGAGAGAATTCATCGCACGATACATTAGGTTCCCTTGGGGTTATGACCCTGCGCTTATCGGGCAACCAATAAGCGTGTATAAAACGGATAATGGATTTTATATAAAAATAAATAATGGGAATCTCACGTCATTAGGCGAGTATAAACTAACTGAAATCGAAAATAGCCTTCAGAATGAGTCAGAATCAGCAAAAGGAAATGCTGCTAAGGGGATTCGAACCCCTGTCGCGAGCGTGAGAGGCTCGCATGATTGGCCGGTCTACACTATAGCAGCAGAGTTGCTCAATAAAATGGGCGATGTGTTTACTTATAGTTTTTTACGGGTGCACTTCGGCCGGCCCAGCGGGTCGGCCTTGAGGAGTGTTTCCCGTTAAAAACTAAGAGAAGACCCAAAAAGAAAAGC
>Ga0187861_10001549_pt1 | contig 23420 bp, 13 predicted proteins | sample June2016WEW_10_1_3_FD_132986 | JGI IMG/M metagenome (GOLD analysis project Ga0187861, IMG submission 132986) | Peatland microbial communities from SPRUCE experiment site at the Marcell Experimental Forest, Minnesota, USA - June2016WEW_10_100 | ecosystem: Environmental > Terrestrial > Soil >...
CTCGATGCCGACCTGACCGTGCCGCCGGAAGACCTGCCGCGTTTCTACGCGGCGTTGCGTTCCGGCAAGGGCGAGTTCATAAACGGGGTACGCCTGGTCTACCCCATGGAAAAACAGGCCATGCGGTTCCTCAATCTGCTGGCCAACAAGTTCTTCAGTCTGGCCTTCTCCTGGCTGCTCGGACAACCCATCAAGGACACCTTGTGCGGCACCAAGGTTCTTTACAAGAGCGACTATGAGCTGCTCGCCCGCAACCGGGCCTACTTTGGCGATTTCGACCCGTTCGGCGATTTCGACTTGATCTTCGGCGCCGCCAAGCTCAACCTTGGGCTTGTGGACTTGCCGATTCGCTATCGCGAGCGCACTTACGGCACCACCAACATCCACCGCTGGACGCACGGCTGGCTGCTGCTGAAGATGGTCTTCTTCGCGGCGCGGCGCATCAAGTTCACGTGAGCGCCGCGGGCGTTGTCCCACGATGGCGGAAGGCGAGGATCTGCGGAGTGGCCCTGCCGGAACTGAAACTGTTGCCCCTCGCGGAGTACGCCGGTGTGGACCGCCACGACCCGATCCGCTTCTACAAGTCGCCCCTTATCGGCAGAATGTACCGGCGGCGCGTCGAGTTGTGCCTGGCGGAGTGCGCGGGCGGCGCACGGGTGCTTGAGGTGGGCTTCGGTTCCGGCGTGACGTTCCTGAACCTGCACGAGCGCTATACGGAGATCCATGGCTTGGACCTGACCGCGGCGGTGGCAGACATCCAGGCAGTTTTCGCGGCACGCCGGATTCAGACGTTCTTGAAGAACGGCAACGTGCTGGCGATGCCGTACCCAGAAGGCTATTTTGACACCGTGCTGCTGATCAGCACCCTGGAGCACATCAAGCCGGAGGAGCAGAACGCCGCGTTCGCGGAGATACGGCGAGTGCTGAAGCCGGGCGGCCAAGCGGTATATGGCGTGCCGATTGAGGGTCTCCTGATGGTCTGCATGTTCCGCGTGCTGGGCTGTAACATCCGTGAGCATCATTTCTCAACCGCGAAGGACGTCGCTCTGGCCGCCGAGAAGGCGCTGCGGAAAGTGCGCATCACGCAGTTACGCAGCATCCCGCCGTTGTTCGGAGCGGTTTATGAGGTGGGGCACTTCGTGAAACAGCCCTCTTAGGCTTGAAGCTTGAGGGGCGCACGGTTTGGGGGCAAATTCCCAAGCCTCAAGTCTCCTCACGCCGCGGCGCCTTGACAGGTCCAGGGCGGAACCTATCATCGCTCTCGCGTTACACGGCACGTCCCGTTGTCGGTCTTCCAGGAGGAGGATATGCGGCTCTCGAAAGCCCTGCCGGCGGCAAGTTTTCCGCAGCCGCAACTGTGTACGCTATGACCAGTCCGCCTGCTCATATTCTCAACACGCCTGAGGCTGAGCGCCGCGGCCGGGTGCAGAGACTGCGGACTATGCTGGATGAGGTCCTGCACAGGCGCCGCGGCTGGCGCGGGCTGATAGGGCGCTTCAGAACAGCGCTATCGCAGGAACAAGACGAGGTCCGCCTCGTATATGCGCGGCCAGTTCCGGGACTCAAGCTTGAGGGGCTCGGGTTGCTGTTGGATGCGGCCTCGGCCGCGGGCGCCGGACCGCAGACCGTGCGGATTGCAGCGCAGCAGATTGAGGTCTCGCCGGCCGAGGCTGCGGCGCCTCGCGAAGGGACGCTCGACTTTCTGGTCTGCGAACGCTTCTTTGAACAACTAAGCAACCCCTTAGGCGCGCTACGCCGGCATCTGGCGGGCCTGCGCGCCGGCGGACTGGCCATCCTGACATTCCAGGCCCGCGGGAGCGAAGCAGACGCGGAGCGCGGGGCAACGACGCTGGAACAGTTGATCCTGGATGACGTCGAGCCGGACCGCAGCGCAACGGAGCGGATTCCGCGGCGTGCTCTTGAGCAGCCGTTGGTCGAGGCGCTGCTCGATGAGGCCTGCCGGCAGAGCGGGCTGGAACCGGTGTGCCTCTTGGAAACGGGCCGTCAAGGCGCGCGCGAATACATCGCCGCGGCTTGCAAGCGCCCGGCCGTTGCCGCGGACCGGGAAGCTGCGCTGTTCGCGGCGTCGCGGCGCGAGGGCGCGCTGCTGGTCTTGTTGCATGACGTCCCCTTCAGGATCGGCGCAGGGGGCACCGAGTGCCACACGCTGGACCTGCTGGCGCATCTGAAGCTGAAACATGCCGTGCTGGTATATCCGAGCAGCGCACGGCTTATCTCAGCGGCCTTGATCTCCGGCGGCGACATCTCGCGGGCAGTGTACTGCAGTTTTGCATTGCGAGAGCCTGTCAGCGAGTACATGCACCGGCACGCGGAGGCCGAAGAAGTGCTGCTGTATCTGGCACGGCTCTGCGGGGCCCGCGCCGTGCTGATCGAGCATCTGCGCCGCTGGCCGCTCGCCGCAGTCGGCGTCTTCCGCCGCGCGGGCCTGCCGTACGTCTGCGTCACCAACGATTTCTTCGCCGTCTGCCCCAACCTCAATCTTTTCGATCCCGGCACGCAACGGCCCTGCAGCGCGCATTCCGGCGCGGTGTGCGGTGCGGAGAGTTGCCTGCGGAGGTTCTTCGAGGCGCAAGGTCTGGCGGCACCCTGTGAGTGCAAGGATTTGCTGCAGCGCCATCAGGCGCTGTTCGGCGGGATTCTGAGGGACGCGGAAGCGGTGGTGTTCCCGTCTGAAAGCGCCCAGCAACGCGTGCTGGCCAGCCTGCCCGAGGCGGCGGGCCGCGCACGCCTGATCCCACATGGCTACGCGCAGCCCGAAAGAACGCCCGGTGATCCCCAGCCGCGCCCCGACGGTCCTCTCCGCGTGGCGCTGCTGGGAATGCTGGCGTTGCCGATCAAGGGCTCGGAACTGATTGTCGAACTGCTGTCTTTGACCCGCGATCTGCCGCTGGAGTGGCATCTCTTTGGGGCCGTGGACTCCGGCGATTTCCGTGCGCGGCTTGAAGCCACGGGCGCGCGGCTGGTCCTGCACGGCCTCTACAGCCGGAAAGACATCATTGCCAGGCTGCAGGCCGCCGCCGTGGACCTGGCCCTCTTCACTTCAGTGGCCGAAGAGACGTTCTCGTACACGCTGTCCGAAGTCTGGTGCGCCGGAGTTCCGGCAATCGTGCCCCGCCTTGGCGCGCTGGGGGAGCGGGTCGCAAAAAGCGGCCTGGGCTGGCTGATCCAGCCGCATTCGGCCGGCGCGGCGGGCGAGCTGCTGCGGGAACTGGCCCAGGCGCCGGCCCAAGTGCTGGAGAGACGCGCCCGATTGAAGGGGTTCAGACACCTGACGCTTGAGGAGAACGCGGCGGCGTATCGCGAGTTGCTCCATCCGCTGCTGCAGAAGGCCGCTCAAACAAGGGAGTTCCCTGGTGGCCACTTGCCGAGGTCGCTCGCGGAAACAGCCAGGTGGAAAGCCGCGTTCAACGCCGCCACGAGGACCGTGTTATTGCTGGACGCGCACAACCAGTTTGCGGGCGTGACCGCGGTTGAGCAGGCCAGCCTGACGCGGCAAGACGGTGCCTTGGTGGTGGAGATCCGCGGCCACGACCCGGCGCTGGGGCTGCCTGCGTGCGCATTTGTCCGGGGCAGGCGCCATCTGCTGCGTCTGGACTTGTCGTGCCCGGCGGAAGACGAACTGCAAGTCTATTACGGCACACGGGCCACCCCCCACTGGAGCGAAGACCGCAGCATTAAGGCCCTGGTGCGACAGGGGCACAGTGAGGTCTTCGTGGAACTGGCGGCGCCGGACCTGGCCGGGCCGCTGCGGCTGGACCCCGGAACGAGAAGCGGGGAATGGCGGATTCAGGCAGTGGAGATACGGGCGCTGCCAGGGTAAGGATGCGAAAATTGCGGCCCTGATCTAACCCGCGGCAGGCGCAGGGGCCTTTTTTGCCTTGTGCCAGACAGGGCAGATGCTATAGTTCCCGTCTCAACCGGCAGACGCCCGGCCGGCACTCAAACAGCGATGCTACATGGCCTTCTTGCAGGAACTCAGAAAGCTCAATGCGTTTCGCGAGGTGCTCCGCAACCTCGTCAGCAGCGACCTGAAGCTGCGCTTCCGGCGCTCCTTCCTGGGCTATGGCTGGAGTCTGCTGTACCCGGTGCTGACGATGGTGATCCTGGCGGCGGTCTTCTCGAAGATCATGAAGTTCGAGTCGGCAGCAGAGATGATCCTGTACGTTTTTGCGGGGCTGGTGCCGTGGAACTTCTTTGTGGGCAGTTGCCTGGCAGGCGGGAATTCGGTCCTGAACAACGAGGCGCTGATCAAGAAGATATACCTGCCGAAGCTGATTTTCCCGCTGGCAGTGCTGTTTGCGCGGTTCGTTGATTTCCTGTTCAACCTGGCCGCGCTGTTCATCATTGTCTCATTCATTTCCTTCAAGCCGTCCTGGGCCCTGCTGCTGCTGCCAGGGGCCACTCTGATCCTGTTCCTGTTCATCGAGGGCGTGACCGTGGCGCTGGCGGCGATCAACGTTTATGTGCGGGATGCCGCGCACCTGATGTCCGTGATCTTTCAGCTTGCCTTTTACGCGACGCCAATCATCTACCGTGAGGACATCCTGCCGGGGAACGTCAGATACCTGTTGGAATTCAATCCGCTGGTCCACATCATCCGCCCGTTCCACTCGATCCTGGCCGCGGGGCAAGCGCCGCCGCTGGAACAGTGGGGCATGGCGGCGGCAGTGGCGGCGGTGGCAGCAACGGTGGGGCATTGGATCTTCATGCGCCTGGAACGCAACCTGATCTTCCGCCTCTAGCGGTCTTGAGTGAAATGGCCGACGGCGAATCATATATCCGGTTGCGCGATATCGGCTTGACCTTCAAGCTGTACGCCAACAAGAGTTTCTCGATGCGGGAGATGTTCCTGAGTCCGCTCAAGCACGGCTGGCAGACCTCCGATTTCGAGGCGCTGAAAGGGATCACCCTGGACATTCTCCACGGTGAGCGCCTGGTGCTGATCGGCCCAAACGGCGCCGGCAAGAGTTCGTTGCTCAAGATCGTCGCCGGCATTTACCCGCCGACCAGCGGCGAGATGACCCTGCGCGGGCGCATCACGCCCCTGATCGAAATGGGCGCCGGATTCAACCCGGAGCTGACGGGCCGGGAGAACGTGTTTCTCAATGCGGCGATTCTGGGTGTGCCGCGGGCGGAGGCGCAGCGCCGCCTGCCGAAGATCATGGAGTTCTCGGAAATACCGCCGCACTTTCTGGACACCGGCATCAAGTATTACTCGTCCGGGATGATGATGCGCCTGGCGTTCTCGGTGGCCATGGAGCTGGAGCCGCAGATTCTGATCCTGGATGAAGTCTTCGCTTCGGGGGATGGGCATTTTGTGGAGAAGGCCACGCGGCGCATGCGGGAGTTCATCGCCAGCGCGCACATCCTGATCCTGGTGACGCATGATCTGCAACTGGCGCGCAGCGTGGCCCAACGCTGCATCTGGATGGACCATGGCTGCGTGGTGCAGGATGGGCCGGTCGGGCAGGTCATTCCCGCCTATGAGGCCGCCTTGCGCACGGCGGACACACAGCCGGCGGCAAAGCCGAACGCGTAGCAGGATCCCGTTAGCGGCCCAGGCAGGGGATGTCTTCTTGCCGGCTCAAGGGATTTCGGCCCGCGGCGCAAAGGTGGCCTCACCCGCCGGCGTTACGTGCAACGTGCCCAGCAACACGCGCTTGTCGCTTCCGCCGGCGTCGGGCATGAGCCGTTCATCGGGCTTGCCGAGACGGTCCGGTTGCCACAGGCCCGCGTGGAACGTCAATTGCTGCCCGCGCGATTCCTGGGGCACGGCGAAGACGCAGCCAAGCTTGACCGTGCCGGGTTGGGCCAAGGAGCCTTGCTGGCCACCGGGCTGGGCGCCGCCCTGGAAGGCGGTCTTGCCGGCGCCGTCGAAATGGAAGAACGGCGCGACGCCCGGCGGCAGCGGCTTGTGGATCGTCCAGGTCAGGGGCAGGAACCACTTGTCGCCTTGCTTCTCCAGCGCGCCCGCTTGCACCGCGTAGTCGCCGAGAACCTCAACGGCGCCGATTGCATAGCGGCGCTGTCCGTCGTGGCCTTCCAGCGGCAGGGCGATGCGCGGCGAGCCGGTTTGCGTGCCGACGGAGACAAACACGCTGTACTTGCCGGCGGCGAGGTTGAAGGGCAAGGCGAAGCTCGTTTCCTGCGCGCGCGCCTCGGCTTTCTCAGCGGGGGCTGTCGGCAGGGCGCGCACGTCGAAGGCTTCATCAACGAAGACCCCGGCGATGCCGCCCTTGGCGTCCTTGAACGTTACAGCCGGGAAGCCGCCAGGCAGGCACGGCGCCACGCCGGCGTTCCGCCAACTCGCGCGGAATTGCCACGCGCTGCCCAGCGGCAGGCGCGCCGGCCAGGAGGCTTCGAGCAGTTGCAGACGGTATCCCAGCCGCAGGTTGATGCTGTCAATCAGCGGCCGGCATTCCTTGAGGAACTCCCGCGGCCACCAATGGATTGAAGCGTAGCTGGCGTGGTAGTCTTCGACCGCCTTCAGGTACAGGCTGCCGTCCTGCCAGCAGCCACGGTCGCGCGAGCCGCCGTAGTGCTCGCTTTCCAATATCACCGGCGTCTTGGGCCAGAACGCCGGGGCCATCTTGGCGCTGAAGTATGCCTTCTTGCCGGCTTGCACGAGGATGCTGTCGTCGCGCAGCGTCAAGCCCTTCTCGCAAGCGTAGTCAATGACGCTCTGTCCGCGCCCCTGCGACTCGAAATCGTCGTTCGCCGCCAGCAGCGTCTTCTTGAAGTGCCGGCAGTGAAGATCAATGTGCTTGCGCAGGGTCGCGGCCGAATACGGCAATTTGGTGCTGGCATAGGTGTGGCCTTCGCCCCAGACACCGAACGAGCCGACGTCCACGAACGCGACGGCTGGATTGCCGTCGTAGCGGCTGGCGGCCGCGGCCAGAAAATGATCGAGCTTTTCGAGGAAGACCGGATCGTCGAAGTCCGGTTCCCAAAACGGCCCGCCCTGCAGGATGCCTTTGCCCGGTGCGAAGTCGTGGCCCTTTGCGCCGGCCTTGAGGACCCATTCCGGCGTGGCCCAGCGCATCCACGATTCGCTGCACGAGAAGCGGAACGCGACCTGCTTGCCCTTGGCAATCCAGCGCTCGCCCGGCGAATCCACGACGGCCCAGTTGAACCGTCCTTCCTCCGGCTCGATGTAGGACCACGGGATGCGCAAGTACACGACCGTCAGGCCGGGGAAGTCATCCACGGTGTCGGAGGGTTCCAGCTTCGAGCCATAGTTGGCGGGCATGTTGTCGTAATAGTGGAAGACCCAGCCCATGCCTGGGTTCTCCAGCGCCACGCCGGTGTCCTTGGGCCTGGCGGCGGTTCTGTCTGAGGTGGCCATTTCCTCCCCCGCGGCGGTTGCGCAACCAGCCGCGAGCACGATCAGGAGGCCGGCAAGAACTGCGTACGAGGCCATCGAGTCGTTAACCGGCCGAAGACGGAGTGCCGCGCTGCCCATGCGAGGAGTTGATACACGACCTCGGGCAATCCGCCAATCAGCTTTTCTATCCCGCAATGAAATCCCACAGCAGGCTGGAAGCCCGTGCTACTGGGGCTTTCAAAATGGCGTACCCGGTGGGATTCGAACTCACGACCTCAGCCTTCGCAGGGCTGCGCTCTATCCAGCTGAGCTACGGGTACACGCACGGTGCCATGCCCTACTTTATCGCGCCTACATTTGTTTGCAAATCCCAAATCCAGGGAGAAGATAGGGCCATGAATGCAGCCGCTACGCCGCCTGACAAGCTTCGCCTTATCCTTACCCATGCTTGGCCCATCGATACGCTTGCCGTCCGCAGGGCGCTAAAAGACGGCAAGCTGGACTTCGTGGCCAGGAAACCCCGAACGAAGGCCGGCTTCCTCCGCACCTTGCAGCCTTTTGACCCGCATGCCATAGTCATGGATTGCTGCTTGGAGAAACTGAGCGCCCTCGAGGTCCTGGCACTGCTCAGGGTGTGCAAGCGCAATGTACCCGTCTTCGTGCTGGCCGCGCCCCGTGACAGGCGGGAGGTCGAGAAGTGCCTCCAAGCGGGGGCGCGGGAGTGGATTCGCCGCGACGAACTGGAACGCTTGCCCGCCGCTCTGCTCAACGCCCTCAAGGCGCCGAAATGCAACGGGGCGGGGACGCCGCCGGCGGTGACACGCGAGAGCGACGAAAGGTACGCGGCGCTGTTCGAGGCCAACCCTCATCCCATGTGGGTTTTCGACGTGGCCAACTTGCGCTTCCTCGCCGTCAACGATGCGGCGGTCGCGCACTATGGCTACACGCGAGACGAGTTTCTGGGGATGACCATGCTGGATATCCGGCCCCAGGAGGATATCCCGTCTTTCCTGACGCACGTTGCCACGGTTCCCAAGACTCACCATGATAAAGGCGTCTGGCGGCACCGCAAGAAAGACGGCACGCTCATTGATGTCGAGATCACCTCGCACACCATGAACTTTGCGGGCCGGCCCGTCGAGGTCATACTGGCCAACGACATCACCGCGCGCAAGCGCGCTGAAGGGGCCTTGCGGGCCAGCGAAGAACGTTATCGTGCGTTCATCGAGCAGAGCTCGGAAGGCATCTGGCGCTACGAACTCGACCAGCCGATTCCAGTCAACCTGCCTGTGGACGAACAGATAGACCTGGTCTACCAGCGGGCCTACCTCGCCGAGTGCAACGACGCCATGGCGCGCATGTACGGGTTTACGCACGCCGCGGAGCTCGTCGGGACGCGGCTGGGCGATCTTCAGCCGCGCAGCGATCCCAGGAACATCGAATTCCTGCGCGCGGCCGCGGGTTCAGGCTTTCGCCTGCTGGATGCCGAAACCCATGAGGTGGACAAGAACGGCCAGGCCAAGTACTTCCTCAACAACCTGATCGGCATTGTTGAGAACGGGATGATCCTGCGGGCCTGGGGTACCCAGCGCGACATCACCGAGCGCAAGCGCATGGAGGAGGCGTTGCGGGAGAGCGAAGGGCGCTACAGGCTTCATTTTGAGAACAACCCCGTCCCGATGTGGATCGTGAATCTCGAAACCCTCCGCTTTCTGGCAGTCAACGCCGCCGCGGTGCGCCATTACGGGTATTCCAGTGCGGAATTCATGGCCATGACGCTCAAGGACATCCGTCCGGAGGAGGACATGCCGCAGCTCCTGGAGTTCTTCGCTGGCCTGAAAGACGGCTATCACCACACACCCGTACCTTTTCGCCACCGCAAGAAAGACGGCTCGATCATCCTCGTGGAGATCACGGGCTATTGCTCCCGGCAGGGCGGCATGCGTGTTTCGTTTGCGCAGGTGAACGACGTGACGGAACGCCTGCGCGCCGAGAAAGAACGCCTGGCCTTCGAGCACAGGTTGCAGGAATCGCAGAAGTTGGAAAGCCTCGGTGTCCTGGCCGGCGGCATCGCTCACGACTTCAATAACCTGCTGGCCGCCGTCCTGGGCAATGTCAACCTGGCCAGCATGCAGACGGACCCCGCTTCGCCCATCCTGCCCTATCTGGCGAGCATTGAGATCGCCGCGCACCGCGCCGCCGACCTGTGCAAGCAGATGCTGGCTTACGCCGGCAAAGGCAGTTTCACGGTGCTGCCCATCAACCTGAACACCATCATCAATGAGCTGGCGAACTTGCTGCGAGTCAGCATTGGCAAACATATCCGCCTGAAACTGGATCTGGCCGCCGGCCTGCCGCTGGCCCAGGCTGACGCCACGCAAATCCGCCAAGTGCTGATGAACCTCATTATCAACGCCTCCGAGGCCATCGGCGAAGGCGACGGGGCCATCAGTCTGGCGACCGGCGTCACCCACGCCACCCGCGAGACGCTGGCCGAAACCTGCCTCGCGCCGGACCTGCCTGAAGGCGATTATCTGTGCATCGAGGTGGCGGACACCGGTTGCGGGATGGATGAGCGGACCAGGGCCAGGATCTTCGATCCTTTCTTCAGCACCAAATTCCAAGGCCGCGGCCTGGGCCTGGCCGCGGTGCTGGGCATAGTGCGCGGCCACCAGGGAGCCATCAAAGTGGACAGCGTGCCCGGTGAGGGCAGCACGTTTCGCGTTCTGCTCCCGTGCCTCAAGAAGCCCGAGGCCCCTGGCGGCGCCGGGCCGTCAGTTCCCCAGTTGCACGGGACGGTCTTGGTCGTGGAGGACGATGCCACGCTGCGCTCACTGTACAGCCGCCTGCTGGAAGGCATGGGCCTGGTTCCGTTGCAGGCCGCCGATGGCGCCCAGGGCCTCGAACTGCTGCGCACTCGCGCCGCCGAGATCACTGCCGCCCTGCTGCATTCCACGGCCGCCATGCCCGGGTTGAGCGGGGAGGAAACCTACCGCGCCTTCCGCGGCATCAAACCGGATTTAGCCGTGGTCCTGATGAGCGCCTACGATCAGCGCGGCGCGCTGGAGAGCTTCCCCAACAGGGAACGTACCCGCACACTGCAAAAACCCTTCACACGGCAGGAACTGTACCAGCAATTGAGTTCTTTGCTGGGCCCGGGCTGACCCGGATTTCTCAACGCAGAGGACGCAACGTGCCCAGTTGGTGAAGAGGTGAGGGGGTGAACGGGTGAGGGGGTGAACGGATGAAGAGCGTCACCCCGTCACCTGTTCACCTCTTCACCTCTTCACCCTTCACCCCTCGCCCCTCGCCCCTCACCCCCCACCCCTATCCCCGCGCCGCCAGGACCTTCTTGACCGCCGCGATGATCTTCGCGACGCTCGGCAGGACCGCGCTTTCCAGCCCGATGGCACTGGGGATGGGCGTGTCGGCCGCCGCCACGCGCAGGATAGGCGCATCCAGGTAGCCGAAGGCCAGTTCCTGGACGCTGGCCGCAATCTCCGCGCCCAGCCCCAGCGTGAAGTGGCCTTCTTCGACCACCACCAGGGCCTGTGTCTTCGCGGCCGATTGCGCCACGGTCTCGCGGTCCAGCGGCGCCAGACAGCGCAGGTCCACCACCTCGGCCTCGAGGCCCTCCCGCGCCAGGAGTTCCGCCGCCTGGAGGCTGAGCGAGACCATGTAGCTGTTGGCGCACAAAGTCACGTCCTTGCCCGCGCGCACGATGTTCGCCTTGCCCAGCGGGATGTATTCTTCCTGCAGGGGCACCGGCCCGGTTGTGCCGTAGAGCGCCTTGTGCTCGACGAAGACCACCGGGTCTTCGCCGCGCAGGCAGGTCTTCAGCAGACCCTTGGCATCGCGCGGGCTCCAGGGCGTCACCACCCGCAGGCCCGGAAACTTCATCAGCAGCGAGTCCAGGCTTTGGCTGTGCGTCGCCCCATAGCCCCTGTAACCCCCCATAGCTGTGCGCACCAGCAGCGGAATCCTGACCTGGCCGTTGTAGATATAGTGGAGTTTTGCCGCGTGGTTGCAGAGCTGGTCGCCGGCCAGCAGCATGAAATCCATGAACATGATCTCGGTCAGCGGCCTCAAACCGCCCATCGCGGCGCCAATGCCCACCCCGATGATGGCGGCCTCGCTGATCGGCGTGTTGATCACCCGCTGCTTGCCATAACGCGCCAACAGGCCGCGCGTAACCTTGAAGCAGCCGCCGTACTCCGCCACGTCTTCGCCGAAGATGAAATAGCGCGAGTCGCAGTCCATGGCTTCGCACAGCGCTTCCTGAATCGCCTGCCAATACGCCTTCTCCGCACACGGCACAGCCTGGTGGGACAGGCTTTCCAGCCTGTCCGGACAGCCTGGAAAGGCTGTCCCACCGGGCTGGACTTGCGAGGCCGCCAGGGCGGCGCTGGAAGCCTGAGAAAGGAGGGCGGGCGCGTACACTTTCTCGAAAGCGCTTTCCGGCCGGGCGGGTGGCAGTTCACGGCAGCGTGCGAGAGCGCCGGCTATTTTTGCCCGCGCCTTCGCCTCCACGGCCTGGATGTCAGCAGCGGTGGCGGTGCCGCGCTTGAGAATGCGGGCCTTGAACCGCGCGAGCGGATCGCGTTCCTGCCATTGGCGGTCGGTCTCCTTGTCCCGGTACAGGTTCTGGTCGCTGCGGCTATGGCCTTTCACTCGCCAGGTGCGGCATTCGACCAGCGTCGGGGCAGCGCCGTGGTGCACCATGAGCACGGCGCTGCGCACCGTCTCCATGACCGCCTCGACATCGTTGCCGTCCACGCACTTGTAGAGTATCCCGTAAGCTTCGCCGCGGTGCGCGATGCTGTTTCCGGCGGTAACCTCCCCTACCGGCGTGGACATAGCCCAGCCGTTGTTCTCGCAAAGATAGATCACGGGCAGTTTGTAAATGGCGGCCATGTTCAGGGATTCGTGGAAAGTTCCCTGGTTGGCCGCGCCGTCGCCGAAGAAGCAAATCACGACGTTGGGTCGCTCCCGCATTTGCAGCGCCAAGGCCAGGCCCGTGGCCACGGGGAGCCCGCCGCCGGTGATGCCGTTGGAGCCCATGAAGCCCACGTCCACCCCGGCCATGTGCTGCGTGCCGCCCTTGCCGCCGCTGTAGCCGGCCTCGCACCCGAACAGCTCCGCCATCATGCGGAAGACATCCCCGCCCTTGGCAATAAAGTGCCCGTGGCCCCGGTGATTGCTGACCACCAGATCGTCGTGGGTCAGGTTGGCGCACGCGCCCACGGCCACCGCTTCCTGCCCCAGAGAACTGTGGAACGTGCCGGGCAGCCGCCCGGCCCGGGCCTCCTCCTCCATGACTGTCTCGAACTCGCGGATCAGAAACATCCGTTCGTAGAGCGTCAGGGGCGGCGGAACGTGTGGCAGAATGATGGTTGTGCGGGACATCGCTTACCCTTAGTCCCCGAGGAGGGTAGGAACACCCCCGCGGAAGAGAACAGTATAGCGCCGGAAGTCAAAGGTGAAACTGCCCTTTTGGTAACCGCAGGTTGAAGAACTATAATTTTGTGCCTTGACTTGTTTAGACACGTTGGCATGATTTCATCTCTTATGAGCCTGGACTTCTCCTCCCCCGTCCCACTGTATCAGCAACTTCAGGATCTCTTGCGCCTTGAGATCAGCAGCAAGGTGCGGAAGACCGGAAGCAAAATGCCGAGCGAGCACGAGCTGTGCCGCCAGTTCGGCATTACCCGCCCAACTGTGCGCCAGGCCTTGGAGGGCCTGGTGCGTGAAGGCTTGGTGCATAAGCACCGCGGCAAGGGCGCGTTTGTGACCGAGCCGCCCCAGCCGGTGGGCTTGTTCTCGCTGACCGGGACCACTGAAGCGTTCGCTGCGCAGAAGACCACTGTCGAAACGCAGGTCTTGCGCTTGGGTCCTGCGCCAACGTGTCCGCTGGCCGAAGGCCAAGATCCGCCCGGCGGCTGGATAGCGCTGGAGCGCGTGCGGCGCATCAACAACGTGCCGACTTTCTACGAGTATACTTGGCTGCAGGCGGCGCTGGTTCCGGGCCTGGAGCAGATAGATTTTCGCCACTGCTCCCTCTTCGCCGTCCTGGCGGAGAGGTACAAGCTGCGCGCAGATGGCGGCCGGCAGCGCTTCAGTGCTGTGGCGGCGCCATTGCACCTTGCGGCCGCGTTGGGCCTCAAAGCCGGGATGCCGCTGTTGCGCGTGGCCCGTTCGGTGCGGCTCTGCCTGAAGCCGGTTGCCGGTGGGGCCACCGCAGACCAGAGCGCTGTGGGCATACTCCACCTGGAGCTTTACGTCGCGCCAGGGCCACTTGTTCTGGAAGAGAACATCCCTAGTCCGCCCAGCACCGTGCCGGCCGCAACGAGCCTTCCGGAGGTCCGGGCGGTGCCCGTGCCTGAACCCTGATCCAGACGCTGTGCCATTCTAACGCCTTACGCGCCTCGCCGCGCGAAGGCGCGAAGGCGATTCTCCATTTGACAAGTCGCAAAAGCATGGCAGTGTAATATGAGGGGCGCAGAGGTGTTGCGGCGCGAGGCAGCAGGCATGTAGGTTGGCCGTCAGGAGATTCGGTTTTTTAGCCAGATGCTCGAAAAGCTCTTTCTCGCCTCGTTATTCTTGAGTTGGAGACTACTGGTAAAACGAGCCGGTAGTATCTAGGGTGCAATGCGTTGACAAATAACGACTTATGTGTGTACGACCCCCCGTGGGGAGAGGGCCGGCGTGAGGGGGAAAGAGGCTTGGCGTAGTCCCTTACCCGGTGCTGAAGCGCCATGCCCTCCCGCTGGGGAGAGGGTAACGAAGTAACGAACTAGGAGTGTCGCATGCCCTGGAATCAGAAGCTGCAGGATTGGGTGCAGGAGGTTCTTAACCTCTGCCAGCCCGACGAAGTCCGCTGGTGTGACGGCTCGCAGGCCGAGTACGATGAGCTCTGCCGCTTGATGTGCGCCAGCGGCACTCTCATCAGGCTGAGCGATGCAAAGCGGCCTAACAGCTTCTACTGCCGCTCCAATGTCATAGATGTGGCCCGCGTCGAAGACCGCACCTTCACCTGCTCCCGCAGCGCGCAGGAGACCGGCCCGAATAACAACTGGTGCGATCCGGTCAAGATGCGCGCGACGCTCACCGCCCTCTTCAAAGGCTCCATGAAGGGCCGCACGCTGTATGTGATCCCTTTCAGCATGGGCCCCATCGGCTCGCCCATCGCCAAAATTGGTGTCGAGCTTACCGATTCGCCTTATGTCGTCGTCAACATGCATATCATGACCCGCGTCAGCCCGCGGGTCCTGGAGGTCCTCGGGCCGGACGGTGAATTCGTGCGCTGCCTGCATTCCGTCGGCGCGCCGCTGGAAGGCAGCCAGGCTGACGTGCCCTGGCCCTGCAACGCACTCAACAAGTACATCGTTCATTTTCCCGAGACGCGCGAAGTCTGGTCTTTCGGCTCGGGCTACGGCGGCAACGCCCTGCTGGGCAAGAAGTGTTTCGCCCTCCGTCTCGCCTCCGTGATGGCGCGCGACGAAGGCTGGCTGGCCGAGCACATGCTGATTCTGGGCGCTACTTCGCCCCAAGGCCGGAAACACTACATCGCCGCGGCTTTCCCCAGCGCCTGCGGCAAGACCAACCTGGCCATGATGAACCCGCCGCTCCAAGGCTGGAAAGTCAACTGCATCGGCGACGACATCGCCTGGCTGAAGTTCGGCGCCGACGGGCGGCTGCACGCCATCAATCCTGAGGCCGGCTTCTTTGGCGTGCTTCCGGGCACCTCGACGGACTCCAACCCCAACGCCATCGGGACCCTGGCCCGCAACTCGATCTTCACCAACTGCGCCCTGAGCGCAGACGGCGACGTCTGGTGGGAGGACATGACCTCCGCGCCGCCCCGCGGGCTGAGCGACTGGCTCCGCCGCCCCTGGACTCCCGGCTGTGGCCGCAAGGCCTCCCATCCCAACGCCCGCTTCACCACACCGGCCCGCCAGTGTCCCGTCATTGATCCGGCCTGGGAGGATCCTGCGGGCGTGCCCATCTCGGCGTTCATCTTCGGCGGGCGGCGCGCCACCACGGTGCCGCTGGTTACCGAGGCCTTCTCCTGGAACCACGGCGTGTTCCTCGCTTCCATCCTGGCCTCCGAGACGACCGCCGCGGCGACGGGCAAGCTCGGCCAGTTGCGCCGCGATCCCTTCGCCATGCTCCCCTTCTGCGGCTATCACATGGCGGATTACTTCGCCCATTGGCTGAAAATCGGCGCCACGGCCGACGCCGCCAAACTGCCGCGCATCTACCACGTCAACTGGTTCCGCAAGAACGGTTCCGGCCGCTTCCTTTGGCCGGGCTATGGCGACAACGCGCGCGTGCTGAAATGGATCTGCCAGCGTGTCAACGGGGACGGCCGGGCCGTTGAGTCGCCCTTTGGCCTGCTCCCCGCCGCTGACGCTCTGGACCTTGCGGGCCTGGAGCTGCCCCCTGAGACCATGAGCCAGGTGCTGCACGTGGACAAGGCTGAATGGCTGCGCGAGTTGCCACTCATCCGTGCGTACTACGACGCGCTCGGCCCCAGGCTGCCGCAAGCTCTCCGCGCCGAACTGGAGGCGTTGGAGAAGCGGCTGCAAAAATAATCGAAAATCGAAAATTCATTGGTCTTCCCGCAGCGCCTCAAACCCACAGAGCAGCGGTTGTTTGAGCGGCGATGTTCCCGAGACCTTCATGACAATCTCCAGGAAGTCCTTCACCTCAACACCGTGGAAGTCCTTCACCAACGCCCGCCGCGGGCCACCGGCTTCAGCCACGATGTCAAAGGCGGAGAGAACGTTCTTGCCTTGCAGGCTCACACTAAAAACGCGGTCCCCAACCTTGGCGTTGGCAGGTTCGGCAAAGTACAGCTTGATCGTATATTTGGCCGGCGCTCCGCCGGCGTCAATCAGCCTGAAGCGCAGCGGCTTCTCGCTCAGGCAACCCGAGGTGAACACCCAGGGCGTTTGCGTGCCCTCTATGTGCAGCAGCTCATCGCAATAACACATGCTCTGGTCGTGTTGGTAGGTGGGGAGCCATTTGCCCAGCGGCCCCGAGTCCACGCGGGCGGGGTAGGGAATCCATAGCGTGCCCTCCTTGCCAACCGGGTCGTACCTGTAGCCCGGCGCTCCTAAATTGATCGCCACGTGCTTGACTGGCAGCGAAAGCGTTTCCGCTAAGCCTCCAGTGAAGCTCGTTCCCCACCCGCCTGCGGCTGTCCCGCCGTACAGGATCCCGCCTTTGTAAGTCCCGCCGGGGACGATGATCGGACAGAAGACTATCGAGGTGTGGATGGCTGTGTCGCACGCGCAACCCGAACGGCCTTCAGGCGCCGCGAAGACGCCGTCGGCCGGCACCGCGCAGAGGCCGCACGCCAGCGCCATGCCGCCAAAGGGCACCCAGCCCGTCTGCTCTTCGAGATTCCAGTAGGCGATGCCGCGCCGCGCGCCAAAGAGCGTGCATTCCGAGGCCAAGTGGTGTCCGCAGCCGATGTAGCCGCGGTGAAAATCCAAGACCTGTTCCCGTCCGCTCAAGGGGTTTGGCCAGGCTACTTGTTTCCCCGTCTTAAGTTCCCACGCAAAAGGTTCGGCATAGATGCGAGCGCCAACGATGATCGGCCGTTTCATGTAGCCCTTGCGGCCGCCCCAGAGCAGCTTGCCGCTGCCAGCTCCAAAGGCGTAGAGCGCCCGGCGGGCAAACTGCCCGGCGAGGAACTCCTTATGCGGATGTCCCAGGCTGCCCGTGCCGTGTACGACGAGCACGCCGTCCTTATACATGCAGGCCACGCCGACCCGCCCCTCCGCGATGATGTTGTCGTCCAACGTGATGTCCGTGCAGTTGAACGGCTTCTCCCAACTTGCTTTGCCGGTCTGAGCGTCCAGCGCGACGATCTTGCGCAGGTCGGGGACCCCTCCCCTGCCCTTCCCCTCGTCCGGCTTGCGGTCAGGGACGGATTTGTCCACGACCGTGTTGGCCAGGGCCTCCTTGCGCTCGTCCTCCGTCAATGCCCGGTCAACAAAGAAAACGTGTCCGCCGCCAATGGCAATCCCGTCGTGGTCAATGCCCTGGCCTTCGCGGACCCAGGCTTGCTGCCCTGTGGCCACATCGAGAGCAAAGACGGCATTGCTCGTCTGCTCGCGTGGCGCTTTGCGCCGTTCCTCCGTTTCCGCCCGGCTGCCGTAAAGGAACGCGCCTTCGCGCGCGACCCAAGCCCAGTAGGCTTCGACATTTCCCGTCTTCGGCGGCTCGTATGTCTTGAGTGTTGCTCCCGTATGCGCGTCAAGGCGCAGGCAACGGCGCGCGCTGCACACGACGAACAGGCTGCTTTCGTCCGCGGCCAGATTGGACGTATTGAGCGGCAAGTGCTCGCGCGTCGCGCCCTCCAGCTCACGCTCCCAGCAGCAGACACCGTTGTAAACGTCGTAAGCCATGACCAAGTCATAGCCGAGAGTGAACAGGATGCCGTTGACCACCAGCGGCATGGGCGGCGAGGCGTGCCGCTCGATGCGCTGGCGCGGGCCGGGCCTGCCGTACCACAGCACGCCGAAGGGGCCGCGGACCCGCGAGTCCTCGCTACAGTAGGTGTTCGCGGGCGTGGCGTAGTTGTGCGTCCAGTCCTGGGTGCCAGGAACCCGGCCGCGTTTCAGCACCAGCCTATGGCCCTTCTTCCTGCTTTCCGCGCCCCAACTCTCAGGCAGGGGCTGCGCCTCCATGCTCTCCGACAGGAATGCAACGCCGCCACAAGGTTTGGTGACGCGGACTATTTCTTCATCCGAAATGGTTGCTAGATCACCGACTAGACGAGGGCAGTCCAAGACCACGTTGAACAGGTAAGGCGCGAAGGGGAGTTGCTTCATCGCCGGGTCCAACTGCGTGACGACCACCCGGCCGCCGTACAAACGCGCGCGGGCGAGCCACTGGCGTGCTGAAGTGACCTCTGCCTCCTCCTTGAGCAGACAGTACACGGTCAGTTCCGAGGCGCGCGCAAGCTCCTCAGCCAACTCGTCCGCCCCGTGCCCCAGAATCAGGCAATAGCCGCGAGTCACCGCCGCCTCTTTGAGAACGTCGCGCGCCACGTCCGCCCAATGGCTGGCGTTCTTCGCCAGCCCGCGTTCCGAGCCGCGACCGTCAGAGAGCGGAACCGCTTGCTCACGCGCGCGGCTCGGATCCGCCGGCGCATAGCACCGCACCGTTCCGTCAATCGTGCTGACGAACAACCGTCCGTGGGCCGCAACCAGGCCGCGCACGCGGCTGCCGGTTTCGCAGGACCAGAGCTTGGCCCCGGTGCTCGCGTCGAACGCGCTGACCGCCCCCTCGCCGCCGGCGTAGAGCACGTTGCCGGACAGGATGAGCGCCTCCGTGGCGTTGGCGCAGGGGGTCATCCAGGCGCACTTCTTCTTCATCTTCTCGAAGATGGCCTCGGCTGCCGCGGGCCACTTGTCCCACTGCGCCTGTCCCCACTTGAGCGGGCCGTTCGCCAGGTAGCGAGCGCGAAAATACTCGGCGCCATGCTCTTTCACCGCCTGCGCATATTCTTCCATGCAATCCAGCCGCGCGGGGACGCCGAGTTTCTTGTAAGTTTCCTCGAACTCCTTGCACTCGGCCGCGGCCATCTCGGGCAGCTTCGCCGGCTCCACGGCCAGCACGTGGTCGTCGGTGCTGAGAAATGCCAGGTTGGCATTGAAGACCGCCTGCCGCGCATTGAACCAGTTGAAGAGCAGGCCGCCCTTGTGGGGCCGCCCGTACGAATCCTTGAAGGCCTGGTCCGGGTCGTAGGCCAGGATGCAGCCGGAACCATAGACGATGTTGCGCCCGTTCCAGATTCGCGCATCCGAGCCGCCGTTGTAGAAGCTGTATTCATGCGCCTCCTTCACCTGCGGAAACGGCGTAGCGAAGTCCATGCGTGAGCCGTCGCTTTTGCTCCAGCGCGCCGGCGCCGTGCGCGAAGTGGTGAACAACGAGTCGTCACGCGCGAGCATCAGGCCCTGAGGCACGTGCTCATCGCCGGAGTCCGCATCCACTTGCCGCCGCCAGACCAGCGACCCGTCTTCGGCCTTGACCGCGTAGAGGAAGATGTGATACGACGGAAAGAGCCCGGCGCTGAAGTAAGCGACGCCGTCCTCGACGATGCCGCCCGCGCGGATCGGCCAGAGCGATGAGAAGCGCCCGTAACCGAGCATCAGCTCCCCCGTCAGCGCGGCCTTGACCTGCCAGAGCAATTTCCCCGTCGCCGCGTCCAGGCAGCGGAAGACGCCGTCATCGGCCCCGAAGAAGAGCTTCCCTTTCCAGAAGACGGGCGCCAGGCGCGGCGCGGCGTCCGCGAAGTGCGTCCAGCGTACTGCGCCGGTGGCCGCATCCAGGGCGTAGAGGCAATTCTCGGCCGATGAGCAGAAATAAACGGCGTCGCCGGCCGCAATGACGCGGAAGGCATCGTCGTGACTGACGTCCGGCTTGTTCTTCCGTGCGCCGTAGCCGTTGGGCAGAAGGTCCCAGCCCGGCGCCGGCGGGAACGGCGCGCGCAATTCCCAACGGACCGCCAGCGGCGGCCGCACTTCCTCGGTGGTGACGCCGCTGCGCTGGTTGTCGTGCATGCCTGTCGGCCAGTCCTCAGCCCAGCCCGGCAAGGGCAAGACGAGGAGCGTAGTGAGCGCCAGGGGCAGCGCGAACAGTTTCGGAAGCCGCATCGCAGGAGATTGTAAGCCGCGGGCCAATAAGTCAACAGATCAATAAGCCAGCAAGCCAACAAACCGACAAGTCAACAGGCCAACAAACCAATGCATCGCTGACCCGCTGGCTTGCTGACCTGTTGTTCTGTTGACCTGTTGTCTTTGGGGCAGTACGTTCACGCTTGCGCGCCTGGAAGTCCCGCGGAGTGGAGCCCGGTTCCGATGCAGAGCAACCGAATCGGTTACGCATTCATCAGCCCCTGGCTGGCCGGCTTCTGCATCTTCACCATTTTCCCCTTCGTCGCCAGCATCTACCTCTCGTTCTGCCGTTACGACATCATCTCACCGCCCGTGTGGGTGGGGTTTGCCAATTACGACGAACTGTTCAGGAACGACCCGCGCTTCTGGAAGGCGCTCTGGAACACCATCTACTACGCGCTGGCCGCCGTCCCGCTGGGCATTGTCACGGCCTTTGCGCTGGCGCTCTTTCTGAACCTGGAAGTGCGCGGCATGAGTGTCTATCGCACGGTGTTCTTCCTGCCGTCCATCGTTCCGGCGGTGGCCAGCACCATGATCTTCATGTGGATCCTGAACCCGCAGATTGGCCTCATCAACAGCCTCCTGCGCAAGGTGGGCATCGAAGGGCCCGCCTGGCTGAACGACTCGCACTGGGCCATGCACAGCCTGATTCTGATGTCGCTTTGGGGCGTGGGCGGGGCCGTGATCACCTACCTGGCGGGCCTGAAAGACATCCCTGTTTCCCTGTACGAGGCCGCCGTCGTGGACGGCGCCGGCCCCTGGGCGCGCACGCGCCACGTCACCATCCCCATGATGACGCCGGTGATCTTCTTCAATCTCATCATGGGCATCATCGGGGCTTTCCAGACCTTCACGCAAGCCTTCATCATGACCAATGGCGGACCCGAAGACAGCACGCTCTTCTACGCCCTGTACCTCTTCTACCGGGCCTGGCGGTACCTGGACATGGGCTATGCGAGCGCCATGGCCTGGGTGCTCTTCCTGCTGGTGACCGTGGTGACCGCGCTCGTCTTTCGCACGCATCGAAAGTGGGTGCACTATGGCGGATAGGCGGTATACGGCGTTGCGGCGCGCGGCCATAGTGCTGCTGAACCTGTTGCTGGTGGGCACCTTTATCCTGATCTTCGCCCTGCCCAGCCCGGCCCAGCGCGCCTACCCGAAGCGCATCCCGGTGCGCTTCTGGCACATGTGGAGCGGCGAATGGAAAGACGTCGTGGACCGGATTGTCCAGCGCTTCAACGACAGCCAGGAGAAGTATGAGGTCGTGGCGCTCTCGGTCCCCGGCGGCAGCGCGGACTACAAGTTCCTGCTCTCCGTTGCCGGCGGCGATCCGCCGGACTGCATGGCCCAGTGGAACCAGGTGATCCCCGCCTGGGCCGACGAGCAGATGCTGGTGCCGCTCGATTCGCTGATGACGCCCCAGGAATGGCAGGACTTCCAGGCCACGGCGTACCCCGTGGCGCTGAAGATCGGCTGCTACAAGGGCCGCCTGTACGGCGTGACCACGGGCATCAACATCTGGGCCTGCTACTACCGGCCCGACCATCTGCGCGCCGCCGGCCTCGACCCCGACAAGTTCCCCACGGACCTGGATGAGCTCTGGGAGTGGGGGCAGCAGCTCACGCGCACCGACGAAAGCGGCGCCATCACGCGCATGGGTTTTCTCCCCGGCTGGTACAGCCAGTACCTCCCTGTCTTCGGCGGCAGTCTCTACGATGCGCAGTCGGGCCAGGTCACCATCAACACGCCCGCCAACCTGCGCGCGCTGGCGTGGCTGGCCGGCAAGCAGAAGGAACTGGGCTACGAGAAGGTCGTGCGCTTCCAGTCCATGCTGAACACGGGGGGCTTCGCGACGCAGTGGCCGTTCATCAGCGGCCAGTACTCGATCGCCCTGGAAGGCCAGTGGCGCGTGGAGCAGCTTGCGAAGTTCGCGCCCGACCTCGAATACCGCACCGCGCCAATTCCGCCGCCCAAGGGCGGCAAGGCGCACGCCGGCTGGTCCAACGGCAACTTCATGATCATCCCCAAGGGCGCGCGCCAGACGCAGGGGGCGTGGGAGTTCATCAAGTTCTGGTCCGGGGTGGACAAGCCGGAGCGCGCCGCGGAGTTCTACACGTGGGGCGGCTGGCTGCCGCTCTCCTCCAAGATTGCGCAGGCGCCGGTCTACCAGGACTACCTCAGGAAGTACCCGCAGTTCCAGACGTTCCTGGACGTGCTGCCCAGTGAGAACATCGAAGTTTCGCCGCCGGTGCCGTTCCAGGTGTTTCTCGCGGACATGACCGGACGGGCGGACGACTTTGCGATGCGCGGCACCAAGACACCCCAACAGGCCCTCGAAGACCTGGAGCGGGAAGTGGCGCAGGAGATTGCCAAGCGCAAGAGGTTCGGATTGTGAACGAGAATTACCTGTTCCGCCTTTCACCGCGCCAGCGGCTGATGACCCACGCGGTCCTCCTGGTCCTGGCGGTCCCTTACATCCTGCCGCTGATCTGGATGCTGTCCACGTCGCTCAAGAGCGACCTGCAAATCTTCCCGCGCGAAGGCAGCAGCCTCTCCCCGGTTTCGCTGGCGAACCTCATCCCGCGCCCGGTCCAATGGCGCAATTACCCGGACGCGCTCAAGACCGTCCCGTTCTCGCTGTACCTGCAGAACACGCTGCTGCTCTGCCTGCTGAACGTCGCCGGGGCGGTGGCCTCCAGCGCCATCGTCGCCTATGGCTTTGCGCGCATCCGCTTCAGGGGCCGCGAGCCGCTCTTCCTGCTGTTGCTGGCCACTATGGCCTTGCCCGGCCAGGTGACCATGATCCCGACCTTTGCGCTCTTCACTAAGCTGGGCTGGTATGGGACGTTCCTGCCGCTGATCGTGCCGGCGTTCTTCGGCAATGCGTTCTTCATCTTCCTGATGCGGCAGTTCTTCATGACGCTGCCGGAGGAACTGGCTGAAGCGGCGCGCATCGAAGGCGCGGGCGAGTGGGACATTTTCTGGCGGATTGTGCTGCCGCTCTCCAAGCCCGTCCTGGCGACGTGCGCGCTGTTCCAGTTCCTCGGTTCGTGGAACGACTTTTTCGGCCCCTTGCTGTACCTGAACGACCCTTCGCGCTACACGCTGGCTTATGGGTTGCAGCAGTTCCTGTCGAGCTACGGCGGCAAGTACGCACAGCTCATGGCCGCCACGACGCTCTTCACCTTGCCCGTTATCCTGCTCTTCTTCCTGGCGCAGAAAACGTTTATCCAGGGCATCGCCACGACGGGCAGCAAGGGCTAACCCGCACTTCTCACCACTCATTCAACGCAGAGGACGCAGAGTGCGCAGAGAAAAGAACATTGGAAACAACAGTAAATCCTTTCGTACGAACCCCTCTGCGTTCCTCTGTGTCCTCTGCC
>Ga0187861_10001550_pt1 | contig 23416 bp, 22 predicted proteins | sample June2016WEW_10_1_3_FD_132986 | JGI IMG/M metagenome (GOLD analysis project Ga0187861, IMG submission 132986) | Peatland microbial communities from SPRUCE experiment site at the Marcell Experimental Forest, Minnesota, USA - June2016WEW_10_100 | ecosystem: Environmental > Terrestrial > Soil >...
AGATTGTCGAGGGCGACCTGCGCGATCCCCAATCCATCCAGCGGGCGATTACCGGTGTGCGCTTCGTGCTGCACCTCGGCGCCATCGCGAGCGTGACGCGCTCGGTCGAAGACCCGCGCACGACCACCGAGGTCAACATTGTCGGCACGGTCAACCTGCTGCTGGCGGCGCGCGACGCGGGCGTGAAGCGCGTGGTGTTCAGTTCCTCGTCGAGCGTCTACGGCGACACCCCGACGCTGCCGAAACGCGAAGAGATGACCCCGTCGCCGCTGTCGCCCTACGCCGTTCATAAAATCACCGGTGAATACTACTGCCGCATTTTCTGGCAACTGTACGGACTGGAAACCGTCTCGCTTCGGTACTTCAACGTGTTCGGCCCGCGACAGGATCCGCAATCGCAGTATGCGGCGGTAATCCCCCGGTTTATCACGGCCATCCTCAAGGACGAATCGCCGACGATTTTCGGTGACGGCAAGCAAACGCGGGATTTCTCGCACATCGAGAATGTCATCGACGCCAATGTTGCCGCTTGTGCAGCGCCGAAAGAGGCGTTGGGCGAGTCGTTCAACATCGCCTGTGGCGGCTGCATCTCGTTGTTGGATTTGGTGGATACGGTGAACAAGGCTCTCGGGAAGAAGATCAAGCCCAAGTTTGATCCGCCGCGTCCCGGCGACGTTCTCCACAGCCAGGCCGACATCTCCAAGGCCGAAAAACTCCTTGGCTGGAAACCTAGGGTGAATTTTTCCGAAGGCATCGTCAAAACCATCGCGTGGTATCAGCGGCAGGGGTAGGGCGCGGCGGCTGCAGCGGCCAAGGGCGGTCTACACCGGGACGGCTTCGTTCTGGAGAACTTCGTTCGCCGTATCCGTGACTTGCGCGATGTTGAACGGCTTGCTCACCCAACGGCTTCCCGTGTCTTTGAAGAACGCCTGTGTCTCCGCGCTGACGGTATCGCCGGTCACGAACACAATGCGGTGGGCCAACGCTGGGTTCTGGCTCTTCACGGTTTCGAACAACTTCCGGCCATCCATGCCGGGCATGCGCATATCGGTGAGGATCAGGTCGTATGATCGGGCGGCAATGCACTCCAGGGCTTCCTGGCCGTTGGTGGCGGTGACCACCTCGAAGCCGTCACGCGTCATGATCAGTTTCAACAGAGCCAGGAGGTCCGGTTCATCGTCGACGACCAGAACGGTCCGCGTAGTGGACAATGCGGTTCGTGGTTTGATTCCGGATGGGGGCCGATCCGCCGTCGGGGTCACGGTGCATTGGACCACGGGCAGTTCCACGGTGAATTTGGCGCCACCCGCCGGGGGATTCTCGACGAGAATTTTGCCGCGGTGTTCCTGAATGATGGTGTTGGAAATCGTGAGACCCAAACCGGTTCCCTTGCCGAGCGGTTTCGCCGTAAAGAACGGATCGAAGATCCGGCCGATGATGTCTTGGGGAATGCCGGGGCCGTTGTCCGCCACGATCATCCGGATGTAATTGCCGGCCTCTTCCGTACGAATGGTCAAGACGCGGGGAATGGGCCGTTCGCTGAGCGCGTGAATCGCGTTGCCGATGAGATTGACGAGGACCTGTTCGATCTGGCTGGGATCGGCCTTGGTCGTGGATAAGTCGGTGGCGAGCCGCTGGTCCAGCTGGATTTTCGCCGCCTGAAGGCTCGCTTCCTGGGTTTCCAGCACGCTGGCCACGAGACGATTGATGTCCACCGCCTTTTTCTGGGGTTCGGACGGACGGGCGAACGACAGCAGGTCACGAACGATGCGTGACGCGCGCTCGCTCTCGTGATGGATGCGTTGGATGTCATTGACGGTTTCCTTGTCCAAACCGTTCTTTTCGGCCAGGATCTCCGAGTAACCGATGACGACCGCCAGCGGATTGTTCAACTCATGCGCCACACCGGCGATCAATTGCCCCAGCGCCGACAGTTTTTCTGCGCGGCGCAACTGTTCGCCAACTTTCCTGCGTTCGCTGACGTCCATCAGATTGACCTGTAGGGCCATGCGCTGACGCCAATGCACCAGCGTGGCGTCGCCCTCACAGTTCACCGTCGTTCCGTCGCCCTTCACCAGGGGGACTTCGTTAAACGGACGGAACACGGCGTTGAACAACTTGATGCCGTCCAACTGCACGGCGCTCGTTTTCGTGGATTGGAGCGACGGACACAGTTCGACAAACGGTCGTCCGACGAGGTCCAGGATCGAGCGTTTGGTCAGGCGTAGCGCGGAGACGTTGGCTTCCAGGATGCGATACTGAACCAGGTCGATCAGGAAGATGGCGTCGGAGGCTGAATCGAACAAGACCCGGTAGCATTGCTCGGCAATCGTGACCTCGCGTTCCACGATCATGCCGATGACGATCATGATCGTGAGCACCGCCGTCAAGAAGTACCCGAGAGTGGTCAGGAGTTGTGAATCTTCCATGTAGGGAAAGGCGACCAGGTGCGCGCCCCACAGCAGAAAGCCGATGCCCAGAATCGTCGCGCCGTGGTAGGTCTTCCGTCGGAGCAGGTAGGCGACGCCGGTGTAGATTCCCGCCGCGGCCAGCAGCGCGAAGACCGGCATCGTGATCCAGAATCGGTCGCGCACCTCGAACGCCGCCACCGCGCTCCACACGATGAGCATCCCGGTCAAGAACTTGAGTTCCCGCAAGCTGCGCGGACGGCCGGCGAGATAGAAACTGCCCCAGAACATGTACAAGGCGCTCAGCCCGATGCAGGAGCGGCGCATCATTACCAGGAAGGGAAACTCGGGCGATTCCTGCAAGCCGATCGCCGCCGCCAGATACCCGGCGTAGGACATCCAGGAGACAATCCAGAGACTGAAATACGGCCGCTTCGTGCGGTGGTTGAGGTACGCAAACAGCGCCAGGACCATGCAGATGCTCATGAGGGCGAGGATCAACACTGCATTCGTCCATTCAACGGGAAATGCAAAGTCGGCGCTGTGGGGTATCACATGAGTCTTCAAATTGATCCCCCCCTCTCACGCCCACCCGCAACGATCTGCATCGCGGTGATCATAAGCTGCTCTAGTAGGGCAAGATTTGTGCCATGCAACGATGCGACGGAGAAACGGGCAGTATGTTGTCGGTGAAGACATTAGCCAGGCTCAACCAAGGCAATATTTTGGAATGGTCATGAGCGAATTCGCGCACCAACAGCGAGTGAGTTCAACCGCAGAGGTGCAGGGAACACCTAATGAGTTCTGAGATTTCGCCTCGTGCTGAATGCTGGCACGTCTCCGCTTCGCGAAGCTCAGTGAACCAAGGCCAAGGTTCACGAACTTCAATAACGCGGGTGCGTTGAGAACCCCGGCAAAGAACAAAAATGATTTGACGGGGGTGTCACTTTCGCCGTGCAAAATTTTTGACGGCTTGGTACAAGGCACGGGGCAGATTCTGATTCGAGAGCAAGCGCGATGACAACCACAATTGAACAGCCTGGTGTCGTGCGTCCGCCGCTATCCGCCAAGAAGCCGGCCAACGGGATTCGTGTCTCTCCGTTGCTGATCGAGGCCTCTCGAAAGAGCGCCGACGAAGTGTTCACCCTGCTCAACACGTCGGCGGCGGGGTTGACCCAATCCGACGCGGAAGAGCGATTGGCCACACACGGAGTGAACGAAGTGGCGCGCGAGAAGCGGCACGGGTGGCTGTGGCGGTTGTGGATGGCGGTGCGCAATCCGCTGGTAATCCTGCTGACAGTGTTGGCGACCCTCACGTATGCCACGGGGGATTTGGCCGGCGGGACGGTGATGGTGCTGATGGTGGTGTTGGGCGTGGGGTTGCGGTTTGTGCAGGAGACGCGCGCGGACACGGCGGCGGCGAAGCTGAAGGCGATGATCAGCGTCACAGCCACGGTTACTCGCGACGGTCAGCCGAAGGAAATCCCATTGAAGGAACTGGTACCGGGGGATGTGATCAAGCTGGCGGCCGGCGACATGATCCCGGCGGACGTGCGGCTGGTGAGTTGCAAAGACCTGTTCATCGTCCAGGCGAGTTTGACGGGCGAGTCGTTGCCGGTGGAGAAACTCGATGCCCCCGAGAAGGAGAACGGCCGGCAACCGTTGGAGTTGCGCAACCTCTGCTTTCTGGGCACAAGCGTCGAAAGCGGGACGGCGCGCGCGGTCGTGGTAGCCACGGGACCGCACACCTACTTCGGCAGCATGGCCAGCAGCATCACCGGTATCCAGGTGGAGACCAGTTTCGACAAGGGGATTCACAAGTTCACGTGGTTGATGATCACGATCATGATGGTGATGGTGCCGCTGGTGTTCCTGATCAACGGCCTCAGCAAGCACGATTGGAAGGAAGCGTTCTTTTTCTCGCTGGCCGTGGCGGTGGGGCTCACCCCGGAAATGCTGCCGATGATCGTCTCCGTCTGCTTATCGAAGGGGGCGATCGCCATGTCGCGGAAGAAGGTGATTGTGAAGCGCCTTAACTCCATCCAGAACTTCGGGGCGATGGATGTCTTGTGCACGGACAAGACGGGCACGTTGACGCTGGATCACGTGATTCTCGAACGGTACTGCGATGTGGTCTGCGATGAGAATGACAGCGTGCTGGAAGCGGCCTATTTGATCAGCCATTTTCAGACGGGACTGAAGAACGTGCTGGATCGCGCGATTCTCCAGCATGTGGAGGCGCGCACGGGGTTGCCGATCGAACAGCACAAGATGGTCGATGAAATCCCCTTCGATTTCTCGCGACGAATGATGTCCGTGGTTATTGAAACGCCGGAGCACGGTAATCGCATCTTCACCAAGGGTGCTCCGGAAGCGATTTTCAGCCGTTGCACGCGGTTTGAGCTCAACGAGGAAATCCTGCCGATGGAGGAGATCCTGATTCAGGATTTGAAGGAGGAGTACGAGAATTTGAGCGCGGATGGTTTCCGTGTGCTGGCGGTCGCGTACAAGGATTTGGAGAAGCGGGCGGCCTATTCCAAGGACGACGAATGCGACCTGATTTTGAAGGGTTACGTGGCGTTTCTGGATCCGCCCAAGGAAACGGCGGCGACCGCCATCGCGGCGCTGCAGAAGCACGGCGTCACGGTGAAGGTGTTGACAGGCGACAACGATTTGGTGAGCCGCAAGATCTGCAACGAGGTGGGGCTGTCCACCGAACCGATCGTGCTCGGTCAGCAGGTGGAAGCCATGTCCGACACCGAATTGGCGGAAGCGGCGGAGAAGACCACGCTGTTTGCGCGTCTGTCGCCAGCCCACAAACAGAGAATCATCAAGGCGCTCCAGAGCAAGGGGCACGTCCTTGGATTCCTGGGCGACGGGATCAACGACGCGCCGGCGCTGCGGGCGGCGGATGTGGGCATTTCGGTGGACACCGCCGTGGACATTGCCAAGGAATCGGCGGATGTCATTCTGCTGGAGAAGAGCCTGATGGTGCTCGAAGAGGGTGTGCTGGAAGGACGCAAGGTGTTTGTGAACATACTGCGGTACATCCGCATGGGGGCCAGTTCGAACTTCGGCAACATGTTCAGCGTCCTGGGTGCCAGCGCATTTCTGCCCTATCTACCCATGGCGCCGCTCCAGGTGCTGACCAACAATCTGTTGTACGACTTTTCCCAAGTGCCCATCCCGACCGACAATGTCGGTCCCGAGCAAATCGCCAAACCACGCCCGTGGGCCATCGGGCAAATCACGCGGTTCATTCTCTGTATCGGGCCGATCAGTTCCATTTTCGATTACACAACCTATTTCATGATGTTGTACGTGTTCAAGTGCTGGGATCCATTCCGGGCGCCGCTGTTTCAGACGGGCTGGTTCGTGGAATCGTTGATGACGCAGACCCTGATTATCCACGTGATCCGCACCAACAAGATCCCATTTCTTCAGAGCCGCGCCAGCTGGCCGTTGACGGCGACCACGGTCATCATCATGTGTTTTGGCATGTGGCTGCCATTTTCTCCGATGGCCACGACGCTGGGTTTCGTTCGGCTTCCACCATTGTACTGGCCGCTGCTGGCTCTCACGCTGGTCAGCTACATGGGGCTCACCCAGATCATCAAAGCTTGGCTGTTTCGCAAGGCTTGGATCTGACGTGTTTATGCCGGGGTTCACCAAGATGATCGAGGGGCGAGATGGATTTTCCCCCAGAAAGAGGGGAGGCCGAGGTTTGGGGCCTCGGCCTCTATTGTCGATTGCGTGGAGAAGCGCCTTCGACGAGGTATGGTGTGGTATAGGGTGAATACTTACCTAGCAGGGTCGGTGCCAACGGCGCCAAGGGGTGGATTTCGGCGGTTTTTTCACCTGATTGGCGTGCAATCGGACAAAAATGGCACCGCAACGGGCCGTTGAGTCTCAAAACTGCACACCGAAACATGGTTAAAACCCTCAACTTTGCAGGTTGTGCGCTTGACGGGCTTCGACGCTTTTCTATACGGTTAGCCGCCGAACAATTGGGAGACGAAATAGCTCATGGCTGTTACGATTGAAAACACCGCACCGTGTCGGAAGAAACTTCGCGTCGAGGTCGATGCCCAGCGCGTCGCCGGCACGCGCGCCGAGATTCTGCAAGAGTTCCGCAAGTTCGCCTCGATTCCGGGGTTTCGCCCGGGCAAGGCGCCCGAGCCGATGGTCGAGAAGCGGTACGCGGGCCAGATCGACGATGAATTGCGCAAGCGACTCATCCCCGAAAGCTATCGCGAAGCCTTGAGCGAGCAGCACTTGAACGTGGTGGGCTATCCGCAAGTCGAAGGCGTCGAGTATCAACCCGGCCGCCCCCTGATCTACACGGCCACGGTCGACACAGCCCCCGAGTTCCCGCTTCCCGACTACAAGGGCATTTCCGTGAAGAAGAAGGCGGCCACGGTCAAGGACGAGGACATCAGCAAGACGCTTGATTCCTTGCGCGAGCAGCAGGCGGATTTCGTCGACGTGCAAGGCCGCACGCTTCGAACCGGCGATTTCGCCGTGATCAATTACAGCGGCGTGGCCGAGGGCAAGCCGATCAGCGAACTTGCGCCCGACGCGAAGGGACTTGGCGAGGGCAAGGATTTCTGGCTGCTCATCTCGGCGGAGTCTTTTTTGCCTGGCTTTTGCGACCAACTTATCGGCGGGGGCGCAGGCGAGAAGCGGCAGGTGCTGGTCGATTTCCCCGCGGACTTCCCGCAGAGACCGCTGGCGGGAAAGAAGGCGACGTTCTTTGTCGACGTGGTGGCGATCAAGGAGAAGAAGTTGTCCGAACTCAACGACGAACTCGCGAAGAAACTGGGCGCGGAAAGCCTGGAGAAACTGAAGGAGGCGGTCCGCAAGGGCCTGCTGGCCGAGGCCGAGGGACAGCAGAACGCCGATTTGCGCCGGCAGGTCATCGAGTATCTGCTGTCCAGGGTTGAATTTGAACTGCCTGAATCACTCGTGAGCCAGGAGACCCGCAGCATCATCTATGACGTCGTTCGCGAGAACAGCATGCGCGGGGCGACGAAGGAGCAACTCGAACAGAAGAAGAATGAAATCTTCGGGTTCGCGACCAAGAGCGCCAAGGAACGGCTGCGGACGTCCTTCATCCTCGATGCCATCGCCCGCGCGGAACAGATCAAGGTGGAGGAATCGGAGGTCGAACACCGCATTGCGGAACTGGCGCGGCGCGCACGCACCACCCCGGCCCGGCTGAAGGCCCAATTGACCGAAAAGGGCGGGCTGGGCGAAATCGAGGAACAAATCCTGGTGGGCAAAACGCTTGATTTCCTTGTGGACAGCGCGAAAGTCGAGGAAGTTGCCGGCTCCTGAGGGCGGCGCGGGGGCAGGGCCGGTTGCAGACGGCAAAAGAAATGCTACTATTGAACGCAAAGGAACGTAAATGGACAAAGCCCAAGTGTTAGTACCGATGGTGGTGGAGCAGACGGGCCGCGGCGAACGCGGTTACGACATTTATTCGCGCTTGTTGAAGGACCGCATCGTGTTCATCGGCACGCCGATTGACGATAACGTGGCCAACGTCATCATCGCGCAGATGCTTTACCTGCAATCCGAGGAGCCGACGAAGGACATCAACCTGTATATCAATTCGCCCGGCGGTTCAGTCACGTCGGGACTGGCGATCTACGACACGATCCAGTTTGTGAAGTGCGATGTGACGACGTATTGCGTCGGCCAGGCGGCGAGCATGGCCGCCGTCCTGCTCGCGGCGGGCACGAAAGGCAAACGCTTTGCGTTGCCGAACGCGCGGATCATGATTCATCAACCGTGGGGAGGGGTGCAGGGACAGGCGTCCGACATCAGCATCCAGGCCAAGGAGATTCTGCGGATGCGGGACCGCCTCAATGAGATCCTCGCGTTGCACACCGGCAAACCGATTGAGAACATCGCCAAGGATACCGACCGCGATTTCTTCATGTCGGCCGCGGAGTCGCGCGACTACGGCCTTGTGGACGACGTGGTGAAGTCACGGCGCGACCTCGAGAAGAAACCGGAGAAGGGTTCCAAAGAATAGCGCATGGCACGACCGACCAACCTGACGATGTGCAGCTTCTGTGGGAAGACCCACGGCGAGGTGCGCAAGCTCATCGCCGGGCCGGGCGTGTACATCTGCGACAACTGCATCACCGTCTGCAAGAGCATCCTCGACAAGGAACTCAGCCATGCGAAGGGAAAATCCTCGGCCGGGCTTCGATTGGGTGTTCCCAAGCCCGTCGAGATCCGACACGATTTGGACGAATACGTCGTCGGTCAGGACCGGGCGAAGAAGACCATCGCAGTGGCGGTTCACAACCACTACAAACGGATCCAGCAGGACGGCGTGAGTTCCGACAAGGCGGTTAACACGGCGCCGAAGCTCGATGAACATCGCGACGTCGAGATCGAGAAGAGCAATATCCTGTTGATCGGGCCGACGGGTTCGGGCAAGACGCTGCTGGCGCGCACGCTCGCGCGCATTCTCGACGTGCCGTTTTGCATTGCCGACGCCACGACGCTGACGGAAGCGGGCTACGTTGGGGAAGACGTCGAGAATATCATCCTGCGGCTGCTGCAAAGCGCGGACTATGACGTGAAGCGGGCCGAACTCGGCATCGTGTACATCGACGAGATTGACAAGATCGGGCGCAAGAGCGATTCCGCCAGCATCACCCGCGATGTTTCGGGTGAGGGGGTGCAACAGGCGTTGCTGAAGATTCTGGAAGGCACGACGTGCAACGTTCCGCCGCAAGGCGGTCGCAAGCACCCGCACCAGGAATACATCCAGGTCAACACCGAGCACATCCTGTTCATCTGCGGCGGCGCGTTCATTGGATTGGACAAGATCGTCCAGCGTCGGACCGGCGGCCACACGCTGGGGTTCGGCAAGGCGGACGAGCCGCTCAAGGTGGCCGATCACGGCGGCGTCACGGAGCACGTCGAACCGGAAGACCTGCTGAAATTCGGAATGATTCCCGAGTTTGTCGGACGGCTTCCCGTCGTCTCGGTGCTCAACTCGTTGAGCGAGGAGGAACTGATTGCCATCCTCACCGAAACCCGGAACGCGATGATCAAGCAATACAGCAAGCTCTTCGCGATGGAAGGGGTGAACCTCAATTTCACCAAGGATGCGCTGCAGGCGCTGGCGGAAGCGGCGTTGAAGAAGGGCACGGGGGCGCGGGCGTTGCGGGCGCTGCTCGAACGGCTCATGCTCGATTTGATGTACGAGATCCCGTCGCGTGACGATATCGCCGAGGTCACGATCAATCGCGGCGTCGTCGAAGGCAAACGCGAACCGCTCATCCGCAAGAAGCAGTCCAAAGACGCGGCCTAGAATCCACCGCTAGGTGGAGGCATCGAGCCAGATGTGCAGCAGCACGATGGTAAATGCCACCAGATTGATCAGGAGTCCCACCCACGCGAGGACGGCACCGCGAATCAATTGTGTTCGGGCGGGGTTCCACTCGTGGCCGGCCTCGGCACGAGCGCGGTGATAGCGGCTCAGCGCCACTACGGCAAAGCCGATGCCGATTAATGGCGTCAGGCTCCCTACCCCAAAGGACTGACAGCCCACCGATTGTTCGATGACGCGGATCTTGTTCATGGCTTGGGGGACTGGAATTTCTGCTGCTGTTGGTGGTCAATCCGTTTCAGTTCGGCGCGAAGCTGGCTGAGGACGAAACCATTGGCGACAACCAGCGCCGCGACCAGGATCGTGAACGTCAGGACGACGATCATCGCGCTGCCGCGTTCACTCTTCATAATTGCCTCCCGGTGACGGCGGTGAACGAGAACAGCGGACGCACGCGGACGGCTTTTTGCGAGCTGGCCAGTTCCAACTCCCAGCGCCACGCGTTGACGTGCGAACGCGAATCGTCGGACATGATCGAGGCCTTGACCTGTTTGAGGACCGCCACCCGCGTGGTGGAAGTTTGCCGCCACACCGCGCCATCGGCGAACACGTAGGCGACCTCGCCCGAGTGTTGCGGAATCGCGACGCCGTTCTCGATGGCATGCGGCGGAGCGATGGACGCGCGGACGTCGTCGCGCCATCGTTCGCCGGCGCGCAAGGTGCGGATGATATCGTCGGCGTTCTGGCGCAGGTTGCGCGTGTGCTGGTCGTAACGGAGATAGGCATCGAACGAGAGGTTGAGTACGACCGCGATGACCGCGATGTACACCAGGCATTCGATCAGCGTGTAACCGCGTTCCGATTTCATCGTCCCACCGCCTCCCGCACGACGGGCGAACCGGAACGAAGTTCCTCCGGTCGCCACTCCAGGCGCAGTCGTGGCCCGTGTACGGTCAATGTGAACTTGCCCGGCGGCAGATACTTCGCCGATTCGGCGCGGACGGTGTACGGGTGCTCGCCGTCGCCATACGTGCGCCAGTTGCCGGCCGCCAGGACTTCCATTTCACCGTCCACGGCCTCCATGGCGACGGCGCGCCAATAGTAGACGCGCAACACATGCTGTTCGTCCATGAACGAAAAGCCGAGAGGCATCAGCACGGTCAGGATGATGGTCAACGCCAGGACCAGTTCAATCATCAGCGAGCCTTGCTCGTTGCGCCTGTGTTTCACCATAACGATGCCTCCCACACGATGGAGATCAACACCTGAAACACGCCGATGGCAATCAAGCCGACAATGCAACCATTGAGAAGAACCAAACCTGTTGTGATGGTCTGCGAAGCGGTCTGCTCCAATTGGTAGGCTTTGGCCTCCAGCGCCTCGTGCCAACCCGCCAATGCCTTCATAAATCCGCCGTGACCATGCACTGCGTTCGTCAGGCGCCACTGCAATTCACCGGTGTCATCGATTCCCCGCATCGCTTCAAGGAACCCGATGCCGTCACGCAAGCGTTGTGTGACTTCTGCGCCCCGGCGCATAAACACGCCGTTGTCGGTGCTTTGTGCGGCCAGCGTCACCGCCTGCTCTTCCGGAATCTCCGCGTCCAGCAGGAGTGCCAGCATTGCCGTGAAATCGCGTTCCAACCGTTTTCGCCGCCACGGCAGCCGGAAAGTGAACGCATCGATCATTGGCTTCAGCAGCCGTGTGTACCACCGAGTCATTTTCGGGCTCCAGTCGCGGGCGATGAACAGGAGGCAACTCGTGGCAATCAACCCCCATTGGAGCACAGTCACGAAAAGCGCGTGCGCACATAGAAACTGGAAAAGCGGGGGCAGACGCCCGTCCCCAAACTCAATCGCAATTTCCCGAAATTTCGGCACGATCACCATCGCAATGAACGGCCAGATCAATCCACCGCAGGGGTTCAGCGCCAAGAACAAGATCAGGTAGTTCACCGTGCTGGCGGTTTTGGATGAGGCGCGGGTCAACGTCTTGCGACAGGCGGGCAAGACTTTTCGGACATCCCCGATTTGTTCGCCAACAGCGAGCATGGCTACCAGTTGCGGCGGCAACAGTTCCGGAACTTTTTGGAAGGCCTGGGACAACCGCAGGCCCGTTTCCAAATGGGCTGCCAGCAGGAAGAAGCGGGGACCGAGCTTCTTGTCACGGAGCTTGGCAAACTCCATGATCGTGGTTTCCGCACTGTGGCCGTCCGCGAAACCGGTCTCCAACAGATCGAGGAAGACGCGCGCCCGTTCCTGTTTTCGGAGCGGCAAGACCAATAGGCTGTAAGCTATTATGGCCAGCACCACGAAAGCCACAAGAGCGACCAAAAAGTATATGATGATGACAGCGATCATCCCAACTTTCCGTCCATCGCGATTAACGGCAGGAAACTCCCTAGTACCGTCTGAGCCAACGTGTACACCTGTGTGAGAATCAAGGCTCCCAGCAGAAGGACCGAGACAGGCAAAACCACTTGCAGCAGGACTTCAGTCCGATACTCAGCGCGAGCGTGGTAAATCTCCGCGGCCCGTTTGAGTCCCGACGCCAAGTCGTTCCGCGCGCTTACGATAAGCCAGATGAACAAAGGCGGGAAGGCTTTGGTCGGCACGGCAATGCCTGCAAAGTCGCCGTGGCCGCTCGCCAATCGTGCCCGCCATTGTGTCAATTCGTTGGCCACCCCCGAGTCCTGTTCCAACTGCGCCATCAGGGCGATGGTGTCGTCGAGAGTGCAACCACCTTTCAACATAATCCCCATGGCCGATGCGAGTTGCCAAAGGCTTGCCTCGCGAAACCCCGGCAGTCGCCACCGCAACCGGGAGCGCAAGCGCGGGAATACAGCGGCAACACCGACGGCAACGCACAGCATGGTTAAAACCACCACGGGCAGCCATAAGCCGATCGGAGTTGTTCGAATGCTGAATTCAGTAAGGGGCGGCAATGATGCTCCTCCCAACAACTCGGAGAATGCGTTGGGTAGAATCCCGGCGGCAGCGCCGAACAGGACGGCTACGAGGACTGACAATGCCAGTGTCGCACCGAGCACAATGGCGGGATACACCATCAAGCCCTTGAGCCGCGTCCAAATCAGGTTGCCGGACTGGTAGTAATCGGCGACGAGGGTGAGGACGCCGGGCAAGTCGTTGCTTTGGACGCCGACTTGCATCATTTGGACGTAGAATTGCGGCAGCTTGCGCGAGGCGAGGGCTTGTTTGATCGGGACACCGTTGGCGAGGTCGGCGCGGAGCTTCTCGAGTTCGTCACGCAGTTCGCCACGGCGCATCGAGGCACAGAGTTGGCCGAGGGCGCTTTCGAGCGGGATACCGTCGCGGAGCATGGCGGCCAACTGTTGATTGAAGAAGGCGAATTCGTCGAGTTTCATGAGCCGAGTACCCTCCTGAGTTCCGCATGGTTGGTCACGCCGCGTTCCACCAAGGCGCGGCCCGCTGCTTCGAGCGAATTCAACGGAGTGATTGCTCCCGCATCCTGGGTGCGCACTCGTTCGCGCATCGGCTCGTCCATCTTCACCCATTCAGCCAACGGCGCGCGGCCTTTGTAACCCGTCCGCAGGCACGACTCGCAACCGTCTCCGTGGCAAGTCGGGCAAAGTCGGCGAATCAGGCGTTGGTTGAGGACGAGGCCGACGACCGAAGCGACCGTAAAGCGGTCAGGACACATCACGAGCAGGCGCTCGAACACGCCGCGGCAGGAGCCGGCGTGGAGGGTGGAAATGACGAGATGGCCCGTGAGGGCGGCGCGCACGGCGATATTGGCGGTTTCCTCGTCGCGGATTTCGCCAAGGACGAGGACTTGCGGGTCCTGTCGCAACAGGTGACGCGCCGCCTTGGAAAAGGTCAAGCCGCGAGCGTCGTTGACTTCCGTTTGCATCACGCCGGGGACGACCTGCTCGACGGGGTCTTCGACGGTGATGATGTGGCGTCCGCCCAACTCCAGCAGATAACGCAGGCAGGCGTAAATGGTGGTGGTCTTACCGCTGCCGGCGGGGCCGGTGAGCAGCATCAAGCCGGCGGTTTGTCGCAGAAACGCTTCCAGTTCCGCGCAGATGGCTTCGGGGAAAGCCAATTCGTGGAGCGTCGGCGCCGTGAAATCGCTGAAGAGGCGGAGGACGATTTTTTCGCCAGTCACCGTGGGGTAGGTGGCCACGCGGATGTCGTGCTGGCTGGCGACATCGGCCTTATCGATGCGGCCGTCCTGCGGCAGTGAATCCTGATAGGTCTTGAGGCGCGCGAGGAATTTGATGCGGCCAAAGACGTGGTCGGCGAGGTCGGCGGGGATTTCCGAAACGGGGGTAACGATGCCGTCGAGACGAAAAGCGACCTGGGCGGCGTCGGCGCGCTTTTGCAGATGGATGTCGCTGGCGTTCGCGCGTTCGGCCTGCTGGATCAGGTTCTCCAACACCTTCGGTGCCGCGAGGTCTGCCACGCACTGAGTATAGCGACCGGGCTTGGGAAAAGCAAGCCTGGAAGGGACGGGTGGCGGCGAACGGGAACGCGAATCCCTCATCCGCAAGAAGCAGTCCAAAGACGAGGCGTAAGCACGGTTCGCTTCCGCCACGTTGTCACCCTAGGCACGTCGAAGCGTTTTCACCACTGGGAACTGCCCATCACTTCTCGCGGCCGGTAGCCAACTATTCCTTCGCGCCGTACTGACGCAAGAGTTTCACAATCGCTGCGCGACCTTCGGCTTTCGCTAATTGTAGCGCTGTCTTGCCGTCGCTGTCTTCCGCATTGGGGTTGGCTCCATTGGCCAAGAGTAATGCTGCGATATCCTGATCCCCATTGCTTGCCGCGAAGTGCAACGGTGTCAGGCCGCGCCAGTTCTTGGCATCAATGCTCGCTCCCTTAGCAACGAGGATCCCAGAAACGTTGCGGTGTTTGTAAGCCACTGCCAGGTGTAATGGAGTTAAGTTGGAACCTTTTTCTCTTCCGTTGAGTTCTGCCCCGCGGCTTGAGAGGAACTCAACGACTTCCTCACAACCATTTCGCGCTGCAAAGTGCATCGGCGTCAAACCATTCCCCAATGTCCCCGTGGGAAGGGTAGTGTTGTTCTTCAAGAGATGTTGAACCTCGGAGACCTTACACAGACCTGAAGCTGCACAAATATCCACTGCGGCACCCCTCGCGACGAGAAGTGCAGCCACATCCTTCCCTTGATAATACAGCGCGAAATGTAGCGGAGTTAATCCTTCACCGTTCACTGCGTTCACATCCGCGCCTTTGGCTAGCAGGAGTTCCGATATCTCTTTGTAACCGCACATTGCTGCACCGTGCAATGGAGTCCAGCCGTCACGGCTCTTGATATTGACGTCGGCATTGTTCGCCAACAGCACCTCGACCACGGCTCGACGTCCACTGAGAGCTGCGACTTGCAGAGGGGTTTCACCCGACCTGTCCCGCGCGTTCACTGATTTGGGATCATGCTTGAGAAGTGTCTGGATCCTCCCCACGTAACCTTCTTGAGCGGCTGTGAGGATGTCAGACGTCGACGCCAATACTAGATTGCGAAGGACCACAAGGAGACCGCAAAAAACTGCGATGGCTAACAAACCAATGGCTACCACCAACCATCGTTTCGTGTTGATCTTCACACTTTCCGGGTGGCGTCGCTTTCGGCGATCATTCGATGCGCCCATTGGCTGTCTAGTGAACGTGGATGAATTTCGCCATTTTTCATAGTGAAATACCAGGCGTTGCCAGGAAGGTATTAAGAAACTTCTTCAGCGCTTCGACAGGTGCGACGACGGCTCGGTCCGGGAAGATTTTCGTGTCGCGCAACCATTTGAGGTTGTCGCCGAACAGAAGCCGGTTCATGGCGGGAGTGTAGAACGACAGAGACCCTTCGGCAAGCTCAGGGTGACATACCAAACGCAGGCTGAAGCCTGCGGCTACGAGAAGCGTGGGAGGAACGAACGAAGGTTACCCACCCCTTGTTCCCCTCCGAGGAGGGGATTGCGGCGAGCGGACGGAGCGCGGTCGGCACGGCGGCAGGAGGAGTGTCAACGAAACGAACGCAGGCACAGTTGCGCCGACAGCACGAACTCGGCGCGTCTCGTCGGACTCGGCTTGCGGCTACGACAAGCGGGGGGGCGACGGCAAGCGGGCCGCTTGCCCTACAAATCGGAGATTTCGATTATTAAAAAACGATATTTGTGCTGGACGCGGGGGAGTGGCGGTGGTATAGGGGCGATAGTTGTTTGACATACGTTTTGGGAGGAAAAAGCGGAGTGGACGGCTCGCCCCGAAAGGGATTCGGGGCAGGGTTGGGGGGGGGCTTCTACTAAGGTGCTTTTTGCGAAACGAAGCCAAGTTGAAAATACGTAAGTATTTGGTGATGAAGTCATGACACAAAATGCAAGGTGGGTTTGATCGAAGAAAACGAACCCAAATTGGGCGTAAGATGGCTTCGTTTCCCGCCAAGATGGGTTCGTTTTGGCACAAACGAAGGCAAGGGGAGGGAAGACAGGAGGGACGGAGAACGGCACGGCGAGCGAGTTGCACGACACGTGAGAGGGCACGCCTCGCAGAGGCGTGGCTACACCAGACCCCTTGATCCACACCGGCGGATGCAATTGTGTTGACCGTAAAAGCAAAGTTCCCCATCACTTACGGCGTGATGGCGGAGACGAAGAAGAGGATGCCCGAGGGGGTGGGGAATGCGTATGTGTTCCAGGTGTTCAACACGGTGTCGTTCACGATCGTGTTGAGCACGCCGATGATGTTGTATTTCAAGAAGCTGGGGGCGTCGGCGACGGTGCTGGGGATTGTGCTGGCGCTGCCGCAGTTGCTGAACATCCTGCAGATCCCGGCGGCGCAGTTTGTCGAGAAGATGGGGTATCGGGCCTTTGTGCTGCGCGGCTGGGCCTTGCGGGCGGCGTTCATTCTCGGCATGGCGGGCGTGGCGATGTTGCCGGAGAACGTCAATGCGACGACGCGGATCGCGTTGATGCTGTTGCTGCTGTTCGTCTTCAACGCGTCGCGCGGAATTTCGCTGTGCGGTTTTTTGCCATGGATCACGCACTGGATTCCAGAAGACGTGCGGGGGCGATACCTTTCGCGGGACCAAATGTCCGCCGCGTTGGCGACGCTGGCCACGATGATCCTCGCGGCTTTGTATCTGCGGCCACCCGAGATGAGGTTCGCGTACGGCTTGCTGTTCTTTGCCAGTTTCGTCACGGCGATCATCAGCTTGTGGTTTCTGAATCGGATTCCCGACGTGCCGGTGCCGCCGGCGGCGGAGAGCCTGGAGCGGGTGCCGTACAGAGAGATGCTGTTGCATCCGCCGTTCTTCAAACTGCTGGTTTACAATGCAGTGTTTCTCGCCGGGCAGGCGGGCGGGGGCGTGTTTTGGATTCCGTTGCTGCGGGATTCGTTTGCGGCGACCGATTCTTTGATCCTGGGAATGATGGTGTTGTGGAGCGCGGTGTGCACCGTGTGCCTGTGGGGATTCGGTCATCTCGTGGACCGGGTGGGGAGCCGACCGCTGTTGGGACTGGCCACGCTGGTGTTTGTCGTGCATTTCAGCATTTGGTCGTCGGTGGCGGCGCGGGTGGCGCCGTTTACTCTGATGACAATCCTGTTGATTCAAATCACATCGGGAATCAGTTGCTCGCTATTCACCCTGGCCAACACGCGGCTTGTGATGGCGACGGTGCCGCCGATGGGACGAAGTCATTTCTTCGCGTTGTACACGGTGGTCACGAGCCTGGTGTTTGGCGTGTTCCCGATCTTCTGGGGGATCCTGCTCGATGCCTTGACGGGGTGGGGCGCGGCGTGGTCGCGGTGGCAGTGGAACCAGTACAGCCTGCTGTATGGCGTGCTGGCCACGATTATGCTCGCGGCGTTGGTCTTGCGAAGCCGTCTGTCGGAACCGCGGGCGATGACGACGGATGCGTTCCTGCGCGAGTTGCTCGTCGAAACACCGAGCCGCGCCATCAGCCGGTTGCTGGCGCGCCGGCCGATGCCGTGACACGGCGCTCGGCTACGGCGTTGCGGGAAGCGTGACTTCTTTCCAATTTATCCGCTGGATATTTTCCGAATGATCCTCGGTGTAGGGAGGATTTTGAGAAGCGACGGTGACATTCTTGAAGGTGATGTCCTTCGCGTAGGAGCAAGTGATGCCGTTCATGCCGGAGAGATCGAGGTCGGTGAGGGTGATGTCCTGGATGGGACGTTCTTCGAGACCCATGATCGTGCAGCAGGTGTTGAGGTTGACGCCGGTGACGTGATCGATATGGATATTACGGAAAAGAGGCGTGCGCTCGGAGAGAGGTTCCACGGGCTCTTTCGTGTAGTGCATGGTGAGAATGATGGCGGTGCGGACGTTTTTGAGGCGGAAGTTCGAGGCGACGATGTCTTCGACGATGCCACCGCGGCCGCGCGTGCTTTTGATGCGGACGCCGGTGTCGGTGCCGTCGCCGTCGCAGTCGAGGAAGCGGACGTGGCGGACGCCGCCGGAAGATTCGCTGCCGATGGCGCAGACGCTATGGGCCCGGGCGACATGGCAGCGGATGTAGGTGACATCCTCGGTGGGGCGATTCATTTTGCGGCCTTGCTCATCGCGGCCGGACTTGATGCCGAAGCCGTCATCACCCACGTCGGCGAAGCAATCATGCACGACGACGTGGCGGCAGGAGTCGGTGTTCAAGGCGTCGGTGTTGGGAGAGGTCGACGGATTGATGATATTGCAGTTACCGACGTCGATATTTTCGCTGTAGAGCAGGTGGATGGCCCAGAAGGGGGAATTGATGAAACTGGGGCCATCGATACGGACATCGTGGCAGTCTTTGATTTGAAGCATCATCGGGCGGCGGCGGATCGGGCGGTTGGGGCGGGCGTTGCCGTTCTCGGCCATGTCCATGGTGGCCCACCAGGCGGGGCCTTGTCCGTCGAAGGTGCCGGGGCCGGTGATGGCGATGTTGTGGAGGCCGTCGGCGAAGAGGAGGGGATGCGGGCCGTTTTCGGTGAGACCTTCCCAACGCGAAGTGATGTCGGGGTATTTGGCGCGGTCGGTGTCGAAGAGAACCACCGCGCCGATGTCGACTTGGAGAGTCATGTTGTCAACCATGTCGATGGAGCCGGTGAGAAAATGGCCGGCAGGGACGCGGACGATGCCGCCGCCAGCTTTCTGGCAATCGGCGATGGCGCGGCGGAAGGCGTCGGCACTGGAGATATTCGGGTCGTCCACGGCACCGTAGGCGGTGATGTCGAAGACGCGGCCGGTGCGCGACGAGGATGCGACGCCCGTGTTTTTCGGGGTGGCACACCCGACGAGGAACCAACCCACCAGAGGCAATAGCAACAGTCTGAGCGCGTATTTCATCGTAGTCCTCTTTCAGTCGCTGTCAGTCCACCATCACGCGGCTGCCCGTTTCGGCGGACAGATACGCCGCGTAAATCACGTTCACGCATTCGACGGCAAGGTCGATGCCGGAGCGCGGTTCGCGGCCTTCGCGGATTGCGGTCACGAAATCCTCGATCTCCTGGGCGAAGCCGCGAAACCAGTCTTCATCGCAACTCGGGCGATTCCAGCCGGCTTTCGTCTCGAGTTTTTCCGTGAAATATTCGCTGTGAAACACCGACGGATCGGGCGCGTAGGTTTCGATGGCATCGTTGGAAGTCATGTTTGCCTTGATCACGCCGTCGGTCATGAAAGCCGTCACGCGGGTGTTCAAGCCGCCGAGGCCGACGTCGCTGACGATGACGGTGCCGCGCGAACCATCTTCAAAGGCGATGACGAGGTTGGCCCAATTCTCCACATCCACCGGATTGGCGGTGATCCATTGGTTTGCGCCCGCGTCGCTGGCGCGCGCGGAAGCGCGGCTGTGGGTCAGGTCGGTCGTGTCTGCGAGCACGGACACGGGACGGATGCCTTTGCCAAGGCGGAGCTGACCTTCCCATTGTTTCAGGTGCAGGCACCCGCCGACGGAATGCACGCCCATGCGCAGCAAGGCGCCGCCGCCGGTCGATTTCCAGTCCCGCGAAAAGACCGAGTTCGAGCCCGAGTGATTTTCTTCGGCGCGAATTTCGAGGATCGATCCTTTCGAGGCGGCGATCAGCCGCCGCATTTTGTCGATGGGCGGCGCGTACACCCAGTTTTCCGCGTAGCAGAATTTTACCCCGCTGTTGTGCACGGCTTCGCGGACCGCCTCGGCGTTGGAACGCGCGCCGTCGCGCATGCGGGCACGGGGGACGCGCGTTCCGATTGGCTCGGGGTCGCCGGCGACGCCGAAATATCCGGTGAGCGGTTTCTCCATGATGATGTGCTTGCCGGCGGTGGCGGCGCGAATGGCAAATTCGTGGTGCAACGCCGGTGGCGTGCAGATATCGACGACGTCGATGTCCTTCCGGGCCAACAGCGAGTCATAGTCGTCGGTGACGAACGCGACGCGAGCGTCCTTGGCGAATGCGTGGGCGCTTTCCTTGGAGCGGGAGCAGACGCCGCGGATCTCGACGAGGTCGCGGGGCAGTTTGGCGTAGTTGGCGAGATGCATCCGCGCCCCGTAACGCGCGCCGACCATGCCGATACCCAGGGTCTTCATCTGACGTTATCCATAGAATCTTCCTCGCTCGGCCATCGCGGCGCTTTTCAGACCAACGGGTCAGCATTGTACCCGGTCTCGCATTGACGACAAGCCGATATGCGGCCAGCACATCAGGCATCACCGGTACGCCTTTACGGGGTGAAGGGCGGTGGTGTATGTTTGGGTGCGTGGGTTGCTCGGGCCGTGGTTGGAACGTCTTGGAGAGGGCAGGGAATCAACGTGATCACAATCGAAATTGATGCAACACGGAATCTGCTGGCGATGAAGTACGGCGGTCGGGTTGAGGCGGGCGAGATGAGGCGGCACCTTGGGGAAGTGCGGGCCGCGGTCGGCAGCATGCCGCCCGGCTTTCGGATGCTGGTCGACCTGACAAATCTGGAGTCGATGACGACTACCTGCGCGCCGTATATTGATCAGGTGATGGATCTGTGCAACGAGAAGGGCGTGACGAAGGTGGTGAGAGTCGTCCCTGATTCCAAGAAGGACATCGGGCTCGGGATCATGTCGCATTTTCATTACAATCGGGACGTTCACATCATCACCTGCGAGACCGCGGATGAAGCGACGAGGGCGCTCGGAGGGTGAGATGTTGTCGGCGGAGTAAGGGCACGTGGAGCGTAGAGAGCGTCAGCGCTTTTTTGACAGCAAGGCGCGCAGCCGCTTGGTGGTTTGGCCGCGGTCGAGTTGGCTCGCCGCGACATCGCGCACGATGGCTTCCCAGGCGTCCACGTCCTGCGAGGGCCGTGCGTCATCGGGCAACAGTCCGTTCGCTTCGAGAAAAACGAGGCACGAAGCCAGCGCGACCCGCTTATTGCCGTCCACGAACGCGTGATTGCGGCAGAGGTAAAACAAATATGCCGCGGCGATCTCGATCGGGTCCGTAAAGATCGGCTGGCCCGCGGCGGTCGCTTGCGGCGCGGCCACGGCGGATTCCAACAGAGCTTCATCACGCAGGCCGCGGGAGCCGCCATGGGCGGACAGGACTTGCGCGTGGATGGCTTTCACCGCCTCGGGCGTGAGGTGGGAAAACTCCTTCACGAGAGTCGGCGGAAGATTTCCGAGTTCTTGGCGATGATCCGTTTGGCGGCCTTGGCGGCCGGGTCCGGCCCGATGAGTTTGCGTATCGGCGTGAGCGTCAACGTGCCGCCATCATGCACCTCGATATTGACCTGGTCACCGGCTTTCAAGCGGGCGAGATCCATCAGGGCGGCGTCAAAGATGAGTCCCTGCGAATTGCCGATCTTGGTCAGAGTCTTAATCATACTGTAATACTATGTTTTACCACGTCGGAAATCAAGTGGGAACATGGGCGGATGGAAGATTGGGGAATTCACCACAAAGACAGGAAGGCACGAAGGGGGCGGGAGAGAGTAGCCAGTAACCAAGTAGCCAGTAGCCGAGGGGTAGAAGGCGGAAGGGAATCAACATCGAACGTCCAACAGCCAACGCTCAACGTTCAGGAGAGGACGCGGGCGAAAGGCGTGAGAGTGTAGGGAGCGTCGGAGCGCGCAACAAGATTATGGATAGCACTATCTATAACTCGGGAGACAGAAGTCGGGCAGCGGAATGGAGGGGCAGGAGATCGAACGACAGCGGGACGGGGATTAGGAGAAGCGAAGGGACGGCTTTACGCGCAAGGAGCCGTGAAACTTATGAGTTGTGAGACGTGACGGCGGAACATGACCCCGAAACACGGTGAGTTCTCTGTTCTCGCACCGGATTATCCTGCCTTTTTCTCATGCTCATTGCCCTGCGATGAGCCCAACTGCTCCATCTTCTGAGATTTCCCGAAGAGATACCCTGCCACGGCTCCCAGTATTCCCATGGGCGCGGTCAAATGCGCTTCCGAATCGGCCAGGATCACCACGAGAATGACGCCGAAAATAATGAAGATAACTTCGCCCGCGCCGATGATGTGCGCCGCAGAATAACGGCCTTTCGTCAGGAACACGAGGACAGTGGCGAGAAGCGCTATCACTGCCAGGCTGATCGCAATGATCTCCAGAAGCCGGTAGCGCTCCAACGATAACTTGAGGGTCATGTAAACCTTGTCCGTGGCCAGGGCCGGTGCTGGTTCGCTTGACGCAGCCTCTGGAGTCTGAGCTTTTGCCTTGTAATCGAACTCTTCGGTGAGATCTTCTGCTCCAAACGTCGTACTGATGGCAAACAACAACCAAAGGAGCAGCGAAAGTGATAACGTTATAGGTCTCATTATTGTTTCGCTCCTTTTTTATTGAGCAAGTCAAGAAGTTTGGAATAGTACTCCACTTCGTCCAAGGACCGGTTTTTGATGGCTTGCTCGCGTCGCTGCGTAAAACTCGCAATAGCATTTGTTAGGGCAGCAGGAGAGATATCCTTTATCTTCTGCTCGAATTCCTTATACACTGACGGGTCCACCGTTTTCTTCTGCGACTGGTCAGATGCTGTTCGTTGCTGATTGTAGGACGGATTCTCGCTCGGAAGTGTCAAGGCTCTCAACTCGCCGCAGAAGCCTGCACGCTCTACGAGAGCGGTAATCATGATCCCGTACATAACCATACAGATTGCAAGCCCGATTGTGCGTTTCATCCCACCCTCCTTCGTATTACTGATAGGAAAACGGTTGTGCGGAGGCGGTTAAAGGCGCAACCGTGTTGTTTCTGACCCGCTGAAATTGTGCCGCTGACGTTGCCCGCCGTGATCGCGTAAGGAGTATTGGTGATTTTCATAAAGCAAACGGTTTCACGGTCTCTTACGTCGACGAAGGATTAGCGGCGCGGCAGCAATTGCGAGGAGTCTTTTCATAAGTCACCGATTCTCATCGAATGCATACGTCACCTCGCTGAAAGGATACATTTTACAGGTAATCACGGCAAGGAAGCAAGAGGTGATTTTCTAGTATAGATAGATAGAAACGGCAGGCGCGGAACGCGGGCAAGGCGGGAGGGGGGAGAGAGAAGACAGTAGTCAGGAGACAGAATACAGCCCCGGTGCAATCAGGACATAGGTAACAGTTGTGGGTCAAGACATGGGTAACACTTTTGGGGTTAGAGGTTACATGTTTTGATCACTGTTGACCAGCTTCCAGCGGGCGGATATCCGCCCGCTGGA
>Ga0187861_10001555_pt1 | contig 23396 bp, 24 predicted proteins | sample June2016WEW_10_1_3_FD_132986 | JGI IMG/M metagenome (GOLD analysis project Ga0187861, IMG submission 132986) | Peatland microbial communities from SPRUCE experiment site at the Marcell Experimental Forest, Minnesota, USA - June2016WEW_10_100 | ecosystem: Environmental > Terrestrial > Soil >...
GCAAACCATTTAAAATGCATCACACAATAGGATCTGTCTCGCGCACTCTACGCCTTTGTACCTAGTTACGTGATAGTGATTGGGACTCCAGATGGAATTAAGACCCGACGGGGCACCCACATTACAACCTTGATACCCCATTCCTTGATAACTCCAAATACTGGGTCTGGTAGTAACTTCACACAGTCACGAGCAACCTCAATTGATTTTTCTGCCACATCCTCAATGAGTTTTCCAATCTGGTCAATCTGTATGTGGGTCAAGTTGGTCCGTGGTGTTCGAACTATAAGATTGCCGACGATTCTACTCAAGCAACTGACAAACAAAGTGCAAGCAAGATGTCGGAATTCCTTATACCTTTTCTCCTTTCCCTCTAGGTATTGATCAATCAGCATATCTGGGTCGACTGCATTGAAAAGAGTCACCACGGCCGCTACTGCATCGCCTGCACCGGTTTCCTGAATCTGCTCTGATTTTGGAAACGCGTATTTACTAAATAGGCGTTCCTCGCCTTCTTCGGAAAGAATGGAGGTGAAGCAAGCAATCGGCCCTTTGTTCATACATACAATTAGTCCTCCCTCTAGGCCGAAACTGATTGGGCATGCGAAGGAAAACCCTTCTGCTCGTTGGTAAAAGGGATTGTAGCGTGAGAACATGTCAATTGAGCTGTCTAAAATCCCTAGCGAGGCGGGATCGATTGTATCCTCGTTGATAGTCAATGGGGAAGGGAATCGAGGTGTCTCTGTTTGATCTAATTCAGTTCCTCGAGCACGTGATAGCATGAGCTTGCAGACCTCACCAGCTTCTCCTTGATTCATGGGCAATAGGGCGTTGGTGCCATAGGCGCTAACTGCTACCAATGCACGAAGAGCCGTGGAAGAGTTGATGATGTAGGTATACGGAGCCAGGGCATGGCTAGGAAGAACCTGAAAGAACGGGTCCGAAGAGACAAAGCATGTGGCAGTGCGAAATGTCTTTGCGAACTGGGCATTATCGCCAAGCAATTTAAGTAAGACTTCGTATGTTAGCGTCGGTTCTGAGGTGACGGCCATGATTCCGTGTCTGCCAGCATGCTCATAAGGAAGGTGAACAGCGAACCGGTCTGGTATTCCCAAGGGATAGACGTTAACCCATTTCTTGAAAACATCGAAAACTTTACGGTCAAGCCTCTCACATGGGTCACTGCTGGTTGCGATAGTCATTCGCAACTGATCACTATTGACCTTTGGATACTGTCGAGACAAACCTTCGACAAGCACAAGGATGTCTAGCAGCATGTTTTGGACATTTCCACCAGCCTCGACCGATGTTCCCTCGGTAGCACCAAATACATTTTGGATACGGAGTTCCCCGACATAATCATTTAATCCCAAGGGTAATGTAAGACGAATCGCTACTCGTAAGCTATTTGTAGATGAGCCTAAAGAACCTCCAGTCAATTCACAAATTAGGTTACCCCGCTTATCTATACTACTGATCGTCAGTTCTCCTGTACACTTATCACCGGGTATGAATGCGTGCCCTTGCAGAAATTCTCGCAACCCACCTATTTCCTGCGCCAGATCAGGAAGATCAAGGGGGGCCTTGATATCGACAACTTTTTGTGAGACGAAGAGTATGTGCGGCGGTCTATTTTGAACCATGATCTCTCTCCCTTTTATTTCAGTGGCCTAACGGATGGGCGGCTCCGCCAAAAAAACGGCGGACAAGTAAGTTTATCCTCAAACTTATCCTGAAATGTTTTTGTTTAGGATGTTTCTGTTGAGGACAGCCGCACTGATAATTTTCAAAATGTTGATCACGAAATGGCGCCTTTTGCGCTATGGCGCTCTGCGCCACAAGTTCATTCTTATAACTTTCAATCTTGTCTTAAACCTATATTCGCCAAGTTTGACGTACCCATAGTCTACCCCACGTTCTTTCGAGGGGCTCATCCGGGCAGCTTAAGCCGCGGGTTAGGCGCAACTATAATTTGTATACTATTGAACGAGCAAAATAATCATTTTAAAAAGAACAAACACCGTGGTTGCGATTGTTAGGTAAAACCCAATAAAAATTCTAAAAAAGTTCAGCAAATAATTTTTCCACTTTCTCCTCGTTCATTGGCCTCAGATTGATAGTCACATATTTAGTCTTCGTAGATGACAAATGAATGCCATAGCCGAATTTGTAATCAGAAGTATCGTCGAATATTTCACGTACATCATTTTCAAATAAAGTAAAATCAAAGCCTAAGATGCTTAGCGGTGAATTCTCTGACTGCTCAAAAGCAGCCACAATTAGTTCATATTCCGCCTGTTCAAGCCGCTTTAGATCTCTGACGATTCCTAACACTTCTTCGACAAGCACACGATCAGCTTCGACAAGAGGGCGTTCGTTTTGTGGAACGTTAGGCATTTTTTTATCTCGCTCGGAGACTTTTGCGTTTATGTCTTCACGAAATTTTGATTTAATTGAACTAACCTTAGACTGAATGTCCCTCGACCAAAGGGCATCATCGTAGAAATTAAAGAAGGCTGACCATTTTTCTCCTGGTTTCAAAGCGATCTCTCCAAGAAATAATGCTGTCGGTTTGTCATGGCTGAGGGATTCTGTGATCCAGTATGATTTTGCAATTACTTTTTGCTTTGGGCCATTGATCTTTCTGAGAATTGCTTCAATTCTTCGAACCGTAACAGTTTTTCCACCTACATTATCAAAATCAAGCCATATACTCAAATTAGTATTTCCGAAAACATGCGTGAATTGCGCTACGGCTGGCATCGCCATGCGTAACTTTTTGCCCTTGATCATTTGCTTAATCGGGGGAAGTTGTGATAACACGAGAGCTAAAATTGCAACAATAGCTTTCCAGTCAATCGCTTCAAAAATATTCATGACAATTTCTCCATATTAATAAATGGGTTTCACTTAATTTCCGAATAATTAAATTATATTGCGCCTTAACGGACTGGCTCCCGATAAATTGGGATGCAGCATTGATAATTTTCAATATGTACTAAACGAACCAAATTAATGCTGAAAAATTTATTATTAAACATCTAAACCTCTACGCGCCATGCTTAACGCACCACACTTGCCCCGCGTGTTTTTCGCGGGGCTCATTCCGTCAGCTTGAGTTGATGGCTAGGGCGCAACAAAAATATTTAACATTGTTTTAATTATAGTGCTCTTAATCCATAAGTCTAAACCAATCCTTGACTGCAAGATTTAATCTGACAATCTCATCCTCAGCAAGAGGACAACAATGCGCAATTGGGCCACGAAGTTGATTCAGACTACTCATAATTTTTGAAAATGCCTTTGGATTTTTAAAGAGGTTTACAAATGCGTCCCAATTATCTTGAACGATTGTTGTCAGTTCACCAAAAGTAGTGTAGTCAATTTTAAGTTCAGATCTTTCTGTAAAACCTGATTCCGCTTCTCTTTTTATGTTAGCTTCGACATTTTTTCTAATTTCTTCTCGAACTTTATCATCCCACCAATTGTCTTTGAACTTTTCCTTCATTAGCTGGACTATAAGACTTCTAATTGACTTTTCAAGACAATAAAAGACTTCATAGTGTTTTGCCATTTCTTTTGCTTCATTCCGAAAAGCTAAGTCGAACTGGGCATAATATTCTTGCTGTTTGAAAGGTTCCTTTTCTTTTCTTCCTAGGTCGAGGTCTAATTCTTGCTCAACCTTATCAAGACGATTCTCTGTTAGCGAGTTGGCCAACACAAATAGTCTTATTTGATCTTCGGCACCCATATTAGCCTTTCATTAGATTTTCACGTAGGGATTGAAAGATTGCATTGTAAACGGCGGGGTCGTCAGTCTTGGGAAGTACTAGATTTATTGTATAATTTAAGCCTAGATTTATTTTTTTATGGCTAGCCTCTCCAATGTCGACACTTTTGTTCGTATCTGTAACCTGTTCGACTACTTCACCTTCGGTCGATTTATTTTCAAAATCTGCCAAGGACTTTGCATTAAAAAATGTTGAAACGATGAGATCAACAACTTTAGAATCTTGAGACTCACCAGTTGCTTCCATCACTAATCCTTTAAAAGCCTTTTTATCAAGGTCATGACAATATTCATTTCGTGAATACAATTCAGAGTAACCACTTCTGATAGCTCGAGCAAGACTTGCCTTTGAAGACGTTGGATTCCTAAAGGTTTTATATAGCTGAGATGGAGTTCCATCACTGTTTAATAGTCCTGTCTTCTTCGCCCAAGAAATAAATGTTCGATAATTCCCTCCTTTAAAACCAAGTTTCGTTGAAAGAAAATCAGGGTTGAAATTTTCGGGAGTGCCAGCGTCTTTTATCTTTTCAAGAATTTTTGCTATCGAACCTGGTGCCGACATGTAAGGAATATTTATCTGTGCCATGGTCTTCCCTTTTAATTGTTATGATCTTAATTATAATCTATAGAATTTGTTGTGCCCTAACATGTGATTAGATATGCCAAAGGTATCCTCCGAAGGAGTCCTTTGGACATTCGGGAGACTGAGTCCATATTTTATTCGTTAAATGCATGATAGATAGACCTATATTCTATCATTTTAGGTTCTTCTTTGAAGTTGGAGAAAAGTCGTAGTTATCTGGTACCTCCACGTAGCCGCTACTACTGGGTGATAATGTAGCTCTGTTTAGAATCATTGTCAATAAACTAAATCCCCGGCGTACTACCGGACACCAGGGATTAAGGAAACTTTGCCATACAATATCGAATGGATTGCAAATCAATTCGCCACCGCGCTAAGGTCTGCCTTCAACTGCTTTATGTTGAAACCCGGTGCAAATTTACGATTTTTCGCTTCCGGCGGCAGAATTGCGTAAGCTTCATCAACGCATTCATCCCACCACGCCCATGTGCCATGCTGTATATTACCCCATGTTAAAACGGTTACACTATTCTGGTCATACTCAACGGCATAGACCGCGTGGCCTTCGCTTGTTAACGGGCCCGGCGTCCACGGCTTGCCGGCGTCAAATTCCTCATTACAGTTTTGCTGAACCCGGAAACCTAAATACACTCCGCCAAAGAGCTTAATGCACTGCTCGATGTGCGTGTGGTTTTTCGGGTCGATGCTTGCAAACGCCATGATTTCATCTTTGGAAACCGGATGCTTGCGCCAATAGTTCAGCACATCGAGTTCGTTCATGCCGCTGTCCACACCCCCGGTCAAATGCATATATAACTTAACTACAGCGCTCTTTGCCATAATAGTTTCTTTGCTTAGCAGCCCGCGATATGTAGTGATAGCGTGTGCCAGTGCGGCGATGGTGCAATCACCTAATGTATCATTGCCATCCATGGGAAACAATTTTGTCGGATCTGATGTCTTCAGATTCGCGTAGACTTCTTTAAGAACGCTGTAGGAAACCGGCGGCGCAGGAACTTCAGAGATATAATCCTTCAGGCGCAACGTGCGGTAATCGATTTTCGGCGGGTGTTTTCCAAATCTATACGTAGCCATTTAAAGTTACTCCTTTCTGTTATGTTTTTAATATGTCATACTCGCGGATAAGTCATGCTCGCGTAAGCGAGCATCTTACTTCCCACTAAGATTCCCGCTTCCGCGGGAATGATCAATGGGCCAAGCGCGCTTCAGTTCGAAACAATCACAGCCCAGCAGGCAATGGCACTGTTAACGGTCGTCCAATATCCATACTTTTCATAAATGCGTCCTGCCATTTCCACTTGCTGCTTATAAGGAAGCGTACCGTCCATCTGTGGATCACTTGCATTGCGCACAGCAATCCATGCCGGAGCTTTAGCGCCCATTGTACCGCAAACCAAACCGAGCACTGCATCTCCCATCTCAACTGCCGAACCGAGTTTTTGAAGCCCAAATTGATCTGTGGTATTATCGAATGCAAAGAAATCCGTCGTCACAACATCTATCGGTTCTTTTACAGCAAGCGGCTTCATCACAATTTTGGGATTTCGTGTCAACTGAGGTAAGCGTGAAAGTGTTACCGCCATAAGATTTTTATTTGCATAAGATACTTTATCCATCTTCATGCTTTTCGAAGCGATATATTCCGCCTGTGCAAAAGGAGAATTCTTAAATGTTTTTTGGCAGTCGAATCGTACTTTCTTACTTACAACAACGTCTCCCAGTACCATTGCCGAGCCAATGCCTCCCGCAGTTCCGGTTGTAATTACCAGCAAGGGATTCACTTCCTTTATTACTTGCTGCCAAAATACGCGCACGGGAAGCTTTGAACCATCGCGTGCAAGATGCAGCTCGGATTTTAAACAAATCACATTCTTCTTCCCGATTTTTGCCTTGAACCAGAGCCCGAGTCGGTTCTCAATAAGCGCAGGAGCGCCTTTTTTGATGATCGGCTTAAACTGCGTTTTCCAATTATGTGCGTAAGTGTACCAATCCGTTTTGCTCCGATAGCCCGGTGTAAACACATCAGATAAAGCGAGTGCTTCAGCCACCGTCCAGGTAACAACCAATACATCGGCATTGGGCAGCGGAGAATTTGCTCCAGGTTTTTTGCTTAAGGGCTTTGGCGCAGGCGCGCTTCCTTTTGGCCATGGAATAGTCGGCAAATTGCGCGGTGCCATCAAAGTCGGCTGTGCACTCGATGCCTTTAAAGCAGTGGATGAATCTTCCGGATCGAACATTAAAATATGATCGATCAGTTCGTCTTGTGTTCGTGGTGTGCGCATAAAAACCTCCTTTGGTATAATAAATGTACAGAGACTTATTTAGGTTTAGCGGATGGTTTTGTGTCCCCGTTTTGTGTATCCTTTTCAAAAGTTGTAAGTACTGACATAAGTTTATCAATCATTTTTATAGTAAATCGTTCACTAAAGCCTGCTAAAAATGATATGACGTATGCTACTTGTGGATGCTGTATTATGCCGTTTTGAATCGTTACAAATCCAAGAAGATATATCAAATAAACAAACCATCCGAAGATTCCCCCCATAATCGGTTTGCAGATATACCATAACTTAAAAGATGGATCAAAATCTTTAAGTTGAATATGATTGTATATTCCAAAAATTGATATTGTCACTCCGCCTAACGCACCGAACCAAACAGTTTGAAAATCCAGAATGTTGAATTTCTCCCATAAAGAATAATCCGGATATTTATGTACAAAGTAACCCACCGATAAAAGAACCAAAAGATAGAAAAATTGAAGCACAAGCATCCTGGAAGCCAGTTTTTCTGAATATATACTAACCTCCGCTTTATCCAATTTTTACAATAGATCGTTGTACTTAATAAACGAAGCGTTCTTTTGATCTTTATCGAAATCAGACTCTGCATCTGTTATATCTTCATAAAATCTTTGGATATACATGCTTGCTTTCAATGCATCTACCCTCACCCTGAGCTGATCAAAAAGGCTCTTTGCGTTTAGATCAAATTCATTTTGTAGCATATTTTCCTCCATCAATTATTAAAGAAAATGATCATTTATTTATTATTCTCTGCAAAGTATATGACACCCCAAATTTCTGGTACATTCACATCTATATTTCGCTCTCTTTATTTAAATAATCCTGCAAGCCCTTTGATCGCCGCTTCAAATGCCTTCTTATTGATCCCGAGACTTGCATAACCATGTGTTTCATTGTGAGCAAAATTACCACCAATGCCGATGCTTCCATACGAATTAAAATCATACGTGAGCGCCAGCCCGACAATATCCGCATCGTCATTAAAAAGCTTTTCTGTTATAGCAAATGCCACACCGAGCCGCCGCCAGGAGAATTCGGGCACAACAAAATCATCGCCAGGGACAATGGCATCACCGAATGCAAGCCCGATCTCAAAGACCGTTGGAGAGGAAGAATTCAAAGGCCTCATTAAGGTTGGCCGCGGACGGTTTGTTGTTCCGACAATCGGAAACGGTACATACCGAACACGAAAGATGCCCATCCGCTCTGCTGCATCAAGTGTCAATAAATGGCGAAGCGCCGATTTATAATTGCGATAAAGGATGTGTGCATGTACAAAGTCCGAATCAATCGTAAGATCAGATTTCCGAACACTGATACCAGAGTATGTCGTATCCAGTAGGCCCACTTCAACTTCTTTTGCCAATTCATTTATAAGTGAATCTTGAAGTACTATCACGTGTAAATTCTTTACTGCTATCAGCTTCTTCTTTTCCTTTGAATCTTCACGAAACGCTTCATATCCCATTAAATATTGACGCAAATTTTCAGAACGTTCCCGAGTAAGTAATTCTATTCGTATTAATGTTGTATCATCAGGCGGAATATTATAGACCTTTAAAGTCGAATCACGAGTATGTAAATAACTTTCTATCCCTCCTTCAAATGTTCTTCTCAATTTATCTACATCTTCTGACTTTGAAATTCCTAAATTTTTAAACTTGTTGTTTACATCTTCAATTGCTTTACTAAAGACTTTTTTCCTCTCTTTGAATTCGTCTTCGTTAAGTTTTAAATCATCGTTGATTCGTTGAATATCTGCTTGGACTGTATCCTCAATTGATTTGATAAGTTGGAGTCGATTTTTAATTGCCCCTGTCAAACGAAATTGAGTTTCAACTTCTAACCGCTGAATCGCTTCTCCAAGCTTAAATTCGGGAAGCATGACCTCCCAGTACGCATTTCCTTCTAACGGGTCAGCATAACGTGAAAAGATTTTGCCCCCGTAATATATTGTCACGCGGACGCTGTCGATCTGTTCCTGCATCGCATAGACCGGGAAAAACCGTAGAACATTCAGCATATCCACCATTGGCTGACCGTCTAAGGAATTGCCTACGGCATAATAACTCAATACGTTTGGTTGCGTGTTTTTCGGGAAACATACCTGTGCAATCAGAACAAACAAGAGAGCTATCATTATTAAAAGTTTCATGGTTTTTGCTCCTTAGTTTATAGATGGCACAATGGGAAAGCTGATTTGTACTACCGGATTGTATTCGTCACTACGCCACTGCAATCCGACAAAAAGGCTTGGCGAACCTACCTGGATTAATTGAAAAATCAATCCGGCTGTCACTTGTGTGGAACTCAGCGTTTGGCCTATAGCGTATACTGCCCCACCTACTAAAAGATTTCTGTTTGCTCGAATAGTCACGCCAAATCCGATCTCGGCAATGGTAAACGCTTTGAACTTATTATCGCCAAAGAGACTTGCTCCGAGAAAATCGATTTGAGTCCGTTCCGTTGCATAGCGGAAATGAAAACCTCCAAGAGATTCCGTCGGTTGCGTACTGTCGGCTTTGCTCAGTTCACCATTAACAAAGATCCCGAGTTGACAAGATCGGTTCACTACGGTGTAAAGGTAAAGTCCTCCGTTGAAACTCCCTTTTCCATTAGTGATTCCAATGCCCGTATTCGCGGCGATAAATCTATTAGAGACTTCATCAATGGTACCGGAGAGCTGGGACTCCGCTTGATTAAAAATAGAAGCAAGTTCTGTTCGCATTTTTTCGCAGATGATCCCCGTTCCATCATTGATTCCTTTACACAGAAGCATAATATCGGCATCCGTTTTCGACGCTTGAATTTCCGGAAAGCTTTTTACGTAGGCATGAGCACGATTAACAATGATTTGTGCAATAATGGATGCAAGTCTTTTGGTTCTGGTTTTTTCATTACTTGTATCGAGATTCTCTTGCATAGCAAGTTCGGATCCTTTGATCAAAGATATGGCTGCATCCAGAAACGCTTCTTTAATATTTAATTTATTCATTCTGTTGAGCGCAACGCTAAACTCTGTATCTAATTTTATGCTTATCCGATTTTTCAAACTCGGCCATATCCAATCCATTGTCGTATCCGTCGAAATCTTTATTGAGTCATTCCATAATCGAAACGATATATGTACAGTTTTGTGAAGAGAATCATAACTCACCATCGGTTGCCGTATAAGATCGATCAGTTGATTGCGAACATTTCCGATTGCATTGTGCATTCCTTCGATTTGCAGCCCTGATTGTTGTTTACCAAGCTCGGTATCGATACTTGCCTGCATATCCCGAAAAACCAAGGGGCGTGAGATAAGCGATGTTGTCGTCATGACCTGTTCAAGCGGACTTATGGTCTGTCCATACATCCACGTAAGAGGAAGTATGAATGCGAACAGAAATTTTATGTGACTTTTCATTTTGTATCCCCTTCTATGCTGCGATAGTTTGCTATGATCATCATATCATGTTTTTTTGCCGCATTATCATTCTGGCTTTACACTTCATTATTTCTTTTCTTCAACTGTTTCAATTTTATACTTTTCCACATTTCCAAAAGCTTACCAAAAATCATGTCTATCTTGGTCGATTGTAATTTCCAAGTTGAAATTGCACTTCTCTCATAAATTTCTCCTTTTTGTTTGTTGAATGTTGGCATCAAGAGAATTTTTATCCCGACAACATCACGATTCCTCTCTGCGTTCGGAATGACAAGAGACTTGTTCTGTCATTTCGATTCCGACGAAGTCGGAAGAGAAATCTTGTTACACAATCTGTTCGTATATCGTTTTCCCATTGACACGTTTTGCCAATAACTTTTCTTTACGCAAGGGCTCATGAAAACTCGCATGAACCCACTGCCCAAATTCTTGTATCAACTGATCGAAGGGGAGTTGTCCTGCAACGATGTCAAATACTTCTTCCAATGTCAGACCGATAACAATAAAGTCGGCTGCTTGTCCCTTCGTATGCTGGGAAGAGGAAGAACCACCAATTGCCGCGTTCAATTTCTTTGATCTGTACCCGCTGGTGATAATCACCGGTTTCTGTACGATCTGTCTGAGTGGTTCCAGCACGTTCTGGCATAACAGCATAAGGTTCTGCACAGATGTTTCAGAGGGAGTGTTTTTAATTCCATTTCGTGCGGCATATTCTGAAGCTGTCATTTCCTCTAAAGTAAAATGCTCTGTTAGGTTCATAATATTTTTCCGTTTTCATATAACCCCGCCCACCGCAAACATATTTTGCATGCGGCAGGATCGTTTGAAGAGAGGACACCGCCACAGTCGGAGGGGCGTTTGTCCGCTCTAACAAATTTCATTTCACTTCTTTGTTTCTTTTGATTTAGTAAACTTACGGGATTTTATTATTACATAAGCTATAACTACTATGATTAATACAACCAAAAAAGCAATGAAGGCCATGAGGATTGGAGAAAATGCATTTGGTTTGTTGTTTTCTACGGGTTTAACACCTATAGTCCCTCCATGTGTCCCTTTAATAATTTTCCCCGATTTATCAAGTCGTTGAATATATACCATTACTGAATCTTTACTAACGTAAGTGACACATTCTCTTTGAATGTCCACAGAATCAATTACCCCCCATGAACAAAATCTCTGTAATTCTGTAATGGTATTCCCTTGGCTCATTATTGATAAGTATACATCTGCGTTATTTAATCTGTTATATCCTACTATGAGATATTTCTCTCCATTTTTAAGAACAGTTTTTGGAATTGCAGCAATTTGATTTGCTCTGAGTGAATCTTTTGTTGAAAAAACTACTGTTCCATTGTCGACTAAGTTCCATACTTCAAATCTCATTATAGGAATCGGTGTACTTATGATAATTGCAGAAGTATTGCTTGTTACTTGGGGTTGAAAAAATGCAAGGGGATAAGAAAATTCATTATATGGTGCCATAGGAAGCCCGCAGTTACATCCTCCGGGATATGTACTAGTTGTGGTGTACAACCACGGAGGGGCAGGCCCCACACTACTATAATGATTAAATTGTTCAATTTGGCAATTACCAATATACACTTTGACTACTTCACACCATCCATTCCCCTCCATATCGTCATATTCGCTTACTATCTCTCCATAATAATAACACGGTTGGTTTCCTCCGATCTGACCGTGGTAACCATAAGGTGGTAGGGCATTTGCATCAAACCATAAAACAAATAATAAAACTACAACAACTGATAATTTCGTTTTCATTTTGTCCCTCTTATTTTTTCTTGGTTTTCTATTTACTACGCTCCTACCGGAATAAAAAAGCGTAATGAGTTAAATTTTTCTTTTCGAAGTACGTGTTTGTAACAATCTAGATATGCCAGTCGTCCGTTTCATATGGTCAAAATAGTTATTAGTTCCTATTTGTACCCGCCGTGTCAATTTAGTACTGTATTGTCTCTTTAAAGTTGCATCTAACAGATGGATTACGGCAACGATAGCTTTTAAAAGCCAAAGACTCACCCGCCAGAACGCGTAGCGGGCTAGTAAGCCTCTGGCTTACAAAATGTACTAAACAGGTGGGGCCCTGTAACTGTAACACCCGAAGTGTGTTTCTTCTTTTATAGTTCATTCACTTCACCTTCATATTTGTGATACATTTCCACAAATTGGACATTGTGGAGTTCATATCCGCGCGCAGTTAATACATATATTGATTTGCTGAAAACAAGGCTGTTTTTTCCGGCTTTTTCTCCAAGAACCTTCATTTTACTCTGTTTTTTGTCTTTTAGTACTCCCAAAACAAACCTTATGGGTCTTTAAAAATCTTTTAGTACACTCTAAACAAACTCTAGGAGTCTCTGAAAATCTTTTAGTACTCTCTAAACAAACCATAGGGGTCTCTAAAAATCTTTCAGCACTCCTAAAACAAACTTTAGGAGTTGCCGATAATCTTTTAGTACTCTCTAAACAAATCTTAGAGGTCTCTGAAAATATCTTAGTACTCCTCGAACAAACTTTTGAGGTCCTTAAAAATCTTTTATTAATGATTTTTCAAAAGGGTGGCAGGCCATCTATTATTATAGAGACCTGCCATTGTAGTTCTCTTTAATATTTATTATTTCGCTATAGCCGGTTGTGCCACGGGTGTCGTATTGTTTGCATCTGTTTTGCCATCGGATTTAGCCGGCTTAGGTGGTGCCTGATATCGGAGTTTCTTTGCGGCTTCAAAATCCGCTCGTACAGCCGGTTCTTGTGCAAACTCCATAATTACTGCACTATGGATTGCATCGATGAACTTCACCACAGCATCAAACGCAGCATTCGCCGTTGCTGTTGTTTGTGTCGCGATCCGTTTTGAAGTTTCTTGCTGAGTATCAGTTGCTTCAAGTGCCGCCGCAGATGCTTTGATGGAATCAATATCGGTAGGCATAATCCCTTGCTTCTGGAGATCATCCCTGTACTTCGGGTACGCCTTCACAACATCATCCGCCCATTGTAGAGTTTTTGGAGTAGAATAGGCGAGATTTTCTCCCACACGAAAATCTTTTCCTTCTTTTGCTCCTTTGCCAAATTGTTTTTTTACGGCGTTTACAGCGGCATGAAGAAGCACACCAAGCCCGTTACGCTGCATCTCTTCCTGCTCAGTAAGAAGTTCTTTTGCCGTCTCTGCATTTAAGGCGGCCGTTTCTGTATCCTGCATGATTTTTACAAGATCTGAACCGCCGGTCAGTTTTTCTTCTGTGATTCCTCGTCCTTGAAGGCGTGTCGCTTGCGCCCGGCAGAGTCCACAGACAACACGATATTCTTGTGCAAGCCCATATGAAGTTATGGTAGCCATGTATACCTCCTTTTGTTGGTTGTGATTGGTATGTGTTATGGTATTTATTCTCTGCGCCGAGAGCAGTCACTTCTCAGCGCAGGGTAAAACATTTATAATTATTCAATCTTCACAACTTTAAATGCCTCATTGACTTTTCCACCGCAGCTTTGGTGGCTGTCATGCTGCCTAACTACTGTTTATAATCATTGTCAATAAACAAAATCCCCGGCGCTCTACCAAACTCCGGGGATTAGGTAAGATAATGCGCCGCAAGGGACAGCGCACTATAAATTAGGGAAGCCCCTGTTTAATGCCGCTTACTTTTTTCCAAACTAACCAGGTTGAGAGAGTCAGAGTAGAATACCTTGTCCTGATTGATAAAATCAATCGGGATTTCGTACAACAAGCTCTGCAAATTAATGCTTGCTATTTTTAGCGAAGCCACGCTACATCTTTTCTCCTCTTCGTATCGTCCATAGATCATCTGCAAGATTACGATTCGTAAGATAGTCGTACTGGATTATGAAACATCCTTTCTGTCCCCAGTCGGTTCCCCACGAGTTCCGGACAATAAATCGTTTTTGTATATCGTCGTACCCAACGGCGAGTACTGCATGACCTCCAATAGGACGCTCATTCGGCAGAGGTATTTGCACAACGCCGGTGCGGGCAACTTCCAGCGACTCGAAACTCTCATACACAGTGAACCCAAACACAAACGGAAAACCTTCGGCAAGGCACGTCCGCATTTCGTCGAGCGTAAGAATGCGATGGTACGATGTGATCTGGCGTTTCAGCGCTTCTTTGTAACAAGCCGCGCTCGGCTTAATTGCAAATTTTGAAACGATGTAAGGCCAGTTTGTTTCAGAACACACCCCTTGGTTCTTCAACGTTTTAATTCCATCGCGTATCATTGCCCCTGCATCCGACTTGACGGTTCCCTCCATAACCCGTTCGTTATAATAGATAAACAATCTGCTCGCATCTACGAATTGAACTCCGTCCTTTCGTTCAAGAAATTCAATTGCACCGGCAAGAGCATTGCTCGTACAGCTTCCGAGAGTACTTTGGTTTTCCACAGGCGAACACGTCGGTCGCAAGTCGATATGTGATGGAAGCTCTAAAGGAGCGGGACGCACTGCGCCGTAAAGAAGATCTCGCTGGTCGGGCACGTCTGGAACCCAGCCATAATGGAACTTCTGTACTGATTTTGTGGGTGCTATGGATTTACGTGGTCTCATTGTATCCTCCTTTAATGTATGTTGTAAAAAGCAGAAGTAGTCGGTTTTGTAAATAACCTACGTCGTGTAAAATCAATCGGGATTACGAAGTATTTTTTCTTACGCGAATTCCACTTACATCTATCAATTACCGGGGAAAAATCTTTTGAATGCGAAGCATATCAAATATACAAACTATGCGGTCCGGCATATTTGAATTCGTTCAGCACATTGCTTGTGTGGCCAAATCGCATCTCAGCCATTCTGACAATAACTTCTTTATAAATTTTGAGGTCGCGCACTTCGGAAGCATAGTTGATATTATTTCCCAGTGAAGAAGTATATGTACGTGCAGCAACGTGAGTAATAAGAACACGCATGGCATGAAACTCCTCATCTGTCACTCCACGCTCTGAAAGTTCTGAGGCATGCTGACGGGCGGCTTGAAACACTTTTGTTGCTTCGTGAAGAATTTTTTCAGCAGACATCAGGTTGTATTCTTCTTTCATATTACTCAGCCTCTTTTCCCATATTCGTCCATATGCATATTGAATGCCGTATCCGGATTTAAAATCTTGCAAGTGCATTAACATTATATTGGTGTAATAAAACGCTTATTAAAAATTTTACAGCTCTCGTTACAAATATAGAATCTGCGCAACTCAATATACAATGGAGACGTAAGTAAAAGCAATTATCTCCTTGTCGTATTACAACAAGTACATTGTCGTATTTTTACCACACAATTCGGCCGTTTCGGAGCATACTGTGAACAAGTTGTCCACTATCATCTTATTGTGAAGTGATGAAAAACAGCTAATAACCACGATAATTATCTTGTCGAGCTTATTGCCCCCGGAATCCCGGAATTTTATTAAACCATTTTATTACGTTTAAATGTGTAAATATTGTCAAATCGTCTGCATTTTTACGACAGGTATATGACAAAAATCGCTACAAACAACTTGTTAAAATACGACAGACAAATAGTATGTTATGGTGTAACTTATTGTGTAAATAACGGCAAGAATACGTATTAACTTGCTCGTATAGCACAAAGAAAATTGCGGGAATTATGGTTTTTTTTACTTTTGTTTCCCAAAATTGAGACACCACCGGCTTAACGAACGTAATCTATCAATGTTACCTTTGATCAAAATATAAGGTTCAACGCGCAAATCCAATGATGAATATCTTGCATAATGTGAATTACTCATTTTGAAAGGCAGTCAATAAAGGTTGATTGAAATGTGCATAATAAAAATTTGACACACGTTTTTTAGTAGCTGATCATAAAATGCATCGAAAGGACTACGATGTTTGAAAATTTAAATTCGCAGCTAAACCGTTCTCCGCCCACTATTTTTTTATTTTTCACATTACAAACTTTTTATCTGTCGGTCGCCAATAAAAAAACAAATCATCTTCTTAAGGAGAATTAAAATGTCTATAAAGAGAATTTTTGCTATTACCTCGATCCTCGCAATAAGCGTGATCATGCTCTTCGTCTATCCATCAACCGATAAATCTATTAATGCAGGACAATCAAATTCAAAACAGGATGTAACCGCTCTCGCCAACGCACATCGCATTTCTGTTTCGTCGAATGATGTACTTGTCCATTATTTTGGGAAGGATGTTGTAGAAAAAACCATGAAACAACCCGGCTGTGTAGGAGTTCGCATGTATTACGCCAAACATGTAAACGGCAGATCTGGATTCGCGATTGTTGGAGTTGATAAATATGGTAAAGATATGGTACCAACTATTTTAGCTGGTCCGGCAGATCTTTGTCCTCCCTGGTGCGGTAATTAGGATACTTAGATTGCAAGAGCGAGATTCATTTGCTATCTTAAATATAGTGGTGTAATGCGGTGGAGTTGTACACCAGGTAATACCACCGCATTGGAATTCGAATGTCGCAACAAACTTATTATTGTTGATGAAACGACTTCTATATGTATAGCAGATGAATCCATATCCATTATTAACGTATATATCAATCTTCAGTTCTGTTTTACCGATCGGTATAGGAATTTCGAAAATAAAGATCTTACACCGAGAAATGTATATTATCCTTTTTTATCTGGTATTTGCATTTGCGGTAGACATTTATTTTATATGGTTCATTAGAGGATATCAATTTACTCTTGGGCTTCACCATGCTTATTATCTCGTAGAATATGTATTTATCATATCTATTGTAACTGTTTGGCAGGAATCGCAGCGGGCGAAGAGATTTTTTCAAATACTAATGCTGCTATATACACTTTTTTGGATTATTGCAAAATGTACATTTGAACCTCTGAATGGATTATATTCGATTACAGCAAGCGCCTCACAAGTTCTTCTCGCACTCAGTGCAGGATATACGCTATTCGTTGTAATCGGGAATCGAACGCAGACCTTAATAAATAATCATCGTTTTTGGATGCTTCTTTCGTTTGTGATCTATTATGCAGGAACATTGTTAATTATTGCGTTACGCGGGATTCTCATTAATTTTTCTGTAGAAAATTTTTTACTTGTTTCTTCGATAGATTGGAGTCTTAAAATCATTTTTAATATCCTAATAACAATAGGCTTCCTGTGTCCTCAGACTCAAACATAATACTTATAGCAATTTTCAGCGTTACGATTGTAATGCTGGGATTGTTTTTATTTTTTGTGCTGATGATGGTACGGAGTCATCGCAAAATAGAAGCCGCTCAACGCGAACGGCTTCGCCAAATGCAAATATTTTCAGAAAAACTGCAAGCTGCACGGGAAGAAGAACAAAAACAGATTGCTCGAGAACTGCACGATGAACTAGGAGGCGCGCTCACGGGCATCAAGTATGATCTGCTCTGGTTGGGAAAACATACTGCAATGAAGAGTATTGTAAAAGAACGGTACGAAGCTATACGGGCTATGGTCGATACAACGACGAAAACTGTTCAGAGAATCTCTTCCGGCTTGAGGCCCAAAATATTAGATACCGTCGGATTGGAAGCGGCGGTGGAATGGCATATACGTGAATTCACTAAACGAACTTCTATCGAAATAAAACTTAAACAAACAGATAAGTTTCCATCCTTAGATGATGCGATGACAACGGGTGTTTATAGGATCATTCAAGAAGCGTTGACTAACGTCGCCCGTCATTCAGAAGCAACAAGCGCCGAAGTTACAATGCGATTGAACAACGGCGAGCTCCAGGTGGAAATTGCAGACAACGGTAAAGGTATTGATCGGGAAATGATTGTTCATCCTGAGTCATTAGGAATTATGAGCATGCAGGAACGCGCCCGGATGTTAGGTGGGAAAATTGTGATCACAAGCAATCCCGGGAAAGGCACTTGCATTGTTTTGAGTGCTCCGATCCATAATGGAAATCAATCAGAAGTGGCAAAGGTGGCAATGGCGGAGAGTAATTCACTATGAGAGCGCTTGTAGTCGATGATCATGAATTTACGCGTGAAGGGATCATTCACATTTTAACTGACAATTTCGATATTACAAAACTCGCGCGAGCAGGAAACTACGAAGACGCCATGGAACAAATAAGAAATGACAAATGGGATATTATTATTCTCGATATCAATCTTCCAGGAAAAGGTGGACTTGAAATTCTTAACTCGATCAGAGCCATCGAATCGAAAGTACCGGTATTGGTCTTGAGCATGGTTCCTGTATCACAGTATGCGCGTAGGATATTACAAGCGGGAGCATCTGGATATTTAACAAAATCTGAACCGGGGGAAGAATTAATCAAAGCAGTACGGACTGTTACACGAGGTTTGAAATATTTCAGTCCGGAAGTTCAGCAGGAACTTCCGGATATTATAGATGAAATCATAGATAAACCAAAGCATCAAGATTTGTCTGATCGCGAATATGAAGTGTTACGAAGACTGGCAGAAGGAAAAAGTTCCAAAGAAATTGCCGGAGAGTATAAGGTTTCTTTAAATACGGTCAACTCCTACCGTAAGCGTATTTTGACTAAGCTTAATGCAAGGTCAAATATCGAGCTGGTTAAATATGCTTATAAATATAAAATTATCGAATAGACACATCGAAGTCCCCGAAGTCTTTTCCCCATAAGCTTCTCAACCTTTTTTCGTACCTAACGACTTTCAACATGTTATTGTGCGCGATGCACAAGCGTTGTCGAAGCCTGTGCGGTCGGCATAATGATTAACTCGGCAATTTGTACATGCGGTGGACGTGTCGCTGCGAATAAAACAGCATCTGCAATATCATCTGGCGTTAGAGGCGTCATGTTTTGATATGTTTTTTTTGCACGCTCCTTGTCGCCGTGGAAACGTACTTCGCTGAATTCTGTTTCCACTAATCCCGGATCAACTGTGCAAACGCGAATTGGTGTATCGACTAAATCCATCCGCATTCCTTTGGTAAGCGCGTCGACAGCATGCTTGGTTGCGCAGTATACATTTCCGCCGGTGTAAACGTCATGCCCGGCAATGGAACCGATGTTGATGACTGTGCCTTTCTTGCGTTCTACCATTCCGGGAAGCACTGTGCGGCTAACGTAAAGCAGCCCCTTTACGTTCGTGTCGATCATTTCCTCCCAATCTTCAAATTTCCCTTCATATAATTTATTCAGCCCACGGCTTAATCCGGCGTTGTTGACGAGAATATCGATATTCCGCCATTCGACAGAAAGGTTTTTATAAAACTTGGCTACAGCTCGGTTGTCCCGCACATCTAATTCATCAATAAATGTTTCTGTATTGAATTGTTTTTTTAAATCTTCTGCGAGTTTTTTCAACCGATTTTTACGGCGTGCGACGAGAATGAGATCTGCGCCAGCTTCAGCAAATGCTCGAGCACACGAACGTCCGATGCCGCTGCTGGCACCGGTGATGAAAACAATAGTATTGGCGAGTGATATCATTATTTTAATTCCTTCTAAGTGTTATTTCTAAAGAAAAGGTAGTATTCTTTTTCTATGAACTCAATTATTGAAATAGACGTTTTCCTAAATTATTCTATTTATTAACAACCTTGTATAAATTATTTCATTTATGGAACTAAGGCATTTTTCGTTCGTCATATTTATGTATTTTAATCTGTAAACAAAGGAACTATCAGAAGGTAAATGGAAGAATGATGAACACAGCGATGTTAAAACGACGATCGTACATACGCAAGTTATCTCTTTTCTTACTTGTGATGTCGGCGCTATTGATTCTGCTGAATGGTTGCAGCAGTGGTCTTAAACTTGCCAGCGATTGGCAGCAGGGTGGGATGAATATTGATGGCACCGACTCCGAATGGCGGCGCGGATTATATTACGATAAAGAATCCGATATGGTCTATGGTGTGCGGAACGATGATAAATTTGTCTACATTTTTCTGAAAACCCAAAATCGATCTACTCAAATGCAAATTATGAGACAGGGTTTGACGGTTTGGTTTGATAGAGAAGACGGGAAAAATCATACGTTTGGCATCAAATATCCAATAAGCCGGCAAGAAACACATGGCGGATTTTCTCTTGATACTAACGATGAAAAACTTCACACATTTCTTGACCAAGAGTTTCCTGAAATGGAAATTATTGGTCCAAAGAAAGAAAATATTCAACGGTTCTCAGCATTAGAAGCACCTGGTATCCGTATGAAAATTAGCCGTATAAACGAGGCATTAGTTTATGAATTATGTGTACCATTAAATAAAACTTCCGAGCATCCATTTGCCATCGAACCGATTTCAGTGCACCGCATCGGAATTGAATTTGAAACTGGTGAATTCAAACCAGAACAAAGCAAAGGCGGCATACGCGCTGGAGGCGGACATGACCATGGCGAAGGCATGGGCGAAGACAATCCTGGAGAAGAAGGCAGCATTGGCGGCGGCAGAAGATCCCACGGTAGCGGAAATCAAGGTGGTCGGTTGGGCAATATAGAAAAAACAAAACAAATGGAATTATGGTTATCTGTTCAATTAGCTAATTCTGCATCTTAATTAAGAGAAGAAGAAATAGATCACAGCATAATTACTTGTGGGTGAATCAGCTTCTATCGATCAATAAACTCAGCTTGCAACTCTTCATTCTTCTCGTTAAGTTTCTGCCGAATAATGTAGGGCTCACCTTATGCATAGAACTAAGACTCTTACGGTCATTGCTTCTTGCTTCCTGCTTTTATGTGCCGATTGCCAATCACAAGAAAACAAAATCGACCGACAACCCGCTGTTGCAGGTTCGTTCTATCCCGCCAGGCAGGAAGAACTCAATGCAACATTGAAACAGCTCTTCACAAATGCTGTCCCATCTAAAGATATTCAAAACATTATTGCTGTCATCTCTCCACATGCGGGATATGTTTTCTCCGGTGAAGTAGCAGCATCGTCGTTTAACCAGATTGATCCGACGAAAGAATATGAGAATATCTTCATCCTCGGTTCGAGTCACTATGTTGCTTTTGAAGGTGCGTCGATTTACTCTCAGGGCAATTTTATAACACCGCTTGGCACAGTGAAGGTGAACACCAAGCTTGCCGATGAGCTTATCAAGAATAACAGTGTTTTCTCCAATCGAACAGATGCACATGCCCGCGAACACAGTTTAGAAGTACAGCTTCCTTTTCTTCAACATCGATTGAAGAAGGATTTTAGAATTGTGCCAATTATTCTTGGAACTCAATCTCCGGAAACCTGCCGGCGCATTGCCGAAGCTTTGCAACCATACTTGAACACGAAGAACCTTTTTGTCATCAGCACAGATTTCTCACACTATCCATCTTACCCAGATGCAAAGATCATCGATAAAGCCACCGCTGATGCGATTCTCACAAATTCACCAGAGAATCTTATCCGCTCGATGGCGAATTATGAGCAAAAAGGTATTTCCAATCTCGCAACCTGCCTTTGCGGTTGGACAAGTGTGTTGACATTGCTTTACATGACGGAAAGAAATGCGGATGTTGCATTTACTCATGTTCAATACAAAAATTCCGGTGACACGGAATATGGAGATAAAAACCGAGTTGTTGGCTACAATGCAATTGCCATCTCATTGAAAGAGAAGAAGGGACGATCGGAATTCAAACTTACTGATAAAGACAAGAAAGATCTGCTGACGATTGCTCTTAACACAATTGAGCATTATGTGAAGAATAACACGAAGCCTGAAATAAACGAAAAGAATTTTTCGTCAATATTAAAAACAAACTGCGGTGCATTTGTCACTCTGAAAAAAAACGGCAACTTGCGCGGATGTATTGGGAGATTCAATGCGAGCGAGCCGCTCTACAAAGTTGTGCAGGATATGGCAATTGCATCGTCAACACAGGATTCTCGCTTCTTGCCTGTTGAATTGAACGAAATTCCAGAACTTGAAATAGAAATCTCCGTGCTCACACCAATGCGGCGAATTAGCTCAATAGATGAAATAGAACTTGGCAAGCACGGTATTTATATCCGAAAAGGATACCGCTCAGGAACATTCCTTCCACAAGTGGCAACAGAAACCGGCTGGACGAAGGAAGAATTCCTGGGCCACTGCGCTCAGGACAAAGCAGGTATTGGTTGGGATGGCTGGAAGGATGCAGAGTTATTTGTGTATGAAGCATTGGTTTTCAGTGAAGAGAAGTAGTAGCAAATAGTAAGTAGTTCATGTAGTTGCTGGTCGTTTTGATATAAAATTGTGTCATGGATATTAAAAACGAGTTCATACAACCACACTCGATCACCAAACGCGAATTTCTCCGCCAGTGCGCTTTCTGTGCAGGTGGCCTTGCCCTCGGTGCATACAGACCAATTTGGTCTTCACTTTCATCGAACAACGATTTAGGAAAGTTCAGCAAGGAAGCGCTCTTCTACATAAAAGCGGGCGACGGGTTACAGTGTGAAAAGTGTCCGCACGGTTGTTTGTTTCTGAATGATGGCGATGTTGGATTCTGCCGTAATCGTGTTGCAAGCAATGGAAAAATCTATTCCATTGCGTATGGTAATCCGTGTGCGGTGCATATTGACCCGATTGAGAAAAAACCCTTTTTCCATTTTCTTCCGGCAACTCATGCATTCTCTATAGCTACTGCAGGATGCAACTTCCGGTGCCTCAATTGCCAAAACTGGCAAATCTCGCAAGTTAGTCCAAAGGAATCCGATAACGTCGATTTAATGCCGGAGGAAGTTGTTAAAGCGTGCATTAATGCGGGCTGTGAATCTATTGCTTACACTTATTCTGAGCCGGTGACGTTCTATGAATATGCCTATGATACCGCAAAATTGGCGCATGCGCAGAAAATTCACAACGTATGGAAATCCGCTGGTTACATTAACGAAAAACCTCTTCGTCAATTATGCAAGGTGATGAATGCGGCAAACATCGATTTAAAAGTTTTCGATGATGCAATATACACAAAGCTCAGTGCCGGAAAACTTGCCCCTGTACTCAGAACACTAAAAATTTTCCATGAAGAAGGTGTTTGGTTAGAGATTACAAACCTTGTCATCCCAACGTGGACCGACAACTTAGACACTATAAAACGGATGTGCGAGTGGTTGTGTATTAACGGTTTGTCCGATGCGCCCTTGCATTTTAGCCGTTTCACTCCGCTTTACAAACTCAGTCAGCTTCCATCAACTCCAACAGTTACATTAGAAAAGGCACATGAAATCGCAAAAGAAGCAGGAATCAAATATGTTTATCTTGGAAATGTCGGTGGCCATTGGGCAGAAAACACTTACTGCCCA
>Ga0187861_10001558_pt1 | contig 23385 bp, 21 predicted proteins | sample June2016WEW_10_1_3_FD_132986 | JGI IMG/M metagenome (GOLD analysis project Ga0187861, IMG submission 132986) | Peatland microbial communities from SPRUCE experiment site at the Marcell Experimental Forest, Minnesota, USA - June2016WEW_10_100 | ecosystem: Environmental > Terrestrial > Soil >...
GAAACTGAATGTTTGGTTGACCTCGCCGGCGGCGAATGTTGCGCCGTTGCTGAGGACGCCGTTGTTGCCACTGCCGAGATCAATCGCACTCCCATCGCCCGGCCACCAACTGACCAATCCCGATGGCGGCGTGACGCAGGGCGAGGCGAACCCGTTCTGCGGAAGGGCCAGCAATTGGAGACTGATTAGAATTGCGGCGGTGGTGGCGAGAGACGGTTTTGTCATGTAAGTCCCTTTGTCGACCAACCCTGGCCGCCTCTGCGGGGGCAAAACTACTTTTCCTAGCGGGAGATCTTATAACCCAAGCGGCTTGCGAATTACAAGGTTAAAGTCAGCGCTCAGTTGCGCCGACGGCACGTACTCGGCGCGTCGAGTGCAGCCGGTGCTGCAGTTGGCTATGAAGGATGAAAAAGGGGGGGTGCGTTGAGGCTGGGTGAGGTGGTTTGAGGTGGTTGAATGCGGTTTAATTGCGGAAGGCAGGTGGGGGATGGTGGAGGACCGGAAGTTGGGACGGGGCCGGATGGAGGGAGGTGGGTTGGGGTTGTTTCGGGGGAGAGGGTGTGGTAGTGGAAACGGGGTGGCCCGGCGCGGAAGGGTGAAGGCACGCATGCAACTGTTGGGCATCAGAACGAAGTTCATCGGGATACTGCTGGTGGCGGCGGTGATTCCGTTGTGCATCGGCATCGTGGCGGTGGCGGTGCTGGGGTCGCGGTATTATCGGCGGGAGAAGGGGATACTGTTTGAGTCGTTGGCGATCCATCTGGCGCAGGGATTGAATCAGGCGGTCGATGGGCAGGTGGAGGCGCTGGATGATTGGCTGTTGTTGTCCAACCTCTACCCGCGGATTCGAGCCCACAATCAAACGCTGCCCGCGATGACCGACGCGGAGTTCGCCGCCCACATCAAGGAAATGGAGGCGCTGTGGCCGGCGCTCGACCCTGCATCGCCCGAAATGCGTGGTGTATTGACCAACAGTATGGCGCGCGGTCTTGAGGGGTTTCGCGTGTTGCACCCGCTGTTTGCGGAGATGTTTGCCACGGACATCAAGGGGCAACTGGTTGCGGCGACGGAGAAGACGAGCGATTACTGGCAGGCGGACGAGTCATGGTGGCAACAAGGCATCAAGGTGGGCTATCGTCGCGTGTATGCCGAGGGGATCACGTTCGACCAGAGTGCGAAGGTGTACTCTTTGGATGTTGCCATCCCGATCTATCAGCGGGGGCACCCCGACAGACCTCCGGCCGGTGTGCTCAAGGCTGCATTCAATATCTCACCGTTGTTCTCCAAGGTCCGACCGATCCTTTCGGACCCGGGGGCGCGGCGCCAACTTGTGGACGCGGAAGGGCGGGACGTCTTCGAGTTGGACCGTCACCGCGCGGGCTCATTTGAAAAAGGGTTCAGCCCGGATGCCGCCAAGCGCCTCGCATCGAACAACCCGGGCTGGTCGACCGAGAAGGCGGCCGACGGCAGCACGCGGCTCGTGGGGTACGCGCCGGTGCGGCTGACCGGGCCGCTCATGGATGCCTCCGTCCCGTTCGGCATTCAGCCGCTCTATGTGATCGTGCATGATGATGACGATGCTGTATTAGCGCCGGTGCGACGTCAATTGTGGCTGCTATCGGCGACGGGCGGACTCGTGGTGCTTATTTTCGGGCTGGCCGGGCTCTACATCGCCAATCGCAAGATCATCACTCCAGTCCGGCGCCTGCGTTCCGCGGCACAACTGGTCGCCGCGTCCGCCAAACTGACGGACGCCACCGTCCCCGACGCCGCGCGTGTTGAATCGCACGTATCCCGCGCTTCGACTGGCGTGCTGAACGACGTGCGCGGCATTGAAACCGGCGACGAGATTCAGGATTTGGCGCATGACTTCGTCGCCATGGCCGTGCGCGTGTTGCGCTATCACGAGCAATTGGAGGAGGAGATTGCCTTCAAGACGGCGGAGATCCAGCGTGACCTGCAGTTCGCCCGCGAGTTCCAGGAAGCGCTCATGCCGCGCGATTACCCGCAGGTGCCGAGCGAAAACTGCATGGACCCGCTCACGCTGAATTTCCACCACGTGTACATGCCCGCCAGTTCGGTCGGTGGCGATTTCTTTGACGTGTTGAAGCTCGACGACCATCGCGCGGGTGTGTTCATTGCGGACGTGATGGGTCACGGGGCGCGCTCGGCGCTCGTGACCGCCATCCTGCGGACGCTGTTGCAGGACCTGTCCTCGCAAGCGGGGGATCCGGCCAAGTTCCTGGAATTGATGAATCGTCACTTTTACGATTTGGTGCAACAGAGCAACCAATTTATCTTCGTTTCGGCATTTTATTTGATCGTGGACACTCAAAAGGCGATGGCAACCTACGCCTCGGCGGGGCATCCGTCGCCGTTGGTGGCCGAGCGCAGACGAGAAACGGTCCACCCGCTGATCCAGAATCTTCGCGATAATCCAGCCCTCGGCCTGTTTCGCGAATCGTATTACACGAGCTTCACGAGTTTCACGGCAAGCGGTGACGTGTTCCTGCTGTACACGGACGGCATCATCGAAGCCACCAACACAAAGGACGAGGAATTCGGGCACGAGCGGTTGTGCAGCGTGTTGAAGGAGAACCTCAAGTGCGACGTGATGGGGCTGACACAGTCGGTGATCGAAGCGGTCAATCAGTTCACGGGCGGGCGGGCGTTAGCCGACGACATTTGCCTGGTGGCGGTTGAAGTGGCAGCGTCTTCCAAGCCAACGACGCCCATGCCCGTCGAGACCAGCGCCGCCAGCTAGTCGCGGGTGCGGTGTGGACGCGTGGACGAGTTCAAGTGCCTTATCTTACGCTAACGTAGCAACTGCCGCAGCACGAACGGCAGGATGCCGCCATGCCGGTAGTACTCCACCTCGATGGGCGTATCGATGCGCGCCATCACTGTCACGTTCTGTTGTGTTCCGTCGGGCCGGTGGATCACCAGGCTCAGCTCCTGCCGTGGCTGGAAGTTCTCCGTCAGCCCGAGGATATCGAACGTCTCCGAACCGTCGAGCTTCAACGTTTGCGCGGTCGCGCCCTCCTTGAACTGGCAGGGCAACACGCCCATGCCGACAAGATTGGAACGATGGATGCGTTCGAAACTTTGCGCGACGACGGCGCGCACACCGAGCAGTCGAGCGCCTTTCGCGGCCCAGTCGCGCGAACTGCCCGTGCCATATTCCTGTCCCGCGAAGACGACGAGCGGCACGGCGGTCTCCTGGTATCTGGTCGCCGCCTCGTAGATTGAGATCGGCTGCCCCTGGTACTTCGTGACCCCACCTTCGATGCCGGGCAGCATGAGATTCTTGATTCGCACGTTGGCGAAGGTGCCGCGCGTCATCACGCGGTCGTTGCCGCGGCGCGAGCCATAACTGTTGAAATCGACAGGCTGCACGCCGTGATCGATCAGATACTTGCCCGCTGGCGAATCCTTCTTGATGCTGCCGGCGGGCGAGATATGGTCGGTCGTTACCGAATCGCCGAAGATCCCCAGTGCGCACGCGCCCCGGATATCGGCAATCGTGCCCGGCTGCATCGAGAAATCCTCGAAAAACGGCGGCTCCTGGATGTATGTGCTCTTCGCGTCCCAACGGTACACATCCCCAACGGAGGAGGGGATCTCGTTCCAGGCGGGGTTTTGGGCCGCGAAATCCTTGTACAGCGCGCGAAACACATCCGGCTTGAGCGCGGTCTTCATCGCATCGCGGATTTCCTGCGGCGTCGGCCACAAATCGCGCAGATAAACGTCACGCCCGTTCTTGTCGGTGCCCAGCGGTTCGGTTGTCAAGTCGATATCGACCCGGCCTGCGAGCGCGAATGCGACGACGAGCGGCGGGGACATAAGGAAATTCGCCTTCACGCTGGAGTGGACACGGGCCTCGAAGTTGCGGTTGCCGCTGAGCACGCTGGCGGCGACGAGGTCGTTTTTCACTACCGCTTCCTCAATCGGCGTGGGCAACGGTCCCGAGTTGCCGATGCACGTCGTGCAACCGTACCCCACGAGATAGAAGCCGAGCGCATCGAGGTAGCGCTGTAAGCCCGTCCTCGCGAGGTAATCGCTGACCACGCGTGAGCCGGGGGCGAGCGAACTCTTGACGTAAGCGGGAACCTGCAAGCCGCGTTCGACCGCCTTTTTTGCGAGCAGCCCGGCGCCGAGCATCACACTCGGGTTCGATGTATTCGTGCAACTGGTGATGGCGGCGATGACAACCGAGCCGTGACCAATCTGCCAGTCGCCACCGTGCGTCGGGACGCAACCGTGCATGGGGTCGGGTGACGGGTGTTGGTCACGCATTTCCGACTCGCTGGCCGAAACGCGATCCGTGCCGGCTCCTGGTTGTTTCGGTTGCTCGACCGGGCTGCAGGAATCCAGATGCACTACGACCCGCTTGGTTAGTTCGTCCGGGGGCTTGTTGTAACCGTTTTCCGTCAGCGGCTTCGAGAACAGTTCGACAAACGTATTCTTCAACTGTGGCAATTCGACGCGGTCCTGTGGACGCTTCGGGCCGGCGACGCTCGGTTGCACGTCAGCGAGGTTGAGTTCAATTTCGACACTGTAATCGACCTCGCCCCTATGGGGGATGCCGAACATCTCCTGCGCCTTGAAATAGTTGCCGAATGTGACGACCTGTTGGTTCGTACGACCTGTCGCGCGCAGGTAATTCAGGGACTCGTCGTCCACGGGGAAGAAGCCCATGGTCGCGCCGTATTCGGGCGACATGTTGGCGATGGTGGCGCGATCCGCGACGGGCAACGAGGCCGCGCCCTCGCCGAAGAACTCGACAAATTTGCCAACGACCTTTGCCTTACGCAGCATCTGCGTGACGTGCAACGCAAGGTCGGTCGCGGTCACGCCTTCGCGCAACACCCCCGCCAGGTGGACGCCGACGACTTCCGGCGTGAGGAAGTACACGGGCTGGCCGAGCATGCCCGCTTCCGCTTCGATGCCGCCTACGCCCCAGCCGACGATGCCGAGCCCGTTGATCATGGTCGTGTGCGAATCCGTGCCGACGAGCGTGTCGGGATAGTAAACGTTGTCCGCCGACAACACGCCCTTGGCGAGATACTCCAGATTGACCTGATGGACGATGCCAATGCCGGGCGGGACGACCTTGAACGTCTTGAACGCCTGTTGGCCCCACTTGAGAAGCTCATAGCGTTCGCGGTTGCGTTTGAATTCCATGTCGAGATTCAGCTTCAGCGCCTCGGCGGTGCCGAAGAAATCCACCTGCACGGAATGGTCCACCACGAGATCGACGGGCACGAGCGGCTCGACGATTTTCGGGTCCTTCTTCATGCGGGCGACGGCCGAGCGCATCGCCGCGAGGTCCACCAGCAGCGGCACCCCCGTGAAATCCTGCAGCACGATGCGCGCGACGATGAACGGGATTTCTTCCTGCGCGGGCGACCTGGCGTTCCAGTTGGCGAGCGCCCGCACGTCGCGCTCGGTCACTTTCTTGCCGTCCACGTTGCGCAGGATGGATTCAAGCACGATGCGAATACTGACCGGCAACCGCGAAATCCTGCCAACGCCTGCGGCTTCGAGCGCCGGCAGTGAATAGAATCGTCCCTTACGACCGCCGCCGAGATCGAACGTTTGCAGTGAATTGAACAGATTGTGCGCCGTTGCCATAGCCGAGGCATTATACGAAGCGATTCCGCTTAGGCAAGCAGGCGGTGACGCCGATGGAGGAAGAGGCTTGGGACGTCATCAAGACGTACAAGAACTTCATCGGCGCCCTGAAAAGGACGGAAGCCCCAAAGCTGTTCGCTCGGGGCTTCCGGCACGGGGTGCGTGCGGGGTGGACCAATGCGAATTATCTGCGGCGACGGTGGAGCAGCCCGAGCATGAACAACAAGCCGACCACCGCGAGCGACGCCGTGGACGGCTCCGGCACGACGACGGCGGGATCGGTGCAGATGCGGACGAGCATGTCGTTATAGTCGCCAACGCAACCCTCGTTTTTGTTCAGTTCATGCAGGGTGAGGTCCTCAATACCGATCCAGTAAGTTTCGGCTCCCGATGCCATTGATTGCTCGAAAACGGCGAAGTGTTGGTGTGAGGTGTCGCCACAGGGGTTCAGTGACGACTGTGTGAAGAACGTCCCCCCAGCGCTGGTCAGGTAGAAACCATAGTGTGCGCTGGGTGAAAACGTGGTGGTGTCAGGCGGCGAGTCGGGACCCAGAAATATCGGGTGCAACGTCAGCGGGTACGCTGTGTCGTACCAGCCGAACTGGTTGATGTTCTCGTTCCCGGCCACCTCCAATTCCAAAGTGGCGGTGAGTGGCGACCCGGTATTTTGAAAATAGAAACTCGGATCCGCCGTGCCGCCGCTGTCGGTAGCCGAGTTGTAGGCGTTGCCCCAATACGGCAGGATGCCGGGCGCGAGCGACAGGGGCGCAGTTGGCGCATTGATCAGGTAATAGCCTACGTCCCGCTTGTTACCGTCCATGGAGACGTTATCCCAAAAGGGTTTGCCGTCCTGATCGAGGTCGGCAGCAGTCCAGTTCTGGAACGCGGCAGTCTTCGATCCGACAATTACATCAGCGAAAGTAGCCGTGGCAAGCAAGAATGATAATGCTACTACAACGAATAAACCATACCGTCGGACATGTTTGATACTCATAAACCCCTACACTCCCTGTGTTTACCCTACCCCTAGTGCGCGTACGTTAGCCGCATCCCCATCTCCTTGGAGACCCGACGAAAGTGAACACAACAATTTACTACGGAAACGCGCTATTTCAAGGGACTAACCACCCTACAGGCCATATTTTTACTGGCTTCCAAGGCCATTGCTGTGGAGGGTGATACAACGAAAACGCCCCGACGGGTTACCATCGGGGCGTCGAAAAACGCAGGAAACGGTTACTTACCGGTTACTTCAATTGCGCGAGCGCGCCCTTGATTTTTTCGAAGTTCGGCAACTGACCGGGATCATCGCTGGATTCGGCATAACGAACAACACCCTGTTTGTCGATGACGAATGCCGAGCGTTTGGGGACTCCACCCATACCGAGATTCTTTTGGGGGAGGAAACTGTCGTAGGCGATGCCATAGGCTCGCGCGACCTTGTGTTCGTAGTCGGAAAGCAGCGGTACGGTGATCTTTTCCTTCTCCGCCCAAGCGGCCTGCGCGAACGGATTGTCGCCGCTGATGCCGAGCACGTCGGAGTTGAGGCTGGCGTAGGCGTTCAGGCCCTGGCTGACTTCGCACATCTCCTTCGTGCAAACGCCCGTGAACGCCATTGGGAAGAACAGCAGGACGGTGTTCTTCTTCCCGAGATTGCCGCTAAGTTTGATTTTCTTCGGACCCTCGGCGGACTTCGTCGTCAATTCAAAATCCGGTGCCTTGTCGCCAACGTTCAGTGCCATGATGATTTCTCCTTTTAAGTTTTCGTGTGGACTATGCCAGAGCTACACCGAAAATGTCTAGAGGCAAAGGCTCTACCCGATCCTGACTTAAGGTAGCGCTCGAAGGCCAAAGCTGCCTCACGGTCAGCGAAAGAGACTACAGCGACAAGTTCCCAAGGTCGATGTTTGCTAGTATGCGTGCAATGTCCCGCATTGTGGTCTGCCAGACGTTGTTTCACATCCTCGGTGAAGCCGAGATAGTGCTGGCTGGAATCGGAACGGCTGCGGACAATGTAGACGTGGTACATTAGGACTTCGTCTCGAAAATGGCGTGCCAGCCGTAGCTCGAAGCGAGGGCTGATGATCGAAGTCCGCCTTCGCCAAGGCTGCGGCGGACATCCTTCACTCTCGCTGCGCTTCGAGCGAAGGATGGTGGACGATACAGGACTTGAACCTGTGGCCTCTTCCATGTCAAGGAAGCGCTCTAGCCAACTGAGCTAATCGTCCCCGCCACCGTACGCATACTACAAGGCACTCGAAATAGTGTCAACAGGCCACGCTTTTGGTACAATCTTCGCGGCACAATGGATATTTTCTTTTACGAAGCGTTTGAGGAGGAAGCCGCGGCATTGCGACGGTGTTTGCCGTCGCAGGTGCGCGCAGGGTTCACGTGGAAGACGATCCAGGAAGCGGGCGATGTCGAACCGCCGTCGTCACTCATCAGCATTCGGACGCAATCGATCATTCCCTCGGCGTGGGCGGGGAAGGTGAGGGGCATCGTGTCGCGCACGACAGGTTTCGATCATCTGGTCGGATTGCGGATCCCGTACGGTCATCTGCCGCACTATTGCAGCCGAGCGGTGGCGGAGCAGGCGATTCTGTTGATGATGGCGTTGTTGCGGAAGCTGCCGCAACAGACGGGGCAGTTCCCGAAGTTTCATCGCGACGGGTTGACAGGACGCGAGTGCGCGGGGAAAAAACTGCTGGTTGTCGGCGTTGGCGATATCGGCCTCGAGGTCGTGAAGATTGGCCTGGGATTGGGGATGGACGTGCGCGGCGTGGACATTCTCCAGAAACATCCGTTGGTCACCTATAGTTCCATTGCGGACGGACTGACGTGGGCGGATGTGATTGTTTGCGCGATGAACCTGACGAAGGAAAACGCCGGCTACTTCAAGTACGACGTGCTCAAACGGGCGCAACGTGGCGTCGTGTTCGTCAACGTGGCGCGTGGCGAGCTTTCGCCGACGAACGATTTGGTGAGATTGCTCGATGAAGGGCATCTAGGCGCTCTGGCGCTTGATGTGTATGAGAAGGAAAGCGCGCTCGCGGTCGGGTTGCGTTCGGGCAAATCAGGTTTCCCGCTGCTCGGGCGAGCGAACGTGATTCTCACGCCGCACAACGCGTTCAACACCGCCGAGGCCGTCGGGCGCAAAGCGGCGCAGACGGTCCAACAAATCGAGCATTTCCTGCAGAATGGCGAGTTTCTCTGGCCTGTTCCATAATTGACTTCGCCGCGCGCGAATTGGAGATGCATTCGCGGCATCCGAGGGTTACACTAATGGCGATCAGCGAAAGTGGAAGGAGGCAGGCTATGAAGCTCAAAGTCAGTCGAGCGGATGTGTGGGCGGCGACGATCGAGGACAAGCCCGGCGCGCTGGCGAACAAACTGGAGGGGCTGGCCGGCGTGAAGGCCGACCTCGAATTTGTGTTGGCACGGCGCACGCCGGAACGCGGTGCCGCGCAGGGCGTGGTGTTCGTCACGCCACTTAAAACGTCCGACCAGGAAAAACGGGCGGTGGATGTCGGGTTCACCAAGACCGACGCGCTACACTCGGTGCGAGTGGAAGGCGCAGACGCACCGGGCCTCGGGGCGAAAATGACGCGCGCACTGGCGGCAGCGGGAGTTAATCTGCGCGGGTTGTCGGCGGCGGCGCTGGGCAGACACTTCGTCGCCTACTTTGCGTTCGACGCCGCGGCAGATGCTGACAAGGCTGTCAGTGTCCTTGAAAAACTCTAGCCTGCAAGCGCAGGCGCATCGCCGGGGATGACGGGCAAAGGGTGCGTTCTGCCGTTGACTTTGCGGGCCCCGCGCCGTATTAACCGAGGTTCAACAATCGGCGGGCGAGACGCCTGCCTTCAATTTCCATGGAACGAAAAACACTCGACATGCGCGCGCAGATGACCGACCTCGAACGGTTGCGTCACTCGGCGGCACACGTGATGGCCACGGCAATCGCCAGGCTCTGGCCCGACGCGCAATTCGCCGCCGGGCCGCCCGTGGACGAGGGATTCTACTACGACGTGGAGTTGCAGCACCGCATTTCCCCCGAAGACTTCCCGGCCATCGAGGCCGAGATGAAGAAGATCTCGAAAGAGAATCAAGTCTTCGAGAAGATCGAAGTCACACGCGAACAGGCCATGAGAGACGCGCAGAGTGGCCGGCTTGGCGCGCTCAGCGAACGGCCGGGCCACCCGAGCAAATTCAAGATCGGCAATCTCGAAGACATTCCCGAAGGCGAAAAGATCACCTATTATAAGAGCGGCGATTTCATCGATCTGTGCGCCGGGCCGCACGTGATGCGGACGGGCAACGTCAGCGCGTTCAGGCTCACGCACGTGGCCAGCGCCTACTACAAGGGCGACGAGAAAAACCCGCAACTCCAGCGCATCTACGGCACCGCGTTCAAGAACAAGACCCAACTCGACGAGTATTTCAAGATGCTCGAAGAGGCCAAGAAACGCGACCATCGCAAGATCGGCGCGGAGATGGGCTTGTTCGCCATCGACACCGAATTTGTCGGCCCCGGCCTGCCGCTTTGGCTGCCCAAAGGCACGGCGATTGTCGAAGAACTGGAAAAGCTCGCGAAGGAAACCGAGTTCGCCGCCGGTTACGTCCGCGTCAAGACCCCGCATATCGCGAAGGAAAAGATGTATCTGACAAGCGGACACCTTCCGCTTCTCTATGCGGATTCGATGTTCCCACCGATGAGCTTGAGGCTAGAAGGGGTTCTTGGCGTTCAATTATTGGAGTGCGAACAGAAACACGAGGCGAACATTCAGCGATTAGTTCAAGCATTGCGAGAATTCGCGATAAAAGATCTCGGGCAAACAGGGGAGAGTTTTGACCCCATTGCGGTACTCGAAGAAGCAAAGAAGTGTCGACCGCAGTTTAGCCCAGCCATGGATAAAGTCGCAGAGACTGCTTTAGAGGTAGAACTTCGTCATACTTCTGTCGCTGATCCAGAGCGCTACTACCTCAAGGCGATGAACTGCCCGCATCATCATCGGATTTTTGCGGCGGAGCCGCGGAGTTACCGGGATTTGCCGTTGCGATTGGCAGAGTACGGCACTTGCTATCGCTACGAACAGTCGGGTGAGTTGTTCGGGTTGATGCGCGTGAGGTCGCTCAACATGAACGACGCGCACATCTATTGCACGCCCGAGCAGTTCGCCGCGGAGTTCAACGCGGTGAACGAGATGTACCTGAAGTATTTCAAAATTTTCGGGCTTGAGAAGTACGAGATGCGGTTCAGCACCAGCGCGCCGGAAGGCATGGGCAAGAAATACGTGGATGAGCCCGAGTTGTGGATCAAGACCGAGGACATGGTGCGCGAAGTTCTCAAGAGCAGCGGCATCAACTTCGTCGAGGTGGCGAACGAAGCGGCGTTCTACGGTCCGAAGATCGACGTGCAGGTCTGGAGCGCCATCGGCCGCGAATTCACCATCGCGACCAATCAGGTGGACTTCGCTATCCCGAAACGCTTCGGTCTCGTTTACAAAGACCGCGACAACACCGAAAAGACGCCGTTGTGCATCCATCGCGCGCCGCTCGGCACGCATGAACGGTTCATCGGTTTCCTCATCGAGCATTACGCCGGCAATTTCCCGCTCTGGCTCGCGCCCGAACAGGTGCGCGTCGTGACCATCGGAGACGATGCGGCGGTCGTGGACTTCGCCAAAGGCATCGTCACCGAACTTCGCGCCAACATGGTGCGGTGCGAAGGCGATTTCACCACCGACAACATCAAGGGCAAGATTCAGGATGCCGAGACGGCGAAAGTCCACACCATGCTCGTCATCGGCCCGCGCGACGTGCAAGCCGGCGCGGTGAGCGTCCGTCTCCACGGCAAAGGCAACATCGGCGCGAAGCCCAAGGCGGAAGCAATTACCGAGATTCTGACAGCGATCAAAGAGCGGCGGGCGTAGCGAGGTTCGCTTTTGCGGTCTGGCTTGTGTGCTTTGACAGGCGGAGGTCCGACAATATGAATGTACGGAAAGCTGGATGGATCGCGACGGTGCTGATTCTGGCTGCGGGTTGCGGGCCCGCGCTGACGACCAAACCGACGCTCAAGACGAGTGACCCGGCTCCCAAACTTCAGACTGGCAAATGGGTACAGGGTGAGCCGGTGAGTCAGTTCGAAACGGGGAAGGCCTATCTGGTTGAATTCTGGGCCACGTGGTGCGGCCCGTGCCGTGCCTCGATTCCACACTTGAATGAGATACACAAGAAGTATGGAGACAAGGGCCTGATTGTCATCGGCCAGAATTGTTGGGAGAATGACGAGAGCCTTGTAGCGCCGTTTGTCAAGAGCATGGGCGGCAAGATGACGTATCGGGTTGCTCTCGACGACAGGACGGGGAGCCAGAAAGGCAGGATGGCTGAAGCTTGGATGGCCGCTGCCGGCGAGAATGGCATTCCCACTGCATTCCTGGTGGACACCAAGGGCCGTATTGCCTGGATCGGTCATCCCATGGGACTGAGCGAGAAAGTGATTGAGGATGTGCTTGCAGGCACGTTCGATCTCCAGAAGGCCGCTGCAGAATATGACAGGCAACAGAAGGCGGAGGCACAGTTACGCGAAGGCATGGCGCGTTTCAACAGCCTGATTAAACGGAAGGATTACGCAAGCAGCTACAAACTGGCCGCGCAGTTGAGCGAGACTTATAAAGGCAATGCGGAGATGCAAAACGAACTGGCCTGGCGCATCGCGACGGACCGGACGATCGAGCAACGCGATTTGGCCCTGGCGGAGACGATCGCCAAGCGCGCCAACGACGCCGCCAAAGGCGAGTCTCCGGCCATTCTTGACACGTTGGCCCGCATCCTGTTCATGCTGGGAAGGAAGCAAGAGGCCATCGCTTTGGAGGAGAAAGCTGTGGCACTGCAGGAAGGCGAACTGAAGAAGGCCCTTGAAGGCGTGCTCGACAGCTACAAGAAAGGGCAATTGCCGAAGGCGGATTGAAGCGAGCGCGGTCGCGCACAACGGGTGCGCGTCGAGGTTGACTGCGGCCCCGACAAGATCAAGGGCAAGATTCAGGAGGCCGGGGCGGCGAAAGTCCGCACCATGCTCGTCATCGGCCCGCGCGACGTGCAAGAGGGCGCGGTCAGTGTCCGCCTCCACGGCAAAGGGAACGTCGGGGCGAAGCCAAGGGCGGAAGCCATTGCGGATATTTTAGCGGCGATCAAGGAACGAAGAGCGTAGTCCGTCCGCAAACGGGTCAGAACGGTTTTTGACTTATGGAACTCGATCTTGAAGGCAAACATGCTGACCGCGCGTATGCCGTGCTCGGTTCATTGATCACGCCGCGTCCCATTGCGTGGGTGACGACATTAAGCTCCGATGGCGTGGTGAACGCCGCGCCGTTCAGTTTCTTCAATGCGCTGGGAGCGAACCCGCCCATTCTGGGATTTTGTCCCGGTGATCGCGCGGACGGCACGCCCAAGGACACGGCGCGCAACATCCGGTTAACGCACGAGTTTGTCGTCAATCTCGTGGATGAAAAGGTGGCTGAGGCGATGAATCGCACAGCCGCGGCGTTGCCTTACGGTGTGAGCGAATTGCAGTCCGCTGGCCTCACCACCGCGGCGAGTTCCGCGGTGAAACCGCCGCGCATCGCGGAATCGCCGGCGAGTTTGGAATGCAAGGAATGGGGAACGCTGCAGATTGGCGGGAATCGGCTCATCATCGGCTTGGTGAAGCGCGTGCAGGTGCGTGACGAGTTGTTCGATCCGAAAACACTGCGGATTCGGAGCGAGCATTTTCATGTGATCGGGCGCATGGCCAGCCCGAATTGGTATTGTCGCACGCAGGATCGTTTCGAAATGATTCGTCCCGATTAACCTGCCCGAGCCATCAGGCAGGCACTGCCATGCGGGAGAAAGTTCACACGATGCGCGTCATCGGCGACCACGACATGGACGCCGGCGCGGTCAGCGTCCGCCTCCACGGCAAAGGCAACGTCGGCGCCAAACCGAAGGTGGAAACAATTGCTGAGATTCGACCAGCGAGCAAAGAACGAAAAGCGTAGCTGAAGGCTGGTCGGTAGTAGGGTGATGATTTGGAGGCGTGAGCCTGAGTGAGGAGGAGTGAAACTCGGTGAGGACGGGATAAGGGTGGGGGTTGGTAGGGGGTAACCGGGGCCGGTGTGAGGTTCACGACGGATTCGTTTCGGGTCAGCACTCGCTACGAACTTGCAGACGAAGGCTGCGAAAGTATTTTGGCTGCGGTCAAAGAGCGGAGCGTGTAATCTCGCCGGGCGAAACACTCAACGCGGTCACACAACCCCAAGGACACGATGAATGCGAAGTTGGTTTTCTGTTCTGTTATAGTCGCCGCGCTGTGCTCAACAATAATGTCAGCCCAAACGCCGGCGAGTGTGCCATCCGGATCGACCAATGTGACGAAGCTGGCTTCCGCCGTTTATGATTGGGACAAAATGCAGCCCACGGTAGTGTCGAATGGCGTGCGCCGCACGGTGTTCGACGGACCCACCGCGACGCTCGACAAGATTAATTGTCACATTACCACGCTTAATCCCGGTGAACAAAGCGGCGAGCCGCGCCTTCATCTGCAGGAGGAGGTCATCGTCGTCAAGGAAGGCACGGTTGAGGCGACGTACGACGGCCACTCCGAAACCGTCGGACCGGGTTCGGTCATCTTTTTCGCCTCCCACGCCACCACTCGCCTGCGCAATCCCGGCAAAGTTCCGGCCACCTACACCGTCATTTATTACTACACGCCGCTGACCCCAAAAAAGTGACGGCCTTGGACAAACAAAGGACATGCGGGTAACAAAGTGGTAACATACATCCGCCATGATGGGCGGCATGAAAACCAAATCATCTCTGCTTGCTTCTGTTCGAACTCTCATCGCAGCGGTCACCGTGGCGCTGTATCCGTCGGCTGCGCCCGCCGCGCCGGTGTCTCCTTCGGAATTACTGGAGAAGGGGATCTACTCGGAAGAAACCAAGGGTGACCTCGATTCGGCGATCGCGATCTACCAGCAGTTGGTCGCGGAGGCGAATGTCAACCAGTCGCTGGCCGCGCAGGCACAATTCCGCCTCGGACAATGTTACCTGAAGAAGAACCAGCCCGCCGAGGCGACGGCGGCATTTAAGAAACTGATCCACGATTTCCCGAATGAAACGAACCTCGTGGCCCAGTCGCGCGAGCACCTGCCGAGCGATCTCACCCTCGGGCCGGTACCATGGGCCGATGGCGAACGACTGCAACTGAATATCGCTCTAAGCTCGGGCACGGACATCGGGACGGTCGAGTATCGCGCGGATCTGGTGCAGCAGGTGAATGGACACAAGTTTTGGCGCGTCGGCGCGCGGCTGATGGCCGGTCCGCAATCGGTCAGCAGCGTCGATGTCGATCCCGAGACCTTCCGCCCGCTCGCCAGCCATTGGAAACATTCCCTGCTGGGCGAAGTGACAGCCACCTATAAACCCGGCGAAGTTGCCATCCAGCGCGTTGGCAAGTCCCAGCCCGATATGGTCACGGTGGAAGGCGCAGTTTATGACAACGAAGAAGCCGTGCACATGATGCGACGGCTCCCGCTACAAGTCGGCTATAAAACGACGCTCCCGGTGCTCCCGACCTTGGGAGGCGAAACCGTCCTCTCCGTTGGGGTGGACGTGCAAGGGAGGGAGACCGTGACGGTCCCGGCGGGGACGTTCGACTGTTACAGAGTGCACCTCGGTATGGTGAACCAAACTTTCTGGTTCTCCGCTGACACGCATCGGTATTTGGTCAAATTCGAGGCTGGCCCCGTGACGGCAGAGCTCACGTCGATTGCGCAACGCAACCCAGGCCAGGTCGTGCCGTTTCGCGATGACGAGCTGGGTATTTCGTTCACCGCACCGGCCAATTGGGTCATCTGGCGGGCGAGGAACGGCCAGCCTGCGAAACAGGAATTGATTCGCACACTCGATCCCGACGCCGACACGGACGATGGGGGCATGCGTCTCTTCGCGACCGATTCGCTGTCGGAGACCGCCCAACAATCGGCCCGCGCGTGGAGCGAGGAACAACTCGCAAAGAACAAAGATGTCAAAGTGCGCCCGGATAGCTGGAAGAATTACACCATCGACGGACGACAAGGGGTGGGCTGCATCGTGGAGTACACGGAGCGCGGCAAACCGCGGGTGCAGTTCTTATTGCGTGTGCTGGGAGCGAAGAATTCCGAGCTCTTCGTACTCACCTGCGCACCGGAAAAGTTCGACGCGCTCAAAGCACAGTTCGACAGCATCCTCGCCTGCTACCGGACGAAGTAAACGAGAATGTCATAAGCATGGAGGAGATATGACGCGAGAAGAAATCGAAGCCTGTCGGAAAGACCCCCGGAACAGGAAGTGGGGTATTATCTACTTCTGCAAGGCAGATCCGCGAGTGATCGTGCCGAGGGGAATCAAGTGGCTCGGGTGGACACTGAATTTTGCGCGCCCAAGCGCAATTCCGACAATGCTCCTGATTGTCGCGTTTCTGGCCGTTCCGTTGCGGATGGTGGAAGGAGAAGGTGCTGTCACCGTTTTGCTTGTTGGAACCGCGGAGATTCTGGTGGTGTGCTTGGTGTGCGCCTACTTGTCTTCGCGTACCGAATGAAAGCGCCGGCTCGGTTGAGCGAATGATGTGAACCTGCGCCGATTCAGTTTGTTTCAGCGCCGCGTGGGCCGGGAGATGCGAGCCTGGCCCACGTTGGCGCTGTTGTTGCTCGTGGTGCTGGTCGCGATTGGCTGCGTGCTGTGGTTCATGCGCGAAGCGATGCGAAACGAGCGCGTGGCCGTGCGTGAGAAATTGGTCGACGCCTATCGGGGCCAGCTGTTGCTGGTGCAGGCGAAGACAAAGGAAGGTTGGAAGAACCGGCTGGCCGCACTCGACAGTTCTGGATCGGCGGCGGCTCGATTTGCGCGTTTTGTGCGCGAAGGTTTGGCCGACAGCGTGATTTGCATTGATGAACAAGGGCGCGCGGTGTATCCGCGTTTGCCATCGACGGTTGATACTCCGGGGCGAAACGCGAACGCGTATACGGAGCTGATGACACTGGAGTCGCTGACCGATCACTCGGATCCGCGATTTCAGGCGATCGCGGCGCAACTGCGTGACATGGTGAACAGCTACGACCAAGACGCATTGCCATCCGCGCAACGCCGATTCATCATGCATGAGTTGCGACGCCTCGACCCGGATGTGGTATTGCCAACGTTGGCGGCAGAGGAACTTGTGGCCCGCTATCTGGAAACCGCAACCAGTGTCGTGCGCGAGCCCAACCTGCGACCGACAGAAGTGCGGGACACGTGGTCGGTGGGGTCCCCGAGCGGGCACGTGCTGGCCTTGTTTACGACGGCGGGTTTGCAGACGAGACTGGGCAATGTGGTGCGTGAGTTTCCACTGCCCAAAGGGGTGACGATCACGGTTGTCGCCCCCAATGAAGACGCCATGACCGATTCCACGGTCGTCACGGCCTCGCTGGCGCCCGAACTTCCGGGTTGGCGGCTCGCGTTGTCCCTTGATGACCGCAAACTCTTCGACACCGCAGCGGAGCAAAGAGTCACTCGATATTTGATCGTGGCTGGCATCGTGATCGGCTTGATGTCGGTGATGGTTGTGTTTATTGCCCGGGGGGTTGGACGGCAAGTACGGCTGGCGCGGCTGAAGAACGATCTGGTGGCGACCGTGTCGCACGAACTCAAGACGCCGCTGACGGCGATGCGGGCGATTGTGGACACATTGCTGGAGGCCAAACAGTTTGACGAGAAGAAGACGCGTGAGTACCTGGAGTTGCTGGGGGCGGAAAATGCGCGGTTGAGTCGGCTGATTGAGAACTTCCTGACGTTTTCGCGTCTGGAGCGGAACAAGTATGCCTTTGAGTTTACGCGCGTTCGTCCGCAACGAATTGTGGAGGAGGCCGTAGCGGCCCTGGGCGAACGCGCTCACGTGCCAGGATGTACGGTGGAATCGCAGGTCGCAGATAATGTCCCGTTGATTCGAGGTGATGTCGATGCCTTGGTCACGGCGTTGCTCAATCTGCTCGATAACGCCTGGAAGTACACGGGAGATCAAAAGCGGATTGTCCTGCGTACCGAGGCGCGGAACGGGAGTGTTTATTTTTCGGTTGCAGACAACGGCATCGGATTATCGGCGCGCGACCGCCAGCGTATCTTTGACAGCTTTTACCAGGCGGACCAGCGACTCGCACGCACGGTGGGCGGCTGCGGGCTCGGCTTGAGCATCGTGCGGTCGATTGTGGAGGCACACCATGCGAAGGTACGTGTCGAGAGCGAACCGGGGCACGGCAGCACGTTCACGATCGAGATTCCCGCTGTGGTGGAGGCCGCATCATGACTCCGGCGAACATTCTCATTATCGAAGACGACCCGACAATCCTGCGTGTCGTGAAGGACAATTTTGTTGCGCAGGGACACCACGTGCAGACGGCGCGCAATGGTGAGGAGGGGCTGGAGGCGGCGCTGAATAGCAGTCCGGATCTCATTATCCTCGATATCATGTTGCCGAAGGTCAATGGGTTTGAAATTTGCCGCGCCGTCCGGGCAGAAAAGCTGGAGATGCCGATCCTGATGCTCACCGCGAAAGGGCAGGAGGAAGATATTGTGCGCGGTCTTGAACTCGGCGCGGACGACTACATCACCAAGCCATTTAGCGTCCGTGAGTTACTCGCGCGGGCGAAAGCATTTCTGCGGCGATCCAAGGCGGGGGTGGCGCCTGAATACAAGTTTGGCCGGTTCCGACTGGATATGATTTCGCACCAATTGCTCAAAGACGGTGTCGAAGTGCCGCTGACGAACAAGGAATTTCGCTTTCTCGAATACTTTCTCCAACATCCCGGGCGCGCGTTCACACGGGACAGCATCATGAATGCGGTCTGGGGCAACAGTATCATGGTTACCGCCCGCAGTGTGGACCGTTGCGTCACCACGCTTCGCAGCAAAATCGAGCCCGACCCGCATCGCCCCACTTTCATCCACACCATCCGCGAAATTGGCTACCGCTTTGAAAGCGGCCCGACAGATGCGGCGATTGAGTAGAAACTCCCGGTTGCGCCGACCTGTAAAAAAGACTGTTGCATTGGGGTGGGAAAAGCCGTAAAAGAACGGGCCATTCGCGGTCGTACTGACGGTCGGATTGGGAAGGCAGAACCGCCTGCGGTGTGGGACGTCTGTGAGCAAAGAATTGTGAGTCAACGAATGTAACCCGCAAAGGGCCAACAGGAGGTCGTAGCAATTCAACAGTTTGTTCGTGTCAACCAGAAGATTCGCGCCCGCGAAGTGCGGGTAGTAGACGCTGACGGAAAGCAACTTGGGGTCATCTCTATCAGCCAGGCGCTGGCCGCCGCGCAGCAGCGCGGGATGGACTTGGTCGAAGTGGCCCCCAACGCGACGCCGCCCGTTTGTCGGATCGTCGATTTTGGCAAGTACAAGTACGAGCAGGAGAAGCGGGAGCGCGAGGCGCGCAAGCACCAGCACGCGAGCAAGCTGAAGGAAATCAAGATCCGGCTGAACATTGATCCGCATGATTACCAGACGAAGGTCAATCACATGCGGGATTTTTTGGCCGACGGGATGAAGGTGAAAGTGACGATGATGCTGCGGGGCCGCGAGAATGCGCATCCTGAATACGGCAGTAAGATGATGCAGAAGGTCATTGAGGACCTGCAGGATTGTGGTCGGCCCGAGGTGATGCCGAAGCTGATGGGCCGGAGCATCACAATGATGATTTCGCCGATGCGCGGCGCGGGCAAGAAGGCGGCCGCGGTGCGGCACGACAGCGAAGAAAGCGAAGCGTAGGTTTTTCAGGAAGGAAACAGGACATGCCACGTTGGAAATCAGCCAAGACCAAGAAGGCCGCCGCGAAGCGATTCAAGATCACGGCAACCGGCAAAGTGATGCGTTACGGCGCGGGCAAGAGACATTTGCTCGGGCACAAGTCGTCGAAACACAAGCGCCGCCTCGGGCAGACCAAAGCGGTCAGCGACACGCACAAGCACCATATTACGGATGTGCTGCCGTTCAGCCATCGCGGATAGTTTTTGAACGTCGAACATCAGATTTGAAGTTTTAGGAGTTCACCATGCCAAGAGCCACCAACGCCCCCGCCAGCCAGCGCCGTCGCAAACGCATGCTGCTCGCCGCCAAAGGCTATCGCGGTTGGCGCAGCACGAAATTCCGGTACGCCAAGAACGCCGTCTGGCACGGCCTGACCTACAGCTTCGCCCATCGCAAGGATAAGAAGGCCGACTATCGCGCGCTTTGGGCGCAACGCATCAACGCCGCCTGTCGCGCGCAAGGTATCACGTACAGCCGGTTCATTGCGGCGCTCAAGAAAGCCAACATTGCGCTCGACCGCAAGATTCTTTCCGATTTGGCGACCCATGACCCGAAGGCCTTCAGCGCCGTGCTCGCGGCGACGAAGTAATTAACGAACGATTGTGGCTGCGGATGAGATTCGGGCTACAGCTTCACCAGATCGCGCTTCCGTAGTGTGAACCGGCAAATCTTGTCGTAACCGCACGCGTGGGCGAGCGCGGCGGCCCTGCCGAAGCCCTGCCCGACATCCTGCGGCAGATGCGCGTCGCTGCCGAGGGTGATCGGAATGTTCAGGCGACGGGCGATCTTTAGAAACGCTTCGCTCGGGTAGATTTCTTTGCAGGGCTTGCGCAATCCGGCCGTGCTCACTTCAATCGCGACATCCGATTCGGCGACGGCGCGCAACGCGTCCTCATAGACCCCGGTGAAATCCGTCTTCGGGCGAAAGTTGAACTTTTTGGGCAAATCGGGGTGGGCGAGGGAGTCAAACAAGTGCGACCGCGCCGCCTGTGTCCACGCGTTGAAATACTCGCGCCAACGTCCTTCGACATCTTCGTTTTTCCAATCCTCGGCGCTACGATCGACGGGGAAGTCGCCGACGTAATGCACGCTGCCGAGAAAGTAATCCCACGGATGCATCGCGGCCAGTTCGCGAATCCAATCCTGGCGTCCGGGAATGAAATCGACTTCGAGGCCCAGTTTAATGGAAAGCAACGGCAACTTCTTTTGCGCGTCGCGCACCCAGCCGACGTACGTGTCGAGGTCGGAGAGTTTCATGGTCCAATCGGTGTCGCGATTGCCGAGCGGCGCGTGATCGGAACAACCGATTTCGTCGAGGCCGCGTTCGAGCGCGATCTTGGCGTAGTCGAGCGGGACGCCGGCGCCATCGGTCAATCGCGTATGCATGTGGTAGTCGATCAACATGGGCGAGAAGTGTAATGCTTCCATCGGCCGGCGCAAGGTTGGAAGTAGCCGCAAACAAATGTGCAAACTTTACTTGCCAGAACGTGTGTAGCCTGTTTATTATGACTGCGTGTCATTGAACGGGGGAACGGGCGAAGGAGTAAGGGGAACGATTCCTTCCAAGCGAAGTTCATGGATTTGTTTTTAGGAGGCCATAGTATGAAACTTGTCTACCGTTGTGCGTTGGCGATTGCCGTCAGCTTTCTTTTCGCTCCTGCTTCTCTTTTTGCATCCAGCCTGGCTATCGACAGTGCCTCGGATCCTGCCTATAACGGAGGCTGGACGACCGGAAGTAATGGCGGCGTCGGTTGGGGCAGCTCCTGGACGAATTACATCGGAAGTACAGTGTCTAACACCCCCAGCACGCATTTCATTGGTTCTTCCACGAACACCGGCGGCAATGGGGCAATCGATACCTCGGGCAAATCTTGGGGATTGCAGGGGAACGGGCAGGGTGTCTACGCCGAGCGTGGGTTTAACGGCCCGATGACCAATGGCCAGAGGTTTGTCATTTCGATGGACAACGGGTATGTGCCCAGCAACAGCAGCAACCCGGAAGTCGGGTTTTTCCTGAAGAACGACCTACAAGAAAACCGATTGCAGTTTATCCTGACCGGTGTGACCAACATCTACAACGATGGCGCCCTGACGGGGATCACGAACACCGACCAGGGGCTGAGAATTGTGGTCGAGATGGTGAACATTGACACTGCCAAGGTCTCCGTGACGACGCTGGCGGACGGGATCACACATGTTTTCAGCAACATTCTCATGAATGCGGGTGTCAGCAATGGCCACCATCAAGTCACGAATTTCGTGTTGGAAAACGTGAGCACCGGCGGCGGGTTGACGAATCAGGCGTTCTTCAATTCCATATACCTCCTACCCGACACCAACGATTCAAGCTTTTTCGCCGACCAGTCGCTGGGCATGGCCGCTTCGTCGAATCCGGCGCTCGTGAACAGCAACCTGACCTACACGATTACCGTGACCAATAAAGGACCGGCCGCGGCCACCGGCATGACGGTTACGGACGTGCCACCCAGCGGCGTGACGTTCGTGTCGGCCACCTCCGCGCAAGGCGCCTGCACGACGGACGCGTTCGGTCGAGTGGTTTGCAGTATCGGATCGCTTGCAAGTAACGGCGTGGCGTCGATCGCCCTCGTCGTCACGCCGCTCGCGACCGGCGTCATCACCAACACCGTTTCCGTCTCGGCGCTCAACGTCGATCCAAACCCGGGTGACAATGCGCTCACCAGCATCCTTTCCGTCGTCACCTCGTCGCAACTGTCGGTCACGCCCGCGAGTTTCCCCTTCGGGACGGTCGCAACCGGCACCACTCACCAGACCAGTTTTGTTGTGACCAACCTCGGTGGCACGACCCTGACGGGCTCCGCCACAGTCAGCACCGTGTCGTTTGCGGTTGCGTCGGGCAGTCCCTTCAGCGTGGCAGGCTTCGGCTCGACGAATGTGGGGGTCAGCTTCACGCCGTCGAGCACCGGCAGCTTCACGGACAAAGTGATTTTTGCGAGCAACGGCGGTGTGTCGACGAACACGGTGACCGGCGCGGGCGCGGTTGTTCCCGCAGCCAGTTTCGGTGCCGACCACACCAGCGGCCTGGTGCCGCTGATCGTGACGTTTACGGATACATCGACCGGCACCATTACGAACCGTTTCTGGGATTTCGGTGACAACGTAACGACGAACACGGTGAACCCGAGCATGGGGCACACCTACAACTCGACGGGCACGTATACGGTTGCGTTGATCGTCAGCGGTCCCCTCGGTGCCGACACCGATACGCAACCTGGTTACATCACGGTAACGAACATCCCGCCGCAGTTGACGGTTACGCCTGCCAGCCAGGATTTCGGTTTGTTGCCTGTCGGCCAGACCAGCACGCAGACGTTCTCCGTGATCAATGGTGGGGTGGACACCCTGAGCGGCACAGCGACGGTAAGCGGGGCGCAGTTCGCGCTCGTTGGCGGCAGCCCGTACAGTGTGCCGGGAGGCCAGACGGGGTTCGTGGCGGTCAGTTTTGGTCCGAACAGCGCTGGGTCATTTACGGGGAGCGTGGTTTTTGCGAGCAACGGCGGCGTGTCGACGAACGCGATAACGGGTTCGGCGGCCATCGCGCCCGTGGCGGGTTTCACCGCCAGCCCGACCAATGGCGCCGTGTCGCTGAATGTGAACTTTACGGACACCTCGACGGGTACGATCACGAACTACTTGTGGACGTTTGGCGACAGCGGTACGAGCACGTTGAGCAGCCCGACGCATACCTATACGAACGCGGGGACGTTCTCGGTAAGCTTGACCGTGGTCGGCCCGCTGGGATCATCGACGAACACGCAGTCCAACCTCATCACGGTGACGAACGCGCCGCCGGTGGCGAGTTTCACGGCCAGCGTGACCAATGGAGCCGCGCCGCTGAATGTGACCTTCACGGACGCGTCA